>Ga0114930_10003101_pt1 | contig 14692 bp, 17 predicted proteins | sample AnhtaG_FD_87300 | JGI IMG/M metagenome (GOLD analysis project Ga0114930, IMG submission 87300) | Deep subsurface microbial communities from Anholt, Denmark to uncover new lineages of life (NeLLi) - Anholt_01485 metaG | ecosystem: Environmental > Aquatic > Marine > Oceanic > Sediment | place... | reverse complement strand
AGCTCTGTCTTGTTTTTAAAAAAGACTCTAACTTTATCTCCTCTTTTAACCCTGATTTCAGGTCCAGGAACCTGATTATTAAAAGCCAAGGTGTGGAACTTTACACCGGGAACAATTTCATGGTGGGCAATATCAATAAAGAGGCGGAACTCTTTTACACCGCCATTATTCTTAGGTACTAAAGGCAGTGCATATTTTTTTCGATTTTCTTTCTTTTTTGATTCAGCCAAAAGAGAAGATGGGAAAAAAACTGTCGCCGAAAAGGCGGCACTGGTTTTAAGGAACTTTCTCCTTTCCATATTTTATCTCCTTTCTTTATCAGATAGATTCGTTTAACCTTGTAGTAATAGAATTTTATTCCCCATTTTTTCTTTATATATTATATAGACTACTTTTTCTTCAAAAGTAAGAAAAACATAGCAAGAAAATAAGAATTTTTTCCTTTATATTTTTAACTTCTCATTAGATACTGTTTTGCGGCTGAAACTGCTTTTGTTCCCTCACCCGAAGTAATAATGATTCTTTTTAGCAAAAACTAATGAATCATCTAAATCTGTTATAGAAGAGTGCGATAAGCACTCCGCTCATAAAACAAAAAATCGCCGCTTCCAGAATACCTATAATGATTCCTCCCAAGCTGAGAGAATATGCGATGTGAAAAGATTCCATTATCGATACCGCAGATTCAAAAAGACCTAAAACTCCCAGGATTGAGAGAAGTAGCATTATCAAGGCACCATAAATCGCTAAGCTAAAACCAAGCGCCCAGGCATTAAGTTTCTCATATTGTCGAGCAGACATCTTAACCTCCTTTTGTAATCAATATGTAAACTCCAAACATTACAAAGACCTCTTTCTTCGGTCTGGTCTCAAGCCCTAAACAACTCTTGAGTTCATGCGGCCATTCCTCCCTTATGAATTATCATATCATCACCATCGATTTCGACAATTAATTGTCGAAGGGGAGAAGGAGGTGGCCCAGCAACGTTCAGTCCGTTTTCATCATACCAACCATCATGACAGGCACAATAAAACATCTTTTTTTCGGGCAAAAAAGTAACAGTGCAGTCTAAATGAGTACAGATGGCAATAAATGCCTTATAATAATTTTCTTTTTTCACAAGGATCCCAGGTTTGCTCCCAAAAGCAAAGACTCGAGCTGTATAAGGAATCATATCCTTATAGTCTTCATATTTCAAGACAACCTTATCAGGTTCTTGGCTAGGAGGAAAAATAAATTTAACAATTGGATAGAGTAAAGATGAGAGAAACACCAGCATTCCTCCGCCAAAAAGAGAGTTTAGAAAATTTCTTCTTGAAAAAAGTGAATATTTTATTTTCATCGCCTAAGTTCCTTATCTCTTTATAGCTATTTTTAAAGCAGCTAATCTTTCTAAAAGATTTGTCATCTAAACACTGAAAGCTATAACAGACTATTATACTATACCCCCCTTAGGTATGTCAATAAGGCCTTTACACCTATTCTTCTCCTTCAATCCTTGTCTATTTGTGAACTTAACAAGAGTTTGTATCCTATATTATCTCAAAGTAATCCCTCATGAATGACCTAAAGCTATTTTGCTTTTCTCAAAGACTCAGTGAAGGAGATAAAAACAAGAATTGATTCACTCAAAGATTGTTTCTTGACATAAAATCTATTTTGGCTGTAAATTATACGAGAATAAATAAAGAACAAACAGAAAAAGGGAAAACAACTTATTAACAGGTTTTAAAAAGAAATACGTTATCATTAATTGTGGCAATGACCAAGCCAAAAACTCCAGTTAAGATCTTCTTACTTAGGAATGGTCAAAAGATGGAGGTTGCGGTCACTTTAGGAGAGAGGCCAAAAGAGAAAGGAAGCGAGACACCTCAGGAAAAGCAATAAAAAGATTTTAATTTATGAAGAGGTTTCTTTTATAAAAGAAAAGAATGAATATAAGAAAATAAAGGAAAGCTCCGATTATCAAACTGGCACGAAAGCCCCATATGATAGCCAAAGAAATGGCCAGGACAGAACCAAATACTGAACTAAAGCCATTTATTCCCCACATTCTCGGTACTTGTTCAGTCATATCGAGTGAGTGAATAAGTCGTATGCCTGTAGGGAAAGGTACTCCCATAACCAATCCAACCGGTAAAATTAGACCAACAGAAGCAAGTATCCTTACGATTATTGTTGCACCTAAAAGCTTATCAAAAACATTGGGGACAATCCAAAGGTAAAGAATTATCATAATCGCAATGATCAAGCTTGCTCCAATCAACTTAGTTATAAAACCAACCATTCTGATTCGCCCGCTTAAATAGCTGCCTATCCCTGCGCCTACAAGTAAAGAAAAAAGCAGTGTAGAAAGAGAATATATTGGCTGACCAAGGAACAAGGTAAATTTTTGTATCAATGGAATCTCGATCAACATAAAGCCGGCCCCAATAGAAAAAAATAGATATCGAAATAGAAAATCCCTGCTGTACAAAACTCTTTTCCTCGGTGGTTTAAACCGGGGCTTTATCAATAAAGCAAACACAGTCAAGATCGAACTCAAAATCAACAGAATTGAAACCGCTTCGGGAAGCCCTTTTCTCATCTTATAGAAAAAAGGGTTGTTATCACTATTAGCCTTTAAGTCAAAATTTGTTGCTTTTATTAGATCTTCTGGATTGTATCTGCCCTCCGACATGCCAAGAATGACTTCGTTCAGCATTTGAACCGAAAGAACTGTCCCCTCTCTCATGGGTATCTTATGTATATGTTGAGATATATGAGGAATGAACGTGGACTCATTCTGATAATGCCGTTCAAGCATCGCTTTATTATGGATAATCTCTGCCTCTTCTCTTGTTATCGGGCTCTTTTTCAGCACGAAAACTTGATGCATAGGAGGACCAGTTATATAAATGTGCTTTAGCGCTTGTTGAGAGGTTATGCCTCTTTGTTTAAAGGCTTCTAGAGCTAAAAATGTCAGCTTAAAAATTTCTAAATCATGATGAGCGACAACAATAATTCGTCCATTTTCAGTGAGATGTTCCAAATAATCATTTATAGAATCTACAGTAAACAAGAAATTCTCAGACAAAGCATAGCCCTCCGGGCTTCTACTAGTCTTTGTAACGGGGATACTCAAGAATATTATGTCGAATTTTTTATTTGATCTCTTTAGGAAGCTTCGTCCCTCATCAACAATAACTGAAATGTTTTCTCTCTGATTAAAAATCCCTCCATTATAATTGTTATAATTCCTGGTTAACTCGACAAGATCAGGGTTGATCTCCACGGCTATGATTTTTTCCGCACCGGCAAGCTTTGCAGCTAAAATATCTCTCCCTCCCCCGGGACCAATTACTAACACTGATCTTTTTTCTTCCGAGGGAAGTAGCGAAATTGGAAAATACCCCGTGTAGTTATCTTTCAACTTAAGAACAGCATTATTTCTAATTTTTTCAAAATCTCCATTAAATTTATACATCGAAGCGCCTGCTGTTCCATCAATAAAAAAGACCATTTCACTATCGTCCCCAGTGTTTCTGACTAAGTCAGTACGCCCAAAATGACTCCACCTGGTTTCTGTTATTTGAGCATTATAGAAAGGATGCTTAATTAAACTTAGCATTTCCTTTTGTGATAAAGGAGAGAAAGGAATTGGACCAAGAAAGCCGAATAAAATATTCAAGAAAAGTAATATGAGAAGGGTGGCCGGCAAAAAAACTGAAGAAATTATTTTCTTTATAATACTCCATTTCTCTCGATACTCCCTTATTAGTACTGAAGATAGGCTCGCGAATAAGCCTGCTATTAGGGCAACTGCGATGCCACCAAGTTTCAAGGCGAAAATAATTAAAAGAGAACCGAGGGCAGCACCCGCAAGGTCAACCGCATAGAGTTTACTGCTGTTTTTGGCCAAGAGTTCAAAAGATGCGGATAAAAATATACCTGAAAACAAAAAAGGGAGAAAGGCTAATAAAGAAGTGAAGTATATAATATTTAATCCTGGCACAAAAACTATGAATAAAAGCATCAATAAAATAGCTAAGCCAAAGCCTTGTCCTGAAATTTTTAGGGCTAGATCTTCATGCTTAGTCTGTTTAAGCTTGGTGTGAAAGAAAATTCCTCCAGCCCCTATGCCCGAAATTGCAAGAGAAACCGCCAAGAACGCATAGTGGTATTCATAGAGTACAGAAAATATCCTTGTTAGGCCGATCTCTAACATCAGAGTGGCAAAGGATATAAAAAATACTCCCGGAAAAATGGCAGATTTCTTATTAGTATGTTTTATCATTTTTTCAATCCTACCTCCCGGTGAAGCCTTTCCTATTTGCTCCTTCACCAGATACGATAATTATTCTTTTTCTGAATCCACTTTTTCCTTTATTCATGATATTTTTATATTATCTGAATGTACCTTGATTTCTCATATAGAACGGTATTTTCTTTCTAAAATCCTAAAAATTAATCTATTGGAAAGGATCCTCGCCAAAAGTTCCAATTTATTCTCTGACATTTTTAAGAATCTATTCTGTAATTTAAACAAGAAATTATATTCTCTCGAACAATTCAAAGCGAGTCTGGTGTATTCATTGACCCCTTTTTCAAACGAAATTTCATTGTCTAATATCCTTTGGATAATGGCACCTAACCTCATTCCATAAAAAATACTCCTTCTGATACCTTCGCCAGTAAGGGGTAATGTTTGACCTTGAGCACAACCCACGACAAATATGTCTTCAACAAAAGGTTCCTTAAAACAGTAGCAGAAAGATCCGCCGTGGATCTTTCCATTTCTAAGACTATATCTTTCTAGAAAAGAATCTAATTTCTCTTTTAGTTTTCTCGTACCTGTGTAGCTGGCAACTCCGAACCTTGAAAATTCTGCACAGGGAAAAATCCAGCTTATCCCATCCTTTAAGAAATCAGGTTCATAGAAGAAATGAAAAGCGGTAGCCATATATGGAGCTTCTGTCTCTATTCCGAAACTGAGCATGTCAGAATGGACATAATCAGTCTTTAAACTTTTTACTGCTGAGGCTTCCCACCCGGAAGCATCAACTAAAATTTTTGAATTAAATTCTCTATCATTAGTGTGAATTATAAATTTATCATTTTTTTCAACTTTCACAACATTAGCTTTTATAAAGATAGCATTTGTTTTCGAGGCGAATATCTGGCAGAATTTTTTAAAATCAAAAGTACAATATGGCCTTTCCAGATGAAAGTCTACCCTTTTTTTATTCACATGGAATGAAAAAATATTGGAAACTTGAAGGACTGAATCTTCGCATCCTATTTCTTTCACAACATCTACTGGAGCACCACAAGCAGAAATTTGGCAGTCCCCTATATTGCATTTATCTATTAAGAGAATATTACCTTTTAATTTAGAAGCAACGGATAAGCCTGCAAAACTTGCCCCTATTATTATCACATCAAATTCTGCGAGATTTCCTTTATACAAATACATATCAATTATTTTTCGTTATATATGTTTCTCAGGCTTCTTTCAATTTTTTTGCGCAGGGAAATCAGAAGAAATTGAGAAATTTCTATCAAAACTATACTTTTCACTTGGCCACTGCAAATGCAAGCACCTCCCCAGGAACAACGAGGTGATTATTTAAAGAAAAGAGATACTCCATCGTCACAAACCAGCCAGAAATCATTCCCAGGAAGTTGAAAATAATGTTCTTCGTTCCCAGCATTGATCAATCTTGGGAGCTAGTCACTGCGGATATCTCCCCTTATTTTCTCTCTTGACTGAATCGTCCAGAAGATCAAAATGAAATAACTTTGTTTGTAATGCAAGGGCCAGGGCTAAACTCTGCGCTGCCCTTCTAGGACAGTCTATTTCCCTTCTTTCTTCTTCTGCATTTCTTCCATTCTTTTTGACATTCCCTGCATATTTTCCATGGCTTTCTGCATGTTTTCTGTCATTTTCTTCATGTGCTCCTTCATCTGCTCCATATGCTTTTTCATTCCTTCGTCCTTCATCATCTCTTCATTCTGCATCATCGAATCCATGTTACCCATCATGTTCTTCATCTGCTGGGACATATCCTGCATTTTCATCATCATCTTACTCATGTTCATCATGCCCATAGTTCCAGGACACTGCTGCATCATCATCTTATCCATATGCTTCATCATCTGCTGGCATTGACCCATCATCTTGTCCATGTGCCCCCTCATTCCTTTATCTTCTTTCTTTTCCTGCTGTGCCTTTCCGTGCTCGTGCTGGGAATAGCCAATTGTTCCAAACGCAACAACTAGAATAACTACGAGAAAAAAGACACTTAGGATCTTAAAATCTTTTTGCACCTAACCCACCTCCTTTCATATGGAATTTCGAAATTTAAGATTTGTTTCATAACCTTTTTTGCCTTACAAATCCCATAGCCTCATCTCAGAAAATCTATTTTCTTTGGCTCTTCTCCGACATATTCTTCCTCCACCTGGAGAGTGGTGAAAAAGAACTTGTATTTTCCCTTCAAGATTTCGTTTATCTGTTTTATGATTTGATTCGATTTCTCAATATTGTCCACTAATACATGAGCAGAAAATATGTTTTTCCCTGAAGTGAGAGTCCAGGCATGGATATGATGCGTTTCTTTCACATCTGGTAATGCATCCACTTCTTTCTTGATTCTTTCCAAATCGATTCCTTTGGGAGCTGCTTGGAGAAATATATTCAAAGAATCTTTCATAATTCCATAGGATGCCCAAAAAAGTACAAGTCCAAAGGCCATTCCCAATATCGGGTCGATTCGATAAAAACCGGTCAGCTTGATGACTATAGCAGCAACGATGATTATGATACTTCCTACAAAGGTCTCCACAACATGCCAGAATGCTCCTTTGATATTCAAATCTCGCTTTTGGCCTTTGAACAACATGGAAAGAGAGATTATCTCAGTGATAAGACCCCCTCCGGCGACCAATAGCATGGGCAAGGGGGGAATAAAAATAGGGCTCTGTAACCTTTTATAGCCCATCACTAGAATCAAGACAGCCATCCCAACCAATAATAGGCCATTGACAAAAGCACCCAATATTTCCGCTCTCAAGAATCCGAATGTTCTTTTCTCTGTTGGTAGCTTTGAGGCATAGTGGCTGGCGACCAGAGCAATCAGGACTCCTCCAACCGCAGAAAAGGTGTGGAAGGCATCGGAAAGGACAGCGACGGAATTGATAACCAGGCCCACAGTTAATTCGATAATAAAATAAACTCCTGTCAGTATGCCGGACCAGAGTAAGGCTCTTCGATTCTTGGATTCAACACGCATGTGATGTTCGTTCATTGTTTACTCTTAGAATTGCCGCCTATTCGACTTATCATGCAAATCCGTTGGAGGATCTGTTCCGATTACCTTTGCTTCATAAGTTTCTTTCTCTAAAGTTATGACTGCTAATTCCTTAGCTTTGGCTGCCACATGATTGTTTGTCAGGATAAATCCATCTGAGGTTATTATAACTCCTGATCCGATACTGCGAGCAGTGCGTTTTTCTTCTTTCTTAGACGGCATCCCGAAAAAACGTTCGGAAAAATCTTCCCCGAAGAAATCTCTAAAAGGGTCGTCCGGAAGACCAAAAGAAGGGATTTGCAAAACTTTTTGGGCAAAAATGGATACAACAGATGAGCTTACTTTTGCATAAGCTTCTTCAAAAACATGACCATTTTCCCAGCAGAATCTACAAAAACTATCTAGCTCAATATTCATTCTTCGCAACGAGTTGGAACGAATTTAAATCCAGACATAACAATAATATAGTGTTAAAAATTTTACAACCACAAAAAAGAATTAACCGATGGATATTGATGATAGGAATATTTGGCATCGGTTTAGATTCAGTTTGACCATCTTCCTCTTTGTAATGATAGGGGGAACTATCGGATTCTGGCTGTTAGAAGATCACATCTCATCATTGCTGGATTCGTTTCATTTCACCCTTGTCACTGTCACTACGATAGGTTATGGAAACATTACTCCCGAAACTGTCGCAGGTAAAATCTTAAATGTCTCTGTTATTCTGATAGGAGTGGGAGCTGCTCTTGTAGCCATCCAAACAATATTCGAGATTGTGATAAAGCAGAAAGTAAAGGAGGTGTTAAGATTGCCTAAGAGATCAACCCATAAGAAGAATCATTTTGTTATTTGTGGATATGGAAAAGTAGGAAAAGCCCTAGTTAGATTACTTCAACAAGAGAAAACTCCATTTGTCGTGATAGAAAGCGAGACCTCAAAAGTAAAGGAAATGGTTCAGCTCGATATTCCTGTCGTTGAGGGAGATGCCCGGAAAGAAGATATTTTGGAAAGAGCAGGAATTATTAATGCTAGCTGCCTCCTCACCACCTTTGATGACTCGTTTAATGTCTTCGTGGCTTTAACCTCCAAAATGTTGAACCCTTCTTTGAAAATCATCAGTAAAATCGAGGACGCAGCCAATGAAGCGAAACTGAAAAAAGCAGGAACAGACGAGCTTGTCTTCTGCCACGACTTGGGCGCTCAAATGATGTTCAATTTTGCCCAGAACACATCGAATAAATAAATTATCCACACAAAAACAAAATGAAGTGTAATTTCTGGTTTAGATTCTTATCTTTCAAAGACATACTCAGCCTTTAGCAAATGGCTATTATATTTGTTAACGATGCATTTTATAATTCAGAAATTCAGCAGTTATGGAGGGCATAAATTTTAAGGAGTGTTACTTCATTAAATACTTATTTGCGGCTAGAGCTGCCTTTGCCCCCTCGCCAGAGGCGATGATTATCCTTTTGGCAAAAACACTTGTGACATCTCCTGCGGCAAATAAACCTGGAGTCTTTGTGCTGCAGTCAGGACTGATCTCAATTTCGCCTTTTTTATTCAGGTCAACAAGACCTCTCACAAGCGTAGAATTCGGAGAAAAACCAATGGCCACAAAAATCGCTTCAACTTCTATTTTAAATTTTTGGTGGCTTGATAGATCTTTAATCAAAATATTCTCAATCTTCTCTTTCCCTTCTATTTTAACTACGGCATGGTGATCAAAGACCTTCAGGCCCTTTATCAATCTCATTTCCTCACGCAGAACAGGATCTGCAGTCAAAGGCTCTATAGAGATAATGACAACCTTACATTTATGCTTATAAAGTTCCGATACTATTTGCAGGGCTGAATTTCCACCGCCTATGACCACTACCTTTTTTCCTGCAAGGAGGGGAATATCCTGGCTGGCCATATAACCGATTCCTTTTCTGCTAAACCTTCTCTCCCCTGGAACTGCCAATTTATTTCTCACCATACCAGTAGCAATAATCAAAGCTCTGGATTTGTAGACATCTCCTGATAGGTTTTTCAAGGAAAAATATTTCTTAAATTTTCGGATGGAAATCACGGTCTCAATCTGATGATCAATGTAATGATGATGGATCAGCTGATTTTTGAACTTAGACAAAAGCTCAGGCCCGGTTATAAAGTCAAATCCCATATAATTTTTAATCTTCGTACTATCAGCGGCCTGCCCACCGATATCTTTCGATAAGAGGAGCGTATCTATCTTCAATATGGAAGCGTAGACTCCTGCGGCCAGTCCTGCAGGTCCACCTCCTACAATGATCAAATCGTATTTTTGCTTAATTGAATAATCTTTAGGCTTTTTCATGAACTTCCCAAGACATCCCTGTGAACAAAAATAAAAATTTTTTCCCCTATAAAAAAAATTAAGTTTAGTAGCTTCCACTTTCATTTGACATACTGGATCTTTAAACATTTGGCTGCTCCTAAGATTCTTAAATTTCGAAAATGTTATGTATGCGCAATTTAATCAGTCTCCTACGCATTTCTGAGCGTATTTTAAACAATCCGCAATGAATGTATGGAAGCTCTTTATTTCTTCCGCCTATTACTTCTTCGTCTGTCATAAAAAACAACATTCTGTCCCCTCTTGAATAGAGTTAATTTCTCTATTCTTGCTTTATTGATCAAGGCTATTTCCTTTTTAAAGCAAGATTATACAAACTCGCAACAGTCGCCCCTATCAACCAGCCCAGGATAAAGATCTCCACAAATCCTATCACCATCTCATAAAAAGGCATATCTGTCCTTAAAATGGAAGTCACATCCACTCCATGCATCAACGAATTGAAAAAGAAGATGGCCTCCTCTTTACTCAACACAGCCATCACAAGAACACAGCCTAGATACAATAGAACGAATGTCGCTCCAAAAGCAAAACCGAATCTTCTGATATCAATGGTGGCCATGATGCTCCTCCTCATCTGCTTCCTTGCCTGATACTTTCTTATGTCCCCCTGTCATAAACAGATGACAGCCGAACATAAGAATGACGAACACAAACAGCGTCCACTCCCCTCTTATCCCCAAAAGAGGGAAAAGGAATATCAAGAGAATGGGCAAGACACATCCGATTAACATCCATAGTCCGTGTTTTTTCATCTCAAATCTCCCTTCCCTATAAATTTGTCTCGGCACTGTTTTGAACAAAAATAATATCTTCTGCCATCCCGGTCAACAATTAATTTATTTCCATCTTTATGGACAACCATTTTACATATTGGATCTACAAGTTCGTTGTTTTCCCTTAAAGATGGAGGTTCATATTTCTCATAGAATGAATTGAATTCATCCAGAATAATCTTAACGTCATCAGTTTTCTCTGCGTTCAAACACTCTTGGATCAGCCGTCTGCAGGCAGAAACATCCAAAGAAGATAAGATCTTTCGTGCAGACGGTATAGTATGAAAATCAATACTTATATGTTCAAAGCCTAATCCGACCAGGAGCGGCAGAAAATGAACATCAGATGCGATTTCACCGCAAATACTCAAAGGTTTATTTAATTCTTTCGCAGTTTCAACCATGCTCTTAAGCATTCTTAATGAAACAGGACTTTCTGGCCAATAGGAGCTACATACATTAGCATTGTTCCTGTCTACAGCAAAAAAATATTGCAATAAATCGTTAGTTCCTACACTGGCAAAATCAACATAACGTAATAGCTCTCTAAAACTCCAGACCGCCGAAGGAACTTCCACTAGAATACCTTGTAGGAAATTTTTTTTATACTTCATCCCCTCATCTTTTAAAGAACGTATTGCCTGCTTTAAAAGGCTCTGCACAAACAACAGTTCATCGACATTTTCAATCATAGGGTATAAAATCCGAAGACAACATGCATCAGCACCAGCCCTTAATATGACTCTCAATTGAGTGATGAAAATTTCGGGGTGAAACCGATAAATTCTATGGGCTCTAAATCCTAAATAAGGGTTTTCCTGTGGCCCAAAAGAAAAATAAGGTAGTGTTTTATCTCCTCCTATATCTAAGGTTCTTACCGTAACCGGGAAATCTTTGGATTCCTTAAAAAGAGAAGAATAAATTTGAAACTGCTCATCTTCGGTGGGAAAATCATCCTCTTTTTCCATAAATAAAATTTCTGTTCTGTATAACCCAACTCCTTCTACACCTTCTAAATCTTCTTTTATGATCTGAAGAGGATCAACTATATTTATCCATATCTTAATCGGCAATTTTGTTTTATCTATCTCACTCAATCTGAATGTCAACTCATTTGCCTCGACTATTTCATCTCCATGTGGATTAATCACTACCTTTCCTTTAATAGCATCGACAAATACCTCAATATTATTTCTTAAACCTAGACTATAAAGATTTTCTACTTTAAGTACCGGAAGGCCAAATGATTTGGCTAAGATCGCTGCATGAGAAAGGGAAGTCCCTCTCTCCACGATAAATGCGTTCACTCCTTCTTTTTTTTTCTCTAACACCAAAGACGGAAACAACTCTTTTGTTGTCACCACAGGATTATTAACGTTTTTCAGAGACTTATCAAAAATAGCAGAGTCTTCTTTCGCTAACTTCTTTTTCAAACGAGTTACAACATCTTTTACATCAGCAGCTCTTTGAGAAAAAACCAAACTCTCTGAACTCTCGAGCACTTCTAGCATTTCTTGCATTATGTGCTCAAGAGCAACCTCTGCCACCGGTCGATTTGTTTTTATCTTCTCGTGCACTCTTCTATGGAATCTTGCGTCTTTCAACAAAAATATATGAAATTGAATAATTTCCGCCTCTTCGAAAAAAGAATCTTTCTGTAATTTCTTAACCGCATCTTCCAGTTCATTTATGACTGAATCGGCCTCTTTTTCAAATCTTGTAATTTCCTTAGCAGCATCACTACCGGACAAATTATCTTTAGAGGATGGAGAAGTAAATGTAAAATTAATGAAGCATACCTCACCTTTTGCTACTCCTGGTGATATAATTTGACCTTTAATAACTCTTTTTTTCATAGCGGCTTCAACACCTCTTATCTCTTTAATCGTGGCATAAACGCAGGAACTATTCTCCTGTATTCTGTAAACTCTTCACTAAATTGTTTTTCTAAATCCCATTCTTCTCTCTTTGCTAATCTATAATAAGCAAAGGTTAATAGGGGCCACATCACAAGTGTAATCAGGGAAGGCCATTGAATAATAAATCCAAGTGTTATCAGAAAGAGTCCACTGTACTGGGGATGTCTCACATACCTGTATATTCCATCAGTGACCAATTTATCTCCTTTCGCTTTATAAATCTTCATCCAACCTGAGTACATAAGATAAATCCCTAAAAAGATAAGTCCATTGGTTATAATATGCAGAGTGACCATGGCTGCGGGGATGTGAGCCAGACCTAAAAAAACGAGAACAAGGTGCCCGCTTGGATGAGAAAAAGGATCCAATACTGGATAACTTTTTCCCATCCAAGAAGTAAGAAAGAATATCGTTAAAGGGAAACCATACATCTCAGTAAAAAGAGCAACCAAAAATCCTAAAAATGCTCCCATAGAACGCCATTCGAATTTCTTCTTTGGTCTCAAAAATCCTATGGCAAAGAATAGGAAAAGAATAATATTGAAAACAACCACTGGCCACATACCGTAAGCATAACCACCTAAAGATTCACCATGCATTGAATTCACTCCTTTAACACCTAATATTTTAATTACATTTTCTTACCTAATTCGTCTTCCTTTCCCTTTTTTAATTAAAGGAATCTTGAAGGCATATTCAAGCTTTGCATATTTATCAGGATTCTGTTCAAATTCGGTCTGGCAAAGAGGACAACAGAGAAAATATCCATATCCTTTATACTTGATGAGAATTTGAGCCTTTTGTCGGTTTATTTTCTTACCACAGACTGGGTCCTTGTGAATTCTTTGTTTCATATGATTCTCCTTTTTACTTTCCTCGATTTCTTAAATTATCGTACGTTTCAAAAATTATTTATCTTCTTTTTCTAAGGGAAATTTTTACTTCTTTTCATGAGCTACATATTTTTCAGGCTCTTTCGCTAATTTCTCTCTGCACCCCAGGCTACAAAAATAATAAGTCTTGCCTTTATACTCAAATGTACCGCTTGTTGTATCTTTATCGAATTCCATCCCACAAACAAAGTCTTTCACCTTCTCTGCCATTTCTCTCACCTCCTTTTTTAAATAAGGGGCAGTTTAAGGTCATACCCAGGACTCCATACAATGACCTTCTCCACAATGAGCGACAGGTCTCAAAAAATACTTTTTAGTAATCACAGTATCCTCCTTTTTCTTTTATATTTATTTCATTTTCTCAATACAAAAGGTCTTTCTTTTTCTGCTCAAACTCATTCTTATTTATTTCACCCTCGACATATCTGCGCTCCAATATCTTCAAAGCATTTTCCTCTATTTTAATTTCACCGCCTTGATTCTGCGGGAAGACCCATTTGATGAGAAAAACTAATCCCATAATAAGGATAATCCAGAAAATCCACATGGATCCAAACATCATTTCTTTTACCTCCTTAAACTAATAGTTTAATCTAGTCATTCATCCTACATATATAATATACGATACCCCCCTATGGTATGTCAAGTAAAAAGTTTATTTTATTTCCTTCTCTGTAAAGCAGGAAAAAGACTTGACTCCGTACTTAGGTACAGAGTTTATATTATAAGTATATAGAGATAAAAAAATGAAACACTTACGTAATTGTGGGCAGCATTTAAAGGACGTGAGCCAGCCGGTAAATGCCCGATACTGGAGGCGCTGGATACTAAGGAAAGGAGGTAAAAGCATTGAATGCCAAAATCCAGAGAGACAAGAAATTGACAAATCTTCCTATATTTGGATCGCTCGTTTTAGCAATAATGGCTCATATCTGCTGTATAGCTCCCATTTTTCTTGCTGTACTTGGTTTAGGGGGTGCTGGTTTATTTTCAAAGTTTGCAAACCTTCGTCCTTATCTTATGGGAATGACAGGTTTCTTCCTTGGTCTTGCCTTTTATCTAACTTATAAAAAAAGGAAGGTCAGATGCGAGACGGGAACCATTAAAATCAGGAGAGTACCCAAATGGAATAAAATTTCTTTATGGATAGCAACAATATTAGTTGTATTTTTCCTAGCATTTCCCCACCTGGTTGGTTCACTGAACACAAGTTCTGGAAGCGATCAAATGAAGGGCGAAAGATCAGAGGTTACAATTACTGTTAAAGGAATGACAGGCTCTGGTTGTGAATTCAATATTGAAAAAGCAGTCAAGAAACTCGATGGAGTAATAATGGTAAAAGCTAATTATAAGAAAGGCAAGGTCGATATTCAATTTGAAAAAGACAAGGTAAGTATAAATGACATAGTGGAAGCGATAAATAAATCT
>Ga0114930_10003100_pt1 | contig 14695 bp, 14 predicted proteins | sample AnhtaG_FD_87300 | JGI IMG/M metagenome (GOLD analysis project Ga0114930, IMG submission 87300) | Deep subsurface microbial communities from Anholt, Denmark to uncover new lineages of life (NeLLi) - Anholt_01485 metaG | ecosystem: Environmental > Aquatic > Marine > Oceanic > Sediment | place... | reverse complement strand
TCCGAGTTGATCACCATCTTAGTGCCGGCGTCATACATGATCTGCATCCCGTATGGACAGCCGTCATAGGCCTCTTCCTTGAATCCCCACGAATCGACCCAGCCGCCGTAAAAAACACCGGCTTCAGCCATAACGTCAGCCACCTTGTAACCGTCGATACAATGGCTAATTTGCAGAAGGTCGAGGTCGAACTCCTTGCAAAAATTGATGATCCAGACGATTTCTTCTGCGCGGTAGGTGTGGCAGTCCACACTGAGCTTTTTCTCCAGCGTCATCTTCAGAGTTTCCATCTTAAGGTCTTTCTTTGGAGGCGTCAGATCCTTTTTACCTGCTGCTTTGTCCTTTTCGTACTTGTCCCATTTGGTTTTGTATTCTTGGGCTTCGATAAAAGCTTTTCGTGCGACGTAGGCACTGCCCATACGTGTGGAAGGGGAGCGACCCCTTTCTCCGTAAAGACGTTTGGGATTTTCACCTAAGGCCATTTTGAGTTGTTGGCGAACGCCGGAGATGATCAATTCTTCTATCGGTCGATCATATTTCAGCTTGATCGTGACATTCACGCCACCGATCACATTGGCGCTCCCATGCATGGTTTTGATGGTGGTTACTCCGCCGGCAAGGGTTTTCTGGATGGAATCCGATCCAGGATCCAGAGCTTCCCACATCCAGATCTGGGGAGTGACCGGGTCTGTGGCTTCGTTTGTGTCCGTCAGAGCGATATGGGAATGGCTGTCGATAACTCCCGGCATGATAAACTTCCCGGTCACATCTATGACCCTAGTCCCAACGGGAATATTGACATCCTTTCCGATAGCCGTAATTTTTCCTTCCTGGATGACGATCGTCCCGTTTTCGATGGTGCCTTTTGTGATGGTCAGGATTGTGCCGCCTTTGAGCGCAATATCCTGGGCCCATATGCTGGGCGCCATCAAAATCATTCCAGCCAGAATTAAGAGGAACTTTTTGCCCATGCCTACCTCCTTGTTGATATAATCCGAGCTTCTATGCCCCGTGTCTGTCTTTTTTTTTCAGCGGAGCAGCTCTCGTATGCGATGATTCTTGAGATCTTCTAAAAAGTGATCGAATTCGAGGAAGTATCCGCCAGGGTCAAAGGCCACAAAAGCTTTAACCGGGATACTTTCCATTTCTTCTAAGGCATCCTTGATTTTCACTTTTTTTGCCTGGAAATGCCGATACCAGTCATCGATTTGATCGGTTAAAAAACATACATTGACACCTTTTTCCGGTGTGAAACGATGAAGCCCCTGTGATTCATCCACAAGCCCGATGAATCCTGTCGGAGAAGAGGCGTATACCTGGGCAAAGCCCTGATCGACAAGAAGCTTGAATCCAAAATTGTTTTCGTAGAATGCTTGGGCCTCTGGGATATCCTGGTAGTATAGCCAGATGACATTGGCCAGGATACCACAATCGTCGGGACGGGTGGTTTCTTGCTGAGGGAGAGGATATAGGGCTTGGTTTGAGGCCAGTTGTTCGTGCAGCAGCGCGTTTTGGGGATGCTCCAGGAACGTCTCGAATTCCAAGAAATACCCTGCCGGATCTAAGGCCACAAATCCCCGGATCGGGATTCGCAAGGAATCACTCAAAGGCCGGTGCATCAGGACGCCTTGGTCACTAAGATATCGGTACCACTGGTCTATCTCGTTTGTGGCAAAAGAGAGTGTGACCGATTTCGGCTCCGAAGGATCGTGCATGCCCTTGGTTTCGTCCACCAACCCGATGAAAGTGGAGGGGGATATCCGGAAAATTCTGGCAAACCCGTAATCCAAGACCTTTTCGAAACCCAGGAGGTTTCCATAAAAATTTTCGGCTTCCTCTAGGTCTGGATAATAAAAAAACACCAGATTGGCCTGGATATTTAAAACCTCGCTCTTGATTTCTTCCATTTTATTTTGGTTCCTTTGACAAAAGTTGAATATTAAACAGGCCGAGACAACAGTGACCAAACAAAATTTTCTCGCAATATTCGCCATTTGTAGACGATATTAAAATCCAAAATGGATCGAAAGTCAATTGTTGAAAAACTTCGTGAAAATGTGCAAAATGAGAAAGCCAGAAGATGCATAAAAAATATAGGAGGGAGAGCCATGAATAGAAAATCGATGATTTGGTTTGTTGCCTCAGCGTTTCTGTTTGTTATCGCCGGGTGTGGCCTGATGAAAAAATCAATTCCGGCTGACTTGGTGATTAAAAACGCCAAAGTGGTCACGATCGACAAAACCAATTCAAGAGCAGAGGCCATTGCGTTCAAAGGGGAGTATATCATCGCGGTGACCACGAATAAAAACATCGAACGGTATATTGATGAGGAGAATACCCAAGTTATCGATGCACAAGGCCGGCTCGTGGTTCCTGGTTTCAATGACGCCCATGTCCATTTTAGCGGGATCGATCCTGATTACATGGACTTCCGCTATATCACCGATCCGAATGTCATAACAGAAAAAGTCGCAGAAAAGGTGGCCCAAGCAAAGCCAGGTGAACTCATCAGGGGAGGACGCTGGGAACATGAGATGTTCCTAAACCAGGCGTGGCCGACCAAGGAGCTGATCGATCCCGTCTCTCCAGGTAACCCTGTTGTGTTGAGCCGGGCAGATGGCCATTCGGTGCTGGTGAACAGCTATGTGCTCCACCAATCCGGCATCACAAAGGACACGCCTGATCCTCCGGGCGGCGAGATCCAAAAAGACAAAGTGACCGGAGAACCAACCGGCATTTTCAAAGAATTGGCCAGACGGCTGTTGAAATACGGGAATATCGAAGTCCAAAGGACTCCCGAAGAGGAAGAAGCGAGGCGTATCCGGGAATGGCAGGCCGCTCTCGACATGGCTGCCAAGCTGGGAGTGACAACAGTCCAGCTTCCTCCGGGCAACTTCGTAATGTTCCAGAAGTTCCGCGACATGGGAAAACTGACTCTCCGGGCGTATGTAGGGCAGAGGCTCGACGGTCTTACGGATGAGATGCTCCAGAAATATGATGATATGCGGAAAAAGTACCCGCTAGAGGATGACTGGATCCGGTTCGGTTTTCTCAAAGGGCACATCGATGGGACGCTGGGTTCGGGAACAGCCCTGTTCTTTGAGCCTTTCGAGGACGAACCCGACAAATCCGGGCTTCCGTTTCAATCTTACGAAGAGTTGGAACGAATCATTGTAGCCGCGGATAAAATGGGCTTCCAGATAGCCATCCACGCCATCGGTTCCAAGGGGAATCACCTGACCTTGAACGCCATCGAAAAGGCGCGTGAAGTGAACGGAGTCCGGGACAGCCGCCACCGGAGTGAGCATGCCCAGGTGCTCATCGATGGGGATATTCCCCGATTTGCAGAACTCAGCGTGATCGCGTCCATGCAACCCACTCATTGCATCACGGATAAGCGGTTTGCCGAAAAACGGATCGGGATCGAGCGCTGCAGAGGGGCCTATGCATGGAGACGATTGCTGAATACGGGTGCAAAGATTGCATTCGGGACGGATTACGGTGTGGAGCCTCTCGATCCGTTGGAAGGCTTGTACGCAGCCGTCACCCGCAAAGACCGTGCCGGAGAGCCGGGAGAGGGATGGTTCCCCGATCAGAAACTGACAATGGAAGAAGCGATCGAGCTCTACACTCTAGGTTCGGCTTATTCGGAGTTCATGGAGGATCGCAAAGGAAAAATCAAAGAAAACTATTTGGGTGACGTGGTCATTTTCAACAACGATCTGATGACCATTCCCGAAGACCAGATCATGTCCTCCAAGGTCGACTACACAATAGTTGGAGGGAAGGTCGTGTACAAACGTACCGATTGACCAGAATCTTTTCGACGGCTATTTTTTCATCGGGAAAGGATCGAGGATTTTATCAATTCTCTTCAGGATGTCATTCAAGTGAAGCAGGGTAGGCTCATCCTTTATCTTATTCCGGACATCCAATATTTCCTGTCTGAGGTTTTTCAGTTCACCCCTGACAAAGGGCCTGATATCCGACTGGCTGACATTAACTTCTGTTCTCTCCATAAAACTACGGAAGCGGGCTGGAATCGCTGGGGGTTCCTGGGTCATCAGGTATTCACAACGTTCGATGTACCCTCTTTGCAGGTTTCGCCTGTAGACATCGATGGGGGATGAGCTGGTTAGTTCTGTCCAGACAGCACCATGAAGGTCCGTGAACATTTCCTCCAGTGAGTAGGCTTGCTTGCCCTGTTTGGCTTCGGATTCGATTAAGCGCTGAAGCCTGGAAAAGTCCAGGATCCTGTTCACGACACCGACCTGAAGACCGCGTAATCTCTCCACGATCCCGGCATGTTCGATCCGCCCCAGGATCTTTTTGTTGATCATCCAGGTCGGGGTTTTCAACCCATAATCCGCAAGGAACATCAGAGCCTTTTGTTGCCTTTTTTCCGGGACAGGCTCATACACTGGGCCTTTTTGATCTGTAGTTTTGTTCGTTTTGACAAGCCCGCCGATGTATTGGGCGACGTGTCCCATGTACCGGTTTCATTGCCCGGTGATCTGACCGTACAGCTCGGATAACTGGCTGTTATCCTCTCTGGGTTGATAGCTCCACTCCATCAGGTTTTCCATGATCTTCTCGAGGTTAGCGATCCCATACTGACTGGCTTTGACCGCATCATCTCCCACGGCCTCGCTCTGGGATGTGGGATCATAGGAGCTGGGTCCGTTGAACTGGTATATCGGATCGTCGTATTTTTCTAGAATCCACTTATCGAGAGTGACCTTTTCTTCCTTAGGTGTTTTTGCATCGGGGATCGGTCGGTATCCCCAATGGATAGAATAGATGTCATAGGGGCCGATAACCGGAGTGAAATTCCTCACGCCGTCTCCCGGTTGGGCCACGTAATTAAACCGAGCATAATCCATGATGGAGGAAGTTGATCCCATCTTGTCGGTGAATTCCGGAGAGCGGAGTTTTTCTAAATCAAACAGATGAATATCAGCTTTGAAATGCGAGGTGTGGGAAGGAGCTATTCTCGTTTATTCTTTTTTTTTTTTCTGTTGGATAGATCCGTGCCACCCATCCTCCACCTGGAGCGAGTTTGATCTCAAGCTTATCCTGATTCGAGATTGGGGTGACCTCTTTTTTATAGTCGCTTCCGTATTGGGATGCATTCATTCCGTCCTTGAAAATCACCGCTTCGAATCCTCCCTCAGGTAAAAAAGTTAGATCGACACTTAACTTACGGGTTGTCCAATCCGTCATCGCTTCCAGATACCATTCTTCTCCGGATTTTCTGGCGATCACAATGTAGTCAGCTACACGAGCGTCTAAAACCTTTGTTTCATCCCATACGCATGGCACCACGGACAAAAAGTCGAGGCATTCTTTTTCTCTGAGATAATGGGAGGGGCTGTCCGCCAGCATCTGCAACGGACTTTCATACACGACATACATGGCTAGCTGGTGGCAACGGGTTCCCATGCTCATCGGCCGTGTGAAAATCACCTGAAAATTCTTCTCCTGGGCATTGATCATTGCACCGGGAGTGTAATCCATCGGGCCGGCAAGCATCCGGATAAACGGAAGGGTGACGTTGTGCTCAAGGCCAAGAACACCCTCGCGAGTCAACACATTGGGATAAGCTCTTCTCAGGCCTGTGGGTTTGTAGGCACCGTGAAAGTCGACGAGAAGATGCCGTTTCGCTGCTTCCTCGGCGATTTTTTGGTAGTAGTTCACCATCCACTGGTCATCCCTCTGCATAAAATCCACCTTTATCCCCTTCACGCCCCACTTTTCGAACTGATCCAGCGCTTCGTGCAATTGGTCGTCCAGAGTCTTCCAGATCACCCAAAGAACGATGCCGACATTTTTTTCCCGGGCATACCGGATGATCTCTTCGATGTCCATGTCCGGGTTGATGTCGAAAAGATCCCCTAACACATACCACCCCTCATCCAGGATGACATATTCGATGCCATGGGTTGAGGCAAAATCTATATAGTGTTTATAAGTGTCGGTATTGATGCCTGCCTCAAAATCGACTCCGTAAATGTTATTGGCATTCCACCAATCCCAGGCCACTTTCCCGGGTTTGATCCAGTCGGTGTCTTGGAGTTGGAGCGGCTTTGCCAACTTATAAACCATTTGGCTTTCAAGCAGATCTGCATCCTTTTCTGCAACCACAATCACGCGCCAGGGAAAATCCCTTTGGCCCACTGTTCTGGCTATATGATCGTCCCGCTTGACAATCCGCACATCCCTGTCTCGCGTTTGCCTTTCCTCCAAAGCCACCTCAGGAAAAACCCCCCTAAGGGATGTCCTTTTCCGGCCTCGCAGATAAAGACCTGCATAGTTTTCCAAGTCTGCTTCCGTGATGGCAACCTTGGGCCCGTCATTTATGTCGATAAGAGCAGGGGGGTAGCACATTTTGTATCTGGTAATCTGGGTAAGCGGCAAATATTCGTACAGCCTTTCTTGATGAGTGAAGAAACTTTCCTCTGTTGGAAAATAGACGTGATGATCGGCCCCGAAATTGTAGATGACTTCTTCTTCGAGGATATCGATACTCCCGTCGAATGATGTTTGAAATCGATAGGCCACGCCATCATCATAGACGCGAAAGATGAGATTGAAGTCTTTTTTGAATGTCAGAATTATTTCATTGAAGTTGTCCTCGATCACAGCACTTTTCACACGGACGACCGGCCGGATTTCCTGATCGACAGATCTTTGGGTTGCCTGTTCGAGGACAGGTTCGTATCCCAATTTTCCCTTGTCTTTTATTGTCATCGAAATCGGAGAGGGATTGAGTATCTCTTGTGCATTGTGAAAAACTGAATATTGGACCTGTTGATCGATATCGATTTTAAGCCGGATTTTTTTATCGGGAGATAAAACTTCATAGTCGTTCGACGGTAGCCCCGATCGGATCAGAATAGCAAAAACAAAAATCACGATTGAAACAATTCTCCGACTCATATCATTACCTCCGGTTGCACGATTTATGATTTCATGATGATGGCTCTTTTTACTTTATAGCTGAACCTGAGCTGAAACTCAACCGAGACGTCGGGGAGAATCTTATGTGTGAGTGGTGATTAATTAGCCTTTTTTAAACAACGCAATGGTTTCTGTGTTGAGAAGAATCACAAAAGTGTAGATACTCAGAGCCGTACCGAATGGAAACCAAATGACGTTGAGCACCGCCACGACCAGAGAAAGTATGCGTCCCCACTCTTTGAACTTCAGCAGGGCGAAACCTGCGATGACTTCAGGCAGAGAGAATAAGGCAATCAAACCACCACCTGCTATAGCCACGGTCCGGAGTATGATGGGAGATTCGTGATCATTCGGCAAAAAAGAGATCCCGAAGAGTACTCCAAGTATCAATAATCCCATTAATATTCCCAGCACTCCGTAGATGATCCACAGGACGCCCAGAGCTTTTGTGTGTCCTTCCATTTTTATCGCTCCTTTATTGAGATATACGAAATCAGAGCAATTTTAGTTTATTCAGTTGGTTCTCTTCAATTTTGTGTGGGCATTACTTTCAAGGTGTTTCTTTGCCATTAGAGCTCACCCACACAAAATGGAAGAGAACCGTTAAACCTTTTTCAATCACTTTTTCTTTCCCGTCCGTAGACATAATCTCCGATCCGCCGCATCCATACCAGTTCGTCCTCGCTCAAAGGTCCTTTTTTCACTTCATCCAAGTTCTGTTTCAGATGTTCTGCATTGGATGGTCCGGTGATGACTACATCCACAGATGGATTTGTAATCACAAACCGATAACAATCTCCCGCGGTTGGACGTTTTTCATCGGCAGGAATCCGCTTTGATGTCACGAGAGACATTCGTCTCGTCGCTGTAAACGAGACGATTCCCGGACGACTCTCAGGAAGATGAGGAAAGATATCCTCCTCAGCGCCTCGGTTTGCTGCGTTATATCTTATCTGAAAAAGATCATACTTGAGATCTTTGGCCAGTTCAGGACATAATGCCCGATTGTGACCAGAAATTCCCAAGTAGCGGAACGCCTGCTTGTCTTTCAATTTTTCGACTGTATCAAGAACCTTGGGATTTGGAGGATTTTTGTGCCAACCCAGCAAAAGCACATCAGCATAGTCCAAGCCTAGCTTTTTTAATCCTCTCATCAAACTGTGCTCCACACCTTGACGGGACCGTCTAAAATCTTGGATTACAACGATCAAATCATCCCGTTTTCCCTTGTTCACGATGTTTCGAATGGCTGTGGCCATCTTCGCATTCCTGAGAGCTCCCCAGTAGAAATAATTGCAGCCTTCTTCGAATGCAGCTTCTAACGCATCTGCAGGTGTGCCGTAGGCTGCACCGATTCCAATCCTACCTGCATACAGGTCTGTTTTTCCCAATTTTACCTTTTGATTCAACCATTCCTCCAAGTTATTCCTCCCATGGGTTTGGAATGCCCGTTATGAGCCACCAAATCTGATATGTAACTTTTTTAATCCGAAAGTTATTATAAATAGCAAAGGGAAATTATACTATAATGAGACAGAAAAGAAGAACAGCAGTATGAACCGAGCCAATATGAAAGAGCGAGGAATAAGTATCTTTGTCTCGTTGTTTTTTCATGCAGCTGTTCTTTTCCTCTTGATCAAACTTGTCCCGCCAGTCAGGGTATATTTATACCGACATGCGGCAGATGTGCACATTGTTTCACCTGAGAGGATGTATATTCCTCGAATTGCAGAATTATCTGACGAAATCCAAACATTCGAACCATCTTCTCAACAAACGCCTCTTGGGGATCTGTCGGTCCAAGAAGTGGAGGATGTGCAGCCGTTTGAGCCAGATCCTGGAGTTGTTTATTTAAAAAATTTGGACATCGGCCGGAATATAGAACAAACACGAGAGCGTTTTGATCTCATTCCATCTCCGAAAAGAAAGGGGAGTTTTTCCTTGAGCATAGACTGGAAGAAACCAGAGTATGAGGAACGGGGGGAAGAAGATATCCGCAAAGACCTTGATTTTTCTAAATACAGCTCACCAGCATTGTCCTCTCTCCGTTTTAACCGTATCATCACAAATAAAGGGGGAGGAGTTTCATCCGGTCAGATAGATCCCGATGTGTCCGATCGACTGGAAGGATACGATATTACACCCTGGGTCAAACAGGTTGTGGACAAAATCCGCAATAACTGGACCCTACCTCCGATTGATGAATCCATTGCCCTGGGAGAGGTGAAAATCCTTATCATCATCGGGAAAAAGGGAAATATCGTTGCTATGGAAATCGTGGAATCCTCCGATTTCCAAGTGTTCGATCAAACCACAACTGGGGCGATCCGTTCCAGCGCCCCTTTCCCTCCATTGCCCGACGATTTCCCGTCTGAACGATTGGAAGCTTTTCTTGTGTTCGAGTTCCATGAATAAATGTGTTTGGATAACAGTTGTCGTCTTTATGTGGACAGGCGTTTGTGCTGCTGACGAACAGGGATTTCCCCTGGTTTCGGGGATATGTCTCGTGGAGAATGAGGTGTATCAAAGAGACCTGCCACCTGGAAAAATCACGATCGGTATGCAGGTTCGAACCGATACCCTGTTTAAAATCTCTTTTGGAGATCGGGTACTCCAAGCGGGACTTTTTCGGAAAGGATTTAATACCATCGCCCTGCCTTCTGCGGATTTTTTTCGGGAAAGGGGGACACACACATTTATCCTGGAATGCAAGTCAGGAGAGTCGGTCGTTGATAAAGAAATAGTCATCGATATCCGCCTCGTCCCTCTTTATGTCGTTCAAAAAATGAATGAGGAAAGAAAACAACATGTGTACACTTTGTCTTTTTTGATAGGTGACCGGTTGATCTATTCTACAAGAAAATTTGAGTTGAGCGACATCTCTTTCAAACTGGAGCTTCCTCCTTGGGAAGGAAGATACAATCCGTTTGGGCTGATAGATGGAACACAAAAACCTGTATCCGGAATTCCCATCCTGGGCGCGGTGGCCGGCCTTTATCATCTTGCCAAGTCACTTTCTCCTGCACAGGACATAAATGAAGAAGATATTGTCCCACAAAAAAAACAACAGATTGAAACGACGTTTTTAAAGACAAATGTGTCCGGCGATTTGTGGCAATGGAAAGTGCTGATATCTATAAAGACAATTGATATTGAGAAAGATCCCATTTCCATCCCTTAAGATTTTCCGCATTTTCCCCTAATTGAGCGACTAAATAGTTGAACATAAAAAAAATGTTTGCGGATTGCCATGTAAAAAGAGACAGATAATGAACTCACAAAACCCGAAAATCCTGATTGTCGAGGACGAAAACATCATTGCTCTAGATATTCGATCCATGCTCGAAGATCTGGGTTACATGGTTTCGGCTGTTGTCTCATCTGGAGAAGAGTCCATTCAAAAAGCGTCTAAAATGAAACCAGATCTGGTTCTGATGGATATCAAACTCAAGGGAAGCATCGATGGTGTGAGTGCCGGCGAGGAGATTTACAAGCAATTCCGGATTCCGATCGTTTACCTCACGGCCTATTCAGACCAAGCGACCATCAACAGAATCAATAACGGGAAAAACGGCAATCCATCGACCGTGATCAACAAACCCTTTGATGAAGTGGAACTTCAAACAGTCATTGATAATACTTTGTCTAACTGACAAAGACATATTAATTAATCTCTTTTACTGTACTCCCTCCCATTCAAAAACGCGACATTACCATACCAAACTCAAAGGAAGACCTTGACTTTTTTATGGGGAGTTTATACATAATACCTGCACTTTTTTTTGTGGATGGAACTAATGCGCGTGGCCATGTACTACAACAACAGCGACATTCGTATACAGGAAATGTCTCGACCGGTTTGCGGTCCGGGCGAAATGATCATGAGAGTGGAGGCCAGCGGTATCTGTGGCAGCGATGTGATGGAATGGTACCGGATAAAAAAAGCTCCACTCGTATTGGGCCATGAGGTAGCCGGTGAGGTTGTGGAGGCCGGTGAAGGGGTGGAGAATTTCAAGGTGGGGAATAGGATCGTTGCAGCCCATCATGTGCCTTGCAACACATGCAGCTACTGCCTGACAGGCCATCATACAGCTTGTGAGACTTTGCGCCGGACAAATTTTGATCCTGGAGGTTTTGCAGAATATGTCCGCCTTCCAGCAATCAACGTGGATAGGGGGGTTTTTGTAATCCCTGATGACATTTCCTACGAGCAAGCGACCTTCCATGAACCGCTGGGGTGTGTGCTGAGAGCCCTGCGCATTGCGAGGCTCCAGCCGGGCCAGAATGTTCTTGTTATCGGGAGCGGGATTGCCGGGCTCTTGATGATTCACGCAGCGAGGCAACTGGGAGCGGGTAGAATCTTAGCCATAGATCCTGTGCCGTTCCGTCTGGATATGGCCAAGCAGTTTGGCGCGGATGAGGTAATCCCTCCAGAGGAAGATCCAAACGCCATCCTGCGCAGATTAACGGGAGGCCGTTTAGCTGACCTTGTCGTTGTCTGCACAGGAGCAGAAATGGCTCAAAATCGGGCAATGGAATCGGCAGAAAGGGGAGGAATGACCTTGTTTTTTGCCCTTCCTGACCCTGAAGTCAATATTTCTTTTTCTTTGTCGGATTTTTTTGGCCGGAACGATAGGACCTTGACCACATCGTATGGAGCCAGTCCTTATGATTCGTGGGCTGCACTTGAACTCATGCGGTCTCCAACCATTCGTGTCAAAGACATGATCACACACAGGCTGCCGCTATCGGATACAGCCAAAGGCTTTCTGCTTGTCGAACGAGCTCAGGACTCTATGAAAATCATCATAGAGCCTTAGAGATAAGAATATGTAACATTGCGAGGAGGACAAATGGACTGGGGAATGAAAAATCGATTATCCCGAATAATAAAATCGGATACCAATCGGACGGTTATGCTGGCCGTTGACCATGGTTATTTTTTAGGGCCCACAAAAAAATTAGAGGATGCCAGATCGACCATCGAACCCCTGTTGCCGTATGCCGATGCCCTGATGTTGACAAGGGGAATTTTGAGGACATCGATCGATCCCGGAGAGGATGTTCCGATCGTGCTCCGTGTCTCTGGAGGAAGCAGCATTGTCGGAAAGGACCTATCCAACGAGGGCATCACGACCTGCATGGAGGAAGCCGTCCGTCTGAATGTCTCTGCTGTGGCCCTTTCCATTTTTGTGGGAACCGACTACGAACACCAGACTCTTTGCAATCTGGCCACCCTTGTCGATCAAGCTCAACCCTACGGGATTCCGGTTCTGGCCGTCACGGCAGTCGGCAAAGAATTGGGGAAAAGAGATGTCCGTTTTTTGTCCCTTTCCTGTCGAATCGCAGCAGAGCTGGGGGCAAGTTATGTCAAAACATATTACTGCGATGAATTTGAGAAAATCGTCGAGAGTTGCCCGATTCCGATAGTGATTGCTGGAGGACCAAAACTGGAGACGGAATTGGACGCCCTGGAGATGGCCCATGATGCAGTGGAAAAAGGGGCGGCTGGCGTGGACATGGGACGGAATATTTGGCAATCTCCCCATCCTGTGGCTATGATCAAAGCTGTCAGGGCGGTCGTCCATCAAAAAATGTCTCCGGAGGAGGCTCATCAGGTCTTCGAACAGAATAAATAGTCCAGGCATCAATAAAGATATCGGAGTTAAGGTCATGAAAATAGCATTGGTCCAACAACACGCCACTAAAGATCCCCGAGAAAATCTTGATCGGGGAATAGCAGCTTTCCACCAAGCTGTGGAAGATGGTGCCCAGCTTGTAGCTTATGCTGAACTTGCCTTTCTGCCTTTTCTTCCCCAAAGTCCTGCCACACCGCTGAGCGTTTCCTATGTGGAAACCATACCAGGGCCCGCCGTTGAAAAATTCCGAGAATTGGCTAGAGAAAATGAAACGGTCGTAGTTCTGAATCTTTTTGAGACGGATGGGAAAAATACTTACGATTCTTCGCCCGTGATCGATACCGATGGTACTCTACTCGGGACAACCCGAATGGTTCATATCATGAATGGCATGGGATTCCATGAGAAAGAATACTATACACCAGGCAATGTCGGGACATTCGTTTACCAGACTCAGATTGGTCGTGTTGGCATCGCTATTTGCTACGATAGGCATTTTCCCGAATACATGAGGAATCTGGGTCTAAAGGGAGCCGAAATCGTTCTGATCCCACAGGCTGGGGCAGTCGGAGAGTGGCCGGAGGGGCTTTTCCAGGCCGAAGTTCAGGTTGCAGCTTTCCAGAATGGATATTACGCAGCCCTTGTGAACAGAGTAGGGAAGGAAGATCTTCTCCACTTTTCTGGTGAATCTTTTGTTGTGGATCCGGAAGGAAACATAATTGCCCAAGCGCCACAGGGTAAAGATTTCATCCTGTACGCGGATTGTGATTTTAGCAAGATTGCCCAATCCCCGGCTAAAAAATATTTTATCCCAGATCGGCGGCCGGATTTTTACAAAACATTTGGTCTGGACGAGCAGGAGGAGTGATGAATAGCTGGTTTGTTCTGAATACAAAACCTAAAAAAGAATTTCAGGTAGAAAGACTGTTTGAGGAAGGAGGGTTGGATTTTTATTGTCCAAGGTACATCTATGAAGCCAGGGAGAAACCCTTTTTTTCAGGGTATGGATTTATATATTTTGATTATCCCGCCCAGTACAAACTGGTCAAGTACACGCGCGGAGTGAAGCGGATTATCGGAAATCAGGAGAGCCCGATTCCTGTCCCTGAGGAGATTATCCAACAGATCAAACAAAGAGAGATCGCTGGTTACATTGAGTTTGAGAAATACGGCGGGATTCCTGAGATCGGTGACGAAATAGAAATCATGGAGGGCCCTATGAAGGGACTGAGAGGGATTTTCCGCAAAGAACTGACAGACAAGGAACGGGTTATGATACTGCTCAACTTTGTTTCCTATCAGGGCAAACTTATCATTGAAAAGAAAAAATTAAAAAAGGTTCCAACATAATACGGGAGGTCCCGATGAACGTGCCATTTTTGGATCTGAAAGCTCAATACAAAACACTGAAACAAGAGATCGACAAAAAAATTCTTGGGGTTGTCGAGTCCCAAAAGTTCATATTGGGCTCAGAGGTCACAGAATTAGAAAAAAAAATAGCCTCCTATACGGGAACAAAGTATGCGATAGGAGTTTCCTCGGGATCAGATGCATTGATCGTTTCCCTTATGGCTTTGGGAATCGGAAAAGATGATGCCATCGTGACGACGCCTTTTACCTTTTTTGCCACTGTCGGGGCAATTATTCGGGTGGGAGCACGAGTGATTTTCTGCGATATCGATAAAAAAACGTACAACATGAATCCGGACAGCCTAGAGGATGTGATAAAAGTTGAGATAAAAAAACAATCGAGTTCAAGAGTCAGGGCTATCATACCGGTTCATCTGTACGGTCAGTGTGCAGATATGGCTCCCATATTGGCCTCCGCGGAAAAATATAACCTCTCTGTTATAGAAGATGCAGCACAGGCTATCGGTGCGGGATATCCCTCTCCTTCAGGAGTTAACAATGCTTGTGGGATGGGTGACTTGGGCATCCTGTCGTTTTTTCCCTCAAAAAACCTGGGAGCTTACGGAGATGGGGGAATGATTTTGACGGACAACGAAAAATTAGCAGAGAAAGTGAGGATTCTCAGGGTGCACGGAGCTCAAAATAAGTATTTTCATGACATTATCGGGGGAAATTTTCGTCTGGAT
>Ga0114930_10003099_pt1 | contig 14696 bp, 14 predicted proteins | sample AnhtaG_FD_87300 | JGI IMG/M metagenome (GOLD analysis project Ga0114930, IMG submission 87300) | Deep subsurface microbial communities from Anholt, Denmark to uncover new lineages of life (NeLLi) - Anholt_01485 metaG | ecosystem: Environmental > Aquatic > Marine > Oceanic > Sediment | place... | reverse complement strand
TTTAAAAATTACTAAGACTTTGCTATAATTGAAGCCCAATTCACAACATTATCAAGCTCTGCTTTGCGGTCTTTGCGTCCTTTGCGGTGAGTAATCTATACTATAAACCGCCAAGAACGCAAAGTACGCAAAGAAGAAAAAATTATGCCAACATGTAATGTAACGGTCACCTTTTTTGCGAAACTTTATTGTTCAGGTTACGAATTATTTTTATGAACCTTTCGGATTGATCGTACGATGAGATTCCGTTCAAAGAGTCAATTATAATAAGGCATTTTCCGAATTTATCTATCTTTTCATCGATGGTCCGCATAATGCAGCTATAATCTGTAGGATTGGAACAGAATGTTATATTCTCTTCTTGATCGATCAGGCCCATAATATCACTTATCATATCGATAAACCAGATCTTGTGTGATATTGCATTATAGTCAAGTCCCATATCCTTTAATATTTTTACGAGTTCCATAGGAATATGTTGATAGCAGACCCAAATGACCATTTTAATTTCCGGATTCCGGGAAGCTTCAAAAGCTGATTTGTATAATCCTTCATCAATATCCATGGTCGGTTGACTCTGTACAAGGATACTGCCCTGATCCAATATATTCTCAAAAACCGGAGTAAATCCTTTCATACTTGCACCTTGGTTGTTATGCCGATAATAGATATGATCCCGAACATCTTAATATAAGAAATTGACACCTTCTATAAATAAATATTAGATGCTCTCATCATTATTCTGACATTTCCGGCAAGATCTTAATAGTCAAATGCAGAATGAATGCTGCCACTATATACCATATATAGTTCCCTGCTCCTACTCCTGAACCTGCAGCCTGCAGTGCCACGATATTCATAGGTGGGACTGGCAATAATCCTGATAGCAGCACGAGCAATGCAAATGCAGCAGAGAATACCAGGTGTACAGAGGATCGCTGCTTAAAATAAATTGACAAAATTGCCCCGGCCTGCACCAGGATCAAGGTGACCAAAGTAAGGAACAGCAGGATCTCAAGCTGATTATATATTGCTATGTGGTTAAGCTTCATCAACAGTATCCATAAAGTCGCCTGGATAGGTGCGATAAGTACCATGACCAGCATCTTACCATAGATCACTTCAGAGAATTTCAGCGGACTCACTCTCAGCAGTTCCAGGGTGCCCAGTTCATATTCCTCAGTGATCATATCAATTATCATGCCGCTGGACAAAAATGCAGGCAGCAGAATGAGCATGGGCACAAGTACTGCATATTTGAACTCAAAGAACTTGGACACATCCTCAACATCTACAGGTGAATTCAACTTCATTACCTCAATACCCTTTTCCATGCGCAGCTTATCCTGGAACTGCTCCAGTGCCCGTTTTATCTGCACTGTTACCAGCGAACTTTTAAAATTGTTCTTTGGTAAAAATAGTTCCAGCTGGATCGGCTCCAAGGATTCATCCTGCCTTTTTTTAATATTCATCACCCCATCCACTTCACTGGTTCGAAGTGCGGCCTGTGCATCCTGCAGCGTTGCAAATCTTATCACACCTATGTGATCACTCATCAATGCAATAAGGGATCCGGAAATTCCTTCCACGTCCCCCACCACCCCTATTTTCAACTCCTCTGCAAGCTCGGGTCCAATGGCACTGGGCGAGAACATCACTGCAAAACCCAAGGATAAAAAAGCAGAGAACGAGGCCACGAACAGTTGTACCAATATGGCGATGAAAAGCGTTTTCTCGGTGAGCAGCATGCGCCCTTCACGCTTTGCCACTACACTGATACCATTAACCAAAGATACCACCCCGCCAGATTATCACCAGGTTTATAAAAAAATGTAACACAGATGCCGCAAGCACTGCCCTTTTGGGAGACCAGCCATAGGCAATTCCTTTAGCTGAAATAACTGCACCCATCACATGGATCCCCAGAGGTATTACCAGCAGATATCCGGCACCCACGAACAGTACCTGTCCCAGACCCCCCTGTACAATAGAAGCCAGAGCCAACAGCAGCAGCCCCTTTTCACCCAGGAAATAACCGGTACCTGATAGAATCCCTAATAATGTGTGATTGTTATATCCTTTTCGTATCAGCACAATGGGTGCCAGGGCTTTGGTCCACTCCTCAACAACGACAGAGACCGCCATGCTGATCCCGATAACCAGTATAGGTGATATGTTCATGATATTGAAAAATATCACCAGCAAGAACAGCTGGGTCATAAATACGAAGGGTACCAGCAGTGTACCTATAGCGATCACTCCAAAACGCCAATCTCCCAGATAATGCATCAACCTCTCAATCGAATCCAATATTTTTTCCAGCACTTCAACCTTGACCAGCAGCCCTTCCTCGTTCATCAGCAAAGTGCCGAACAAAAAAGCCAGCAAGGACACAAACAACAATGGAGCTGAGGCAAAGATCATGCCTTTATTTGTAATGACCTCTCCTTCCAGTTGATTGACCACCAGGGTAAGTGGTGAAATTATGCTGTATTCATGGATATTGACAAAAGCTGTGGGTATGAAAAGATAACTTCCCAGAACTATTGAGAAGAATACCAGAAACATGGTAAGTTCCCTGAAATTCCTGGCTGTAATACTTGACACAAAAGCTGTGGATAGGAAGATCAGGATCACAGGTAACATTATCAAGACCACAAGGAAACCTCCACCTAATACGAGGGTGGCAATTACAGTGAACACAAGTAGAATAATAAAATACGGTAATGTTTTCCCGATCACCAGTTCATATCCTCTAATAGGTGACGCAAGTAACATGATCCCTTTGCGGCTAATTCGCTCATCCATGATGCTTGATGAATATAACTGGGAAATAAAAAACATTGGAACTACGAACAAAAACGACACCATTATTGACATAAAGGGAAAAGGAGGTCTGATATCCCTTGGTGATGTACCTGAAACATTTACACCAGGTCCAGGTGCAATTTCAGGTGTCAGGTTTGAGGATATGTTTTGTTCCTGTGTAGCAGTAGGAATTGATGTTACAATTGTTTCCTCAGAAACAATCTGCAATGACGAATCCAAATATGTAACATCTATCCATACTGGAAATGCTGTATAATATTCTGGACTGTCTTTTTGATATTGATTCTTTAACTGATAATTACTATATTCTTTTATGGTTTCATCGACTGCAGACAGGGCCGCTAATGAACGCTCTGTTCGAGACAATTGTATGCCAGAACTTGAAATCTGAAGATCTGAAGTTCCGTTGTCGATCAGTTTGAACCTGCCATCAGAAGCCAATATCGCATCAAGTGGGGAGTTGGTAACTTTTACAATATACAATCCCCTGTTCATTGAAAAAGTGGAGATGCCAATATAGGGCAGAGCTATTACTGAAATTATTGCGATAAGAACCAAAAAGATGATAACCCTGCGGTCAATTACCGACCTGGACTTGATCATCTCAAGATGGGCTACAGATAGTATCTTACGCATATATATTATTATGAAGGATTATAACATAGTTTTTTGCGAGGATCATATGGAAGACATAATGATTACAGCACGTGGTCTTGTGAAGACCTATAATGGTCAAAGCGCTGTCGGGGGCATAGACTTTCATGTCAAGAAAGGGGACGTTTTCGGGATAATCGGACCCAACGGTGCCGGCAAGACCACCACATTGAAGATGATCAGCGGTCTTATCCCGCCCACCAGCGGGCAGGTCCTCATCAATGACCAACTCGTGACCGTTGACAATATCCAGATCAAGAAGATCATTGGTTATCTCCCAGAGGAATCACCGTTGTATGAGAATATGAAAACCAGGGATTATCTCAGGTTCTTTGCATCAGTTCATGATGTCGGGAAGAAAGAAGCGGACATACGTATCAATACCTTGCTCAACCATCTGAACCTGGAAGAGAATAATAAAAGGCTAGGCACTTTTTCCAAAGGCATGAAACGCAAGGTAGCCATTGCACGCAGTCTTATCAATGATCCGCAATTGCTTATCTATGACGAACCTACATCTGGGCTGGACCCACAAACCGCACATTACATTCTAGGTTTTATTAAGACCATGAAGGAGAGGGGGAAAACTGTAATTTTTAGTGCCCACAACCTGGCACAGGTAGAAAGTATTTGCGACAGGGTCCTTATTATGAAACTTGGCGGATCGGTTGCTAACGGCTCTATTAATGAATTGAAGGAGCAATATGGGACCACTATTCACAGTATCACCTATCAGTCAGAAGGATTGAGCCAGATACTGACCATCAGTAATATGGACGAGATAAACCGGGCTGTAAAGGATATTATGGATGGTGGTGGGGTGATCACAGACATCTCTGTAACAGAGTCTGACCTGGAAGAGATATTCCTAAAACTCATCGAGGTCGTGGATTCAGCACCAGCTTGACATCTGAAACAAAAATGATGTAATTCATCTACGTTTATATATTTAAAAAGCATACTTAGATACCATGATGGGCAACACCTTCGGAAAAGCATTCTCGATCACAACCTGGGGCGAAAGCCATGGGCCTGCCGTTGGTGTGGTGATCGACGGATGCCCCCCGGGACTGGAACTGACTGAAGCTGATATCCAGCATGATCTTGACCGCCGCCGGCCCGGCCAGAGCGAGGTGTCCACCCCGCGTACAGAAGAGGACAAAATAGAGATCTTATCTGGTGTGTTCCAGGGTAAGACTACGGGCACGCCCATTGCGATGCTGGTCAGGAACAAGGATAGCGATTCCAGTAAATATGATATTATCAAAGATACGCCCCGCCCGGGTCATGCTGATTTTACCTATCAGATGAAATACGGTATCCGGGATCACAGAGGAGGCGGCCGTTCTTCTGCCAGGGAGACCGTGGCCAGGGTGGCAGCAGGAGCAGTGGCAAAAAAAATACTGGCCCAACACGGCATTGAGATATTCGCACATGTAATTGAACTGGGTGGCATCAAGGCTTCACCAGTATCCATTGAAGATATTAAGAAAAATGTAGAATCAAATCCTATACGTTGTGCAGACCCGGATGCCGCCAAAGCAATGCTTGATAGGGTAAAACAGGCCAAGGCAGACAATGACAGCATAGGTGGTATCGTTGAGATTATTGCCCTGAATGTTCCACCTGGTCTTGGCGAGCCGGTATTTGATAAGCTTGACGCAAACCTTGCCTGGGCTTTGATGGGAATAGGTGCAGTAAAGGGTGTAGAGATCGGAGCAGGTTTACAATCCGCTCGCATGACTGGCAGTCAGATGAACGACCCTTTCGGGATAGAGAAGGGAGATGTGGTATGTTTATCCAACAATGCGGGAGGTGTTCTCGGGGGAATATCCAGCGGTGCACCCATTGTGTGTCGCATAGCTGTCAAACCCACTCCATCCATTGCCAAACCACAAAAAACTGTGAACCTTTCAGACCTGACTGAAACTGAGATTATCATAGAGGGGCGGCACGACCCGACTATTCCACCACGGATCGTACCTGTAGCCGAAGCTATGGTAGCTTTAGTGCTGGTCGATCATTTGATCAGGAAATCTGAATATTAACAATATGATCAATAAGCTGCTAATACTTCTTGGGTCTGAACTTGTTGATCTAATTGTTCCTTCCGTACTTCAAAATCAGGGAATACTTCGATATTTTGTATCAATTCATCATAAATGTCGTGCATGGAACTAACAATAACTACATGTGCAGGTGGATGTATTTTTGACAACTTCCCAATAGCTACACTGGGGCTTGTATTCAAAAGAACGACAGCTGCTGCACTACATTTGTTTTTTAATGGACATTTTAACACACTTATAAGAATGTCGTCTGCATATTCAGGCGTTATGATTTTAGGTTGTTCTGCAAATACCATATGTCCGTATCTTCTTAGATCAAGAAGGGTAGTATGAACTTTTGAATTACTATCTGCACGTACTACTGCAATTGACTTCATTTTTTAACTCCACACCAATTTTGGTAAATAAAATATGAACAATGCACTATAAATATATTGCCATAACTTTTGAATAGTTTATGTCAGTGGTTTTTTTTCGTAAATGTAATTTAACAGATCTTCAAAATCATCCATTGCTTTAAGTTCGTTTTTCTCTACAAGTACAGTATTATCCACATGATCAGATTTACATGGTCCATTAATAATAAACATGGATTGGGTATTAGTTACTTCAGATATGCTGCTCATCAGTTTGGCACGTTTTAACATTGATCCGGAATAATCACTATAACCGGTAAGAATTGTTATCATGGATTTTTTGTTAATATTATCCATGTGTTCAGATGAGACTGCATTAAAAGGCGCCTGTGATATGGGCATCACATCGAAACCCAGATCCGTCAAAATATATTTAATATTAATCCCAAGTTGTGTTTCTGCTGGTTTTACTTTGGATGGACGATTGCTTTTTTTAGTATGTAAAAAGTCAATGACCGTGGCGATGGTCTCGTTGAAAATCTCATCAAGTCGCAATACCATATCCACAGACATATCCATGTCTTCTTCTTCATATTTACTAATAGCGCGCCTTGACACGCCTAACTCTGCAGCAAGTGCACCAATTGATAGATTGTGTTCGATCCTTATATCTCTTAACAAGCTGCCGTCAATACCCACATAAAGACCTCCTGGTGCAGCATAAGCTATAGGAGCAACATCCTCAATAAAAAAATCGAACAATGTTTCAATATTGATGGAGGGGAGGCTGTATCTATAATAAACGACTGATGACTCTAAAGAATGGTCTCTTGTTTTTTCTGCTATGACAAGTGGTGAGCCATTCAGATATTCTGCAAGTAACCTCATCTCTTCTGCAGTGGACTCATTAAGGCCATCTACATTGGAGATTACCTTGATCAACAACAATTTTTCTTTTAATCTTGCAGCTATATCAAAACTTCTGGGCCTGATATTGCATCGGTCAGATACACTAAATCCAGTTCTTTCAAGTATACCTATAACTTGATTGATTAGTATTTCTTTATTCATCCTCGTTCCAATTGTGGTATGTAATCCTATATAAAATAAGAGGTTAAATATAGGTATTTTATAATTGATAATTGGGTGCTACATAATGAATAATGCCAGAGTACATCTATTTATTTCAGGAAAGGTACAGGGAGTTTTTTTCAGACAGAATACCTTTATAAGAGCAAGGGAATTAACATTATCAGGGTGGGTAAAAAACCTTTCAGATGGAAGAGTTGAAGTAGTAATCGAAGGTGCCCAAGAACATGTATATGAAATGGTCGGTTGGTGCTGGATCGGAAAGCCTCCAGCAAAGGTTACAGATGTAGAGGAGATCTGGGAGGAACCAGGTAGTGAATTCGATTCTTTTGAGATAATATATTAATGACCTCAATTACGTTTTTACACCAACGTTTTTATATTTCCTTTAATAATATCATTAAGAGGACGGCAAAATAATGGATAAGTTGATTATCTGCATCGATCGCGACGATGACATTGGTGTAAAAGCGGGAGAAGTTAGTCCGATAATTGGTAAGGACAACAACCTGGCAGCAGTCGCAAAGCTTGGAATGGCTGATCCAGAAGATTCTGATATTAATACCATCTATGCAGGTATCAAACTTTATGATGATTTGATAAAAAGTGGTTTTGATGTTGAGATTGTCTCCATAGCAGGAGACCGTGATGTGGGCCTGATTTCTGACAATCATATTTCGGAACAACTTGATGAATTACTGAAAAATTACAATGTTCAAAACGCCATCTTTGTCTCTGACGGAGCAGAAGACGAGTCAATTCTACCCATCATTGAATCGAGGCTCAAAGTGGATGGAGTTCACAGGGTCATTGTCAAACAGAGTGCAAACCTGGAGAGCACCTGGTATATCTTAAAGTCAGCTTTCAATGATCCAAAGATCGCTAACACTTTTTTTGTCCCCCTCGGCCTGGCTGCCTTAATATATTCATTCTTTATTTTTACAGGAGATCCAAAATATGCATGGGCTTCGGTCCTGGGTGCGATCGGCGTGTATATGCTGGCCAGGGGTTTTGGACTTGATGATGTATTTGGGAATTATAAAGCAAATATGAAACAATCCCTGGTCAAAGGTAAGATGTCTTTTATTACTTACCTGGTCGCTTTGGTGCTGCTTATAGTAGGAATGATGTTAGGTGCCATCAATTTCTGGGAATATTATATTCGCACAGATGTGTTCGTAGGTATTATTATATTGATAATGGTTTTTGTGAACTATTCCATCTGGTGGTTTGTTGCAGCTGGCTGGGTAGCGGTGATCGGTAGAATGATAGACCTGAGTCAGGAAGGGAAAAATTATAGAAAGAACTGGCCTCTTTTGTTTTTCCTATTTTCAATAGGACTGTTGTTCTGGGGTGCCAGTACATTCATACTTTCGGTAAGTCCCTCTATACAAGAATATTATATTTCAGCCGATACCGGTAGGAATCTTCTGGTGCTGTCAGTTATAGGAGCAATAATAATTTCGCTTATCGGCATCTGGGTCTCAACGAGGAGTTCTATTGTTCAAAACGAACCTGCCTAAGTTCGATGCTGTAATAATTGGTGGTCTGGGATTTCATTATCCAGATACTAATAATTTTAATGTTGACACTCCATATGGGACAGTCAAAATGAAAAATATCAGCATCAGCCATCACGGTACTAAATTGGAACTGGCATTGATACAAAGACACGCCAATAACGAATCTGCTGCTGGAGAACATCTTCCGCCCCACATGCTTAATTATCGAGCCAATGTGTGGGCAGTAAAAGCAATTGGAGCCCAACGGGTAATAGCAACTAATTCAGTAGGCACTATGGGTGATCACCTGCCAGGTAGTTTTTTTATCCCTGATAATTTTGTAGACTTCACAAAATCAAGACCTAATACCTTCTACGATAATGAGACCGTACATGTGGATATGACAGACCCATACTGTCGCGAGATCAAAGATAGTCTGTTAAAAGCACTATACCTGAACCATTTGGAATTGAATTCAGGTGTATATGTTTGCACTGAAGGTCCCAGGTTCGAAACTGCTGCAGAGATTAAAATGCTTAGTTCTTTTGGGGATGTTGTGGGCATGACCGGATTGCCTGAGGTTGTACTTGCAAAAGAACTGGGATTATGCTATGCATCGATATGCATTATTACCAATAAAGCAACCGGGTTAAGTGGAACAAAATTGACTGCTGATGAAGTAATGGAAATGCTTGATGCAAAACTGGTAACACTTCAAAAACTGGTCCTTGATGCTGTCACATCCTTTACTTCACCCTGTAAATGTAAATGCAGATCGGCTATCGACAATGCCCGGGTTCCTTAAACCTGAAACGGGTTTTGATATATCTCAATAGCCTCTTCAATAGTAAGTTCACCTTTTGCAACCTCCTGGGCTATTACGTGATGAAAATCAACTACCTGGCCAGCTTCCAATACCGCAATGCCCGGGTTTTTTCCAGGATCCATGCCTATTATGATCTGGCCTACCCAGGTCTTGCCTTTTAGAATTCGTAATGCTATATAGAAGGGCTCAATAGTTCATCGGTGTGTTTATCCAGGGATTAATCGAAAATCTCTAATATTATATATAAGAGATTATGAGTCCATAATAAAAATATATATTGATATAATTATATACTATGAAAATTGTATTCAAATGAGAATTAACTCATAAAAAATATCTAATTGGGATTAAAATATGAAATATTATATTATTTGTAAAAAGGACAGAGAAAAAATATATTTGAGATTAAATAACCTAATTCCAACTAGAAATCATTTTGTAGATTCGTTTTCTGTATATTGTCCAACATGTGCATCCTACGAATTGTTTCGGAATAATGATATTATTGCTGAAACTGAGACCCTGGACATTTCAGCAGGTGCTATCCTTGGTGGATTAATAGGAATGATGATAAGCCCGGTGGGGGCTATTATCGGTACCATGTTGGGGAGCCTTATGACAGGGAATTTCAGGATTAGAGAGAATATTGCTATTAGGAGGTTCAACCGCAGTTGAAACGTAAATATTTTATTTTATTTTTCTTAATTTTGTTACAATTTTTATCGTTGTTATACATATTTAATTTTATTTCTACACAACTGTGCATATTAATTGTTTCAGTACTTTCATTTGTCTTTATGTTTGAATATATGATTAACGACATCAGGCTAAATAATCCAAAAAGATTAAATCATTATCATTTTGAACCAATTCAAAAACAGACAACTAAAAGGCTGAATATAAAATTAATTCAAAATATTACAATATACTCATATTATTTTTCTTCAATGGTATTTATATTTTTAAATATAATATTTATTTTTGTAAATAAAGCGTGGCCATTTGAAATAGGAATCACCTTGGCAATAATTGGATTTAATGTATTTGCAATTCTTATTCATATACTTGAAGACATTTATATTGTTTTGGTAGAATAAATACAAAAAATTCTTTTTGGATAAATTTATTATCTAACTTATTATCCCGGACATAATAATCTTTAATTACCAGAACATAGAATACAGACCCCTTGACATGAGGATTTTCAAATGACTGATGAAGAAGATAACAAAGACTATATGGAAATAAAGATGAGTGGCGGCTGGTTTATGACAATAACAAAGGCAACCAGTGAGAGATTTGACAATGAATATGTAGAGATTGCAAAAGAACGCAGCAACCAGAAAAAAGCTCGTTTCAATTTAAATCCAAAATATACAAGAAAACTTGGAGAAGCTCTGATCAAATTTGCAGATGCAAATGATCTATAATTTTGTTTTACAAAAAAAATACTTACATAAAATCGGCCAGACCCATCTGTTTGGAAACATCGCTCTCAAACAACGATTTAATCTCCAGGTTCATAAGTTCCAACCGCTGTTTAGTATAATCGCTCACTTCATATTCATAAGCGATCTTGGTTGCCACTTCCATATACTTCTTGACAGACCCTTCATGCACAGTTAGCACGATCTTGCCATTGCATTTTGGACAAGTTCCTCTAAGCGGCGGCCGTCTGAATTTCTTATTACATTTGACACACCGTACCTTCTGGCGTGAAAAAGCCCTCAAATTTCCTATAAGGTCTGGCAGAAAATGGGATTTGATAACCCTTTCAGCCACATCCCATTCATCTACAGCTTTGATCTTGCGTGCCAGATTTAACTGGGCATTCATTTTTTCTATCATAGTACCCAGTGTCTTGTATGCACTGTTATCTGGCCCCATAGCGATATCTGACACGTCATGGGTGAACCCCCAATTATCATACTGTCCAGGTGTACCCAATCTACTGCTTACTGTGTCCATAATAGGTTCCAGGTCCTTAGGGTTAGCATATTCTAACGTGGCCTCGTAGAACTCAAGAGGATACCTGCGCAACAGATCAATGTTATGGGCCTCCTTGTCCACTTCACTGGGATCTAAACGGGTGGTGAGTACCAGAGGTGCATCCATCTGTCCACCCCTCTTATCCGGAAGGTATGATCTGGAAAAATTCAAAATTCCATCCATTAATAACATCACACAATCTTCATCCCCATCACAGTTGCGCCGCTTAGCTGCATGGAAAAATGGGTGGGCATAACCCACAGATGCTTTAGTAAAACCGATCAACCGGCCCAGAACGCCGGCAGAGGTATGAGGGGCTAATCCCATTATCAATGTTCCTATAAGGTCATGAATGGACTTTGCATTATAGTACGGCTCCTGGCCATAATATTTTACAAGCAGGTCGTCTATGAAACAGGAAGTCTTAAGCAGATATTCTCCACAGTCAAGTGATACTACAATATCCTGGACCTTCAGTCCCAATATCTGGCTCCTATCCACCAGTTCAGCACCATCAATATCTGTAGTGTATCCCAGTTTATTCATGGTTTCGAGACTTACCCCGATCTCGTCAGGCCTGATATGGGTCAGGGGCAGATCTGACATGTCATAACGTACAGTTCCGTCCTTGAATGTGACTATACCATGTTTAGCCCTTAGAATTCCTTTTTCAAGTGGTTCAGGGGTCTTGTGTTTGGATGTCAGGCCGATAACTCCTTTCAGGTTGTCAAGGTTATCCCTCTCGCCAATATTTTCAAAAGCTCTGAGGTATTCATCCTTGAAATTAATTAAAAGCTTGTTGGAAGATCTGGTTTCCTTACCACATTTAGGACATGTTTCCGAATTGGTCTCTACAGCACATACAGGACAGTGCAGTTTTGGACGGGTGGTGCCGCCGCATTGGGAACATATATTTTTAAAGGTCACAGCACCGCACTGCATACATGCCCGGTTGGCTATCTCTACTTCGATCGTCCCGATATTTTCTTTAAAAGACCTGGAATAATTCTTAGCCTCCATAAGGGACTGTTTCTTGCCTCCTGCGTCGCCAATCGGGAATAGCACATGAGGGGCTGGTTTCATCTCACGCCTATTTGATTTTTCAGGCCGGCCCATACGGCAACCGATCCTATATGGGGCCCTGTTTCGAATAGTAAGTTTCCCCAGATGTTGAACCAGGTCGATCGGGTCAGGGAAATCGTCTGCAAGAGCATTATTTATGCGAAGTAATGAATTATCTAATCCCAGGCATCGTATCAGGGGACCTGCCGGGTCGATAATTATTCTGTTCTCAGAGACGTTATGGGGCACCAAAAGGGTCTCAAGGGTAAGTTTAATTTCTTTTTCATTTGGAATAGATAATAATACCCCGTCATTTGCACCTTTTTGTGCTACAAATCCTGAAAGCCTGATAATATCTGATGGTGTAACATCATGCCAAAAGTATGTGTATTCGGGATGAAGCGGGATATGGAACGTATCAGATAGTTCAAGTGCAACAGCCCAATCAGGTTTGATAAGTTCAGATTCCTTGAAAGGAACCACCTTTCCTATGTGAGCAGCACTTCTATTTAATTCCTGGATCCACCATTCAAAACAATAGGACGAAGGAATAAGTATGTGATTGTTCTCCAGAAAATCACCATAATTGATCAAAATTTCCCCAATATCCAGGATACTGGATATGGAACTTCTGACCTGCTTTGCTTCTTCAATAGTATCTATTCTCATGACCTTGCCATTGAACAAACGTACAGTAGGGCCTTCCAGACTGTCCACAGGTGCGATTCCCAGGGCTTTGCCCGGTCTCTCAACTTTTACCTGCGTGCCTGTTGCCAGGAAATCATCCATCAATACCATGGTAGCCGGACTTACCCCTCCTCCTGCAAAACAGGTATTACGACTGCGTCCGTACCTGAGCCTGAAACCACCTGGTCTGGATGGATATGAAAAAACGGGTCTGCCAGCTATCAGGTCCTGGAGGTATTTGTCCTTTGGTTTGACCTTGACACCATCGTCTTCACTTTGGTCATCGTCCTCTTTTATTCCTCCGATAAAACCATCAAGCCAATCCCATCCGTCAAGCTTGAGATTTGTCACATGTTTTTTGATCTTGGGCGCCTTAAGTGCCAGACCTTCAGCTAATACCAGGCACATTCCACCCCGTACCCTGTTAGTAGGGATGCGGGGGAGATCCCTGTGGCCTTCCACCTCTGCATCTTCAGTAGGCTCACCATCAATGCAGACCGGACAGTGCTCAACGATCAACCGTATCTCTTCCTCGGAAGGGGTATACTGCAGGCTGGCAACCCGCCTGTACAATAATATTTCTTCCACATAACGCTCAACCTCTTCCTGGCTGGGCTTGTACCTGCCAATATTCATACTTCGCCTGACAAAATCTGCTACCAGGACCGAGAGTGCCTGAGCAGTGCCACCGGCACTACGGATCGGACCTGCATAATAAACCCTCACAAACCTGGAACCGTCAGAATTGGTATCCACATCTACCCTGTCAATCCCTTCTATGGGTGCTGCCACCACCCCTTCGGTCAACATTGCCACTGCAACCCTAACAGCAGTATCGAGAGCCTTAACTTCCGAATCAAAAGTACAGATCTTCCCGCCTGCTACATCTACTCCGATCTGCAGTGCGGCTTCTTCCCTGCTCATTGTCATTTCCAGTTCCCTGATACGAACGGCCACACCTTCAACACCGATCAGTTTTTCAACCCTGTCTGCCAGGTCCTTTGCCAGAGGAATTTCTACAAAGGGCTGTGGATCTAGCCCCTTTTTCCTGGCATTACCTGCAATCTCCATTGCTGACTGGAGATCTTTTTCCAGACTATTAAAATAATTAAGCATTTGTTCACTGGCAGCTATCTCTCTCATTATTACCTCAGGATGATATTATTGAAAATGGTTTCATTGTTTATAAAATATACAAAAGATTTCGTCAATTGTATTGTCCCGAAAAGATATCGTTAACCTAAAAGTATATATTGTCTAAAAATAATTAGAATCACTTGAAAATAATATTTATGAATTGAGTGTATCATAATAAAAGCACTTAATTTAAATATTATTAATCATAATTAACTATTTATATATATAGTGAATAATATATGAATATAAACTAATATTAGATGTGATAATTTATGAGAGCCTCGGAAGTTAGTGTTTTTGATGAAAAAGACCTTGAATTTATAGAAATCTTGAGAAACCTTAATATTTCACGTAATGTTGCCTCGACCCTGGCTTACCTTTCTAGTGTTGAAGAGGCCACATCTAAAGATTTGGAAATGGGCTCTGAACTTAGACAACCTGAAGTCAGTATTGCAATGCGTGAATTGAGGAGTTTTGGTTGGATAGATGAAAGAGA
>Ga0114930_10003096_pt1 | contig 14708 bp, 10 predicted proteins | sample AnhtaG_FD_87300 | JGI IMG/M metagenome (GOLD analysis project Ga0114930, IMG submission 87300) | Deep subsurface microbial communities from Anholt, Denmark to uncover new lineages of life (NeLLi) - Anholt_01485 metaG | ecosystem: Environmental > Aquatic > Marine > Oceanic > Sediment | place... | reverse complement strand
CTACACGGATACACACGAATCTCACGTTGATTTGCATACAATCGGTCTAGAAACGTGCTGGAATTAACTCCAAACTCGGCGTTTTGTGTGGGAATAATGTCAAATATCCCCCTGAACGCTTACCCTGAATCGTCATTGTGCTTCGACGTGTCATCCGTTGGTCCTTCCCACCGGCTCGAGGGCCGTTCTTTGCGTCAGATGCGCCAAGGCGCCCGCATGGGCTGATCAATAAGGCGGTTGGCCCCTTCGTCGTCAATGAACCGCTGCTTGACCGGGTCAAACTTCAGGTTCCTCCCGAGCCGCACGGCGATCTTGCCGAGATTGACCAGCGTGCACGAGCGGTGCCCGTTCGCTTCGTTCAAGGCAAACTTCTTGCGCGTCCGCACGCACTCGTGGAAATCGCCGTTCTGTGGCGCCGGGTCGGGGAACTGGTCGAGTTTCTTCTTCAGATCCGGGATGTCCGACCGGAACCCGCGCAGCAACTTCCCGTCCGGGCCTTCGATGTAGGGCGCGTCCTTGTCTTTCCCTTCGCCGTCCAGGATGATCTCGCAGCCGTCGTCGTAGCGCAGCACGATGCGGCGCCACGAGCTCACCGCGTCCGGGTGTTGCTGCGGGGCGTCGACCTCGACCTCGACCGGGCTGGTGTCGTCCTTGCCGAGGAGGTACTGGACGGGGTCGATGTAGTGCTGGCCCATGTCGCCCAGGCCGCCGCCGTCGTAGTCCCAATAGCCCCGGAAGGTGGCGTGGACTCGATGGGGGTGGTGGGGCTTGTACGGGGCGGGGCCGAGCCAGAAGTCGTAGTCCAGCTCTGCCGGCACGGGCTCGGGCTTCACGCCGATCTGGCCGCTCCAGTAGAACTTCCACGTGAACCCCGTGGTTTCGCCCACGGTGACCTTCAGCGGCCACCCCAGCATCCCGCTGTCCACCAGTTTCTTGATCGGCGCCACCGTCGAGCCAAAGCCGTAGAAGTCCCCGCGGAACCGGAACCAGGTGTTGAGCCGGAAAATGCGGCCATTGCGCTGCACCGCCTCGACGACCTTCTTGCCTTCGCCGATGGTGCGCGACATGGGCTTCTCGCACCAGATGTCCTTGCCGGCCTCGGCCGCCGCAATCGAGATCAGCGCGTGCCAATGCGGCGGGGTCGGAATGTGGATAATGTCGATGTCGTCACGATCGAGGACTTCCCGGAAGTCCTTGTATCCCTTGACGCCCTCCCCGGCCATATCGAGCGCCTGTTTGAGGTGGTTCTCGTCGACGTCGCACACGGCCAGCCGCCGCGCACCGGGGTACTTGATGTGCCCGCGCCCCATGCCGCCGACGCCGACGACGGCCCGCGTCAGCTCGTCGCTCGGCGCGGTGAAGCCGAGGCCGCCCAGCACGTGGCGCGGCACGATGCTGAACCCGCCCACGGCGGTCGCGGCCCCCTTCAGGAAAGACCTTCGGGAGATGCGTTGTCTCTTCGCCATTTCACCTTCCTTTGCTCGTCACTACTCGCTATTCGTTGGCACAGAAGGGCCTTCTCCGTGCTGTTGCTCTTGCGCCCACTGGCGCACGACACCCGGCAGGTCGTGGCCCTCGAGGTCCAGCGACCGGGCCCGGTCGAAGTCCAGCGGGATGTTCGCGGCGTGGGCCACGACCAAGCCGAGCACAACGTTGTGCACATTGCCCCCGGCCAGGTGGTGGCTCTCGAGTTGCGCCGGCGCAACGTCCACGCCCCCGTGCTTTGCCGCAATGTATGCGTCCACGATGGCAGCCGGGTTGACACCACGCAGTCGCATGCCAAGCAGCACCGGGAACGGGACCTGTGCCCCGGCGAGCAGGGCTTTGAGCCACAGACGCCAGAAACGGAGGAACACGACCATCACGGCAAGCAGCACGATGGCAACCAGGAACGCAACAATGCCCAAGAGGGGGTTGTTCATTTGGCTCCTCCTGCTGAGCTACCGGCCGTCACCCGGACCTTCGACGCAGGGCGCGCCACCGCAACCCGACTCGTTATCCCAAACGGATGTTCGGCGAGTATTGTACTTTCGACGGCGCCCGGTCAAGATTCCCGGCTACGCCATGTGGATGGCGGCTGTTGGCGCGGCGCAAGGGGTGGATCGGGAGATCAGTTGTCCAGGGCCCGGCGCATCTTGTCGACCAGGCACCGCATGGGGAAGGGCTTCTGGAGGAATGTGTCGGCGCCGTTGTCGAGCAGGTTCTGGGCCGTGCCGCTGGGATCGTCGGAGCGAACGCTCGGGCGAGGCAGCCCGCGAACCTCGCGCCCGAAACGGTGTCCTACTTGGTGAACGCCAAGAGCGAACAAGCGGCCGTCGGGTCGCCGCCCGGTTCGGGCCGGGAAGAAAGGAGAGCATGCCATGAGACCAGTAGCGTGTTTGGCGGTTGTCGGCGCCCTGACCCTTGTGGTGACGTTGGGAATGCCCGCGTCGACCCGCGCGGCGGAGATCACCGAGGGGTGCCTCGAAGCCGTGGACAAGGAAGGGGAAGCGCTCGGGTCCTGCCCGCTGAAGCACACCGACGTGCAGGTGGACGTCTCCGGGTTCATTGCGCGCGTCACCTTGACCCAGCAGTTCGGCAATCCCTTCGACGAGCCCATCGAGGCCGTCTACACCTTCCCGATGTCGGACCGCGCGGCCGTGGACGCCATGACCATGAAGGTCGGTGACCGCACCATCAAGGGGGTCATCAAGCGGCGCGAAGAGGCCAAGCGGATCTATCAACAGGCGCGCGATGCCGGCAAGGCCGCGAGCCTGCTGGACCAGGAGCGCCCCAATATCTTCACGCAGTCCGTGGCCAACATCCTGCCCGGCGAGGAGATCGCGATCACGATTTCCTATGTCGAATACCTCAAGTACGAGGACGGGGAGTACGAGTTCTCGTTTCCCATGGTCGTCGGGCCGCGCTACATCCCCGGGGGTCCGCCCAGCCGGCCTGAGCCCATGCGCCGCGCCACCCCGACCGATCAGGTCCCCGACGCCGACCGCATCACGCCGCCCGTGACGCCTGAAGGCACGCGGGCGGGACATGACATCGCGCTCGAGGTCCGCCTGGACGCCGGCGTCCCGATCCGCGATATCCGCTCCGAGTTGCACGAGGTCGATATCGAGCGCCGGGACGATCACGCCGGCGGCAGCGCCGTGGTGCGGCTGAAGAACCGCGGCTCGATCCCGAACCGCGACTTCGTGCTCAAGTACCGCGTGGGCGGCGACGCTATCGAGGACGCCGTGCTCACGCACGCCGGGGCCAAAGGCGGGTTCCTCACCGTCATCCTCCAGCCGCCCAAGCGGGTCAGGCCCGACATGGTCACGCCCAAGGAGATGATCTTCGTCATCGACTGCAGCGGCTCGATGCGGGGGTTCCCGATCGAGAAGGCCAAGAAGACCATGCGCCTGTGCATCGAGCAGATGAACCCGAACGACACGTTCAACCTCGTGTCGTTCGCCGGCGGCACGGGATATTGCTTCAATGGCCCTGTCCCCAACTCGCGGGCCAACCGGCGCAAGGCGCTCGAGTACCTGGCCGGCCTCGAGGGGCGCGGCGGCACCGAGATGATGAAGGCGATTCACGCCGCCCTCGAGGGACCCCGCGACCGCAAACGGCTGCGGATCGTGTGCTTCATGACCGACGGCTTCATCGGGAACGACATGGCCATTCTCGGGGCCATCAAGAAGAACGTCAAGACGGCGCGGGTGTTCTCCTTCGGCATCGGCAACGGGGTGAACCGCTTCCTCATCGAGCAGATGGCCGTCGAGGGCCGCGGCGCGTCCGAGGTCGTGACCCTCGAGTCCGACGGCGACGCGGCCGCGCAACGCTTCCATGAACGCATCCACAGCCCCGTCCTCACCGACATCACCGTCGACTTCGGCGACCTGCCCGTCCAGGACGTCTACCCCGACGTCGGGGCCGTCCCCGACCTGTTTGCCGCCGTGCCGCTGGTGCTCAAGGGCCGGTACACCGAGGCGGCAGAGGGCGTAGTCACCATCCGGGGCAACACCGCGGCAGGGCCGTTCGAGCGCACCATCCCCGTGCGCCTGCCGGGCGATGCGCCCGCGCACGACGTGTTGGCCCCGCTGTGGGCCCGCGCGCGCATCGACTGGCTCATGGCGCGCGACTGGCTCGGCATCCAGCAACGGAACCCTGACCCCAAGATCAAGAAGGCCATCACCCGCCTGGGGCTGGACTACAACCTGGTCACCCAGTTCACCAGCTTCGTCGCCGTCGAAGAGAAGGTCATCACCGAAGGCGGCAAGCCCAAGACCGTCGAGGTGCCGGTCGAGATGACCGATGGCGTGAGCTACGAAGGCGTGTTCGGCGCGCAAGGCGAGCAACTCCGCGCCCTGGGCTATCTGGGCAACGCCAAAGCGGCCCCCATGGCTGTGCACTCCCAGGCCCTTGGCCGAGGAAGGACCGGTGGTGTCTCCGCGGACAAGGTGGCGTTCGCGGCGCCTGCCGTGCAGCCGGCCGCCCCACCGCCCGTAACCCCAGCACAGCGGCTGCGAGAGGGGGCCGAGGAGGAGAAGGACGAGGCCGCGGGCCGCAAGGGACACCGAAAACTGGACCGGGCACTGTGGAACCTGGCCGGGAAACTCATCAACGGCAACTACACGCGCGGCGCCGTCAAAGTGAAGGACGGGTGGGTTGAGGTCGTCATCAAGCTCATCGACGACTCCCCGGAGAAGCTGCGCGCCCTCAAGGCGGCCGGGGTGAAGATCGTCGGGCACACGGCCTCGGGTAAGAAGGTGTTTGCCCGCGTGCGTGTCGCAGACCTCGAGCGCGTTGTGAAACTCGAGTTCGTCCGGCGGATCGAGCCGCCGGCCTGAGGAGGCCTATCTCACTGCCAGCCAGACACCTAGCTGAGCGGCGCCTGCAGCGGCGGGCGCCGCTCGGTTGCGTCCCAGCCGCCGGGCAGGAAGTCCAAGACGTCCCCGAGACCGATGCGGTAGACCTTGACGTCCAACAGGCCTTCCTCGGTGGCGGCCAACTGGCGCATGGCGGCCTCAGACAGGTCGATGACGCGGCCCTTGACGTACGGACCCCGGTCGTTGAGCCGGCAGACGACCGCGCGGCCGTTCTCCGGCACTACCAGATAGTAGCCGCCGAACTCCCCCTGGCGCATCGCGCAGGTGTACAGCCCGTCACGGAGCAAGTCACCGGACGCCGTCAAGCGGCTGCTGCTGCTGACGGTGTAGTACGAGGCTACTCCCTCGGCAACCGGCTGCAGCGCATGCTGCGACACCAGGCCGTTTTCGGCCACTACCAGCAGCAGCGCAACCAATTGAAGCATGGTGGACGTCCCCAAGGTTCGTGCTCAAACAGCCTAGCCGCATAAACCTGGATTGTACCGAAGATCCGGGGCACGCGTCAAATCCCTGGCAGACCGGGCGTTGGCCAAACGGCGGTTGCGCGGTTCTGGCCGGACTTGGTATGCTCAGGCCCGAAGCAGAGGCCGGAAGTCGAAGTTGGAATGGGATAGTCGCATGTCCGACCCCACAGACCATGCACCCCAGCCCGAGCAGGAAGACGCCACCGAGCGGACGGCCCGGCGCGGCGACAGGAGGATGCTGCGGCGCAGGACCCTCAAGTTCGTGATCGTCTTCGTCGTCAGCGTTCTGGCGTTGCTGTCGGGGCATGAGTACGCCAAGAGAACGATCGTCAGTGACTGGTACCTGCTCCAGGTCGCCCGAAGCACCGCGTGGCTGCTGCGCCGGGTCGGGGACGCGGCCTCGCTCGGCGATCCGGGCCGCCTTCTGGGCCGGGAGGCTATGGTCCGGCGGCAGTTGGAGGCGTGGCAGAAGGGAACGGTGGCGCCGCCGGAAGACCCGCCGGAAGCGCCGCCGGCCAACGCCCCGGGCCCGCCGCTTACCCCGTGGGAGGCCTGGCGCTACAAAGTCCTCACCGAACGCCGGAAGGTGGTCGAGGCCGCAGAGGAGCTGGCGCGGCTTGAACAAGACACGAGCCTTCAGGAGCCCCAGCGGTCGCAGCAGATCGCGGATGCCCGGACCAGGTATCTCCGGTTGCGGACCCGGGATCTGGGCCCGCTGGTCACTTTCACCCTCAAGCCGGGGGCGGCCCAGCGGCTTGCAGAGGCACGCGCCGAGCTCGAACGACTCAAAGCCGACGCGTCGCTCGAAGCCGAGCGCGCACGGCTCGAGGAGCGGCTCGCCGAACTCGAGGCGGAACTGAAGACGCTGGACAAGGCCGCCGAGCATACCCGCCTCGCCATGAACGAGAAGCGCAAGCAAGTCAAGCTCTTGAAGGACGCCGACGCGGGCACGGGAACGGTGGACGAGGCCCTGGCCGAAGTCGAGCAGGAAGTAGCCGACCTCAAGGCGGAGTCCCTCGCCCTGCGGCAACGACGCGCGGGAAAGAACTTCAATTTCGTCGTCATCCCGGACTGCGGGGCCATTCCGTCCATGAGCATTTTCGTGGCGGCCGTGCTGGCGTTTCCCGCCCTGTGGCGCAAGCGGCTCGCGGGTATCTTGATGGGGCTGCCCATCCTGTACATCGTGAACGCCTTTCGCCTCGCGTTCCTGGCCGTAGTCGGGGCGTGGGACAACGCAGGGACGGTTTTTCAGTTCTCGCACTATTACCTGTGGCAGGGGATCTACATCGTCTTCGTCGTCGCGGTCTGGATGAGTTGGGTCGAGTTCCTGGTGAAACGGAGGGCCTGATGGCCGACAAGGCGCCTGCTCCGAGCCTGGGAAGAACCACCTTGCTCCTCTGCCTGAAGTTCGCCGTCCTGGCCCCGATCTGCCTTGTCGTGTGGCTTTGGCTGCTTCCCAAGTACACCTGGCTGCTCGGGCACGCCACGGGCGTGGTCCTCAAGCTCATCCTGCGCGTGCCAATCGAGACGGTCGTCGTCACTCGAGGCGGCTTCCTGAACACCGGCACCGCATTGGCCTATGCCCTCGCGGACGGACGCCAGCCCACGATGCACGACGTCGGCAAACTCGTGACCAACGTCGCCCCATTCATCGCTCTGGTGCTGGCCACCTCCGGGCTTGGCCTGTGGCGTCGTCTCAAGGTCGTCATCCTCGGCTTCGTCATCATCTTCCTCTTCCACGGCCTCACCATCGTCCTGCGCTTTGTGAGCACCGGCAGCAAGCTCGCCCTGCCCAACACCGTCGGATTCATCGCCGTCACACTGCCGTTCCTGCTGTGGATCGTACTCGCCTACTGGGACAAGCTGGTCGTGTACTTCAACGACGAAGGCGAGCAAGACCCGGCCGACGCCCCAGGCCCGTGAGGGATTTCCGGGGCTGGCCCGCACAGTTTTCCGTGATTTCATTTGGCGGTTTTCCCAGTTGTGTGGTACAATCCAGATGTCAGCGGGAGCCGCGTAGCGAGAGCGACTTGGCGAAAGTCCTGCTGTGGGTTGAGGTTAGGGCAAAGATTATTGCCCGCAAAATGGTTTGATGCTCTCGACGCGGCTTCCGCTCTATGTTTTCCAGCGCTTCCCTGGTCAAAGGCGTCGTTCGTCCACAGATTTCCACAGAACAAGAGAAGACACATTCTTGCCTATTGCTCGAGTGAGGTTGTGTCTTGCGTTCGCTGGGGTTCGGCGCACATTGCGAAGCAGTCCGGCATTCAGATTCTAAGGCGGGACTGCCATAACCCCCTGTTGGCCTTCCTCTTCCTCCGCTTTGTGCTGGCCGTTTGCGCTCAAACCGTCCTGGACCGGGCCGGCCTCCTTCCCATAATCCGCCCCATCCGCGTCATCCGTGTGAAAGCTCTTCTCTTGCTCCCCCTCTTCCCCTTCCTCTTCCTCCGTTGTTTCCTCCTTTCCGGTCAAATCATCCTGTCCATCCTGTTCATCCTTGTCGGAACGCTCCTCTTCCTCTCTGTCTGCCTCCCAGTCTTCGTCCCCTTTCTCCGGGTAGAAGCCGTGCTCTTCGTAGAACCGCTCGTCTTCCTCTTCGATGAAGGGCACGCCGGCTTTGACGGCGGCCTGCCGCCGCTTTTCATAGGCCAGCGCGTCCTCGAGCACCCCTTCCGTCTCCTTGAGCAGCGGCCTTACGCGTTCGGCCAGCCCGAGGGGTTTCTGACTCGCCGTCTTGTCCTCGGCCGCGGCGATCTCGTGCATGAGCTCACGGCGATACTGGCGGTGCTCGCGGGCGAGACGCAGGAAGGCCTGTAAGGCCGCGCTCATCTTCGAGGACTCCATCGAATATTCGGCCCCGGAGGCGCGGGTGGTCTCGGTGAAGCCGTCGAGGCTGAGCGCGGCCGCGGCCCGGCTCACCATGACCTGGAGCAGGGCGACGGTATGCGCCAGGTGCAGGTCGACGCCCTCGTCCTTGGCGACGTAATGGTCGACGAGGCGGTCGTATTCGGTCTGCTCATACACGCAGTTGGGGCGGTTGCTGAGCGGGATCTCGAGCAGGTCGTCCTCGGCGAAGGGGCAGGCCCCCCACAGGAGGCAGTTTTGGCCGCAGCGCTGGAGACGCCGCGAATACAGCCCGTGGATGCGGGCGTTCTCGTTCCCCTTCGGGGCGCCGGTGAGATGGTTGCCGCCGTGGTGTGAGCAGCGACCGCTCGAGTGCGTCGATACGCGCCGGCACGGGGCGCCGTCGGCGCACACCCCGCCACAGATGCGGCGCCCGAGTTCGTGCTCGAGCGCGTTGACGCGCTCGAACCACACGAGCGGCCACCCCTGTGCACCGGGGGTGCCTTGGTCGGTCATCATGGCTTGTGACATCGAGTAATGCCCTCACTATATAGCCCACGCTGTTGCACTCACCCTCAACCATGTGCCACACCGCCCGCCCCTCCGTGCACCCAAACACACCACTTTTCACTACTAATACAACGCTTAATCCTAAAAACAAGGCAACCCGTCAGCCAAACACCACTTGTTTCCCACAGAGCATCTTCCCTCATCCGTCCCATTCGCCCAATTCGCCCGATTCGCGGACGGCTCTCTCCCCGAGCCTCGAGTGCAACAGCGTGGGCTACTATATGGAGGGCGTTTCCCGCAGCCGGGCTGTGCTACCAAGGCGGCTTGGGATGGGGCGGGGGCGAAAAGGGGGCGAAAAGGTGTCAGGAATCTTATTTGACATGGCTTGCCGTCGACCCAGAATCGGGGAGTAAAAGATTCCTGACACCTTTTCCTCCCCACTCCAAGCGCCGCAACAAGGCGAAGGATGGATCTTCCTCGACTGGAAATCCCCGAGCGACGGTGGTAAAGTAGCCGCATACAAGATCGAGCGCCGCGAACGGCCCGAGGGCCCTTGGTCCATCGCCGGCATGGCCATGGAAAGTGAAATCACCTTGCACAACCAACAACGCGGCAAAGAATGGGAATATCGTACCTGCCGTTTCGGCAGGCCATCGCACGTCAACAAGACCGGCGAAGGCATGCCGAGCAACACCGTGATGGCCGTGTTGTGATCTGATTCATAGATTGTGGCAACAATACGAGGAGGAAGTGCCATGGCGGCAACACATGAGATTACTTGCATCAATAAGAGTGATCGACCAAATCCTCACGAGCGAATTACGCATGTAGGGGGCCGTTCAGGAGCCAAAGATACTGGTGGCGCTTGGAAGATCACGCAGGAGCAAGCAATTAAAGGTATTGAATCTGGCAATTGGGCATTCTACGTCACTCAGGGTGGACGCCCGGTCAATGTCGTCGTTGCTGTCAGCAGGTTCGGAAACAAATACCTGAAAACGGAAGCGGATGGCGAGCAACCGAACAATCTGCTCAGTCTTCCTGAATGCCCATAATCGCCACTGAAGCACAACAAAGGCCAGCGAAGGAATGCCCGGCAACACCGTAATGGCCGTGTTGTGAACTTGGGGAAAGCGATGGCAACAAACCTCATTGTGATTCCGGAAGGCAAGATATGTGACTACATCGACGGCAAGTTCCGGAACGACACGCCCGAAGAGTATGTTCGCCAGAACATCGAGAAGCGCCTGGTCAACGAGCACAAGTACCCGAAGGACCGCATTGCCGTCGAGTTTACCCTCCATGTCGGATCACGAAAGCCGCGTGCCGACATCGTCATCTTCGCCGCAGACGACCCCGAGCGTTCACAAGAGCACATTCACGTCATCATCGAGTGCAAGAAGGAAAGCGTTGAACCAACCGCCCGCAAGGACGGCGTCGGCCAACTCAAGTCCTACATGTCTGCTTGCCCGAACTGCGAATGGGGTATGTGGACCAACGGCAAGCACAAGGAGGTTTTCCGAAAGGTCGTCAACGCAAAGGGCGAGATCGAGTTTGCCGAGTTCAATGACATTCCGTCGGCGGATGGCCGCATTGAAGACATCGACCGCCCGAAGCGCCACACGCTCAAGAGCGCGGTCGAAGACAACCTGCTGTTCGTTTTCAAGACGTGCCACAACCACATCTACGTCACCGATGGGATGCAGAAGCAGCCCGCCTTCTTCGAACTGCTCAAAGTCATCTTCTGCAAGATCGAAGACGAGCGTAATCTTCCCAAGCCGTTGGAGTTCTACGCCGCTTCTGGCGAACGCTCCAATCCCGATGGGCAACTGACGGTCCAAAAGCGCATCGCGGCAATCTTCGACCAAGTCAAGAAGAAACACTCCCGCATCTTCGAGCGCGGTGACGAGATCCGGCTGAAGCCGCGCAGTCTCGCCTATATCGTCAGTGAACTGCAGAAATACTCCCTGCTCAATACCCACATCGACATCAAAGGCAAGGCCTATGAAGAGCTCGTCGGCGCGAACCTGCGTGGTGATCGAGGCGAGTTCTTCACGCCCCGGAACGTTATGCACATGGCCGTTGAAATGCTGGTGCCGACAGTCGATGAACGTGTCCTCGATCCCGCCTGTGGGACCGGCGGCTTCCTGGTCGTTGCGATGAACAAGGTGATTTCCGCGCTGGAGGACGGGCTCACAGCAGAACTCGGAACATCCAAGCTGCAATGGAGCGATGACGAGAAACGCGTTTTTCAGCAGCGCATCGCCGAAATTGCCCAGACCAACTTCTTCGGCTTCCACCTGAACCCGGACCTCGTCAAGGCGACCAAGATGAACATGGTCATGAACAACGACGGTAGCGGCAACATCTTCCAGACCGATTCGCTCCTGCCGCCGCACGCCTGGGAAGCGGACTTCCGCAAGAACCTCGCAAGCGCCCTCGGCGTCCGCGAGTCCGCGTTGCGCAACGGAGAAGCCATCGGCCTCGTTCACGTCATCGTCACCAACCCGCCCTTCGGCAGCAAGATCCCGATCAAAGACCCGCATATCCTCGAGCAATTCGACCTCGGACGAATCTGGCAACGCGACAAGACCGACCGCGACCGCTGGACGATGACGAAGCGTTTGCAGAGTTCCGTCCCGCCGGAACAACTGTTCATCGAGCGGTGTCTGCAACTCCTCAAGCCGGGCGGTCGGATGGGCATCGTCCTGCCCGACTCGATTCTCGGCGCGCCTGGCCTCGGCTACATCCGCGAATGGCTGATTCGCAAGACCCGCATCCTCGCGAGCATCGACCTCCATGTGGACACGTTCCAACCCCGCAACGGCACGCAAACGTCGGTGCTCTTCCTGCAGAAAAAGACGCCCAAGCAGATTCACGAAGAGGAACGCACCGGAAAGATGGCTGACTACCCGATCTTCATGGCGATGGTGGATCGCGTCGGCCACGACAAGCGGGGCAACCCGCTCTTCAAGCGCGACAAGCACGGCAACGAAATCCTGGTCCCCGCTATTGACATCGTGACGCTGGATCAGACCGCCGACGGCGCACGAACGAGCAAGGTCGAGTCGAAGAAGAAGGAGATCGACGACCAGACCACGCTCGTCGCCGGATCGTTCAAGACATGGCGGGAACAGGAGGGCCTCTCATGGTAGGTGCCCAAGCCCTCAAGACCGCGGCTGTTCCGCTGCCGCTTGAACCGGTCGAACTCCCCGAAGAGGAACTGCGTTGGTGCTCGGTCACGCTCAACGAGGTCATCGAGCGCGGCTCGCGCCTCGAAGCCAGCGTTTTCGATATCGAGGGCAAACACGCCCGGGAGGTGCTTGAACGGTGCAAGTGGCCTGTTCGATCCGTTTGGGGAGAGCACGGCATGGCGGATGACGTGTTTGTTCCCGGAAGGGTGAAACGCAAGTATCTTGGTAGCGATGACCCGGAGGCTATTGGCTTTCTTGGCAGTTCTGAGATGCTGGCCGTCAAGCCGGTTCCGTACAAGTGGCTGTCAATGAACGAACCCAAGTACGAGCAGTTCAAGGTCAAAGAGGGGCTGGTGCTTATCTCATGCTCCGGTACTATCGGGAACTTGGCATTCGTTTCCGGCACACTCGCAGGCTTCATGGTCAGTCAACACGCCATACGAATCGCCGCCCAATACCCAGGATACATCTACTGCTTCCTGAAAAGCGCGACAGGTAAAGCGCTGGTGAATGCAAACATCTATGGGGCGGTCATCAGTGAAATAGAGCCAGCCCATTTCGAAGAAGTCCCAATTCCCGATCCTCCGGCACCGGTTAAGCAGCGAATACACGATTTGGTGATTCGTTCCTACGCCTTGCGCGACGAATCGAACGCCTTGCTCAATGAGGCCGAGCGGCTTCTCTACGAGGCGCTCAATCTGCCCGCGCTGGCAAAATTGCGCCCGCGCTACTTCGACAAGGCCGCTGATCTGCGCAACTATGCCGCGACTCTCTCCGATCTGGCCGGACGGCTCGACGCTTCCTACCATGTCCCCATCGTCGACGCCATCATGCGCCGTCTGAAGAAGGAAGCCGCCGAGATCACCACCATTGGCGACCCGCGCATCAGCAATCGTATCGTCCTCCCTGGTCGCTTCGCCCGGGTTTATGTCCAGGAAGGACAAGGCACCGTCTTCTTCGGTGGCAAACAACTCTACGAACTCGACCCGGCCAACAAGAAATATCTCTCACTAAAGCATCACGGCAACCGCATTCGGGAACAACTGACGCTCGAAGAGAACATGGTGATGATCACGTGCAGCGGCACAATCGGTAAGACCGCCCTTGTCCCGAACCATTGGCAGGGGTGGACCGCCAATCAACACATCATCCGGGTGGAACCTGCATCCGCCGACGTGGCGGGCTATCTCTACGTGTTCCTCGCCACCGGCTACGGACGTGAGCTCATCAGGCGCTTCACCTACGGTTCGGTCGTAGACGAGATTGACGACCGCCATGTCGCCGCCGTTCCCGTTCCGTTGCTGAAGGACACCGCGACGCAAGCCGAGATCAACCGCCTGGCCCTCGAAGCCAATGCCAAACGCACTGAAGCCTACCACGCCGAACAACAAGCCATCCGCATCACCAACGACGAAGTCATCCACGCGGAAAACTGAGAGTCCACAACGACTGTGCCCTTCGCAGCAACATATCGGTGCTACCCCTATCTTGCTTGTCGCCCGTCAAGGCGGGAGGCAATTCTGGGGACACCATACTGAATTCGTGTTCTTCTTGCGTTTTGGGCCGGGCTTGCGCTTCCTCGGGAAGCGTCCTAGCTGCGATTCGAGCCCGGCTATGAAAGCGGCATCGCCCAAGGGCCTGGCCGTTCGCTCATGACGACGCATCACGGGCGCTTCGGCGTGGTCGATGTCCAAGGCGAAGTGGGCGGGTTGGTAAATGCGGTGAGGTATTCGTGATTTTGGCAAGGTGCTGGGGGGCAGAGCGTAGACAGAGGTATGGATTACGATTATGATTACGAGCACGAGCAGGAGCACGAGGGACGATTACGATTACGATTACGACTACGAGCACGAGCACGAGCACGAGCACGAAGGACGAGCACGAGCACGATTACGAGCACGAGGGACGATTACGAGGACGATTACGATTACGATTACGAGCACGAAGGACGATTACGAGCACGAGCACGAGCACGAGCACGAGGGACGAGCACGAGGACGATTACGAGCAGCAGGCGAGGATAGGTCATGGAACTTGCGCAAGAGAGCACTAAGGAGGCGTAGGTCGTCATGCATGTAGGCCCATTGATACTCGTGATCCCGGCGGTCTTGACTGCGGGTTTGGTGTCGTTGACGGCCGCTGGCGAGTCCTGGCGCGTGGAAGAGCTGGGGATCCCGGTCAATGCCGTGACCTATGACAACAGCGGCGCCGTGCTCGCTCCGGCCCCCGGCGGCGAGGGGGTGATGTTCTACACCTCGTACTACCGGAACACGGGCGCGGAGCTGGTCGGATGCGACTGGCGCAGCGGACAGACCTTCCGCAAGAAACTGCCGTCTCATGGCGGCTACGGGGTCGTTGTCGGACTGGACGGTTGCGTGTACGTGGGCGGGGTGAGCCCGGGCGACCTATACAGGTACGACCCGAAGGCGGACACGCTTGCCACGATCGACGTGAAGCAATTCGGCGTTCAGTACATCTGGGAGGCCGCCACGGCCCCGGACGGGACGGTCTACGGGGCCGCGGGATATCCGCAATCGCGTCTGGTGGCTTACACACCGGGGACGGGCGAGGTGGGCGACCTCGGGGAGATGGTCCCGGGGCAGAAGTACCTGCGCTCGGTGTGCGTTGATACGCACGGGAAGGTCTGGTGCGGCATCGGTACGCGGGCCCACCTGGTGGTGTATGACCCGGTGTCGGGGACCAAGCGCTCGGTCCTGCCCGAACGGTATGCGGGCAACTCGACGGTCTACCAGCTCGAGGCGTGGGGCGACTATGTGGTGGCGAGCGTCCATTACGATGGGGTGCTGCTGGTCTTCGACGCTGGCACGTGCGAACTCGTT
>Ga0114930_10003093_pt1 | contig 14713 bp, 18 predicted proteins | sample AnhtaG_FD_87300 | JGI IMG/M metagenome (GOLD analysis project Ga0114930, IMG submission 87300) | Deep subsurface microbial communities from Anholt, Denmark to uncover new lineages of life (NeLLi) - Anholt_01485 metaG | ecosystem: Environmental > Aquatic > Marine > Oceanic > Sediment | place... | reverse complement strand
CGGAAGTTATCAGAAGCTGCCCTAAACCAAACTTTCATCGAAAAAGCCCCAGTTGTTATTGTCGTCTGTGCAGATTTAAATCGATCAAGCAGGGGCTACGGCAGCCGAGGAGAACATCTTTACAGCCTACAAGACACGGCGGCTGCCACAGAAAACATTCTCTTGGCTGCTCAGGAGTTAGGACTCGCAACCTGTTGGGTGGGAGCGTTTCGGGATAATGAAGTCGCGAAGGCTGTGAAGGCGCCAAGGAACCTGAGACCAGTAGCTGTTGTTCCTGTTGGACATCCAGCTGAAAGACCCGTGGCTCCACCAAAAAGGTCCGTTAATGAAATTGTCCATTATGAGACGTTCTGAGGGGAGAAACAAAGGTCGATGAAAGGATGTTGCGGGTTACAAAGCGGTTTAGTAGGTTTGCTGTTGCCTTAGGCGGTTTCCTCATATTTGTGGGAATCATAGTGATAGGCGTCTTCCTCATTGGTTTCTTCGGCATGGTAGACCTTAGCATCCTTGAAAGTGAAAACCTTCAAAGCCTCCCCTTATTGTTGTTGGCAATCGGTTTGGTTGATTTGGTGGCTGGAATTATACTCTGGCGAAGGTGATTTGAGATGAAAATCAGAAGAATCCTAACAGCAATAACCGGTATAGCCCAAGAGGTCATAGGAGTGTTATCCGGGGTCTTGGCAGTCATGCTCGTTCTCAACATTCTTGAAGTTCAAACAGTATTTAACGTGCCCCCTGAACTCCTGCCGCTCTATCTGCTGATTCTAGGCTTGTTCAGCCTTTTTTCAGTTATAAGCGGATATTTTCTAATCCGTGAAGGACGGGAATAGCTAAAGGAGGAACTTGTTGGTTGGCTAACGAGAAAAAACATGGGCTTTCCCGTGCGATAATTATTGGGTTAGGTGGTGCCATAGGATTCGAGATTTTTGCGTTGCTGAATTACGCTTACTTTGATCTGGCAGGACCCAGCATGATCTCAGCCCTCTTCTTCTGTGGCATAATAAATTTGATAACCATGTTGAGTTACAGCGAACTCAGTGCAGCCCTCCCCGAGGTTGGGGGCGAATACACCTACACCAAAGTTGCATTCGGAGGTTTCATATCCTTCATGGCTGGCTGTCTCAGATGGCTCGCCAGCGTCTTCGGTGGAGCACTCGCCGCCGTGGTTTTCGTCAACCAGCTTGGAGTACTCTTCTCGGTGTTTGCTCCGTCAATACAAGACCTTGTTTTAGTTAACGCTTCTCTGCTGATCGTAGGATTAGTGGTTATCCTCATAGTTCTCAGCATTCGAGGAGTAGAGGAAGCCACTACTCTGATTGTGGCAGCGTTCTTAGCTATATTCGTCATTTTTCTCGCCATGAGCCTAGGATACACTCTGGCACCACAAAACATAGTGCCTGAAGCCTCACCCAGCAGTTTAGCTGTTTTTTTTGCGACCGCTGCCTACCTTTTTCCCATGTTTGTTGGAATGAGAGCCTTAGTGACCGGAGCTCCACAGATTAAGAATCCGGGAAAAAACGTTCCTAGAGCTCTGATTCTGTCAACGGTTTTGTTGACAGTTGTCTATCTTGGCGTTGCTTACGTGGCTGTTGGGGCAGTCCCATTGGAGATGGCGGTAACCGGTGATGAGCTTCCTCTTCTCAATCTTGCTGCCTCGGCGATTATGGGTCCGATTGGCGCCATCCTTTTTGCGTTGGCGGGAATAATTGCCAGTGTCTCGTCTGTGGGCACAGCCATGACTGTTCAATCCAGCATCCTTGGAGGAATGAGCAGAGACGGATATCTCCCTAAAGCGCTGCTGAAGGTTCACAGGCGGTTTGGAACGCGGTACATAGCAATTATTGGAAGTTCTCTTTTTGTGGTATTTTTTGGCATCAGTGGAGCAGTGGAGTTTCTTGGGTACGCGGCGAGCTTTGGTTCTCTCTTGGTGTTCGCCTTAGTCAATTTCTCGCTTATTCAGCTCAGGAGGAAGATGCCACGGTTAGATAGACCCTTCAAGGCTCCGTTCTATCCGCTTACTCCCATCGCCGGAATCATCATGTCAGTCTTGTTGCTCACGTTTCCCGTGATTTTGAGGGACGTCAACGCTGAAAGTGCGCTACTATCAAGTCTTGGACTCGTAGCCATAGTGTTGGTTACTTACTATCTCAGAATGGTGAAGCGTGAAGTCGATTTTAACCGTTTACGGGTTGCGGTGGGGGGAATATGTTTCGGTGCGGGAGTAACCTTGATCGTGTTGACTCCAGTTATCGCGCCGCCTTCCCTGTTTATCATCATGATTTTGGTTGGTTTGGTCTCCATCCTTGCGGGTATCCTGAATATTCTTGTATCTGCGCGTAAAATTGATTAGTTAATTCTGTTTTATTTTATTGGGGTGGAAGTTGCCGAGAAAGAGGAAGAAAGAAAGGGAGATTTCTGTTCGCGCACCAGATTATATTCCGAAAAGAGCGCCGATTTTCAAGGACACCACCGGAACCGAGGCTTTGGACGTTTTCACGGTGGCTGAGAATGTGGGCAGAGTTCTGTCTTTTGTCATGGTCGCTGTCGGCATCTTTGTTATCGTCCTATCAGCGTACAGCATTCTTACATCCGTCAACATGTTTTTGAACCCACTTTTCATCAGCGTCTTAGGTTTCGTAGGAGCCCTAAACCTCCTCTGCGGACTGTTGCTCTTGTCAAAAAAATAATTCTGCGGGTCACAGAAAAACAAATGAGATTTAACCTTTAATATATCCGCAAGCCTTCCTAGTTGTGAGGAAGTTTCCCGTGAGATACTCGCGTATAGCAGACGCTTACGAAAAGATTGAGGCAACAACAAAAAGGCTTGAGATGACGGACTATCTAGTTGAACTTCTCAAAGAAACTCCAACGAATCTCATCGACAAGATTGTGTATTTGACGCAGGGAAAATTGTATCCAGACTTCGTTGGAATAGAAATAGGCATTGCAGAGAAACTGGCTATACGCGCAGTTGCAAGGGCAACGGGTCACCGAGAAAAAGACATAGAAGAAGATATGCAAAAAACTGGGGACCTCGGAGAAACCACTCAGAAGTTCATGAAAAAGAAAACCCAAGCAACCTTTTATTCAATACCCTTGACCGTTGAGAGAGTTTACGAAACGTTAGACAAGATGGCAAAATCTACGGGCTCAGGGTCAGTAGACCTCAAGATAGGCCTGTTAGCTGGTCTTCTATCTGATGCGTCTCCAAGCGAGGCAAAGTATATAGTTCGAACAGTGACAGGCAGCCTAAGATTAGGAATCGCTGACATGACAGTGTTGGATGCTTTGGCAGTAGCTTTTGGCGGTGGAAAAGAGACCCGTGATCAGCTGGAGCGTGCCTACAACATCTCATCTGATCTAGGCAGGGTTGCGAAACTCGTTGCTGAAGAGGGAATTGAGAGAATCAAAAAGTTTGAGGTATTGCCGGGGGAGCCTATTCGTCCAATGCTTGCTGAGCGGTTGAGTTCGTCTGCTGAGATTCTTGAGAAGCTTGGAGGAAAATGCATAGCTGAATACAAGTATGATGGAGAGCGGATACAGGCGCACAAGAAGAAAGACCATGTTATCCTCTTTTCTCGTCGTCTCGAAAACATCACTGACCAGTATCCAGACGGAGTCGAATATGTCAGAAAGCACGTTAGGGCTGAGGAAGCTATTGTGGAAGCTGAAGCCGTTGCGGTTGACCCTGAAACAGGTGAGATGAAACCTTTTCAGGAGCTAATGCACCGCAGACGAAAATACGGAATAAAAGAAGCCATGGAAGAACATCCCATCACACTCTTCATGTTTGACATTCTCTACGTTGACGGAAAAGACTTGACTCTAGAACCTTATACAGTTCGTCATCGACATCTCAAGAATGTTATTGAGCAAACTGACCATGTCAAGGTGGCAGAGAGTATAATCGCAGAGGACCCAGAAAAACTGGAACTGTTCTTTGAGAAGACTGTGGAAAACGGGAGTGAAGGAATAATCTGCAAATCCGTGAATGAAGATTCTGTTTATCAGGCAGGAGCAAGAGGATGGAATTGGATAAAATACAAACGCGATTACAAGAGCGAAATGAGCGACACCATTGACTTGGTGGTTGTGGGAGCCTTCCATGGAAGAGGAAAACGCGCTGGAAAATACGGAGCCTTCCTTCTTGCAGCGTATGACCCAGACAAAGACACTTTCGAAACGGTAACGAAAGTTGGAACCGGATTCACTGACGCGGATCTTGAAAAACTCCCAAAAATGCTGAAAAAACATCAAATAGCACATAGGCACCCCAGAGTCGATTCAACCATCGAAATGGATGTCTGGTTTGAACCAGCAGTTGTCATAGAGACCAGAGGCGCAGAGATAACTCTCAGTCCCATCCACACATGCGCCATGAACGTCATAAGAAAAAAAAGCGGACTTGCCATAAGATTCCCGCGTTTCACAGGAAAATACAGAGTGGACAAATCCCCAGAGGACGCAACAACCACCAAAGAAGTTGTTGAAATGTACAGAAGCCAACTCAAAAAGATAGAAGGCTAGCCCTTCAATATCCAAGTCAACTATTCAGAGTTTTTAGTTCCTCAAGACGTTTTGAAACTGTGAAATACAATTGATCCCTCAGGGAGTTGCCAATGGGTTCCAGAAGTTTCACTGCGCTTATTCTCTCAGTTAGTATATTGTCTTCAAGAACTTCATCGGTCCATTTTTCGAAGTCTCCTCGATAGAGGTGGAACTCCAGAGATGTGGTTTCAACTTCTCTGATTTTATTCGCAAACTCTTCCAAGGACATCGCGCTTTGACCCGTGTAGTTCCCGACAGACGTGAAGAAATAGAAAGCATTCTTCCTTGATAATGTTCTAAGAATTCTGGCTGAAGATGAAGGCGTCAAATGGTGAAGCTCTCCTTTAATGCATGAAAGAATCTCTTACATTTTAACTATAGATACCAAATCTTTTATAGTTTTCATTTTTTCTCGATCATGAATCTTTCTTCTTTGATTTTTTTTGTGACAATTGAAGTTCTGATTCTCAGCACTCCTTGGAGAGGTGCAACCTTTTTTGCTATAAAAGAGTGCAGTTCATCTTGGTTTCTGGCAATCACCTTCGCGATTATCAACAATTCCTCAGAAAGCGACATCGAAACCTCCAAAACCTCCTTAGCCTCTGACAGTTTCTTTGCTACATTCTCGCTTTCTTTTGGGTCGGTGTAAACGGTCATGCGAGCGGTTATATGATTCATGCCGATTTTTTCAAGGTTGATGTCAACGGTCCATTTTTTGATGATTCCGTTTTTCTCCATCTTTCTTATTCTATCATAGACTGTAGAGTGGGCTACGCCTAATTGACGACCAACCTCCGAGTAGGTTTGCTTCGAATTTTCTTGGATGGCATGTAGAATTTGCCAATCTAAAGTATCCAAGGAAACCTCTTGGTTTTTCAGCTTCATCGTCCCAAACCTTGAAGATATTGACTACCTTGCAGGTTTGTTAATTTATTGTTTGCTGTCGGAAAAATGTAGATTTATCAACGTTTTTTCGTAAAATTTTCAAGACTCAAGTTTACGGATTCAACCCTCGTTTATAGAAAACTGTAACATAACAGGTGACCAAGCCTACACTTGTTCAATTTTTGAGACTTAAAGCAACATTTTTTCGACGTTCCTGTCAATTAACCTTAAATCCGCGATAACAGAATAATCTTCTATAGATATCTACTAGGAAATGCCCATGAATTTACCTTTTCCCACAATTTGGAGCCTCATCGACAGTTTTAAGGAGCGCTGCCGATTGAGCGGCTGGGAGACCCGTAAAACCGAAGACTGGGTTAAGACAGAGGACGGTGAATATCACAGTTTTCTTTGGACGCAAACCATCCACCCATCCACTTTTGAAAGAATCGCATCAAATCACAAATGCGGCATCCGTCGCGGTATTTCCTACGAGGTAGTGGACATCTCATACATAGCATGGTTGTTTCAAGAAAGACCACCCGAATTCCTGATATCACAAGTAAAGGAAAATCCTGAATTAAAAAAGAAAACTGCCATATTTGACCTAAGCTGCGTCTACACGGGAGAGAATGTCTGCCGAAAGTTTAACGAAACAGAAAGCAGTGCCTTCAAGGAATTTGAACAATTTTTGGAAGAAAAATGGGAAATAACATTTAAGCCTGTCGACGAAATGCCCGCCCTGACGACATGAACCCAAATGTCCACAAATCGCAAAACTAAAATTTCACGCAAAAGATGTCTTAGTATTAATTCGATCATTTGTTAATAATGCCAAATCGATGTTGGTCTCAGTGCTCATAAATTGGTTAGCTGGTTCTCTGATTTTCATGCATCTCTGAAGCTTCGTTGTGTCCAGTGTTCTTGTTATTTTCTGCCGTTTTCGGTTTTTGTATGAGCCCAACAATTAAGACTATGAATCCGACTGGAAGAAGAATGATTACAAAGAGGGCAGTTGGGGCCGAAACAGAATACGTTTCTTCAAATTGTTTAAATGAGGCACTCACATCGTTGTCTCCATCGTTCAGAAGTATCGCATAATATGAGTCGTCTTTTGGAGCACGAAACGTATGCGACTCCGACTTTCCAAAGGAATGGTAAATCGCTCTGAAAAACGTGTATTTTTCCCCTTCTTTGTACTTCTTAAGAAATAACTCGAAATTTTCGCTGTCTAAGATGAAGAATTCTACCTCATCGGACGTGGAGTACTCGGAATGAACTACCACACCAGATTCGACAACGTTTTTAAAACGCCAATACCAGTTGTCGGGAATTGTATCCGTATCATCAAATACAGTTCTTAACTGGGGAGAAGGATTGTCCGCATAGATAATCAATAATACTCCAATAACAAGAACTATTATTCCACTAACTATTTTTTTCTTTCTCATTTTTATCATTTAATATACGTTATATTTTGTTTCAGTATTTTCATATATGAATGTACGAGTTACTGTTATGAATAAGAGGGTAGTAGATACTACGATTTCCCTACGAGTCTTATCTTCGTAGGAAGGACTCAGAATGATATTCATTACTTCAGAATCAAAACACCAAGTACAGGTTATTGTTGTGGAACCACCTGCAGGCAGATATTTATCTGTCTCGCGTATTCTTGCAACTATTTTATCATCTGCCCAACCATCAAAATTTACTTTGACAAATCGAATACTTGTGCCTGTTGGATTATGTATTGTGTAGTCATCGGTAAACTCCGTGCTATTGAGTTTTTCTGGGTCAAAGATCCCCAGTTCTGAAACATCAAGGGTTTCCCATGATTTATAATAAGCGTCGCCAAGTGCACTATAAGCATAGGCATACATTAAAGAGGGAATCAATATTGCCAAGATAATCACTGGCACAACAATCTTCCAAATCTTACGTTTAGGTTTCCCAACCGGAACCTCTTCATTTTCACTCAACTAATAACACCCCCTTTCTTTTTTACATGGAAAGGAGCACGCATAAACAACTGTTGGAATCCTCTCCCTATCAAGTTTGAAAGAAGTGTATCACCTTAACTCGCATTAAAGCTTTATGCAAAATTTCTCTATCAAGTAAGATGATAAAAAATAATTAAAAATAACATTCTATAATGCACGTTAGAAACAAACGATTTATTTTCTGGGATAAACCAAGCTTAAAAGGGCTTATTTCATATTTGTTATGGAATAATAATCTGTTCAGGTAAGCTTGGATGGAAGCGTAGAACTAGTTTGCTTGAAGGGAATGAATGATGAGTGAAGAGGAAAAAGAGAAAATCAAGAAGATAGCTAAGCTCCGTGCTCTCCTAGAAAAACGCGTAGAAACAATGGAAACAGAACTGGATGGACTAAAAACGCTGCTTAGTTTGATAGATACAACCCTGCTTAAGGAGGGCTTCAAGAGAGCCGAAATCTCTAAGCCAGTTCAGATCCCTCCGAAACAGGCGACCCCGCAGCCTTCGGTTATGCAACAAAAAAAGGGTATTCCCCTAAAGACGGTAACTGGAGACCTCTTAGCCCAACTGTATATTGAAAAAGACTCCATGCAAGTTACATTAGCCGAAGACAAAAACTTCGACATCAACACTCCACCCTTCACATCTTTTTTTGTGGAACGGGTTTTGGCGAAGATGCAGGAGAAAGACAGAGAAGACGCCAGCAAAGGCAAGATAGCTCCAGAAAAGATATTATCCTACAACATTAAACGTGATGGAAACCTGATCCAGGAGATAACCATCAGAAACCTCAGACGCGAGAGGTCCCGGGAACTAAAGTCGTCCATCCGCTGGACCTTAGAAAAAATGTATGAGAGAATAAAGCAGAAGAACTAACTTGCCAAGATAGAGCATGCAGAAAATTCGCTGATCTCCGAAGTTATTTATTTCTCTGAACTAAAAATTGGGGAGAGTAACCATGAAACCTAATCAATTAACCGCCAAGATACTCACCGGATTCCTCAAGTTCAAGGCAAAAAAACCCACGCCCCTCTTTGCATCCTACAACGTAACCGGCAGATGCAACATGAGATGCGTCTTCTGCGAATGGTGGAAAACGGACACCCCGGAACTGCCAACAAAGAAGGCTTTAGCAGCCATAGATGCGGTTTGTAGTCTAGGCGTCCCCTTTTTTGACCTCAGCGGAGGCGAACCCCTCCTGCGAAAAGACTTGAATGTCCTCGCCAAGAGAGCCGCATCACATGGATGCTTGGTGAGTATGAACACCAACGGAACACTTCTGAACGAAAGCAGAGTCTCTGAGGTGGCGGATGCCTTTGACTTGGTTGTCGTATCCCTTGACGGTCCCAAAGAGGTTCATGACAAGCTAAGGGGAGTGCCAGGAACCTACGATAAGGCAGTTGAAGCCATACGTTTGCTGAAGGCTCATGGAGTAAAGGTGGGGGTGAACAGCGTCGCTACCCCATGGAACATCGATATTTTGCCCCATTTCATTGAGGAACTCCGCAGCCTAGTTGACTTCGCTCAGGTTCAGCCCATTCATCCCTATCCCCCATCAGCCGAAAACACTCCATCTGACAAACAAGTTTCTCGGCTTCTGGACTATCTGCTGAGGCTCAAGCGCTCTGATCCCGGTTTCTTAGCGGTGCCAACAGATTTTGTGAAGGGTTTTAAGTTGTTTTTCAGGGGTAAGGCGCCGAAGATCTGTCACGCTGGAGAACTGTACGTTGCCATAAACCCATCGGGTAAACTTTTGGCTTGTCCCGCTCGATCAGACATAGTGCTGGGGGATACTTTAAGCGGCTCTGTCGATGATATTTTGAAGGAGAAGCGGGACAGTGAGGGATGGCGTAAAGTTTCCGCTTGTAGGGGATGCTGGCTTGAATGCACTGCCGGAGTGTCAATGATGTTGGAGAATCCCTTCAAGGAAGTTTCCCAGTTGGTTAGCCTCTGGAAATCACGTAAAAACTGAAAGCTTGGATAAGAGTTATCCTGCGATTGCTGTTTTTAATATTTCACCGAGAATTTCGATTACAGTTGTTACCTGGTCTGTGTAGAGTCCGACGGCTAGGAATGATACGCCGGCGAGCAAGATGAGGGAACCGAGAATTCTTTGTTCAGGCAGGTCCATGAGCTTTTCCCTTCCGTTGATTCTATTGTATAACGCTGTGACATTATTTAAGACGTTTCCGTTCAACTGTCCAGAACGTCTTCCATGCTGAGGCGCCTATACTCAACCATTTTAACACCCAGAAATTCAGTTCTTGTTTTGGAGAAGCTTTTCGCCGATTCCCTGAATAGCCTTTACGCCCTCTGAAGTCTCTGCATACTTGAGAGGCGCCTCTCCCACCCTGTCTGCTTTTATTACTGTGTCATCGTATGGAATCAAATCCAGTAACGGGAGCCCATTCTTTTCGGTAAAATCGGTAATCAATTTTTTTTCCTCGGAATCTCTAACTCTATTTCCAACGATGAAAACGTTTTTTATTCCCGCTTCGTTGGCTAAACCAGAAATTTTCTTGGCAATCTCCAAGGATTTTCGGCTGGAATCAGCAACTATAAGCATGATGTCCACTTGGCTGGCTGTTCCACGTCCCATGTGTTCCACGCCAGCTTCCATGTCAACAACTACAACCTCGTCTCTTTCGACAATGAGGTGGCGAAGAAGTTCTCTGATTACGGCGTTGGCTGAGCAGGCGCATCCTCCTCCAGCGGTTTTGACGGTTCCCATGACGAGCAGATTCACTCCGTAGGGGGATTTTACTCCGTTATTTTCAATTATGTCATCAACTGTGAAGGAGAGCTTGTATACTCCAGGATAGTCGGTGCGGGTCTTCGAGTCTAGCAGTTCGGAATTCTCTGAAATTGGAATTATCTGGTTTGCTTCCTCAACGGGTATACCCAACGTCAAAGCTAGGTTCGGTGATGGGTCAGCGTCAATAGCCATCACCTTGAATCCTTTTTTTGCGAAGTATCCAGCAAGAACCCCGGAAACAAGGGTTTTACCGACTCCACCCTTACCAGAAACAGCAATCTTCACTCTAATTCACCAGTTTTCACTCGGTTTTCATATTTACTTGCGTTTTTGGGAGTATAAAAGGGTCATCCTTTTCGCATATGTACTCGAAGCCTACGTCAAGTAAAGCTTTGATTTCTTCAGGTTTGCTGGCAATCATCACGGTGAAGTTGTCTGTCGAATGAACATCAGTGCTTATGTGCGCCAGAATTTTCATAAATTAAGACTATCGTTAGTTGGAGACTGAAAGGTCAGTTCTTTTCCTTTTCAACAAGTAAATAACGACAATTGCGGAAATCGCTATTATCATCGAAAAAATGGTTAATATTGGAAATATTCCGGTTGTAAGAAATGGGGTGTCGTCTCCAATTGGCTGCAATTCATAATCTAGCAACTCCATAGTTATGTAAGATCTTCCAGTTGAATCATACTCGATTTGTTTTATGTCAAAACCAACCTGTGGAGAATACCATGTTTCTGCATAGGCTCCATCAGGGTCAGTTCTCTTGGTGACATATGTTTCAAATTCACCTGCAGAGAGGGTGACGGATTCCTTTCCGAGAATCAAGAATGTCTTGGTGTATGATTCACTTTCTGTTGCAGATTCGGTATATCCGCTGATCGTTGTCTCTGTTTCTGTGGTTTCAGTAGTGGCTGCGGACCAGCTTTTTCCAACAGTTAACGGAAAACCTTTGTTAGCTTCAAATGGAGGATTGTATTTCGTCTCCGTGATAACCTTTGATATGATTGTTTCATCCGCAACTAAAGAAACTGTAGTAACCCCAGAGTCATCGGTGACTGATACTGTTTCGTCATACGTTGAATAAATTGCAACCCAACTTAGGTCTGATTTCGTGTAATAATGCTGCTCTGTTGATGACCAACTTCCCCCTACCCCCATACCATAAATATCTCCATAGATTGTTCCTCCACCTGAAACATCGATTTTGTAGCAATTGAAGTTCTGCCCATTTTGAGAGACAACAACACCGTCATCCACAATCGTAAAGGTGTATGTCCCAACCAGACCAACGTCACCTGAAACTTCAATACTGAATTTCCACCAGTCACCAACTTGCCATTGAGGCACTTCAGGGCTAGAAGTAGCGCCCAAACAGCTGCTTAAACAGGCGGATAATAACAAGGTTAAACCCAGGAGCAATATAATAATGGAAACGTTATTTTTTGTCATCAACAACCGTCCATGTTTTGAATGTTTGACTTGGTAATCTAAACCCACCCTTTTCTCCACGATACTTATCCGCATCTTGATTATTGCGTATATTTTTATCTATAAAAACATCAAAATATATTTTATGAATCATAAAACTTGATTAAAACAGCATAGTCACGCACTCAGAAATAATTAAAAAATAACTTGAAAACAAGAGTCGCATGAAACGTCTCCGCTAAGTGAAAACAGCAAACTTCAATCGTTTACATCACCCTGATTAGGTGTTTCAGCGATATTTACGCTTTCTGAAATAAAGTCCATATTTTTTGCAGATGTACTCGAAGCCTACTTCAAGCAAAGCTTTTATTTTTTCAGTTTAACAGCTGTTCCATAAGCAGTTACAAGAATGAATCCTTCTAAAATTTCTGAGGTTTCAAAGTCTATGGAGAGAACTCCATTAGCTCCCATTTTTCTAGCTTCATTCTTCAAATCTTCTAGAGCCTCTTTTCGTGCTTTTTCAATTTCCTCTGCGTATGCTGTTCCCTTTCCTCCTGTAAGTGCTTGAATTCCTGAAATTATTCGACCTCCTGCTCCTCTCGTCCTTGTGCTAGAACCGTATATGACTCCGAGAACTTCCTCAACTTCATATTTCGGGATCATAGGCATTGTCGCTAAGATGAGATCTTCTACCATTAATTCACCTCCGAAATAATCCTTTAACCCATTAGCAGTTTCATTTCCTTCTTAAGGTTTGTGAACGAACGAAAATTTAATCAGCACAGAATTCGAAATTGTGTTGCTTAGAAGGTGACCTACAGGTGAAGATTCTGTTTATAGAGCCTCCGAAGGATTACTGGTTTGTAATGGGAGAATATTTGCCTCCGCCCTACGGAATTCTTCAACTCGCAGCATTTCTCGAACACAGAAACAAGGACGCAGAGATTCAAGTTTTGGACTGCAATGCTGAGGGCTTAGATTGGAACGGATTAGAAAAAAGAATAGAATCCTTCAACCCGGATATTGTGGCTTCGAGCGCTCTTGCCACATGCAATACTTATGTTGCCGTCAGAACCTTGGAGATTGCGAAAGAAGTGAATCCTAACGTCGTAACGGTTGCTGGGGGGCAACACTTCACGGTTATGGCTGAAGAGAGTTTGAAGGCATATCCTGAGATCGACGTAATTGTGCGGGGAGAAGGAGAAGAAACCCTTGCGGAGTTGGTACAAGCAGTTGCTGACCGGCGGTCTTTTTCATCTGTAAAAGGAATCTCCTTTAGAAATAATGGACAAATCATGCATAAACCTCCGCGACCTCTAATCGAAAACCTTGACAATCTACCTTTTCCCGGATACAAATTTGTCGAGAATCTGGTCCAGGAATACCACTTCACTGCCATGGCTGGCAACAAAACAAGATACGCTTTAATCGAAGGATCCAGAGGTTGTCCTCACCGATGCACCTTCTGTACCCAATGGAGACACTGGGGAAGCAAATGGAGGATAAAGTCTCCGAAACGGATTGCAGATGAATTCGAATTTTGCTACGAAAACTATGGAAGCAAATTCCTGTGGCTCACCGACGACAATTTTGGTCTGGGCAAACGTGCAAGCGACCTAAGCGACGAACTCGATCAGAGAGGCTTCTCAGAGGATATAATGTGGTTTATGCAGCTCAGATGCGATGATGTTGTGAAAAATTCGGATGTTCTGCCTAAGATGAGAAAGGCTGGACTCCGATGGGTTCTCTTGGGAGTGGAAAGCCACAGTTCATCTACATTAGACTCTTTCAGAAAGGAGACGACTCCAGAAGATGCCAAAAAAGCAGTGAAGCTTCTGAAGAAGAATGACATATTTTCCCAAGGCATGTTCATTATCGGGCAGCGGCAGGACACAGCACAATCCATAGATGGATTGAGGGAGTTTTCAAACGAGTTGGACCCTGACTTGGCAATCTTCGCAATCCTTACTCCCTTTCCTGGAACTGCCGTCTTTGAAGAGGCTAAAAGGAAAGGGTGGATAGAGGACTGGAATTGGGCTAACTATGACATGGTTCACGCAGTCATGCCCACTGAGACCCTGTCTATACGAGAAGTGCAGGAGGAACTCTATAATTGCTACAGAAGTTTCTTTGGCTCTTGGCGCAGAAGATTCGGTGGGCTCTTCTCAAGGAAAGCATTGAAAAGAAAACTCTACAGGTACATGGCTTCCCAAGGAATCGTAAATCAGGTTAAAACATTATTCTGAGTAGCGATCAACTATGTCTCAGCAACATAACATCAGATCGGACATAAAGTATCAACTTCTAGTATCATTCCTCGGTTTACTTCTTCTTGTAGTGCTGACATTTTTTCCCCCAACAGCCACTGGAGACGTTCCTTGGCGAAAACCAGTGATAGGTTCAATCTTCATCTCAATTTGTGTCCTAGGCATTCTAGCAGTCTTCTCGTCCAATAAATGCTTGAGAATCTTCAACATCGGGAAGAAAAAGAAAGCCGTTGGCTCAGATTCAGCCAATTTTGTTTCTCACGGCATGTCAAATGTTCTGCAGGGACATCATCCCACCTGCGGAAAGTTCGCTGCCCACATTTTTCGGATAAAAGGCAAGACATTTTGTGCAGCATGTGTGGGTCTGCTACTCGGGGGGCTGTTAGCTTTGGCTGGAGCATTCATCTACTTCTTTGGTGATTGGCGGGTTGCTGAGCACAGTTCATTAATGGTTTTGCTGGGCATTGTGGGGGTAAGTTTTGGGTTGTTCCAGTTCAAATTTAAGAATCTTATCCGCTTATCCGTAAATACTTGTTTTGTTCTTGGAACTCTTTTAATCTTGATCGGAATCGACGAATTAGTTCACAGTTTAATTTTCGATCTGTTCGTGGTTAGTTTGATTATTTTTTGGCTTTTCACTAGAATATCTTTATCCCAGTGGGACCATGAAAGAATCTGTTCTGATTGTGAGATTGAAAGCTGTAGAATTAGAGGATAGAAAAAAGAGGGGGTTAACGCCTACGACTCATGGCGTATAGTGCTCCAGCAACCATCAGTGTCCCGAAAATGATTATTATGAGAGCCCACAGGTAATCTCCAAAGTCTAT
>Ga0114930_10003091_pt1 | contig 14715 bp, 8 predicted proteins | sample AnhtaG_FD_87300 | JGI IMG/M metagenome (GOLD analysis project Ga0114930, IMG submission 87300) | Deep subsurface microbial communities from Anholt, Denmark to uncover new lineages of life (NeLLi) - Anholt_01485 metaG | ecosystem: Environmental > Aquatic > Marine > Oceanic > Sediment | place... | reverse complement strand
TATCCGCACGGGAAATAAACTCTATTGGGATTCCAAAAATATGCGATTCCCTAACCATCCCGAAGCCGACCAATACCTCCACCGCCGGTACCGGGAGGGATGGAGAATGATTCCAAAATTCAGATTAGGAGGGTAAACATGAGAAAGAATCCGAAAAAGATTATGGACACAAAAATTGTGGATTTGTGCAATGACTACACTCATGGCCGATTGGAAAGGCGAGATTTTCTCAAGACATTGGCAAAACTTGCTGGGGGAGCTGCTGCTGCTGTCGCTCTACTGCCTTTCCTCGAAAGTAGTTACAGCAAAGCCCAAATCGTTGCCGAGGATGATTCCCGCCTTCACACAGAATATATCCAATATCCCGGAGAGGCAGGCGATGTGCGAGCCTATCTGGCAAGGCCAAAAGGAGAGAAAAAACTGCCCGGAGTGATCGTGATTCACGAGAACAAAGGACTTCAACCCCATATCGAAGACGTGAACAGGCGTGTGGCTTTGGAGGGATTTTTGGCCATAGCTACAGATGCCTTGTCTCCACTGGGGGGAACGCCAAAAGATAATATCGACGAGGCGAGATCCTTGATGCGAAAGCTGGATGGCGAAGCCACAATAAAAAATAATGTTGCTGCGGTGAAGTACTTGAAAACACATCCCCAATCCACAGGAAAAGTCGGTTGTATGGGTTTCTGCTGGGGGGGTGGCATGGTGAACCAAATGGCTGTGAACTCCCCGGATTTGATAGCTGCAGTTCCCTTTTATGGAAGACAACCAAACGCGGAAGATGTCCCCAAGATCAAGGCCTCTCTGATGTGCCAATATGCCGATCTTGACGAACGGATAAACGCCGGCATTCCGGCATTCGAAGAGGCTCTTAAAAAGGCATCTGTGGATTACAAGATATTTATGTATGAAGGATGCGGGCATGGGTTTTTTAACGACACCGGGTCTCGGTTCAACAAAGAAGCATCATTGCTGGCGTTTGAGCGCACCATCGCGTTTTTCAAAGAAAAACTCAGAACCTGACGCTCAGTCCATACAGCATTTCTTGTATTTCAAGCCACTGCCGCACGGGCACGGATCGTTTCGATGTGGTTGTTGCAGGCGCCATTCGGTAGATACCTTATCAATAAAAGGCTGGCAGTGGGAAAAGAATCGTCTGTATCCTGCGCATAGGTAATTCAAACCTTTTTCGCCATCGGGTGTCCGGATGAAGCGGTTCTTTGGACACTCTCCATTACACATTGCCTTAACTTCACATTCCCGGCAATAGCGGGGCAGAGAATCTAACTTGGCTTTCCCGAATGCTCGCTGGGCCGGACTTTCCAATAATTCGACGAGCGGAGTTTCGATTATATTCCCGAGGTGATGTTTTTTATCAACAAAATGATCACACGAATAAAAGTCGCCGTTGTGTTCGACAACAGGGATATCCCCGCAGATCGGCCGAAAGATGCAAAGTGAATGCTCCTGCCCAAAGGCTGTTCTGGCAGCCTCCTCGAAAATCTGTATTTTTATCTGCCCGATGTCTTGACTTACCCATTCGTCAAAGATCGTACAGAGAAAATCGCCCCACGCCTCAGCTGGAATGGTAAGGGGGTTGATGCCGTCCTGAGCATCTGGTTGGAGCTCGACCATGGGCAAAAAACTTACGTATTTAGCTCCGATCTGCTTGAAAAATCGGTAAACCTCTGAAGGATACCTGACATTATCGGCATTCACCACACTGAGAATATCGGTATAAACTTTGTGTTTACGCAAAAGTTCGTATCCCCGCATGGTTTGATCAAAACTCGGTTTTCCTCCCTTTGTCAAACGATGTCGGTCATGCATTTCGGGAGGGCCATCCAGACTCAGGCCGACAAAAAAACCTTCCTCAGCCAAAAACCGGCACCAATCCTCATCCAAGAGGGTTCCGTTTGTCTGTATGCCGTTGGCGGTGCGCTGGTCGGATGGCTGATGTTTGTGCTGGAGTGCCACAATCCTGTGGAAGTAGTCCAATCCCAGGATGGTTGGTTCCCCGCCGTGCCAAGAAAAACGGATAATGGGCTCAGCGGAGGCTTCGATATGCTGGACGATGTACTCCTCCAGGATGATGTCGGACATGCAAAAGGACGTTTCCTCTGGATAGAGAGACTCTTTTTTTAGGTAGTAGCAATAGCGACAGCCCAAGTTACAGATGTAACCGGTTGGTTTGACAAAAACCTGAAAATCGCGAGAAGCTTTAACCATAATTCGGTCTTACATCTCCGGATGGAACGTCGGGAAGAGTATAGGAAATTAAATAATCCCGGTCAAGGAAGATTGCGACGGCAGATATGCTTATGATATATTCAGGCCATCTTGCGAGGGAGAGCTTGCCATGCCTAAATTTTTGAATGGGAAATACGGATTCATCTGCTTTTGCCTCGTGGGTTTTGCGCTGTTGCTATCCTTTTGTTCCGTTTCGCAGGGACCGAAATACCACAGCCAATGGGGATTTTCACCCGATGGACCCTGGACTGGCCCGGAATTGTGGGCCAACAGGCTCCAGGATTGGCAACTTGCAAAGGGACAATTGGAATGTTAGAGTTCTCTCCCTATGCGGACCGTTCATCTGACAACCATGAGGCTTATAGAATCTGATGGAGATCTAAGGAGTTCTGTTTTGGTGCGAAAGCTCACCGGTGGGAGAGATTCGGACGCGGCAGCGGGCTTTTTACTGGGTGCAGGAAAGGATCTGGATTTTCGGTCGGCTTCGCTCATCCATCATTCTTACGGAAAGCAGGCCGGGCTGTTTGTCGGATGTGATGGATATGGACGACTGTTTATCCGGGATCATGAGCAAAAGGAAGAGTATCTGATATACCAAGAAAAGGACCCTGTTGATTGGAAAGAAATCCGGCTGGAATTGAGATTGAAGCCGGGAAAAAATGGCTGCAATCTGATTTTTAGGGCAGTCGATATATCCAGTAACGATGAGCTATCCCGATTGGCCATTCAGGGATTGCCTCCAGACAGGTTTGTGGGAAACGTGGCGCTTGTTTCCCATGGAGGGTATGCCGAGGAAACGGACAATCGTTTTGCATTTCAAGACTGGCAGATTGCCGGGTCTAAACTGGAGCGCTTTCCGGACCGAAACTTGGGCCCAATGGTCACAGCCTTGTACACTTTAAGTCGTGGTACTCTGAAGCTGACCGTTCAGTTTATGCCTTTGTCCAAGTTGGAAAACCAGCATGTCGATCTGTACATCCAGAGCTCTGAAACCTGGGAGCATGCTGCCACGTCCACGCTTCTTAATCCCTCATATACGGTCCCTTTCCGGATCGAGGACTGGGACCATAAAAGGGATGTGCCTTTTCGTGTGGAATATGTTTTGGATCGAAAGCAGGAAAAAAAATATATCCTGGAAGGGATCATAAAAAAAGATCCGATCGACAATGACAAGCTTGTCATGATCTCGATGAGCTGTGTGAAGCAGGTTGTCAGGCCAGGACGTGGCTTTTGGAGTGGAGTGGATGGGGAGTGGTATCCCTGGGACTGGGGAGTCCTGTATCCCCATGTGGAACTGGTGGAGAGGTTGAAAAAACACGAACCGGACGTGATGTTTTTTGCCGGTGATCAGGTGTATGAGGGATCCTCTCCAACGCGAGCTGATCGGGAACATGCCTTCCTTGACTACCTGTACAAGTGGTACCTCTGGTGTATCACCAACAAAGATCTTTCCACCCGAGTGCCGACCATTGCCATCCCCGATGATCATGACGTGTATCATGGTAATGTTTGGGGAGCCGGAGGGAAAGCCACCCCCCCGGGATTGAGGGGAGCTGAAGCCCAGGATGCCGGAGGTTACACGATGTCCCCGGAGTTCGTGAACATGGTCCAGACCACCCAAACCAGCCATCTTCCCGATCCGTATGATCCTCAGCCGGTCGAACAGGGAATCGGAGTTTATTTTACAGAATGTAATGTTGGCGGCTTGAGCATTGCCATTCTCGAGGATCGCAAGTTCAAATCTGCCCCGAGAAATATGTTCCCCGAAGCAGACATTGTCAACGGCTGGGTCCAGAATCCTGTGTGGGATGTGAAACGAAAATCACGGATCGATGATGCTGTGCTCCTAGGGGAACGCCAGATAAAATTTTTGGATGATTGGGCAGGGGACTGGTCCAATCAAACCTGGATGAAGGCGGCCGTGTCACAGACACTTTTTTCCAACGTGGCCACCCTTCCGGAGTCAGCCAAAAGCGATGGGGTCGTGCCCGGATTGGGTATACCCGATACCGGGACATATGTGGAAGGGGATAAGCTGGTCGTTGACTTTGATTCCAACGGATGGCCTCAAATCGGACGGAACAGGGCCATCCGAAGATTCCGGAAGGCTTTTGCCACCCATATCGTGGGAGACCAGCACCTGGCCAACACCAGCCAATACGGGGTGGAGGACTGGCGCGATTCAAACTATGTTATCGTATCGCCTGCGACCGGGAACCTTTTTCCGCGTAGATGGTGGCCGCCTGTTCCCGGAAAAAACCGGAAAGCCGGCAGCCCGAAGTACACTGGCGATTTTGCGGATGGCTTTGGGAACAAGGTTACGGTATACGCCATCGCCAATCCTCAAAACACCACCATCCATCCTGTAAGGCACCATGAATTGGCCACAGGTTACAGTGTCATCACGTTTTCCAAAAACAGCCGTGATATCGAGTTGGCAAACTGGCCTTATTGGGCTGATCCGGCAAAAGACAACCCTTTTCTTGGATGGCCCATCCATATCAACCAGTTGGATAACTACGGGAAAAAAACCAGGGCCTGGCTGCCCGAGATCCGAGTCACCGGCCTAATCAATCCCGTGATCCAGATTTATCGGCAGCAGACCGGAGAGATGGTGTATGCGTTGCGGATGAATGGTCAGTTTTTTCAACCCAAGGTTTTCGTACCTGGTTTATACACCATAAGGGTGGGCGAACCGGACAAAAACGCTTGGCAAGAATTGCGGGATATCCAGGCAAAATCTTCAAAGGACATTGGCCCGTTGGAGGTGATTTTTCAGTAGTGTACATAGTCTTTCTTTTTCAAAAAACATTCAAACCAATCAAGGAGGTAAACGATGGCTTTGTATCTTAGAAAAACATTAAGGGGAATTTTTCTTCTCTGTCTTGTTGTTGGCCTGACAAATGCGATCTATTCCCAGACGAATGAGGAAAACTTGATCAAGGACTTCAAATGGCGCAACGTCGGGCCGGCCAATATGATCGGTCGGATTTCGGATTTTGAAGCCCTGGAGAGCGATTTCACGCAGGTGCTCGTGGCAAGCGCTTCCGGAGGTGTTTGGAAATCCGTGAATGCGGGAACGACATGGGAGCCGATTTTTGACAAATCAGGCTCGGCATCTATCGGGGATGTGGCTTTTTTCCAGAAGGACCCCAATATCATTTGGGTCGGCACAGGAGAGGAATGCTGCCGTAACAGCATTGCCTGGGGTGACGGCATCTATAAATCCATTGATGGCGGTAAAACTTTCACCTACATGGGTTTGAAAACCACGCATACGATCGCCCGCGTCCTCACGCATCCCACCAGCCCTGATATCGTTTATGCTGCAACGACCGGGCACACCTGGGGCTACTCGGGAGACCGTGGTCTGTTCAAGACCGAAGATGGAGGGAAGACCTGGCAAAAACTGACTAATGGGCTGCCGGACGACGGAAAAACCGGTGCCATCGACCTTGTCATGCACCCCGAAAATCCGGACATTCTCTACGCCGGGTTCTGGCAGCGGTTGCGTCAACCCTGGCGGTTCGATTCGGGAGGACCGAACAGCGGCATTTATAAAACCGCAGATGCAGGAAAAACCTGGACCAAGCTAACCCAGGGCCTTCCGACCGGCGACCTCGGACGAATCGGTCTGGCCATTTCATGCAGCAGTCCCGATGTCCTGATGGCTGTTGTCGAACATAGCTACCAACCTCAGCGCTCGATCCGGGAAGGCCAGACGCAGAAACCCAACCCCGAATATGATGATATGTCTAAACTCGGCACCGGTATCTACCGGTCCGAAGACGGCGGGGAAACCTGGACGTATCAAAACCGGATAAACGTACGTCCATTCTACTACAGCCATATCTACATCAATCCGTTTGATGACAAACTGGTGTATTATTTGGCGACCAGCATGCAGTATTCGCAAGACGGGGGCAAAACCTTTAAAACCATCCAGGGGCTTCATCCCGACTTCCACACCATGTGGCTCGATCCTACCAACAAGAACCGCTTTTATGTCGGCCAGGATGGGGGCGCATCCCTCACCCATGACCATGGTAAGACTTGGATTCTGTTCGACAACCTCTGTGTGGCACAATTTTATGCTGTAAGCGCGGATATGCGCGATCCCTATTATGTGTACGGCGGATTGCAGGATAATGGCACATGGTGCGGTCCCAGCATGAGCAGAGAGGGTATGATCCTCACCGATTTTTGGTACAATATAGGAGGAGGGGATGGGTTTTACACACAGAATGATCCCACGGACTGGCGCATCGCCTACGGTGAAAGCCAGGGCGGTAATATCTTCAGGGTAAATGTGGAAACCAGGGAGTCGGTCCGGATCAGGCCATCCCAGCAGACTACCTACAATTGGAAAGAGCATACGCCACCGACTCCAAAGAGCAAGCCTGATGTGCAACAGCAGGCAGGGCCAAGCATGTTCGGACGTCAGAGATCTCCATTTCGACAAAACTGGAGTACGCCCATCCTGATTTCCCCGCACAATCCCCGTACGATTTATTTTGGCGGAGACCACCTGTTCAAATCGGTTAACCGGGGCGACAACTGGCAGATCATAAGCCCTGACTTGACGACCAACAACCCGGATAAACACAGCAAACCAACAGGCGGCATAACTCTCGACCAGACGGGGGCAGAAACCCATTGTACCATTACGACCATTTCTGAATCCCCTATAACACCCGGCCTCGTCTGGGTCGGTACGGATGATGGAAATGTCCAGATAACACGTAATGATGGTGGAACTTGGACAAACGTGAGAAAAAATGTCCCGGATGTTCCCGAAGGGATTTGGGTGAGCCGTGTTGAAGCCTCTCGTTTTAACCAGGGCACATGTTACCTCACGTTTGACGGGCACAGGAGCGATCTGTTCAAGCCCTATGTGTTCAAAACCACCGATTACGGCGAAACCTGGACGAATATTGCCGGGAACCTTCCGGATGGAGGGCCAGTTTACGTCGTCCGCGAAGACTTGAAGAATAAAAACCTGCTGTTTGTCGGCACAGAATTTGCCGTGTTTTATGCCTTAGACGGAGGAAGCACTTGGACGAATATGAGTCTTAACATGCCCACAGTAGCCTTCCATGACCTTGTGATCCATCCCCGAGACAACGACCTGATCGCAGGGACTCATGGCCGGGGCATATGGATTCTGGATGACATCACACCTCTTCAACAGGCCACGGACAAAGTCCTGTCGGCGGAAGCCCATCTTTTTGAAAACGGACGTCCGGGAACCCAGTGGCTGAGCTTGAGAAGAGGAGGGTACAGCCGCGGAAACCTCTACTTTGAAGGGGAAAATCCTTCCCCAGGCGTGGCGATCAACTTTTACCTCAAGGATAAACCAGACGGTCCTGTGGAGGTCGAAATCTCTGATGTGACAGGAGATCTGAAGACGAAATATTCCATCAAGGAAGCTATGGCGGGAGTGAACCGTCTGATGTGGGATATGCGGTTTGATCCTCCGCAAGAGCAGTTGAAGCAGAACCTCACGCAGATGCAGCAAATGATGGATAGGATTCTTTCGCGACCGGAAGTGGAGGAAGAACCGAAAAAAACGGTGCAAATGGCACTTGAACAGCTCAAACAGCCCGGTCTTACATACAGGGAAGCGGCGGAAATACAAAGGAAGGCCTTTGAGTCTATCGGTTTCGGCGGGTTCATGCGGTTTCGTGGAAGAGACCGTGGAATGGGCGCAACAAAAGCTGAACCCGGGACCTATGCCGTTAAACTTTCTGTCAACGGAAAAGCATACAACGGAAAAGTTGCTGTCCGCCGGGACCCGATGTTGAAATAGAGCGATCAGAACGAATACTTCGCTTTGAAGACAAAGCCTCGGCCTGGGGCATCTACGCCTGCCTCATCCGCTGAGGCCCGGTAGGTCTGGTCGAGAATATTCTGTGCGATGGCTACGAACCTCAGATTGTTGTTGACCTTGAAGCCGAAAATCGTATCGAAGAGCACATATCCATCTGTTACGATTTCGAGAGGTCCTGGGTCATTAACAGCCGAAGAAAGGGTGATTCTCGGTTCGACCCAAAATTTGCCCGGTGAATATTTTCCCCAGAATGTTAGTCGTGAGGGAGGAATATAGTTCAGCGCCGCGTTTGTGCCTTTTTCCTTGCCTTCCATATGGTGAAAGTTGATGAAAAGTTCCACATCCTTCATAAGGGAAAAGTAAAATTCTCCCTCTATCCCGTAGATGCGTCCGCTGGTTAAATTCCGGTAAAAATATTCTTCCTCCACGATACCACCATATTTCTGGATCATGCCTCTTATCGAATTGTTGAATCCGTAAATCGAAGCGAAAAACTTTTCGTGGAGGTACCGGAATCCCAGGTCGAAGTTCAGGCTCTTTTCCGGAGTCAAGTCCGGATTTCCGAAAACAGTCCCTCTGCCGGTTAAGCCGGTGTAAAATAGCTCGCTAACAGAAGGGAACCGGAAGGATTGTCCCACGTTGCCGAGGATCGAAAAATATGGAGTGATTTGGAACGTGGATCCCAGATACAGCGAAAAAAACTTATCGTTCTGCGAAAGGCGGGTTCCATTGTGGCTCAGATTGCTGGTTTGAACAACGTCGAAACGTGCTCCGAAGTTGAAAGCCAAATTATCCAAAAGCTGAATCTTGTCGTCGATATAAAGTCCGAAGTTGCTCCTCCTGGCATCCTGTAGAGATGTCTCCTCGGTCCGACTCGTGACATTGCCGTTTTCATCGTAATTCCACTCGATGTTCCGGTCGTTTACATCTGTCCGGCCGAAAAAATCGATGCCGAAGTTGAGCGTGTGTGTCTTGCCGAATGTCTTCCCGCCACGCGCCTTAAAACCGAAATTCGTGCCTTCCACCTTAGCCATGCTTCTCTTATTCAAGGTTAGAGATTCTTTCCTCAGATTATCCCCCTGGGTCTCCAGGACGGACCGGAGTGTGTAAACACCGGCGTTCAGGTTGTCCAAAATCCAGAAATTGTCCATTTTGTAACCGACGGTAAAAAGCGTATTCGATTCATTCGGGTACCACCTGGGTTTCAAGCGAGCCGTCGGGCTGGGTTTGCCGAGATCTGTTCCGTTGTAATGAAACATCGTGGTGTAGAATTCAGATTTTTTGCTTTTTCTGTTGATCTTGAACATCAAATCATAGTCCGCATATCGGGACCATTCGATCTTGCCAGAAGGAGCCGAGTAGTCATCGGCTTTTTTTCCGTTTGTGCCGAACATCAAATCCCATTTCCCAAAAGAACCGCTGAAGGATGCCGAGCCGGCTCTCTCGTTGTGGACGGTGTTGTAGCCGAGGCTAAAATCTCCTTTGAGACGGGAGTTCGGGGAGGGAGATTTGGTGATGATATTGATGATGCCACCCAGTGCTCCTGAGCCGTAAAAAACGGAATAAGGACCACGGTTGATCTCGATCCGATCGATGGCTCCGAGGCTTACGAATGAGGCGTTGGCCCCGATCCGTCTTTCGGAAGTAATGCGGACACCATCCACGAGCAGGAGTATCCTGTGCTCGGCCAGCCCACGGATGGAGGGGACCATCGAGTAGCCCCCCTTTCCTACGGCGGCAACACCCGGTACTTTATCCACGGATTCAGCCAAGTTGGACGTCCCCATTTCTGTCAGCACACTGCTGGGAAGGATGGTCCTGTGGGAAGGAAGGTTGACGTCGATGATCGAATCGGCCTCCGCGGTAACGGTGATTTCCTCTTTGATGGTCATCAGGATAGGGTTTTTAGCTCTTAGAGAGATCTCGATTATTTGGCCGGGACTCTTTTCCACAACCATATGAATAGTCCGGGTAATAAAATCAGGATGGGAGAACATCACCAACAATTTTTCTTTTTTTAGGTTCTCTAAGACAAATATTCCGTTAGGTTCGGTTTGGGTGGAGATGGTCGTGTCCACCACCTCTACCTTCACGTTGCCCAATGGCTTGCCATCGTCATCTAGGACCCTTCCTTTTACAGTTCCTGGGGAAACGGAAAAGCCAAGAAATGTGAAGGATAACAGCAGAAAGACACAAAAAAAACCTTTTTTCATCTGGTGTAACCTCTGGCAGAGCTCTAGGCTATCGCGTCAGTTATGAATGATTGCTTTCTCTGCCATATTATAAAAAGAAATATTAACCATTTATTATAAGGCATACACGAGGAAAAGGAAACCGGATATCGATTAGGATTATTTTTTGATTTCGTTGAAAATGGATTCGACCAGTCGACCGTGATTTTCTTCGAATTCTTTTTTCACTTCTTCCAGGCTTTTTCCCTGTTCGACAAGAGATTTTACCTTTCCCTGGATGGCTTTCATCTCTTCGATATGATGTTTGATCGCGCTGCGGTCTATGGCATTGGCATGACCGCTGCAAAACTTTTCTGCGTCGATATTTTCAAGCATCTTTGTGAGAGTTTTCACATGTTCGAAGGAATCCCCGCCCTTGTAGGAGTGGATGAGCTGAGGCCTACCCATGAATATCTGGTCTCCAAGGAAGGCTGTCTTTTCCTCCGGAAAGTAAACGACCGTGTCACCTTTGGTGTGGCCGATGCCAAAATACCTCAATTCGACTTTCTTTTCCCCTAGATAGATATCCATCTTGTCGCGATAGGTCAACGAGGGTACATAGGGGGCCAGTTCTGGATCGTCCCATGCCGATGGTTTTCCGTCTCTTCGCGGGTGAAAAAATTCTTCTCGGCAGTTCTCATGGGCGATGATTGTCACAGACTTGGGGAAATAGGGATTCCCAGCGATGTGGTCGCCGTCGCTGTGAGTGTTGACCAGGTATTTGATTGGCTTGTCTGTGATTTTTTGGATCTCTGCTATAGTCTGGTCTACCGATTCTTCAGTCATCTTCGAATCGATAACGAGCACACCATTGTCCCCGATATAGACTCCTCCGTTTGCACCCCGGCCGTCTAAAATCTGATACAGGTTTTCAGCAATTTTTTCGAGTGTGACGGGCCTTGTTTCCCTCTGTTGGGCAAAGGACTGTGACAGGAGGAGAATAAACGAAAAAAACAGGGTAAGCAGAAACTTCCCTTTCTTGATCATCGTAAAACCTCCTAACCTGAATTATTCAGGTTATTTGTCTGCCAGATCGAATGCGGCCAGATAAGTGAGCCTGATGATTTTTTCCATCAAGTCTGCGCTGACCTTGTCCACCGAGTCGCTGGGTTGATGATAATCATCCGTCATGGCTGCGATAAAAAAGGCCCAGGGAATTTTGGCCTGTCCGAACGGTGCATGATCGCTTCCGCCTGTGGCTTGTTCGCTTCCAGAAATCCGCATGTGGAGTCCGACATGATTGTTATTTTTCCTCATGATCTCTTCGATCACAGGGGTGTGGGCATCGAATGAACAATTGACGTATTTTTTCGGATCGATTTTTTCCAGCAACTCTTTTCCTACTTCAACACCCCATCTCCTGCCACTCCGGGCCAGCATTTCTTTATCGTAAACCCGACTTATCATATCCAGGTTCAGGTTGACCGCGGTTTTTTCGATAAACGGATTAGCCACATAATAACGGGATCCCAGTAATCCTTTTTCCTCGCCAGTCCAGAGCGCGAACACGATGGAGCGCTTGGGTTTGACAGGATTTTTGGCAAAAGCTTCGGCGATTTCCATTACGCCGACAGACCCGGAGCCGTCATCGTCTGCTCCGTTAAAGATATAATCCCCCCTGCGGCCGAGATGATCCAAATGGCCACCGATCACAACCGCCTCATTTTTTAGCTCAGGGTCCGAGCCTTCGATGTAGCCCAGGACATTCATGCTGTTGACCAGTTTAGTTTCAGTCTTGTTTTCGATCGTGAGTGTTACACCCGGAATGGCTATGGAATGGCTTTTGATGGTCTTCTCGATTTTTCCTTTGAGTGTATCGACATCTTGGTCCAACATACCCAGAATATCGTTGGCCATCTTCCTGGAGATCCGGATGGTCGGGATGGAATCCCCGTACCTAGATCGAGCAATGCTATCGGCAAGGGACATTCTGCGGCGTGGAACCGGATAAATGGTCCTTTCATCGTTGATCTTCCGCGCATCGAGAGTGCTTCGAGTAATTTCAGGATTTTCCTGAGGGGAGTTTTCGACCAGAAGAACTGCCTCTGCTCCCAGCTCTTTTGCTAATGCGAATTTGGGAGAGGGAGAGCGTCTCCTCCTCATCATCGGCCGTCGCTGGGGAAAATATTTTTCTTTCAATTCGCCTTTGCTGAATGGAGATTCCGGGTCTCCTTTTCCTGGGGCTTCCGACAGCATCATCACGAATTTTCCCTTGACATCCAGATTTTTGTACTCATCGAATTTCAAAGAAGGCTCTTGGATGCCGTAGCCCACAAAAACGATCGGGGCCGTCAGGGACTGTGTCCCCGATGCATTGGAAGTGTAATCTATGTCGGATGAAAAAGTTTTTGTCTTTTTCATTTGGCCTTTCTGCCAAGTTATCATAGCTTGCCCTTCACTTCCCAAGTTCTCGAGAAAGGCTATGTTCTGAAAATAACTTTTTTTTGCCTGTGCCGGAGGTTGTCCTTGCATCATTCGCCTAAAATCTATGCGCGGGCGTTCGACGTCACCAGCGGATTTGATCCCCCAGAGCTCGAACATCGTGGCCGCATAAAGGGCGGCTATGTCGTATCTCTCGCTGGCTGTGTCTCTTCCCTCCAAAAGGTCATCGGAGAGAAACTTCAGATAGGTGACAGCGTCTTTCCCTGTGATAGACTCAAAACCCACCTTCACTTTTTCTGGGACAGGTTGCGTTTCGTTGACGAGAGAAAAATTCTTCATCGGATCGGGCTTTTCTTCAGCCTGTTCCTGCTGCCCGATCGCTAAAGAATAAGGCAGAAGACTGAGGATGAGGATAAAGAGCAGCGTTTTCTTCATTCGGTACCTCCAAAAAGTGTAGTCAAGATTTTATGAACCGTTTAATATACCCCATCTGATTACGCAGGACAATATTTATTTCTTTTTCATCCTTTCGCCCACGATCTTCTTGAACTTTTTGTACAGCCGGGTTTGGAAACTGGCCATCGGGATGAAATCGCCTTTGATGATCACGGTTTCCACTCTTGATCTTCCCTGTATCGGGTTGCCTGTCCAGATCGCGACATTGGCGATCTTGCCCTTTTCCAGAGAACCGACTTCATCGGCTATTCCGAGGATCCTGGCCGGGTTGATGGTCAGGGCTTCCAATGCGTCCTTTTCCGACAATCCATGGGCCACAGAAATAGCAGCTGATCTCGTGATGTTGCGCACATTGCGGCTTCCTGGGCCACGCCCGCCGGAATCGAAAGTGAACAAAATCCCTTTTTCAGCCAAGACCGATGCTGTGTGAAAATTCAGATCGTGGGGTTCCCAACGCTGGGGCACATTTTCTGTCCCTGCCCAGATGACCGGGATGTTGGCTTTTGCGATCCGGTCAGCATATTTCAGTATTCCAGAGCTTGCCCGGATGATTCCTTTAAGCTTGTATTCTTCTATGATAGTGAGAGCGATGCGGATGGTTACTTCATTATTCGTGATGAATAGGGCAGGAACCTTTCCAGTGACCACGGGCACTAGGGCTTCCATGGCCAGATCCCTCTTAGAAAAGTCCTCTTTGTCGTTTTCGCTTTTTTTATTCTTTTCGGATTTTTGATCCTTTTCGCTTTGTTTTTTGGCATAATCTTTAGCCTGGTTCAACATGTTCCGCAAATAGGATGCCACTCCGGGTCGGGTCGAGGGGTATTTGTTCTGCTCTGTTGCGCCCATGTTGAAAATCTGGGCTACATACCGCTTGGCGACCATTTCTTCGACCAATGTCCCGCCCAAGTGCAGAACCACGGATTTGCCGTTGATCACGCTTCGGCTCCCGCCTACGGTCTGGACTGTGGTTACCCCGCCTACTCGAGTCACATCGATACAATCGTCCTCCGGATTTATCGCGTCGTAAGGATCCATGTGGGGTGTGGACGTCCCGACTTCGTCAATATCGTTCCCGGCGCGTGGATAACCTGTGACTCCGACCGCTGTCATCACGGCTACCAGACCGGGATAGACATACTTGCCCGAGGCATCGATGACCTCTGCACCTGGAGGAGGCTGGATGTTCTTTTCGATCTTGCTGATCTTTCCGTTTTCAATCAGGAGATCACCGACAGCATTGTATCCACCGTTTACGGGCACGATCGTGCCGTTTTTGATCAAAATTTTATCCGAGGCCGCAACAGTGTTTGCGATACCAAATAAGATAAATATCATGAGAATGATGCGCGTGAATTTTTTCATCGGCTTCCTCCTTTGGCTGTGATGCTTTGTTGGGCATAATCAAAAAATATTTCCCCTTCGATTATAGTCATCAGGCATTTGGTGGTCGTATCCAGAGGATGTTTATCAAACACAGCGATATCCCCATCCTTTCCCTTTTCTAAACTTCCGATGCGATCGCCCAGTTCCAGGGATTCTGCCGCGTTCTGAGTTATCATTTTTAAT
>Ga0114930_10003088_pt1 | contig 14717 bp, 6 predicted proteins | sample AnhtaG_FD_87300 | JGI IMG/M metagenome (GOLD analysis project Ga0114930, IMG submission 87300) | Deep subsurface microbial communities from Anholt, Denmark to uncover new lineages of life (NeLLi) - Anholt_01485 metaG | ecosystem: Environmental > Aquatic > Marine > Oceanic > Sediment | place... | reverse complement strand
GAAAAAACATTGCCATTATAAAAATTTTTTTAACGATGTTCTAGAGCCACTCTTTTATGAAGCATTACGGAATGACCGTTCATACGATGACCACTACTTTAGTTATTTCAAATGTAAGATTCCATTTTTAAATGGAGGATTATTTGATCCTATTAACGATTATAATTGGGCAAAAACAGATATACTTTTACCCGATGCTCTCTTTTCAAATCAAATTAAAACAAAAGAAGGTGATATTGGTACAGGCATTTTGGATGTCTTTGATCGTTACAATTTTACGGTTAAAGAAGATGAACCATTAGAAAAAGAAGTAGCGGTTGATCCGGAAATGTTGGGCAAAGTCTATGAAAAATTCAACGCTATTCGGCCTGATAACTCTGAAGAGTACAAAAAAGCCTTGAAGAGTGGCAAGAAAGGTGACGAAAGTAAATTCAACAAACAATTCGGTGTCTACTACACCCCACGCGAGATTGTTCATTATATGTGTCAGCAGAGCTTGATCAATTACTTAACAACGGAATTAGAGGGTAAAGTAAAAAAGGAAGCTATTGAATTCTTAATACTTGATGGTGAAAAATATATTGAGCATCTAAAAACGGCAAAAGAGAAAAAAGAGGAAAATGAAAATTACCGGGGAAATTATAGAGAAAAAGAACATTTTGTTGAACTGAAAAAATGCCCAAACGAAATTGATAATTTACTTTCAAAAATAAAAGTATGCGACCCAGCAGTTGGTTCCGGAGCTTTTCCGGTCGGGATGATGACTGAGATTGTTAGGGCAAGAATATTTTTCGTTAAAACAGGTTGTTTAGAAAATAGCTATATTAACTCTCACCAGGAAGAAGTAAAAAGGGTTCTCTATAATTATAAAAGGGAATGTATTGAACAATCCCTCTACGGTGTGGACATTGATCCAGGTGCGGTGGAGATTGCCAAACTACGGTTGTGGCTCTCGCTGGTCGTGGAGGAGGATAATATTAAGAATATCAAGCCCCTACCAAATCTGGATTATAAGATTATCTGCGGTAATTCATTGTTAGGTTATCCTGCTACTCCAAGAGGCCTTGAAAAAATAGAGCGATTAAAAGTCCAATTCTTTAATGAAACCAGTCCGCTCGAAAAAAATAAATTAAAAGAACAAATAGATGACTCCATTTATAGTTTATTTAAAAACACAGTAAGAAGCCTTGGTTATAAAGTAAACTTTGATTTTAAAATCAATTTTTCAGAGATATTTCATAAAAAAGGTGGTTTTGATGTGGTAATTGCGAATCCGCCGTATATCGGACAAAAAGGAAATAAAGAGTTATTTGAAGTTATGAAGAGTGATATAAACTTTGAAAAAAAGATGGATTATTGGCATTTTTTCTTACATAAAGCTTATTGTATTAACAATATTAATGGAGTAACAGCACTTATTACCCCGAATTATTGGGTAACTGCGAGAGGTGCGAGGAAGTTAAGAAAAAGGATTGTAGATGATTATGAATTCATAGAATGGATAAATTTTAACGATAATAATATATTCGAAACAGGAGTGCATATAAATGTTTTTATTCTTAAAAAATCATTAGAGAAAAATCCTTTCGTAAAATGTACCATATATAATCATAAATACGAAAATAATTTTATTCAAAATATGGATAAAGAATTGTGTTTTACTGTGAATCAAAATTCAATTTACAAAGACTGGACTAATTTTATACATTTTTTACCACAAGAAGCGTTAAATATTATTGAAAAATTAATTAATAATTCCGAAAAATTGTGTGATATTGAAACAATAGGAAAAAAAAGAGAAGGTGTAAGAGCAGGGAAGCACTTAACAGATGGGATCTGCAATTTAAATCAAGGGTTAGTAACAGGTAAAGACCGATTTATTAACAAGAACAATAATATTAACGAAGGGGTTTTTGTCGTTAATATCGAAGAAGCAAAAAAATTTACAATTACTGATCAGAAGAAATTAAAAGAATTTTATAAGAACTCAGATATAAATCAATATTTTGTAAGTAATCATCCAAAATATTATTTAATTTATGTTAATGATATTGATTCAGAATTAGAATTGAAGAAATATCTTAGTATATATAGTCATTTATTGAAATTTAAGAATATTTTATTAAAACGTTCTATTAATGGCGTTCTACAATCTGCATATCAAAAAGGAAAGTGGTGGGCGTTAACAACAGATAGACCAAATATTGATTTTGATAGAGAAAAGATTTTATGTCCGCAGAGAAACAAGATAAATACATTTGGTTATTCGGACAATACTTGGTATGCGGCATCAGATGTTTTTTATATCAGTCTTAATAAAAAAGAATTCTCTTTAAAATACCTCCTTTCTGTTCTGAATAGCAAATTAATTTATTATTGGTTGTTTTATATGGGTAAAAGAAAAGGAGAAATATTAGAATTGACCTTAGAACCGCTACAATTTATACCCATTAAAAAAATATCTTTTTTGGAACAAAAACCATTTATTGACCTGGCTAATAAAATTCTTACCACCACCAAAGAAGATGACTACCTAGATGATTCTACGAAACAAGCCAAAGTCAAAGAATGCATGCGACAGATTGATAAAATGGTTTACCAACTTTACAATCTTACCCCAGAGGAAATTGAAGTGGTGGAGGAGTTTAGTAGAAGATAATAGGTAGTAAATTAAGATTTAGGTGCGAACCATGCCTTTAACAAAAGAGCAAAAAGATATAATAGAAAGTATTGGAAAACCGATGCTTGTTTTAGCTGGGCCGGGAACAGGTAAAACAGAAGTCTTAACTCGCAGGATTTTGCATTTATTAAAGAAAAATTTGGTATCTAAAAAGGAAATTACTGGAGTTACTTTTACAACTAAGGCAGCAAAGCAAATGCAAAACCGACTCACAGAACTTGGTTTAGCAATTGAAGATCAGCCCTTGATATGTACATTACACTCTCTTTCTATGAGGATGCTTAAAGATAATGAGAGTGAAAGCGATATATCAGAGGAATTTGTAATTGCAGATGGATATGAATCATCACTTGTTCTAAGTGACGCTATTAACGATATTAATCCTGCAGTTAAGAGAAAAATAAAAGATATCTCAGGAAATATTTTATTACTGAAAGCCCAAAAGAAAGGCCCCGATGATATATCAAACGGGTTACATAAGGAAATATATAGAAGGTACCAAGAATTATTACGATTCCATTCCGCTTTAGATTTTCAGGATTTGGTAATGGAGGCTTGTAAACTTTTGGAAACTAATTATGAAACAAGAGATATTTATAGAACAAAATGTGCATATTTATTAGTTGATGAATTTCAAGATATAAACAGAGCTGAGTATTCTTTAATCAAGTTGCTTACTGATGAAGGAAATGGACTTTTTGTAGTTGGAGACGATAAACAAAGTATTTATGGCTGGCGAGGAGGAGACCCTCAGATTATATTAAATTTTACAAAAGACTTTTTAGAAGCAATACAAAAGCCTATGACCATATGCTTTCGTTGTTCAGAAAAGATTATTCGAGGAGCAGACGAATTTATTAAACGAAGACCACCCTTAAATCCCCAACAAAAAGATTCTGCACCAATTTATATTCTTGATTGTAAGAGTGATTTACAAGAAGCAAAATATATTACCCAATGGATTAAAAGTGCTATTGAGTTAGGAGTATATAAAGCAAAAGATATAGCGATTCTATACCGTGGAGGAGATATAGCAGATAAAATTACTAATGGTCTTACCAAAGTAGGTGTTCGGATAATTAAACCTTCTCCTGAAGAAACAAAACATATGAGGGAATTTATCGCTTGCCTAAGGCTTATCATCGATAGGAGAGATAGTTTGGCGTTAAGGGTATGTCTGGCATCAAAATTAGTTAAAGGAGTTGGTGATAAAGCTATAAAAAATATTCGTTATTATGCAGAAGCCAATAAATGCTCTTTGTGGGAATCATTAACAGCAGCTCAAAATAATAATTTTTTTAAGAGATGGCATAAATCGCTAAAAAATTTCAATAAAATTTTTGAGAATTTGTCCGCTATCGCTTCTAAAGCAGAAATAAACAATTTACTTTTTGAAGTAGCAAAGAGTTTTAGTTATGAGAAGGAACCAAGAATACTAGAAATTATTGAAAAATCCAAACAGGTTCCAGAGAGTTGGAGTTTATATGATTTTATTCAAGAGATTCGAGGTTTAAAAGGTGAAAAAAGTGCCGATTCTAAAGAATCAAGTGAGGAAGATGATGATAGTATACTGTTTATCACCATGCATTCAGTTAAAGGATTACAGAGAAAGGTTATTTTTATATTAGGTATGGAAAAAGGAAATTTTCCACAATTAAACGGAGATACAGAAGAGCAAAGAAGGCTTTGCTATGTGGCTATGACCAGAGCTAAAGAAAAACTTTTTCTATGTTATGCTAAGAAACGAGAGGGAAAATCAGCACAGGGATATAATTTCTATGATAGGTCACCCTTTATATTTGATATCCCTGATTGTTACAGAAAGTTTATCCAACCGGGTTAAAAAATAAAAAAGGGGAAATTTGGATTATATTACGAAATGGATAGTCTTTAATTTAAATAGGGATACATCCTATTAATTCTTTGGAATTTCTATCAAAAGATGAGGAGTTTAATAAAAGAAAAAAAGGTCGAACCCATCAAAATTTAATTTTAACTGATGAACGTAAGATTGAAAAATGGTTTAAAAATTTTTCAATCTTACTGCACAGGAAATCGAAGTAGTAGAAGGTTTTAAAAAAAACAATAAAATATGAGAGTTATTAATTATGTCTATATATACAATGCAAGATACAATAGAAGAAAATGGGAGAAGAATTTTTGAAAATGCGCTGGATACAAATTATTTTCTTTTGAATGATTTTGCAAAAACAGTTGGCAAAGATAAATATCCAGATATCGATGGACAAATAAGATTAAGAGACGGCATTGATATTTACTTTAACAGATATCTGCATTATCAATTAAAAAGCCATAAACAAATTAAAAATCCAAAAAAGTATTATTGTTCACGAAAAATAATAAATTATTTAATCGATACCAATGTACCCACTCTACTTTTTGTAGTAGATGTTAATAGGAAAAGAACATATTGGGTTTTTATTGATGCACAAATTGAGAATAAGCTTAGTTTAAAAAAAGATAATAGAGGCAGAAGTTTTGATTTAACATATAATGTAATAAGCGATAATTCAGCAGAGTTAAATGCTAAATGGCTAAAATTTGCTAAAGAAGATAATTACGAAAAAGTAAGCAACGAACTTAGCAAGATAATTAATAAGTTTAAATTAAATGTAAAATCCTGTTTAGGATTACTTTTTCTTCTCGAGAGAGTTGAAAAACAGGAACTACCAAAATATTTCTCTCAATTACTAAAAATAAAAGAAAGCGAATCTCAAACAATTATTGAGTATTTAGAAAATTACCAGGTAATAAATAAAACTGTAAATTATTTTTTGCTTGAAAACGAGCAGTTGGGAATAGAATCTTTATTTCATTTACTTAATAGCGGATTATTGGATTTTTCAAAATTAAATCAATATTTAGAAATTGAAAAAAATAGAAAAATTATACCAAAACAATTAAATAAAATTAAACATCCGAAAGTGAAAAATTATTTTGAGTCACAAATAAGTGATTTTAAAAATTATTTGTCTAGGTTTAAAAACAATGATGACATTTATGTTAATCTTGAACTACTGGAAGAATATATTTATCGCGTCCCAAATGACGCCTTAATAATTATTAAAGCATTAATTAATAATAAAAATCCATTAAAACCTAAAACCAGAATAGTTAAGGGATGGGGCGAAGTTAAAGGGAAATCGCATAATGATCTTATAATAAAATGTATAGAACTACTTGATAAAATCCGCTACTTGGAACTAAAAAATGTTTTTACTCTTCTTATCAAACTTTCGGCATACCAAGATCAATCAATACAATCGAAAGCAAAGGAAGCTTTGAAAAATATTGCTGGCTACAATCTTTACATTCTTGAAAGAATCAGTTATAACCCCCAACTCTTTTTACTTAGCGAGGTTGAAAAATGGGGTGACAGAAAATTAATGCATCATTGTAGTACCTTACTTGAAATTGCAGAAGAATTATTAAGTCCATCTTTTGAAGGGCATTCGATGAAAGATTATAAGACCTTTACCCTTCAATTTGGAGCGTTGAAAGTAGATGATAATGTAAAAAAGATTAGGGAAAGGACAATTATATTACTTAAAAAGCTCTATTTCCTTGTTAAGGATATAAAACAGAAGCAAAAAATTATTAGAACACTCCAAGAAATAACCAGACTGCCGGACCGAGGCGGTTATGATAAAGATATGGAGAATATGGTATTAAATAATACTAATACTTTAATTGATTATTACATCTCAATTATTCCTAATACTGATAATGAGATTATTAAAGATATAGAAAAGACTGCATACTGGTTATCTCGAAGATTTGATACAAAGAAATTAACTCGAATTAAAGAATTGCAATCCTTGATTAATTCTAATAAAGAATATGATATATTTAGAACATTCATTGGTTATGATTATTATGTTATAGATCCAGAAAAAGTAGATCCAGAAAAAATAGATTGGAAAAAAGTAGATGCGCGAAGAAAAACTAAAATACAAGAATTTATTAATGATATTTCAGAAGAAAATTATAAAGATTGGGAACGAAAAATATTATCAGTTTTAAAAAATTATTCGTTCCCAGAAAGCCAAGGTAAATTTTGGCATTTTAATTTTTTTCTTAATGAATTAGGTAAACAAAAGCCTGAAATTGCATATAAACTACTAATAGAAAACGAAGTTAAACTTGAACCTTTTCTTACTCGTTTAATCGCTGGGATTTGGGAGAGCAAATTAAAAAAATCTTTAAAAAATTTAATCTTTAAGTGGGTCGAAGAAGGGAAGCACCTTTCTGCCTGTGCTCTTGTTTTTTATCACGCCAAAGGAATGGATAAATCATTAATTGACAAAATATTCAAAAAAGCAAAAGAAATTGAAGATAAAAATATCCAAAATGATACTTTTAATAATATTATTCAATCGATAGCAAAAAATTATCCAAAACATAAAAACATCAAAAATTTATTTATTAATATTATTAAAGAATTAACTAAAAATGAAAATTGGTACTGGATTTACAGCGTTTCTTCTTATAAAAGGTCAATTTTAGAATTATTAAAAAAGAAAGATTTTGATATTATTTTAAAAAATTTATTATCCGTTTTGGATATCGAGTATCCTGTTGAAGAAATTCTAACACCGATCGCCGAAAAATACCCTCAAAAAATAATTAGTTTTTTTTATAAAAGATTTTTAATTCAGAAAAAGAAAAAACAAGAAGATCATTATGATGCAATACCTTATAATTTAAACGAACTCAATAAATCTCTTAGCAAAAATGCAAAAATTGTTGTTCTGGAAATATTAAAATGGTTTAAGAAGAAAGATTATTTGCTTCATTGGGAGGGGAGCAATTTAATCCAAGTGATTTTCCCATCTTTTGATAAGGCTCTTGAAGAAGAATTAATTAAATTAACCAAATCTAAAAATAAGAAAAAGACTGAAATAGTGTTTAATATTCTTCGTGCTTATAAGGGAGAAGATTTTATACATAATGTTTGTAAAAAATTGATAAAAGAATATCCTAAAAATGAAGATTATCGTAAGAAAATATTTATTGTTCTCTCACAAATGGGAGTAGTATCCGGTGAGTATGGATTTGTTGAAGGATTTAAAAAGAAAAAAGAAGAAATTCAAAGCTGGAAAAAAGATAAAAATAAAGTAATTCAACTATTTGTAAAAGAATATGAAGATCATCTCGGAAAACGTATTTCATTTGAAAAAAAACAAGCAGATGAAGTCATAGAATTAAGAAAAAGACGATTGGATAATTAGTGTAAATTTAATTTAAAATAAATAAGGGCAGATTCCTATTTAAATTATATTTTATTCAATTGTTTTAAAAGAATATAGAAAATATAGTTTAGATGGTCATTAAGTATATTTTAAGGAATTAATTATTATAATGAATTTAAAAACAGAAATAATTGAGAAATTTATTGATGAATATAAATCCCAACAATCTACATATAAAGAGTTTGGGAAAATTATAAGCAAAATTATAAGAACTATTTTAAAAAATAACGAATTTAGATATCAGGTTGTATCTAATAGGCCGAAAGGGATAAATTCATTACGGAAAAAAATTATTGAAAATAAAAGATTTCAAAAATTAAAAACAATAACAGAAATTGATGACCTTGCCGGTTGCAGGATTATCTTCTACCTTGATAAGGATATTGAAAGATTTAGAAATCATATTTACAAAGAATTTAATGTAATTAAAGAAGAACTTAAATATTCCAAAGATGAATATAATGCTCTGCATTTTGTAGTTACTCTTAATAAAGATAGATTAAAACTTATGGAATATGCTAAATATCCAAGCTTGAAATGTGAAATACAGCTTACCACAGTCTTGTATCATGCATGGTCAGAAATGAATCATGATATAATTTATAAACCTCAAAAAGAACTCTCCAATTTTGATAAACAGACTTTTTCCTCGCTAAAAAAAGAATTTTCTGATGTAATGAAAAATCATATAAAAGAAGCACAACATACATTCGATTTCATTTCTTATAAGGTCGAAAATATTAAACAAGGGAAACAAGTTTTTGATATTAAATTTTTAAACAATATTGTTCATTCTGAATCAAATAATGAATTACATGAAAATCTTACACTCTTGCATAAATATATCGAAGAGTTTGGAGATAAAACACCAAAAGAACTAAATATTATTAAAATTATAGAATCTGCTTTAGAGAAATCAAAAGTACTAAAGATAAGGCCAATTAAAACTGCATTTGGTAACTTAAAGGGTCGTACTTATTCCGATGTTGCAGATATATGTTTAGATATATTAGACCGATTAAGATATTTTTATATTGAACAAGTTTTTGATTTACTTATTATGCTTTCACTAGATAAAGAACCTGAAGTTAAAAAGAAATCTTTAGAGATATTATCCCGCCTTTCTCAGTATAATTTAAGTGCTTTAAAAGAAATTGGCTATTACCTACAACTATTAATTTTAGGAAGAATTGAAAAATGGAGCACAAAACAATTAATTGAAAGAATCGAATCTATTGTTAATATTTCGGAAAAATTATTAAGCCCATCTTTTGAAGGATATTCAATGAAAGATTATCAGACCTTTTCCATTCAATTTGGAGCACTAAAAGTAGATGATAATTTAAAAAAGATTAGAGAAAGGACAATTATATTACTCAAAAAGCTTTATTTGCTTGTGAATGATCTGAAACAGAGACAAAAAATTATTAGAACACTTCAAGAAGCAACCAGACTGCCGGATCGAGGCGGTTATGACAAAGATATGGGGAATATGGTATTAGAGAGTACCAATGCTTTAATTGAATACTACATCTTAATTATTCCCAATGCTGATAATGAGATTGTTAAAGATATAGAAGAAGATGCATACTGGTTATCTCAAAGTTTTGATGAAAAGAAATTAACTCGAATTAAAGAATTGCGTTTCTTGATTAGTTCTAATAAAGAATATGATATATTTAGGACATTCGTTGGGTATGATTATTATACTACAGATACAGAGAAAGTAGAGCCAGAAAAAATAGATTGGAAAGAAGTAGACGCGCGAAGGAAAACCAAAATACAAAAATTTATTAATGATATTTCTGGAGAAAACTATAAAGATTGGGAACGAAAAATATTATCAGTTATAAAAAATTATTCTTTCCCAGAAAGCTTAGGTGAATTTTTGCATTTTAATTTTTTTCTTAACGAATTAGGCAAACAAAAGCCTGAAATTGCATATAAATTACTAATAGAAAATGAGGAAAAACTCGAACCTTTTCTCACTCATTTAATCGCTGGGATTTGGGAAAGCAAGTTAAAACGATTAGCAAAGGAATTGATTTCTAAGTGGGTTAATGAAGGAAAATATCTTTCTGCTTGTGCCCTTGTTTTTGACTATGTTGGAGTGTTGGATAAATCATTGATTAATGAAATTTTTAAGAAGGCAAAAGAAATTGAAAATAAAGATGTTCAAAACGATATTTATAACAATATTATTAGATCAATAGTAAAAAATTATCCAAAACACAAAAATACTAAGAGTTTATTTATCAATTCCATCAGGGAATTAACAAAAAATAAAAACTGGTATTGGATTCATAATTCTTGGCGTCATAGGGATTCAATATTAAAATCCTTAACAAAGAGGGATGTTGATACTATTTTTGAAAATTTATTGTTTCTTCCGGATATTAAATATCCCGCTGAGGAAGTTCTAACTCCGATTGCTGAAAAATATCCACAAAAAATAATTAGTTTTTTCAATAAAAGATTATTAATTCAGAAAAAACAAGAAGACCATTATGATGCAATTCCTTATAGGTTACATAAAATAAACAAACATCTTAGCGAAAATGCAGAAATTATCGTTCCGGAAATATTAAAATGGTTCAAGAAGAAAGATTATTTATTTAATTGGGAAGGTAGCCGTTTAATTGAAGCTATTTTTCCAGTTTTCAATAAAAGCCTTGAGGAAGAGTTAATTAAATTAATCAAATCCAAAAACGAAAAAAATATTAGAGTAGTATTTAACATTTTACGTGCTTATAAAGGAGAAGAATTTTTACACAATGTCTGTAAAGAATTAATAAGAGAATATCCTAAAAATGAAGATTATCATAAAAAAATATTTAGTGTTCTCTCACAAATAGGAGCTGTTTGGGGTGAGTATGGATTTGTTGAAGGATTTAAAAAGAAAAAAGAAGAAATTCAAAGCTGGAAAAAAGATAAAAATAAAGCAATTCAACTATTTGTAAAAAAATATGAAGATTTTCTCGATAAACGAATTTTATATGAAAAAAAACAAGCAGATGAAGATATAGAATTAAGAAAGAGACGGTTTGATAGCTAACTTAAATTTTATTTATTATATTTAATTAAATACTTTAGATAATAATAGGTACGATTGAATGGGAAAAATGGATTGAAAGAGGAATAGTCATTATAGTTTAAAATTACTATAAAATTATAAAATTTGTTAAGAAATATGTGACAAGGCACCGGTCCTTTGGTGTATTATTATTGTACTTTTATCACATTTTAATTAATCTAAATTTGTCAAATGTTGAAACCAGGTCCAATTTACATTTTTAATTAAATTTAAATAGGAAATCGAAATGATAAAAAGAATAAAAGAAAGATTATACGAGATATTAGAAATTGCAGCAGTTGGAGATATACCAAGTAAATTATTCGATATATTTATTATGACCTTGATTACATTTAATGTGATTGCCGTTATTTTAGCTACTGTTGAAAGATTTAATTTACAATATCAATATTATTTTCGTATCTTTGAAATATTTTCAGTGACTATATTTACCATAGAATATCTCTTAAGATTATGGACCTGCACAATTAATAAAAAATTTAGAAATTCTGTAACCGGAAGAATAAAGTATACTCTTACTCCTTTTGCAATTATCGATATATTAGCTATTTTACCCTTTTATTTACCTATGATTATTCCCTTAGATTTAAGATTTATTAGAGCAGTACGTCTTTTTCGCCTATTTCGTTTATTTAAAATGGGTCGATATTCAAAAGCCGTATTTATACTTAAAAAAGTCTTAAAAGAGAAGAAAGAAGAGTTGATCTTAGTTATCTTTGTAGTATTTCTTTTATTAATAATATTTTCCAGCTTAATGTATTTTATTGAAAAAGAAGCCCAACCTGAAGCATTCTCTAGCATTCCAGAGGCGATGTGGTGGGGAATAATTACTTTAACCACTGTAGGTTATGGTGATGTTTATCCAATTACTCCATTAGGAAAGATTTTGGGAGCATTAATTGCTTTTTTAGGAATCGGGATGTTCGCTTTACCTGCTGGGATACTTGGTTCTGGTTTAGTGGAAGTTGTTCGAAAAAAAGAAATGAATAATGATAAATCAATAGAAGAATTAGGTAACAACAAGATTAAAAGATATTATAATGAAAATAAAAAAATTGAAAAGTTAGAAAAAATGTTAAAAAATGTGATTGTGGAACTAGAGTCATTAAAGAAAATGTCGAAATAAAGTAGTTTATAAGTGAATTAAAAATTGTAAAGACAATTCATGTGTGATAGGGAGTTCCATGACACGATATATGAAATAAAATAAATAGGAAAGCGTACTAAGTTAATATTTCGGTAACTTTTAGCGCAAAACCTATTGGATCTGTAGAGTTTTTTTGCCGGATGGTTGAAGCTTTAGGCATTATTATGGATAGACGTCCTAAAGGAAGGCCTCGTAAAATGGAAATTAAACCATAGAAAAAATAGGATGTATCCCTATTTTCCAATTAAACTATAGTAAGAAATATTCGCAATATTGTGGGTACTCTGTCATTTTGGTAGGATGAACGCAGTAATGTGTCTATCAGTAGTTAGGCACCATTTTTGGAGGTACTAATGAAAGAAGATATATTAGAACAAATCGCAGAAGATTTTTATTCTAAAAAAGTTGGTTACTTTACAAAACATAATATTAAATATAGACCATCAGATAAAGAGCTAGACTATACAGCTAAATTTGATTCTGTACATTCTGATATAGATTTAATCATTATTGATGCTCATAAAAGAAAGAAAATTATTACTGTTAGCTGTAAATCGTGGCAGGGTGGTTTTAATATATCAAAATTCAAAAATACATTGGAGAATGCTTTAAATAACCAACCTATTAAAACTATTGGAAAACGAGATGATTGGTGTGCGTTCAGAGAACTTTGTATACATAGCTGGACTAATTCATTCTTGGAAATATTAAGAAATGAATTAAATGTTGTTGCTACTCAAGAAATAGAACTAGAATATGTAATATTATGTACCAAAATAACAAAAGGATCATTAAAGCATAAAAGCGATTTTGAGAATTCCGAAGCTATTAAGAAATATTTCAAACAAAAGAAAGTAAATTTGAGACTTAAAGTCATAACAATCGATGAAATGATTGCTGAGATTTTAAAGATTATGAATGAAAAAGATACTCCTTACGTGGAAAACACTCATCTATCTAGAACATTACAATTAATGATTGCATCTGGCATGAGATTTAAAAACACGCCTAACAGCGAATAGACGGTGCCGCCCTTCAGGTTTTGGCTAAATTGCCTTCGCTTTACTGCTGCAACTTCGGCTATCTGCGGGACGTTATCGGGAATTGCATCTGAACATATTATTAAGAGGAGGTAAATCATATGAGGGTTAACAATATACTCTTATTTTCCCCGGTCTATAAATTTTCAGACCTTAATTGGGATGATAAAAAAATATTGGTAGACGCATTCAAAGACAGAGTAAAAGGATTTTATATAGATCCAGCTGAAAAATTGAATAATGATAAAAATGGATTTGCCGCTGGAGTTTTGTGCGTAACAACAATTGATTTTCTTGCAAGAATTACAATAGGATCAGATAACGCTGGAGAGAGAATCGAACGATGGTTAAGGAAATGTATAACTGAATTTAATCAAAAGGATCCAGATGATCGAAGTAGGACACTTGCGCGGCGTTTTTATAAAGAGTTTCGAAATGGACTTGTACATGAAGGTCGCATAAAAAATTGTGGCCAGTTTTCAGATGATCATAGTGAATTGATCCACATGGAAGATAGAATAATGGTTATCAACTCTGCTTTGCTTTTAGAGGCAATAAAAACATCGTTTGAAACCTATATGGATAATGTTGAAAATGATACTTCACTATTTCATCAATTTAGGTGTGCTTTGATAAGAAATTTTGGGGATGATGTTGAATGGGCGAAAAGATAATGAATGTGCAACTTCCGATAACACAGCATATACGGCTCGCTCCGTTTAGCAGAAGCAGTGTGACAGGGGACGGTTGTTTGACACACTTAATTGCTATGAACGAGATTAATTCTTATAGTATCTTAATACTAAGAATAAGAAAGAGGAGTAAATTATGGAAAATCCATTTAATCTTTCTGATGAAAAATTAAAAGAGATACTTGACGGTTATTTTATTTGGAGTGATAAAAATGAAAAAGAAAAAAAATATCCGGGACTTGAGAAGCGAAAAACAGAAGAAAGAAAAAAGACCTTGCTTGATAACATGTATCTTCAAAAAGTATCTGATGATGAGTTAGCCGATAAAATTCTTGAGTATTCTAGAAAGTTACAGGGTCCTGTAAATATAAAAATTGGAAAACCAAAAGTTTTAGGGGAGATTAAAAAATTAAAAAGAAATATTTTATACATTATTGATTCTCCTGATGATCCTTTTATGAAAGCTGATAAAATTCTTGAGGGTGAATATAGGATTCCTATTTTTTATAAAGCGTTTTGGTGTCCTCTTTTTCAAGCACAATATCCGGAGTTGTTGCCTAATTGGAATAATAAAACTGATAAATTTCTTAAAAAATTAGGAATTAATCTTACAACATCCAAAACAACATTAGAAGAGAAATATAAATTATTCTCTGAGGTTTTTCTGCATTTAAAAAATTTAGATAATAGACATGATTTTTATACTTTAGACCATCTTACCCATTATGGCACAGTAATCCCAGAGGGAGAATTACTAATAGATGAGTTACAATTTGATTTTAATGAATGGG
>Ga0114930_10003087_pt1 | contig 14717 bp, 17 predicted proteins | sample AnhtaG_FD_87300 | JGI IMG/M metagenome (GOLD analysis project Ga0114930, IMG submission 87300) | Deep subsurface microbial communities from Anholt, Denmark to uncover new lineages of life (NeLLi) - Anholt_01485 metaG | ecosystem: Environmental > Aquatic > Marine > Oceanic > Sediment | place... | reverse complement strand
TGGAAAAGCCAATAATCTTTTAAATAAAACGACTATTGCGTGAATATCGTAGGGAATAATAATAATAATAAAACTGTATGCCACCAAACTTAAAACTGCTGCCCGACAAGGGTTATGAAAGGCGTGAGCCGTATGCGGTGAAAGTCGCACGTACGGTTCTTAGAAGAGGGAGAGCGAGTAATCGCTCTTTCTTATTCGGCTGTCAATCAGTGTCTAAAAAAAGAAAAAATGGTATATGAAGGAATGGTAAAGCACTAATATCAGACACGGATTTCACGGATTTACACAAATTTTTGGTTGCATCTGATATATTCATTGGAATAACTGGATTTTAGAACTGTGGCAGATTTATCTGAATAATAGAGGATATTTATGGGGATTAAAAAGTAATATTTACTATCAGTGACAAATATGAAATTATGGGGAAATTGAAATGAAATTTATGAAAATTATTCTATTTGCATGGATACTTATTTTCATGACAATGTTATTGTCTATGATAATCAGACGAGCACGATGCTGTTCAGACGAGAATAACGAAGAGGATAACGAATAGAAGGAAATAAAAAAATCAAATGTTATTTTGTATTAATATCAATATATTTCCTCGTCCCTTCTTTATTTTCTGGACCAGACCCCTGGCTTCCAGATCAGTTATCATCAGGCTCACCTTTGCTTCCGAACATTTTAATTTCTTTCTCAGATCCATCTGAGTGATCCTGCCACCTGCTCCTTCAAGAATAGTAATTATCTCCCTAAGATCATCAGGGAGGGGGGCAGAAATATCTGGTCTCGATTCCTTGGGCATTCCCTGAGGTTCTTCCTGATATATCTCAGGTGCAGCCACCATCTTTTTTTCATCATCTTGTTTTTGGCGGTAATAATAATACCCGGCAGCTGCCAAAATGATGAATAATAAAATTACAATATAAACATAATTCCAATCAAAACCTGGATTTCCCCCAATATCAAAGGTAACATTACCGAGATCATCATCAGGGAACTCGTCTTCTACTTCCTCCAGAGGAAACAGCAGGATATCGAAAACAAAATCGCCATCATCCTCCGTCACTGTCATATTATCCTCTGAATAATATTCCAGCGTATCGTTGTCATAATAACTTGTCTTGATAAGATAATTGCCGGGCGGAAGGTTGAAGGAATATACACCTGACGTGGCAACCCTGAACTGGACGGGTGTGGAGTTCACTTCTATAAGAGCATTGTCCAGAGGTTCGAAAGTGGACCACTCATATATGGTGCCATGAATAGTAAAGGCACAGGCTAAAGGAAGGATCAGAATTAGAATAATCAAGGATAAGAAGTACCTCATGCCGAACATATGTGATTTATTCATTTAGGAACATATAAAAAACTTGTTAAGATGAAACGACAGATATGAGAATAAATCGAAATACTGGAATGGTGATAGTTTATTGCTTCTGTGATTGTGGCTAAAGATCTGGTTAAGAAATTTGACGACTTCACTGCCGTAGATGGTGTGAGTTTTACGATAAAGGAGGGGGAAATGTTCGGGTTTCTTGGACCTAATGGTGCAGGCAAGACCAGTACTATGAGGATGATACAATGCATCTCGCCCAAGACAGATGGAAAACTGGAAGTGCTGGGTATGGATGTGAACACCCACCAGAGAGAGATCAAACAGATACTGGGAGTGGTGCCGCAGGAAAACAATCTGGACCCTGATTTTAATGTTTTTGACAACCTGCTGGTGTATTCACGCTATTTTGACATCCCCCGCACTCAAGCCTTAAAGATGATAGAGAAGCTGCTGGATTTTGTGCAACTTCAGGGAAAACGGGATGTAATGATCGATGAACTCTCGGGAGGTATGAAGAGGCGGTTGATCCTTGCCAGGGCTCTCATCAACAGTCCCCGTATAATGATACTTGATGAACCTACGGTCGGTCTTGACCCCCAGGCAAGACACCTCATCTGGGATAAACTCAGGAGCCTTAGATCAAAAAAGGTCACAATTGTGCTCACCACCCATTACCTTGACGAAGCCGCCCAGTTGTGCGATAGGCTGGTGATAATGGATTACGGCAAGATATTGCTGGAAGGGTCACCTGATGAGATCGTGAAGGAACAAATCGGAACCGACATTGTGGAAACCGAGAATAACCCGGACGTACGAGCATGTCTTGATGAAAAAGGCGCCAAATACGAGGTGATGGAGGATATTATACAGGTATATACCAGCAAACCTCAGGAAATTACATCACACCTGTTAAAAGAATGCCAGCTAGGGAAAATAACTGCCCGTGCTGCTACACTTGAAGATGTGTTCCTGAAACTTACAGGGAAAAAACTCAGGGAGTGAAAAAAATGTCCTATTTCAGTATCCCCAAACTCAGCAGCAGGGTAATGACAGTATGGCTTCGGAACTGGGATGTGTTCATGAAGACATACAAAGTGAATTTTTTACCGCCGTTTATTGAACCCCTGCTGTATCTGTTTGCCCTGGGTTTCGGCTTAGGTACTTTTATAGACGAGATCGAAGGCATGTCCTATGCCCGTTTCATCGCCCCTGCCCTTATTGCAATTTCCATCATGTACTCTTCCTTTTTCGAATGCACCTTCTCTTCATATGTCAGGATGTACTATCAGAAGACCTTTGATGCTATTATCGCGACACCATTGAGCATAGAGGAAGTGATAACCGGGGAATTATTGTGGGGTGCTTCCAGAAGTCTTATCAATGCTACTATAATGCTGCCTATATTGTGGGCCTTTGGACTTATCGAACTGCCAGAATCCTTACTCATTATCCCATTCGCCTTTTTGGCAGGTTTATTGTTCGCCACCATTGCCATGTGCTTTACTGCCATCTCACCCAACATAATGGCACTGAACTATCCTGCATTCCTGTTTATTACCCCCATGTTCCTGTTCAGCGGTACCTTCTTTCCACTATCACTCCTGCCAGAGGCAGTACAGTATTTTGCCCTGGCAGTGCTGCCATTGACCCATGTAGTCACTATTGTGCGCTCGCTGACACTTGGGGCCGTAGATGGGATGTTAGTGTTCAATCTCATCTGGATCATTGTTGCAACTGCGATTTTCTTTTTACTATCAGTGAACCTGATGAAAAGAAGATTGATCGCTTAATCGTGGAGAGGATGGATAATTTATATTTACATCTTTTTGGGATAACTGCTGATTGTTTTGATTTTCCAGTTTAGTTGATTACACAAGGAACTTATTAAATAACATCCTAAGTGTTTTTCATGTCGGGCTGGATGTTGTTGGATAGGATTGACATATCGTCCATCAAACAGGGTATGAAGGCTGCCACCCCTATAGTCATGGGTTATTCCCTATTGCCATTGCCTTCGGGATCCTGGCCTCCCAGGTAGGTTTCGGGGTTGTAGAAGCCGCAGCCATGTCTGTCTTTGTCTTTGCAGGGTCGGCCCAGTTCATTGCAGTTGGGATGATAGGTGCAGGGAATTCCGTAGGAGCTATTGTGGTCACCACATTCCTTGTCAATTTGCGCCACCTGCTGATGAGTGCGGCACTGAGCCCCCATCTGGGGGGACTGTCCAAAAAGGAGCTGGCCTGGTTCGGCTTCCAGATGACGGACGAGACCTTTGCACTGCACAGCGCCAGGTTCAAGAAGGGTGTGCCGGCAGTAATTGAATCCTTTGCCCTCAACACTACGGCACAGGCAAGCTGGGTGTTGGGTACCATTGTGGGGGTGCTGGCAGGTGATGTTGTCAGTGACGTGAAGGGGCTGGGTATGGATTATGCTCTCCCTGCCATGTTCATTGCCCTGGTGTTCATGCAGGTGCACAACAACACTTACTTTATAGTGGGTATGATTGGCGGGATTTCGGCCATGATTTTCCAGGTTGCGGGGATGGGGACCCTGAGTATTATTGCGGCCACGGTACTGGCGGCAAGCACGGGGGTGGTCCTGGAACAATGGAAAGCCAGATAGTACTGCTGATCTTTTTGATGATGGTTGTGACCTATGTACCCAGGGCGGCACCCCTGCTGTTTTTGACACGGTTCAATCTTCCGAATAGGGTAATCCTTTGGTTGAAATATATCCCTGTGGCAGTGCTGTCTGCGCTGCTATATCCTTCCATTCTCTTACCTGGAGGTGAGTTTGATCTGTCTTTGGGTAATGAGTTCCTTGTGGCGGCACTGCCTACCCTGCTGGTGATGTGGTATACAAAAAGCCTGTTTTGGGCTGTGATGGTGGGGGTGTTGGCAGTGTCTGTGCTGAGGGGGATGGGGGTGTAATTCCACGTCCGGGAAGTGGAAGTCCTGTCTGTTAAGTATTGATGCTGTTTATCTCTGGTGCAGATGGTTTTGAAATTTTTACAGGATGTACCCGATAACACGGATTACATTCTCTTACCGCATTACTCAAGCAGCCACTTCCAAAGCGGAACAAACCTTATTCTGCTGCCCTTAAACTCCTCTTCACCTTCCTCATCCCATGTAATTATCAGCAGGTCATTGCAATTAAGTTCGCCTGCCGCTCTCACCAGCGACTGTACTGCACAAAAATTTAAATATTTGTGCATTATGGATTATAATCTGCACGATATTTACGAATTTTATATCTGCACTATTCTATAATCTAGCGATTTTGAGACACAATACTAAAATTCAGTTATACAGCGAATAGATCATATGTAGATGCGACTACAAATCAGTGTAAATCTGTGAAATCCGTGTTTTTTTAGATTTCCCGACACTGATTGACACCGATTAACACAGATTTTACCTAAAATCGGTGTCAACAAAATAACTGATTTTTGGAACAGTGCCATTTTGATCGTATATAATATTAAGAAATCGGAAATTCAACCCCTCAATCTTTCCCTCTCCTCGAATAATCTTTCGATCTCTTCATCCAGTGCCTCAGCTTGCTTAACATCTCCCTTCCCACCAGACTTCATTATCTTATGCAGTTCACGTCTATATGGACCCAGCCGCCGTCCTATACGTACAAAATCCTCTTGTGAAACGCTCTTTTTTGCACCAAGTTCCTCTTTCGATATCAAGTCTATCTGGGCCTCGATCATCTCGATTTTTTTTGCGAAATCGATCGCATTTTTCTTAGAGACAGCTTTATTTTTTTGTACTTTTCCAGCTTTCTTGCCTTCCAGTACAGCAGTTAGTTCCTCAACCAATTCTGCCGCATCCTGTCCCTTGGGTGTCAGCTCGACCCTTTTTACCCGGTTGTCGCTGCCATCTGGCTCGAATGTTACCAGACCCTGCTCTTCCAGCTTATTCAAAATATTGGTAGTATGGGCAAACGTAGACTCTATCTCCCTGGATATCACAGATGCATAAGTCCCGCCTTCTTTTCTGATGGCAAGCAGTGTAAGAGCAGGTTTTTGCTGAAGGATAAGGTTGACACCCATTGTACTGTCCTTATTTTCCAAGCTCTTTTGACCTTTCTGAAGCAGCTATCACGGCCGACATCATCGCAGCCCTGACATTGTTTTTTTCCAATGCTTCGATACCGCGGATAGTGGTCCCACCTGGAGATGTGACCATGTCCTTCAATTCACCGGGGTGCTGTCCGGTCTCCAGGGTCATCTTTGCTGCTCCCAGCACAGTTTGTGCCGCAAGTTTCAGGGCTGTAGCCCTGTCAAGTCCCTGGTGCACTCCCCCGTCTGCAAGGGCTTCTATGATCATAAACACGAATGCAGGTCCGCTGCCTGACAGGCCGGTAACTGCATCCATTAAATGCTCGCCAACCACAACCGTGCTGCCGACAACATTGAAAATCTTACAGGCGGTCTCTACATCAGTCTTTGTAGCCGCATCGCCTGGACAGATTGCAGAAGCTGCTTCCCCTACCGTTGCACAGATATTTGGCATAACCCTTACCACCCTGGTGCCCCCTGGCAGTTCACTGGCAAGGTTGTCAATGGTCACTCCAGCTGCAATTGAAATAAATAAATGTTTTTTTATAACAGATTCCTTCATTCCCTGCAGAACGTAGCGAATGATCTGTGGTTTAATAGCTAATATGATTACATCAGATTGTTCAAGGGTCAGCTTGTTATCGCAGGAAACTGTAATGCCTAATTCAGCTTTCAGTGAGTCTAATTTTTTTTCATCGATATCGCTGGCGCAGATCTTAGCTGGTTTGACCAAGCCCGAATTAATTACGCCTCTTATCAGGGCCTCGCCCATCTTTCCTGTACCAATAAATCCAATCGTATTATCTTTCATCCTGAATCACTTTCCTGTTCGTTTTTGTTCCATATATTCGATCACATCTTCCAGACCATTTGCTTTAAGGGTCTCGTTAGTGGGGATGCCATCATTATCCCAGCCACGCCGCTGGTAATATATGTCAAGTATCTTCTCGAACTCGTCCCTGCTCAATGCTTTCCCGGCATGTGGCCCGGTTTTAATAGGGTCATTGAACACACGCTCAGGAGGCTTATCATCAGCCCGGGTCAGTCCAAGTCTGATATTAATGGCCCTGGTCAGGTTATAAACAGCATCACTGAGTTTTAACAGTTCATCTAACGTAAACTCGATACCTGTCGCAGCACTGTAGAACTCTGCATAGGTATTCTCATCAAAGCCCAGTTCTATCCAGGGCAGCCTGCATACCCCCAGCATATCAAATAAAGGACGTACCGTCTGGTGATATATGACCAGGTCAGCTTTTTCTTCCAGGCTCCAGTTGCCCCCCATCTCCAATTCCTTGGCAATAGGCCATGCCCTTGCATGGTGTGCACCGATATCAGATGTGGCATATCCCAGCGCCATGGTAATGGCAATGCGGGCATCATATGCTGACTGCTCCAGTCCCTTGACATGGGAGATAAGAGGCGCAAGCTGGGGCCAGCGCTTGATAACGCCAAACACTCCATCAGCCAGGGTATCGCCTACACCTTCCCTGAACGCTATCTTGCGTATCATATCCATTATTGCATCGTCGTCACCCCATTTCAGGGCGACACCATCCACATCTTCAAGACTGACCAGACCTTTTTCATAAGCCTCGATCATCACAGAGATCAGGCTGCCGGCAGATATGGTATCGATGCCATATTCATCACAAAGATAGTTGGCCCTGAGTATAGCATCAAAATCACTAATACCAACATTGGAACCGAACATAGCTGCTGTTTCGTATTCCGGACCTTCTATTACCGTGCCTGCATACTTTCCATCTTTGACCAGGTTCACATTACTGCAGGCCATGGGACAACTGTAGCAGGCAGCATCCCCTATCTTGTAGTTCAGTTCCATGACATCGCCGTTTATTTCTTCGGCCTTATCGAAATGGGCATCCATGAAATTATGGGTGGGAATGATACCTGAAGCATTGGCATAATCGATCACGCTCATAAGACCCTGGCGCTGCCAGAACTCGAATAGATTGTGCTGCCTAAGCTTGCGATAAGCCTTGTCGCTTATCCTGGTCAGGCGGGACAGGTCTGCCACTGGCAGGTCCTTGGTACCGCGAATGGCAATGGCTTTCAGGTTCTTTGAACCTAAGATAGCACCCATTCCTGTACGCCCGGCATTGCGTCCCCAATCAGCAGTGATACATGCCATCTTTACCAGTTTCTCGCCGGCAGGACCAATGGTTGCAACCTTTACGGTCTCATCCCCGATCTCTTCACGCAGCTGGTGTTCTGTCTCGATACTGCCCATGTTCCTGTATTTTACAGCACTCTTTATCTGGATGTCATCATCATCTATCCACAGGTACGAGAGTTCAGGAGCTTTACCTGTTATTACAGCTGCATCAAATCCTGCCATGCGCAGCTCAACACCGAACATGCCGCCCAGGTTGCTGTCCCCGTAGATGCCAGTGGCAGGGCTAATGGAACAGAACGAGGTCTTGCCAGCTGCAGGCAGGTATAACCCGGACAATGGGCCGGGAGCTATTACTATGATATTATCTGGACCCAGAGGATCAATGTCATCTTTCATGTGCTCCCATACCAGACGCGCACCCCAGCCTCTTCCCCCAATATATTTCAGGGCGAATTCATCAGTTACGGTCTCTATATGGGTCTTGCATTCGGTCAGGTCTACATGCAGTATCTTCTTATGGTATCCACCTTCAGGACTCATTCAGAATCACCTCTGGTGCCTCCGGTCTCTATCTCAGCATATCTGAGCTTCTTCTTTATTCCGTGCTCGTAGTATTCGACTTCCTGCATGTGAGCATACTTTAAGGCAGCACCGAGACGGTGGGCCTGTCCCTGGGTGTGCTCTGGCACATACAGGATGGCTTTTTTAGGGCATGACGCTGCACATTTTGGCTTGCCGCCGCACATATCACATTTGAATGGGATCTCAATATCCTCATGCACGAATATTGCACCTATTGGACATGCATTCACACATGCATGGCATGAAATGCATCTATCTTCCAGGATAATGACCACACCATCATTTACCACAATAGCATCAGTAGGGCAGGAATCCCTGCATTTTGGCTTCTTGCACTGTTCACACACGATAGGCATCTTTATTACCGGGTGCGGATATAAAGAAATAACCCTTATGTTGGCTTTTTTCGGATTATTAACACCTGCGTGGGATATGGCACACACTAATTCGCATACCCTGCATCCTGAACATCTTTCAGGGATCACTGTCAGCTTCTTGCGCAATCTAATCACCAGAAAATATACACTATATTGACTACTTCAACACTGAAAATATATTATTAATATAAATAACTTGCCAGATTTTGGTAAAAAAAGTGGATGTTATTCATTCACTTAACTTCATTATAGCTTCTGCCAGATCGCCACCTGTTTCCTTAAGGGCTGCTCTGGCTTCATCCTGACTCTTACCAGTTTGCTCGGCAACTAATGCTACATCCTCTTCAGGGATCGGGGTCTCTCTGGGTACTTCACGTGGATTGCCCACTACCTGGTAGGTAATCATACCTGGGGCAGCTACTTTTGTCACATTAGCATCATCAAAAATGATCTCAGTATCTGCAGTTCTGATAATGACCTGCTCTACATTTTCGATCTCACTGCTATCAATACCCATTTGTTTCATCATCTGGTTCATAGCCTTGGGATTTATTCCTCTCATTCCAGCCGGTCTTTTTGCCATTTATTTTTCACCTGCGGTTTAGATACAACATCCAATATTAAAACATTATTCTAAAAAGTTGGTATTGGAGTGAACCCCATTTTGTGTACAACCAGTTAAGAAACTTTACAATTTAAAATCTCCACAGACATTTCAAATTCTTAATGAAACTCTCTGCGAACGCATTCCCGCACCATGCGTATATATGATATCAGCCGCCCACTGTTGATTAATGCCATTTATCACAATATCCCTTGTTAGATTTGGAGAGACTGGCAGGTTGTGTTCAGAATCTGTTGTTTTTGGGTTCACACCAAATTCTGGTTTTTACGTAAGTACTGAGGAAATAAGCGTAGCATTAATAAAGTACATATACTACTATACACTTAGTGTAAAGTAAAATATACAGGTCAGCAGGCTGTTCCAAAACTAAATAATCCCTACAAGATAATCCAAATTAAGCCTTTGAATCTAAAAATGAGGACAATCATTTGCAAAATATGGAATTCCGGGGAGTCCTGGTGGTGTAATTATGACTGAAACAACAATAAAAATAGAAGGAATGATGTGCGGACATTGTCAGGCATCGGCTACCAAAGCGATCTCATCCATGGGTGGGGTCTCTGAAGTCAAGGTGAGCTTTGCGGATAAACAGGCAACTGTGACCTATGACCCGAAAAAAACAACTGTTGATACCATAAAGGCAGCCATTGTTGATGCCGGATATAAAGCATAGCCAGAAGATGAAAATAGCAATGCAATAAGTGATATATTTATGAAAGAAATAATAGATATTTTTGGAATGACATGCATGCATTGTCATAAAAGGGTGTCGGATGCCATCTCGAAAGTAAGCGGCGTCACATCTGTTGAGGTCAGCCTTGAAAATAGCAGCGCTACAGTAGAGTTCGAGGAAGGTGTAACCAACCTTGATGCAATAAAACAGGCTGTTGTGGATGCTGGCTATGAAGTTGGTGAAAAGACAGTCCTGAAACCGGACTCAGAACCTGACTCAAAGCCAGAGCAAAGTGTCCAGAGCTGTCCGGTCATCATTGAAGCTGAAGAAGAAACGGCAGACGAACCTGCCCCCACTCATGGACCAGGCACTACTGCCAGCATCACACTAAAGATATCAGGCATGACATGTGCAGCATGCGCTGCAAATATTGAAAAAGTGACAAAAAAGCTCAGCGGAGTAGTATCCTCCACAGTAAACGTGTCTGTTGAAAAAGCATCCATAACCTATGATCCCACACTTGTAAGTCCGAAAGAGATTGAAGGTGCCATAAGATCAATCGGATACGGTGTTGTTAAAGAGAAAATATCATTCGATATAGGAGGCATGACATGTGCTGCATGTGCCCAGAATATCGAAAAAGTGCTTAAAAAACAAAAAGGCGTTGAATCCGTAGCTGTCAATTTCTCCCTTGCAAAAGCCAGCGTTGAATATGATTCAGCCCTTGTGTCCGTCAAGGACATCATGTCCGCCATCGAGGGCATAGGATATACCGCAGCCCGCAGAGTCGATAAGAAAGAGTCCGAAGACAGAGAGCGAAAAGCCAGGGAAGATGAAATAAAAAAACAGCGCACCAATCTTATAATAGCAGTTGCACTTGGAATTCCAATCTCCTTCGGAGATATGAGTAATGCATTCCCAACCCTCCTCTGGTTCGTCCCTGCATTCCTTGCAGATGACAGATTGCTCTTCATTTTAACCACCATAGTAATGGTCTTCCCTGGCAGACAGTTCTTTGTCGGAACCTACAAAGGATTAAAACACGGCGTAACCGACATGAACCTCCTTATAGCAACAGGAACAGGTGCAGCATATGCAGTGAGCGTTGCTGCGACATTCCTTGACCTGGGGCCAGGATATATGCACACATACTATGACACCGCAGCGCTGCTTATCGCATTTATCGTACTTGGCAGATATCTTGAAGCCACGACCAAAGGCAAAACATCAGAAGCCATACGCAAACTCATGGGACTCCAGGCAAAGACGGCCCGCATTATTGTAGATGACGTGGAAAAAGAAGTGCCTGTTGAAGACGTGGCAGTAGGCGACATTGTTGTTGTTCGCCCTGGTGAGAAACTCCCTGTTGATGGGGTCATAACTTTTGGAGCATCAGCTGTTGACGAATCCATGATAACGGGTGAGAGCATGCCTGTGGAAAAAAACCCAGGTAATGCCGTTATAGGGGCAACACTGAACAAGACAGGCTCATTCAGGTTCAAGGCAACAAAGGTCGGTTCAGATACTGCCCTTGCCCAGATAATCGAACTTGTGGAAAATGCGCAGACATCCAAGGCCCCCATCCAGAGGATCGCTGATGTGGTGGCAGGACATTTCATTCTTGCAGTACATGTTATATCGCTTCTTGCATTCTTGTTCTGGTTCTTTGTTGGCTTTGAGATGTTCGGAGTCGCACAATCGGCGGCATTTGCAGGAGTCAGTCCATTCCTGTTCTCCCTTCTGATCTCTATTACAGTGCTTGTCATATCATGCCCGTGCGCTGTTGGGCTTGCAACCCCAGCCGCCATCATGGTTGGAACTGGCAAAGGTGCCGAAAACGGCATCCTGATAAAAGGTGGAGAATCCCTTGAGATGGCGCATAAACTCAATACCATCGTGTTTGACAAAACCGGGACATTGACCCAGGGGGAGCCACAGCTTACAGATGTCATAAGCACAGCCAGCCACACTGAAGGCGAAGTTCTGCGCATGGCAGCAATCGCTGAAAAAGGCTCGGAGCACCCACTTGGGGAAGCAATAATAAAGGGTGCAATATCACGAAATATCGATATACCAGATGCCACTTCGTTTAAGGCCATAACAGGACATGGAGTTGAGGCTGAATTCGAAGGCAAACGGATCCTTTTGGGCACACGCAAACTCATGTCTGATCACGGAATAGATGTGAGCCACCTGAACGCACCCATGGAAAAAATGGAACACGATGGCAAGACTGCAATGCTCATAGGATTGGGACAAGATGCCATCGGGATTGTAGCTGTCGCTGATACCCTGAAGGAACATTCAAAGGAAGCAGTCAAAAAACTGCACAAAATGGGAATTGAAGTTGTGATGATCACAGGCGAAATGCCCGAACTGCGTCTGCTATAGCAAAACAGGTTGGAATAGACCGTGTGCTTGCAGAAGTACTGCCTAAAGACAAAGCCAATGAGATAAAGAAACTCCAGGCTGAGGGCAAGGTCGTGGCAATGGTTGGGGACGGCATCAATGATGCGCCTGCCCTGACCCAATCCGATGTTGGAATTGCCATGGGTGCAGGAACTGATGTGGCTATGGAATCAGCCGGAATTGTGCTTATTAAGAACAATCTTCTTGATGTGGTCGCGTCCATCAGACTGAGTAAGCTGACCATGAGCAAGATCAAGCAAAACCTGTTCTGGGCGTTTGGATACAACACCATTGGGATACCCCTTGCCGCAGGAATACTGTATCCTTTTGTAGATAAGATCATGATAACGCCGGTGCTTGCAGCAGCGTTTATGGCAATGAGTTCTCTTTCAGTAACGGCTAATTCATTAATTATGAAAAGGAGCAAGATAAAATGAATTTCAGGTTTATGTGTGTGATTAAGAATTTGGAGGGGATGTAATGGAAGAAATAGTAATGAAAGGTAAAACTGGCAAGTATAGCCTGATAGCAAGCATTGCATCATCATTTGTGATTGTAGGATTATTCCTCATAGTGGCGCTGTTGAAAAACAGCAGCCGGGAAATCCCACTGTACACGGATGTGGATATCATGGCAGGTATGGTATTCGTATTTATTTTGAGCATGATAGTATCGGCATCCATCTGGCCTGGCATAGTGGAGAAGCGCTTGAAGTGAATAAGACCATCCATAAAATTTCATGAGAATATGGAAATGACGATATAATAATGTGGAACAATAGAAATGACAGATGCAAACAAGAGATCTAAAGCAAAAGGCAATATTTCTGAAGATAAGCCAGTAACAAAAAAGAGTGCTCCTCTAAACAAGAGATCTAAAGCAAAAGGCAATATTTCAGAAGATAAGCCAGTAACAAAAATGAGTGCTCCTCTAAACAAGAGATCTAAAGCAAAAGGCGAAATCTCTGAAGATAAGCCGGTAACAAAAATGAGTGCTCCTCTAAACAAGAGATCTAAAGCAAAAGGCGTTATCCATGTGGATAAGCCCGTAAAACAAAGCCACCTCATAAACAAGACATTTAGAGCAGAAGGCATGATGTGCAACAATTGTGAGAGGATCATCACAGAGCAGGTTGAAAAGCTGGAAGGTGTAAAACTAATCGATATTGATTACGCAACAGAAGAAGTAGTGCTAACATATGATACTAATAAAATAAAGTTTAACAGTATAAAAAAAGCGATTGAATCAAAGGGCTACATCTGCGATGAAGATATAGGAGCTAAAAACACATCGAAGCAGGGCTGGATCCTGGGCGTTATGGGCCTTTTGATAGTCGGATATTTTGCTCTTCAATTCTTAGAGACAATCGAATTGCCACAGATAAGCACGAGTATGAGCTATGGCTTGCTGTTCCTAGTCGGACTGTTGACAGGACTTCATTGTGTAAGTATGTGTGGCGGTTTTGTCGTTTCCTATTCCACAAAAGGGATAAAGGACGGAAAAAAGCCACACGAGTTACACTTTGCTTATGGGCTCGGCAAGACCCTGTCATACACGATAATCGGTGCCACCTTCGGTCTTTTGGGAAGCATTATTGCCTTTACCCCATTGATGCGTGGCATAGCAGGAATCCTTGCTGGGTTGTTTCTCTTGCTATTCGGCCTGAAAATGCTAAATATTTTCCCGGGCTTAAGATATATCCAGTTAAAGACTCCCCAGTTCATCTCGAACTTCACCTATAAACAGAAGAAAGTCCACTCAAATCCTCTGGTAATAGGACTGCTTAACGGCCTTATGATCGCATGCGGTCCCTTGCAGGCAATATACATCATGGCTGCGGGAACAGGAAACATGATTGAAGGAGCGAAGCTATTATTCGTATTCGGGCTAGGTACACTTCCGGTTATGCTCTCTTTCGGCTACATAACAAGCTTTATTGGCTCAAAGGCGACTCACAGAATCCTAAAACTTTCAGGGATAATTGTGATCATACTTGGATTATTTATGATTAACAACGGCCTCGCATTGACGGGCGGAGGCTATGATTTCAAGACAACAACAAACAATGCGCCGTCATCGGTAGACAATGATGCGTCCTATGGTCCACCATTGTATAATGGCTACCAGGAAATAAGAATGGATGTCAGTCGCAGCGGCTATACCCCCAGTGTATTCGTATTGAAAAAGGGAGTGCCAGTAAAATGGATAATTAATGGAAAAGAGCTGACTGGCTGTAATAATGCAATTCAGGTGCCAGCCCTTGGCCTGCAATTTGATATCCAGAAAGGAGAGCAGGTCATCGAATTCACCCCAGAAAAAGCAGGCACAATACGATGGAGCTGCTGGATGGGGATGATAAAAGGTAGTTTCCTTGTGGAGTGATTATGTCGATCTAACTATGAATAATAACTGTTCATGCCCATCGGGACACCCATAGGCATGTGTTTTTTAAAGTTTAGAAAAAAACGATCTGGAACTGTGCCTGAGTTGGTATTGATTG
>Ga0114930_10003085_pt1 | contig 14724 bp, 15 predicted proteins | sample AnhtaG_FD_87300 | JGI IMG/M metagenome (GOLD analysis project Ga0114930, IMG submission 87300) | Deep subsurface microbial communities from Anholt, Denmark to uncover new lineages of life (NeLLi) - Anholt_01485 metaG | ecosystem: Environmental > Aquatic > Marine > Oceanic > Sediment | place... | reverse complement strand
TGGTGTTATCACCAACAGAAAAAAGTGTCTTCATTGTATAAGGTTTTATTTCACAGGGTGATCACTTCGTGACACCTTCGACTTTTCCAAAATGTAAACTATTTATTGCTCCCCGTAGTAACTAACACAGAAGAGGATAGTAAAGAAAATATACTCTTTCCATCTGGAGACCGGGAACGAATAAAAACGAGTTTGGAGGTGCCATCCCAGGATGACTGGACGTTTATGAGCCAGATCAAGTTATAAGAAACCATTACCCTGGACTATAATATCTGATTATTAATCGGTGTTCCTGGATTTTATCTCTGTGGTCTCTGTGGTTTATGAATAAATCGGATTAAGTACGGGGGGCTAAAACGCGCTTTTTGCAAATTCTCTCTTAATTCTTATTGCGGTTCGAATTATTGACTGCTGAGCTGCTACAGTTGAGGTAAGCCTTTCGGTTTCATTCTCGGCGCTCCGCTGCCAGTGCTCGATGTCATCATTTAAAAGCTGGATGGCATAGGAGCTCATATTTCTGCAAATCTTTTTATACGTCTCACCTCGCAGTACAGAGAGGGCAGGAATCAACACCTTTCTGGGAACACGGCGAAAAAGCACCTGGAGCAGTATGTCATTGATTGCGGCAATCGACGAGCCGAACCGGTTGGATTTAATATATTCCAACGCTCTATTTTTCAACGCAATATCCAATTCGCGTATAATCGCTTCAAGATGGGACTGCAGACGTCTATGTACCTTAATCTTACCCGCTTCAACTAAATCGATAATGACCCATGCAAGGTCTCGCTGCGCCTGGAGCACCTCGTTTTTTGTGCTCTCCCAGATTGAGAATCCTTCACTAATCTCAGCGCGCCGGTTTCGCGACATATTATGGAGAAATCGCTCGCGGAGTTCCTCACTCATGCCCGAAAGCGCAAATACGAGTGACTTCAGTGGAAAACGTCTGCGGGATAATTCTTCAAGCACCGCCCGGAACGTCCGGTCGTCCGACAGCCTGAGTTCTTCAAGATTCAAACTAATCGGCTTGCCTTTAGTAGGAAGGCTGCCGCCCAAACCAACCTTTCCTATACCGGATGTTGAAATAGTATCGACCAGTCTTTCTTGATAGCGCTTATTTAATGCACGTACGTAAGTTAAAAGCTTTTCGGTATCGGCGGACACATCAGAAGTAACCTCTTTTTTAAGGAAATGCCGGCACAATGATGACAGCAGTTCATTTGTGATGCACTGAATCATAAAAAATTTTACAAGCCCGGGTGCATCAAGGTGGTACTTAATCCAGAGACAGTATTTGTCCTCTGCTGCAGAGAAAGTACTCATATCCGCATATTTACAACTGATTTTTACCTCTACTTTTGACTTTTGTATAAGCTGCGAAAGGTTGGATGTAACCGGTTCGTACAGGCGCGGTAAAAAATCCTTGTACTCAAGTTGAGCCTTCGAGGCTAATATTTTTACCGGCGGGAGCGGAGCTAACGTAATGTTTGTTCCCGGAAAACCAACAGGAAATATCATAATCACGATAACACGCTTACCAAAAGATTTTAAATGGCTCATCGGGGCAAGCTGAAGAGAAACGGGGATCAATTCCGCATCCTGTTTAACCAGGTTGGTTAACCGGTTTTGAATTGACCCCGAGGCAAAAAGGTGGGTAAATAAAAATCCATCCGGATTTTTTAAAAAATACTCCTTACCCGGAAGAATATTTTCAATGCTGCTTGGTTTTTTTGTCATAATGGATTATTTTATTAAAAAATTCTCTCGCCCCGAGTACTCGGGGCAAAGACTTTGAATTAAAAAATGTAACATACTCAATGGAAAAAATCAATATCAATTATCGCATATATCTTGCCTGCAGGATAAATGTTTTCTTGCCAAACCGCTGAGCCGCAAAGTAAAGAAATATAAATTGATTGCTCACATTTGGTTTCTATGAGCTGATAACCTTTTGATTCTTTGCGCCTTTGCGAGATATATTAAAAGCGCTGAAGGATGCTGATTCCGCTTAAATGTATGGTTTTTGCGAAAAACCATTGTTTATTGTAATAGAAATTGAATATATTAAACAGCGTAAATCTTCGCCAATAGTAATTGAAGGAAGGAAAGTATGACTGATGCAGGCAGAGTAACGGTTGATATAACTAATAGAATTGGGACTATCAGTTTTTATCATCCGAAGAGTAATTCGCTGACAAGTGCACTTCACCGGGAGCTTGCCGAGGAAGTGACAAAAATCGGCGAGAACGAAGAAGTACGTGTTGTTGTTCTGCGAAGCGAGGGAGACGGGGTCTTCTGCGCAGGAGCATCATTCGAGGAGTTAGCTGCAGTTGGTAATTTCGAGCGCGGCAAGGAATTTTTCATGGGGTTTGCACGCATCATTCTTGCGATGAAAAAATGCCCAAAATTTATTATTACACGTGTCCAGGGGAAAGCAGTCGGGGGTGCAGTGGGAATCATTTCCGCATCCGATTATGTCTTTGCCCTCGACACCGCTTCTATAAAACTGAGTGAGCTGGCGCTGAGCATCGGTCCGTTTGTGATTGGTCCCGCCGTCAAGAGAAAAATAGGTTCCGGCGCTTTCGGCGAATTGGCAATCAGCACGGAATGGCGTGATGCCGCATGGGCACAGCAGCGTGGGCTGTACACCGAAGTGTATAATAGTATTGAAGAATTAGACAAAGCGGTCGATGACTTTGCGAATAGACTTTCAGAAAGCAGTCCCGAAGCAATGGCGCAATTGAAGACGGTTTTGTGGGAAGGCACAGACCACTGGGATGAGCTTTTGGCATCGATGGCGGGGATAAGCGGCAGGCTCGTCCTATCGGAATATACCAAAAATACGATCGCAGCTTTTAAACGGAAATAAAGTTGTTTAATATTTGAAATAATTTTGTTAAATTATTTTAGCCTGAATAATTCATAAATCTTCTAAATTAACGTTATAAGTTGGATAATTCACAAGTTTTCTTAATTAATTCCTAACTTCTTAATTTAATAGAAATTACCCCGAGTTCTCGGGGTCATTCTGAACTTGTTTCAGAATCTTTTTTAAGATGCTGAAATAAATTCAGCACGACAGAAAGAGGATTTATGAATTAATCAGGCATAATAAGGTGTTGAATTTCACTCTTATTGTTATTCCCACGAAAGTGGGAATCCAGTTACATTTTTTATGGATTCCCGTTTTCACGGGAATGACATTGTTTTCAATTGGTATTTTTTAGTTGTACATTACTCAAAAATCGAATTTATGAATAGATCAGGATAAGTTGTTAATTTAATAAAAATTACCCCGAGTACTCGGAGCATGACAGAATGAGGATTTATGAATTAATGAGGCAAAAAAATGGATATAAAAAATTCTACGATGTTTTAAAAAAATTTAATATACCCTGCAAAGATTTTTCTGGTAATATTGATGAGCGTTTAAATGAGATATTTTCAGAATTATTTGAAAGATAAATCAAAATGTAGTGTTAAACAAGAAAATCATCTTAATAAAAAAATAATTTAGAAATCAACCTCTAAATATTGGGATTAAAATTACTTTCACAATACTTATTATTACCTAAAATCATATTGACTTTTTTCTTAATAAATACTATATTTCTATTTCTTGTAGAACTTGATTTTCACCCGAAAAAGAGCCGATCGTAGCACCTGGAATGAGCCCGGTGCTACTTTGTTTTTTTAATGGATTCGGTTGTTCCCGGTAAACCTGGAGACGAGATTATGAGCAAGAAAAAAGTTATAATAATGGGCGCTGCCGGTCGTGATTTCCACAATTTCAATGTATGTTTTCGCGACAACCCGGACTATGAAGTCGTTGCATTTACTGCCACACAAATTCCCAACATAGAGGGAAGAAATTATCCGCCTGAACTCACTGGAGATTTGTATCCGAACGGTATCCCGATTTTTCCGGAATCCGAATTGCCGGAATTAATGAAAAAGCATAAAGTAGACGAAGTTGTGTTTTCTTACAGCGACGTCCCGTATACCTATGTTATGAGCCGTTCGTCTATAGTGAATGAAGCCGGCGCATCGTTCCGCTTACCCGGTTTGCAGGAAACCTGGCTGGAATCCTCCGTGCCTGTTGTTTCTATTTGTGCAGTGCGCACCGGCTGCGGTAAGAGTCAGACAACACGCCGGGTTGCCGGGATTCTAAGAGAAATGGGGAAAAAAGCAGTGGTTGTGCGTCACCCGATGCCGTACGGGGATTTAGCGAAACAGCGGGTTCAGCGGTTTGCCGCTTTGGAAGACCTCGATCTCCATCAATGCACTATCGAAGAGCGGGAAGAATATGAGCCGCATATTGTTCAGGGTATTACAGTATATGCAGGCGTCGACTACGAAGCAATATTACGGGAAGCGGAAAAAGAAGCCGATGTCGTCCTGTGGGACGGCGGCAATAACGATTTTTCATTTTATAAACCGGACATATACATAACCGTACTTGATCCGCACAGACCGGGGCACGAAACGACTTACTATCCGGCTGAAGTTAATCTGCGTGCTGCAGATGTGCTTGTTGTCAATAAAGTCGACACTGCCGAACCGGAAAATGTTGAATCAGTAATAAGGACAGCCCGGGAAGTGAACCCGGATGCAACTATTATAAAAGCCGAATCTCCGCTGACTGTAGAAGATTCTTCGTTAATTAAAGATAAACGGGTGTTGGTTATCGAGGACGGTCCGACAGTCACACACGGCGAGATGAAATACGGCGCTGGTATTGTTGCTGCTAAGAAGTTTGGCGCTTCCGAAATCATTGACCCGCGTCCGTATGTTGTAGGTTCAATCGAAACAACCTTTAAAAAATATCCCGGAATCGGTACTTTGCTGCCTGCAATGGGTTACGGTGAGCAGCAGGTGAAAGACCTCGAAGCAACAATCAACCGTACGCCGTGCGACAGTGTGATAATCGCAACCCCGATTGACCTCAGAAAAATTGCCTCGATCGTTAAACCTTCCACCCGGGTCACCTATGAATTAAGAGAAATTGGTGACGTGAATCTGCAAGATGTATTGAAAAAGCTATGAAACAGAAAATTGTCGTTGCTTTAGGCGGAAATGCCATTACCCGGGAATTTGAAGAAGGTAATATCTCCCAGCAATTTGCCAACACAAGAAAGTCGTTAACCGGCGTGGTGGATTTAGTAGAGCAGGGACATAAAATCGCAATCACGCACGGAAACGGTCCACAGGTTGGGAATTACCTGATCCGCGTAGAAGAAACCCGCGCTATTGTGCCGCCTATTCCTCTCGGCGTGATTGTAGCAGACGTTGAAGGCGGAATGGGATATATGATAGCTCAGACGATGATGAATAAGCTCAAAGAACGGAACTTGAATCAAAGAGTGGTGACTATTGTAACGCAAGTCCTTGTTGAAAAAGATGATCCGTCGATAAACGAGCCTGACAAATTCGTAGGTCCTTATTATGATAAGTCTGAGGTGGACAGGCTCAGAAAAGAGCGGGGATGGATAATTAAAAAAGACTCGACCCGGGGTTGGAGACGCGTTGTGCCGTCCCCGATACCCATTGAAATCGTTGAAAAAGATATTATTAAGGAATTGATTAATGCAGGAGACGTTGTAATAGCTGCCGGCGGTGGGGGTATTCCGGTTTATTATGACGAAGATGGATGTCTGGAAGGCGTTGATGCGGTCATCGACAAGGACAGAACAGCAGCAATTTTGGCACGCGATATCGGCGCAGACGAGTTGATTAACCTTACCGCTACCGATTATGTTTACCTGAATTATGGAACTTTATTCCAGCAGCCGCTTAAGGAAATAACGTTAGAGCAGGCGAAACAATACTACGCAGAGGGACATTTCCCGCCTGGCAGTATGGGACCAAAAGTAGAAGCTGCAATTCAATTTATTGAAAACGGCGGTAAAAGAGCTATTATTACTTCTATTGAAAACACCCAAGAAGCTGTTACAGGAAAAGTGGGAACTATACTCACTGGATAATTCACAAAAACCTAAAATCAACAAAAAACGGATGCTGCCATGAAAATTCACGAATACCAGAGCAAGGAAATCCTGAGAAAGTTTAACGTTGCAGTACCACGCGGTGGGGTTGCATTTACACCGGAAGAGGCATATGAGATAGCAAAAGCGCTCGAAACACCCAAAATTGTAGTCAAAGCGCAGATTCACGCCGGAGGTCGTGGAAAAGGGGGCGGTGTTAAATTAACGGATAGTCCGGAAGAAGCACAAAAAATTGCTTCAGAGATGCTGGGCATGACCCTTATAACGCACCAGACTGGTCCCGAAGGACGCGTCGTCAAAAGACTTTTGATTGAAGAAGGTATAGATATACACCGGGAGCTGTATCTGGGAATTATTCTCGACCGCTCAACGTCGCGCTTGGTTTTCATGGTGAGCACTGAGGGCGGCGTGGAAATTGAAAAAGTTGCGGCAGAATCGCCGGAAAAAATTCTGAAAGAATATATCGACCCCGCTGTTGGTTTTGCTCCTTTCCAGGCGCGCAGGCTTGCATTCGGGTTAAATCTTGAGCGTGATACCCTTAAAAAAGGCATCGCTTTCATGCAGGCGCTGTATAAGGCTTATATTGAATCTGACGCTTCATTAGCTGAAATAAATCCGCTTGTCATAACCGGCGACGGCGACATTATCGCACTCGATGCAAAGATCAATATCGATGACAGCGCACTGTACCGGCACAAGGATATTGTAGAATTCAGGGATAAGGATGAGGAAGAACCGCTCGAAGTTGAAGCGAGTAAATACGGGCTCAATTACATCAGGCTTGACGGAAATATCGGCTGTATGGTCAACGGCGCAGGACTTGCAATGGCAACAATGGACCTTATCAAGCTGGCAGGTGCCTCTCCGGCAAACTTCCTTGATGTCGGCGGCGTTGCTGACGTTGACACAGTCAAAAACGGTTTTGTCATTTTGATGTCCGATCCAAACGTCAAAGCGGTTCTTGTGAATATCTTTGGTGGCATTGTACGATGCGACCGCGTCGCAAGCGGGATCAAAGAGGCTCTTTCGCAGATTGAGGTTAAAGTGCCGGTCATCGTACGGCTCCAGGGGAATAATGCCGATCTTGCGGCGAAAATCTTAGAAGAGTCGTCGCTTTCATTTATTGTTGCAAACGATTTCAAGGATTGTGCAGAAAAAGTAGTCGCCGCACTCAATTGAAGTACGAATGTCGAGTGACGAATTACGAATGGCGAAGTGCGAATTACGAATGGCGAATTATGAATTATGAATTATGAATGTCGAATTGCTAATAAATAATAATAGTAATCACTTCAACATTTAAAATTCGTACTTCGACACTCGACATTCGTCATTCCATGTTTGTTTCTTAATTCGACATTCGCACTTTTCAGCAGGAGCATGTTTGTAACATGCTCCATCCCGAGTACTCGGGACAGGTTACAAACCTGAACCAGCATCTGGATTAACATCGGCAGCTCAATTATTTGGAATTAGTGTGTTGGTGATAACACCAACACACAACATTACATAGGAATTCATGCAAGTAAGTACCAGTATTTAAAATAAGGAAAATGGAAAATGAGTATACTGATTGATTCTAACACGAAGGTTGTTGTACAGGGTATAACCGGAAGCGAGGGGTCATTTCACACGAAGTTGATGGTTGAGTATGGAACAAAAGTTGTAGCCGGTGTAACACCCGGTAAAGGGGGGCAAACATTTTCAGCGGAAGGCAGATCCGCCTCTGGCGGAGAAGGCATTCCGGTATTCAATTCTGTACGTGAAGCAGTAAATGCCACCGGTGCAAACGCATCCGCTATATTCGTACCGTCGGCTTTTGCCGCGGACGGTGTAATGGAAGCTGCAGAAGCAGGCTTAGAGGTTGTAGTCTGTATAACCGAAGGAATTCCTGCGCTCGATATGGTAAAGGTAAAGCGCTTCCTCGAGGATAAACCTACCCGTGTAATAGGTCCTAATTGTCCGGGGATCATCAGTCCGGGGCAGTCAAAAATTGGGATAATGCCGGGCGACATTCACATGCGGGGGAATGTCGGTGTGATTTCCCGCAGCGGCACGCTTACTTATGAAGCGGTAGACCAGCTTACAAAGCTTGGATTGGGGCAAAGCACCTGTATCGGAGTCGGCGGTGATCCGGTTATCGGTTCAACGTTTGTTGACCTGATGAAATTATTTAAAGATGATGACGAGACAGATGCTGTAGTTATCATAGGTGAGATAGGCGGAACAGCGGAAGAGGAAGCCGCAGAATATGTCAAAGCGGAATTTAATAAGCCGGTTATCAGTTTCGTTGCCGGCGCCACAGCGCCTCCCGGAAGAAGAATGGGACATGCAGGAGCCATAATTGCAGGCGGCAAAGGCACCGCAGCCGAAAAAAAAGCTGCTCTTAAAGAGGCTGGTATTTTTGTGGTTGAAAGCCCGGCAGACATTGGAATTACCGTTCAAAAAGCGCTGACCGAGGCATCGTAAACAACCGAATCTATTGTGCTGAATATTCCCGATTAAAGCTCCACATAAGTATAATATTACATTTTCAGGTTCGGTTATATCCAAAACTGTCTTTTTTTTAATTTCCGGCACTAAATTATTTCAAGCCCATATTAAAAATCACTTTCATATAAATAAATAATTGTTTATATTTTTGGGTTTATAATTTCATTTCGGATTACGATAAAAATCTCTTACGATAGTGGAAACATATAACATTATTTTTCTGATAATTCTTAATCATGTTTAATCCGATTAATTCATAAATTTTCTTACTAACATTATGCCATGCTTCGGAATGAAAAAATCTAATTTAAAAAAACCAGATCCTGATCCCGAAACTTCGGGACAGGACGACAGCATGGGCGGCACCCCATCCCGCTGAGCGGGATTGGGGGTGATTGCTGCATTAATTCTAATAATAACAAGCAACAGAATAAATATAACTATTTTTTGAAATATCCGGGTTAAATAGATTATACTTAGATAACTTATGCGGCACATTTTCAGTGTTCCACCACACCGGTAATACTAATTCCGGATGATACTATGGAAATAACGTTGGGAATTCTTAAACCGGACTGCCTGCAAAGAAAAATCATGGGCAAAGTAATCAATCGTCTTGAGGAAGAAGGATTTACGTTTATAAACGGAATGATTAAGCACCTCACCCGGAAAGAAGCCGAAGGATTTTATGCAGTACATAAAGACAGACCGTTTTTTGACGACCTTATTGAATTCATGACCTCGGGACCGGTGTTTATCATGCTGCTGGAATGTGAAAATGCAATAGCTAAACTGCGGGAAGTTATTGGCGCCACCGATCCGGCTCAAGCAGCCCAAGGAACGATTCGAAGGGAATGGGCGGAAAGTAAACAAAATAACTTGATTCATGCAAGCGATTCTACTGAGAATGCAAGTTTTGAGATAAAATACTTTTTTTCAGATGAGGGTGTTTACGTATCGAAGTAATGCTTTATGATATAAAAAAGACAAACCAGAAAGCGCTGAGGAGAAATCAGAAAAGTTTGAAACGGGCTGTCTTAGCCATAATTGAACAGTGCAAATCTATAGAAGAGGTCAAGGAGTGTGAAGGAGTTCGTAAATGGAGATAAAATTACGCGGACTGAGGCAAGGTGAACATACCTTTTCTGTTTCGGAGCCTGCACAAAAATATGAACTGGATAACGAGCGCTTTTCAGAAGATTTGGATTTGAAAATCTTTATAGATGTTCAGAGCAGAAATTATTACATAACAATTACAACGAGTACAAAAGTAAAATTCGTCTGTGACCGGTGCTTAGACGATTTTGTACGGTCATACGAAGTGAAAACGAAATTGATTTATACTGAGGATCCAACGCTTGGCTCTGAATCCCGCTTAGCGGGACAGGAAGACCTGCGTTACTTACCGGCAAGTCAGGATACAGCGGATTTGACCGATGACATAAGACAAAATATCCTCCTAAATTTGCCGATGAAGGTTGTGTGTAAAGATACCTGTAAAGGATTATGTGTTACCTGCGGCGCTAACCTGAATGTAGAAAAATGCGAGTGTTCCGATACAATAATAGACCCCCGCTGGGATGCACTCAAAAAGCTGCAAATGGAGTAAGAGCAACTGATTTGTTCTCGCAAAGCCGCAAAGAACGCAAGGGAAATTAACATAAATATCAAAAATTCTGTGTTTCTTTAATATATCTGATCATAGAGTTCACTGTTGGTCCCGCTTAGCGGGATTACCAACAGTGAACAAAAGATTCTATCCTTAGTGTTCGAGATAAATAGTGTGTTGGTGATAACACCAACACACAACTTTAAAGCTAAAAGCTGATAGCTGAAAACCGATAACTGAAAATTATAAACTGATAACCAATAACTGAAAATAAATATTGAACAATGAAAATTCAAGAGTGTGTTGGTGATAACACCAACACACAACTTTTACTAAAAGCTAAAAGCTGATAGCTGATAGCTGAAAACTAAATTAAGGAGGTCGAGAGGGTGGCTTTACCAAAGCGAAAAATATCGAAATCCCGTCGTAACAAACGTCGAACTCATTGGAAGCTTTCAGCTCCGGTATTGATGGAATGTCCACATTGTCATCAGCCGAAACAGCCGCACCGGGCATGCCCGAACTGCGGATATTATAACAACCGTGAAGCATATTTCCCGCGCGAGTCATAAATGAAGAGGACAACAAAAACCTGTAAAATAGCTGTAGATGCGATGGGCGGAGACCATGCCCCTGCCGCAATAATTGAGGGAGTAAAGATTGCCGCTTCGCAAGCACATGGTAAATTTAAAATAGTTTTGGTTGGTGATACAGAAAAAATTAATCATATTGATCCAGAGCTTTCCGGATTTAATGATATCATTTCAGTAGAGCATGCCTCAGAAGTTGTAAGCATGAGTGATTCTCCAGTGGATGCTCTCAAGGGGAAAAAGGATTCGTCCATTGCAAAAATTGCTGATATGCTTCGGGAAAAGAACGTTGACGCCATATTCAGTGCAGGGAATACAGGAGCATTTATGGCTGCTTCAATGTTAGCCGCAGGAAAAGTTGAGGGAGTAGTCAGACCTACCATCGGCGTATTCTATCCAACGCATACCGGAACTTCCTTCCTGTTAGATATCGGAGCAAATACTGATTGTAAACCGCATCATCTTTTTCATTTCGGCATAATGGGCGCTACATTTATAAAATATTTTTCAAAAATTGAAACTCCCCGGATTGGTCTTCTCAATATCGGTGAAGAACCATCAAAAGGCAATACTGCCACAATCGAAGCGCATAAATTATTTCGCAATAGCAACCTAAATTTTATCGGAAACATTGAAGGGGGAGATATTTTTGCCGGTGCTGCCGATGTCGTGGTATGCGATGGATTTGTTGGAAACATACTGTTGAAACTAATCGAAACGTATGGGAGGACGTTTGAAGTGATTTTCCGAAAAAATGTGGGCAGAAACCTTTTTTATCGTTTTGGAAAAATGCTATTAAGGAAACCCATCATCCAGTATAAAGAAACGTACAACTACGAACACCATGGAGGAGTGCCCCTATTAGGTATAAATGGCGTTTCAATGATTGGTCATGGACATTCTTCACCGGAGGCAATAAAATCAGCCATCTTTTCCGCTGCGACCATTTTTGAACGAGACATTCAAGGAAAAATTCGTCAAGAAATCGCACAATACAAGGAGCCCAGTTGAACGAATTTCCGATTTCAAAGATTGCAGGTACAGGACTTGCCGTTCCGGACAAGATCCTGACTAATCAAGATCTTGAAAAAATTGTTGACACCTCTGACGAGTGGATAACCGCCAGAACCGGCATTAAAACCCGGCATATCGTTTCAGATGGTGTCGAAAATTCCGACCTGTGCGTGGAGGCAAGTAAAAAGGCGCTTGATGAGGCAGGTGTACGTTCCGAAGAGATTGATATCATTATTGTCGGGACTGTAACCGGTGACGTTAATTTTCCTGCGACGGCATGCTACGTTCAGGAAAAACTCGGTGCAGTAAATGCCGCCGCATTCGATGTTTCAGCAGCCTGCTCCGGTTTTATATACGGATTAAATATTGGAAACGGGTTATTTATAGGTAATAATATTCAGAATGTTGTTGTTATTGGGGCAGAAACATTAACCCGGATAACCAATTGGAAAGACCGAAACACCTGTGTTTTATTCGGCGATGGAGCAGGTGCAGCTCTTCTGCAGCCTTCAAAAGGTGATACAGGTATTTTAGCTACACACATGAAAAGCGACGGTCGGTTGTCATATCTGCTCATGAATCCCGGACATAATGCGCGGAAGGAATACTTTGATCCTGAAGGCAAAAAGATGCTGCCGTTCATTAATATGCAGGGTCGCGAGGTCTTCAAATACGCCGTCCGTTCTATGGAAGAAGCGCTGTACAAGGTTCTGGAACGTGGAAATGTCTCTATAGATGATATAGATTTGCTTATTACACATCAGGCTAATATCAGAATTATCAATACGCTCGCTGACCGAACCGGCATCAGCCGGGAAAAAGTATATATAAATGTTGACCGGTACGGCAACACATCCGCTGCATCAGTGCCCATTGCACTCGATGAAGCCCGCAAGAAAGGACTGCTTCCCGAAGGTTCCCTCTGCTTGATGACAGTATTCGGAGGCGGTTTTACATGGGGAGCAGTATTGGTAAGATTTTAATGAATTACGAAGTGCGAATGTCGAGTATCCAGTATCCAGCATACAGTATCGAAATAATCACTCATATTATTTATTCGCAATTCGTAATTCGCAATTCGCAATTCCCATGAGTGTTTTTGCATTCATCTTTCCAGGTCAGGGTTCTCAAATCGTCGGTATGGGACGCGATATATATGAGGCATTTAAGGATGCACGCGCTTTATACGACGAAGCAGAAGAAGTTCTTGGATTTCCGATTAAACAGTATTCATTTGATGGCCCGGACGATATATTAAAGCAGACGTACATTACCCAGCCTGCTCTTTTTGTACACAGCGTTGCTATGACCAAGCTGCTTGCTGCTCTTGGTATAACGCCGGTCATAGCAGCGGGACACAGCCTTGGTGAATACTCTGCGCTGGCGGCTGCTGATGCTGCATATTTTTCAGACCTGCTGCGTATTGTCAAAGTGCGTGGTGAACTAATGCAAACAGCCGGTGAAAGGTCGCAGGGCACCATGGCTGCTCTTATCGGCGGCGACGATAAATCAGCAGAAACTATTTGCCAGAGGGCTCGCAGCGCCGGTATTGTCCAGCCTGCAAACTATAATGCACCCGGGCAGGTTGTGCTATCCGGTTCGGTAGAGGGTGTGCATCAGGCAATGAAAATCGCTAAAGACCACGGTGTACGAAGAGTTGTTGAACTCAATGTCAGCGGAGCGTTCCATTCCCCGCTTATGGCAGATGCTCTCAATGGTCTTGTAGAACAGATCCATAAAAGTCCATTTCAAAAAGCAAAAATTCCGGTTGTAGCAAATGTAACCGCAAAACCATCGAGAGAGCCAGACGAAATCAAAAAAAACCTCGAGAAACAGCTATTAAATCCGGTACGATGGAGCGATTCGGTACGATATATGGCAGACACCGGCATAGATGCTTTTATTGAAGTCGGCGCCGGTAAGGTACTGCAGGGGCTGGTAAAGCGTATTCGGAAAGATATTCCCTGTTATAATGTCGGCACAATCGAAGAGTTGGAAATAATAGGGCAGGCGCCCCGAAGGGATGGCTAACGCCACCCCCGAGTATTCGGGGTGGCTACGCCAAAGACCTGCCCCTACGGCACTCTTAATTCGAATTACGAAGTACGAATTGCGAATTACGAATAAATAATATGAGTGATTATTTCGATACTGGATGCTGGATACTGGATACTCGACATTCGTACTTCGACATTCGAAAATTGTGCAGTAGTAAGGATATTATCGAGGCATAAACGTGGATAATTTATACAGATTAGACAGCCGGACCGCTCTTGTAACAGGATCAGCACAGGGCATAGGAAAAGCAATAGCGCTTAAACTGGCGAAATTCGGCGCAAATGTCATTATTAACGATATTAATAAGGAATTAGCCGAAGCCACTGCGGAAGAAGTGCGTGCTTACGGCACACAGGCTGCTGTTGAAATCGCAGATATCGCGGCCCCGGAAGCAGTCAAAAAAATGGTCGAAAACATTACTGACCGGTTTTCCTCACTTGACATTCTGGTGAATAACGCAGGCATCGCAAAAGACGGCTACATAATGCGCATGACAGATGAACAATGGGATACGGTGTTAAATATCAATCTCAAAGGAGCATTTAACTGTATCCGTGCGGTTACGCGGACAATGTTCAAGCAGCGGAGGGGAGTAATTGTAAATATCTCTTCGATCATCGGAGTGATGGGTAACATAGGTCAGGTCAATTATGCCGCATCTAAAGCTGGATTGCTTGGATTGACAAAATCTGTCGCAAAAGAATTTGCATCACGCGGTATACGGGTTAATGCCATTGCTCCCGGATTTATTCATACTGCGATGACAGAGGCGATTCCCGGGGATATTCGAAAAAAATATCTTGAAGGTATCCCGCTTAACCGGTATGGTACGCCCGAAGAAGTGGCTAATCTTGTATATTTTCTGGTCTCGGATGCAAGCAGCTACATAACCGGACAGGTCATCCACGTTGACGGCGGTTTGATTATGTAAAAGATATTGTTCTCCGTATGGTCG
>Ga0114930_10003083_pt1 | contig 14732 bp, 14 predicted proteins | sample AnhtaG_FD_87300 | JGI IMG/M metagenome (GOLD analysis project Ga0114930, IMG submission 87300) | Deep subsurface microbial communities from Anholt, Denmark to uncover new lineages of life (NeLLi) - Anholt_01485 metaG | ecosystem: Environmental > Aquatic > Marine > Oceanic > Sediment | place... | reverse complement strand
GAGTCGGAGTAGGAATCATGGTTGCCCATGACCCCCTCCCCAGATCCCAGCGAGCGGGATTACCGCACTGGGCTCCTGCCTCAGGTAATAACGCCCATACGACGCAGGGGATAGGGATGACATATGCGGGCCGGAGGCAGCCATTGCTCGATGAGCCGTCGCATTCGCTCCCAGGTGACTCGGCCTTTGTGGCTCCGCCGCGCCAAGGCGCGGTGCCAGAGCCAGCCGATCCGGAAACGAAACACCAACAGCGCCCGGCTGTTCATGGGCACACCATAATAACGGATGTGCCCACTGACGACCGAGCGCAACCACTGCCCCACAACAGGAATCGGGTCGTGCCAGCGATGCCGAAGTTCGGCTTTCACCTCCCCCAGCTTCGCCTGCAACCTCTTGGCAATCGTCTGCCGAAGCACCGTGAACCTCCCGTTGCTCCTCTTCTTCCCGCAGATATGCGTGAAGCCGAGAAAGTTGAAGGTTTCCGGCTTACCCCGACCTTTGCGCCTGCGGTTCTCGGCCGCGAACGGTCCGAATTCCAGCAAGCGTGTCTTGTCGGGGTGCAGTTCCAGGTTGAACTTGCGGAATCGCTCCCACAGCTCCGCCAGGAACCGCTCGGCATCCGACTTGTGTTGGAATCCAACGGTGAAGTCATCGGCAAAGCGCACGACGATCATGTCGCCCCGCGCGTGCCTTTGACGCCACTGTTGGACCCAGAGGTCGAACACGTAGTGCAGATAGATATTCGCCAGAAGCGGCGATGCACTGCCGCCTTGCGGCGTCCCTTCCTCACTGCGTGTCCGCGCCCCGTCCTCCAGCACGCCGGCGCCCAGCCATTTCTGGATGAGCCGCACGACGCGCCGGTCCGCCACGCGATGCTCGACGAACTTCACCAACCATTCGTGGTCGATGGCATCGAAGAAGCCACGAATGTCGGCGTCGAGCACCCAGTTCACCTTCCTCGTCAGCAGTCCCGTGTAGAGCGCATCCAACGCATGATGCGGGCTGCGCCCCGGTCGGAACCCGTACGAGAAGCCCAGGAAGTCGGTTTCGTAGATGGCGTTCAACACCATAACCGTAGCCCGCTGGACGATCTTGTCCTCCAGCGTGGTTACTCCGAGCGGCCTTTGCCGCCCGTCGGGTTTGGGGATGTACACTCTGCGAACCGGCTTAGCCCGGTACGCTCCACGCTTGAGCCGATCGGAGAGGTCCTGGAGATTCATCTCCAACGCCTCGCCGTAGGCCCGCCACGTCTGCCCGTCCACGCCCGGTGCGGCATCCCGCTTGAGGCTGAAGTAAGCCTCCCGGAGCGTGTTCAGGTTGTAAACGTGGTGCAGGAGCGCCGTAAACCGCGCCTTCCTATCCCTTCTTGCCGCCTGACGTATCCGCTCCAACGCACTGGGCGCGCAGTCCCGGCTCGGTGTCCGGAGCGCGTTTTGTCGGGACGGATTCCCTTTGGCCAGGCCCCTTCCCTCCATCCTCTCCGCAGCCGGTTGCCCGGCGTTGTTCGAGGACTTCGCAGGTACTACGGGCCTGTCCGACTTCCCGTATCCGTTCATCATCGGCGTGTGTCCTTGGACTTCCCGACACGGCCCGCAGCGCCATCCGCTGCGGGTGGACACGGGATCTCCCGGTTCTCGCGCGAGGTGTTTTCGTACATGCACGGGGTCTCTGACCGCGCGGGGTTCCACCGCATCTCGCGATTACGATGCGCCGGATGTGGCCTTCCGCCTTCTCCTACGGCGTCGGCACCCCGGAGGGAGTTTCTTTCGCGGCTCAATACCCGGCCTGCACGTACCCCTGTCAACGCTTCGCCCCTGCCCTTACGGGCAGCAACGCATGACTCGGGGCCGCTGTGGGCCGCTAACCCTTCAACGTATGACTCTTTCATTCACAACACCCCGCCGGTTTATCCCGGCGCACAGGAGAAATACCATGAGCCTGATACCATGGCGTGGTGGACGACCTTTGGTCAGGGCCGGAGAAGCCGAGCATCCGCTCGCGCAGATGAGGCGCCAGATGGATGAGCTATTCGGCCGCTTCTTTCATGACCCTTGGAGCACGGCCCTGATGGAGTGGCCCGGTGGAGAGCACGCTTGGGCACCGCGAGCCGAGCTTTCGGAAACCGACAAGGAGTATGCGATTCGGTTGGAGGTCCCTGGTGTCAAGAGCGAGGACATTGATCTTACCATCTCCGGCAACATGCTGACTATCAAGGGTGAGAAATCCGAGGAAAAAGAAGAGAAAAATAAGAACTATCTCTACAGCGAGCGGCACTTTGGAACCTTCTCACGGACGATGGAATTGCCCGCGAATGTGAACCCGGAGAAGATCGACGCGAAGTTCAAAGACGGTGTGCTCACCGTCAAGCTTCAAAAAGCGCCGGAAGCCCAATCCAAGCGCATCGCCGTGAAGACCGACTGACACGAGCCCATTCTCCAGGCGAGCATCGTGCGTGAGTTTGGCCTACGATCTTCTCTCACGATCGGCCGGACTCATCGCTGCTTGTGGGATCACGCGTGGAACCTGAGCCGTTACTTCAAGAGAACGCTCTGTGCCGCGGGTGTGGATGTCGCGCTTCCGAAAGCCTGCGCCGGCTCGCAACGCTTTGGGAGTGAGGACAGAGCGCCAGCATCGCTTCGCGACGCTGTCAGCCGTTGGCTGGTTCTCGACATGAGCGTTTTCCCAGCAAGACCTTAACGAGAACGGGAAGATGGAACAACAAATAAAACCGCATTTTGCGGGCATAACCGATCGCGGACTCAAACGCGACGCGAACGAGGATCACTTCCTGATCAGCGATTTGAACAAATCGATGGTCGTACATGAGACGAGCCTCGATGTTGACCCCAAGGACATGATCTTCAGCGGCAGCCAGGGGCAACTCTATCTCGTCGCCGATGGCATCGGGGGCGATGCGGCCGGCGAACGAGCGAGCGAGTTGGCGATCCAAACAATGGCACAGTACGTGCTCAACGTGCTGCCCTGGTTCTTCCGGCTCTACGGTGAGGACGAAGAGGATCTTCACGATGAACTCAAGCGCGCCATGGTCCGTTGTGAGGATGTGATCGGAGCGGAATCCGCCGCCGTGCCTGAATACGAAGGCATGGGTACGACTCTTACCGTAGCATATGTGCTGTGGCCGAAGATGTACGTCGTCCATGTCGGAAACAGCCGGTGTTACGTCCTGCGAGGCAAGAGGCTACAGCAGATCACGCGCGACCACACGATGGCGCAGAGCCTGGTCGACCAAGGAGCCATGAAAGCCAAAGACATCGAGCATTCTCCTTGGATCCACGTCTTGTGGAATGCTCTTGGAAAAGGCGCGGAAAAGCTGAGCCCCGAGGTCTACATGGCGGACCTGGAGGCTGGTGATACTGTGATATTATGCACCGACGGGCTGTGGCAGGAGTTGCCTGAGAAGAGAGTCATCGATATCCTCCGCACCGGCGAGGAGGACAGGGAAACGTGTAGGCGCCTGGTTGACGCGGCCAACGATGCGGGTGGGTCGGACAACATTACGGTCATCGTGGCGCGGTACGGTACGGTATGAAAGTACTTCGCGTCGCTTGCAGACCCGGATCGGTTTGCCAGCCTGACGCCAGTGTTGGAGGCAACCGAGGACTCTCGGGAAACAGGACCCGTGTAGATCGTATAAGTCCTCCTGTTCGTTGTTGCACGCCTGGCGGCCTTGCTTGGTCGCGGGGGCGCGAAGGCTCGGCGCCGGCGCGGTAGACTCCGTGGACTATCGCCCTCTCGGAGATCGGTCGACATGGATCCGAACACCGCAAATCCAACGCCGTCGGGAATGCTTCGCGGTGAGCACCGAGTCATCGAACGTGTTCTGGGAGTACTCGCCGAGCCGGTCGAACGGTCGGAACGCGGTGAAGGGCTTGAGACGGATTCTCTTTCGCGGTGCGTCGAGTTTTTCCGGCATTACGCGGATGCGTGCCACCACGCGAAAGAAGAGGATCTGCTGTTCCCGATCCTGGAAGCGCGCGGGGTTCCCCGTGAGGGCGGACCGATCGGTGTTATGCTGCATGAGCACACGATCGCACGGCAACTCACCAAAGAGATGGGCGAGGCACTCGCGGACTTCTCCGGCAGTAAGCGAAAGGCCGCAGAACACTTTTGTCAGACGGCTAAACAGTACATTGAGCTGCTGCGCAATCACATCCAAAAGGAGGACAACGTTCTGTTTACCATGGGTGACCGCGTGATGAGCAACGAAGACCAGGAGTCGCTCACTAAGAAGTTCTGCGAGGTCGATTCTGGATTGTTCGGAGGGAAGCGGCGCGAGGAGTTCGAACGGATGGCTGATGAGCTGGAGAAACAGTGGCCGCATTGCCCTACGGAATGAATGCGACGCGTTGCATAGACGGCGACACCGACCTGAACGTGCTGGCGTGCCGGCCAGCAAAGATCGCAGCACGCTCGCCACGACACGCAGGCAAGGTTCGCTGGCTTGCATGCCCGGCGACCCGTCAGACGGCCTTCCCAGCGAAGTCACGAACCGATGTGTCCCATACATTCTGCAGTGCATAGGCTGAAAAGGAGATGACGGAATGGACGGCAAAGGCCTGCGAAATGGCGCGATTTTCGCATTCATCGCGGCTATGATTCTGCTCCTTGTCGGCGGATACTACGCGAAGGACAGGGTACCTCCCATACCGGACGAGGTCCGGGACGGGGAGCGCGTCCTCGTGGCACGGGATGATATTCTGCGTGGGCAGGACGTCTACCAACGTTACGGCCTGATGGACCACGGCAGCGTCTGGGGGCACGGGTCGTTGCGAGGAATGGACTTCAGCGCCTCGACTCTTCACCTGATCGGGGTGGCGATGCGCGATTACGCTGTGGCGGGTGACGCCCCCAGCCCAGATGCCTATGAGGGACTGCCTCCTCGCGAGCAGAAGGCCACGGATGCCCGCGTCATCGAGGAGATGCATGCCAACCGATATGACCCGGAGACGGGTGCGCTCGAGCTGACCCCGGGACAAGCGTACGCGCTCGAACGGGTCAAAGAGTACTGGGACGAGCAGTTTGGAACGGGCAACCTCCGATACGGGTTTCTGAAAGACACGGTTCCGACAGCCGCGGAGCGCGAGGCAATTGCGAGTTTCTTCTTCTGGACGGCGTGGGCTGCCGGCACCGATCGTCCCGGTGAAGACTTCACGTATACGAACAACTGGCCGCCGGACAGGTCGGTCGGGAACGTCGCCTCCGCGGAAGCGTTCATTTGGAGCATCGCCTCGATCCTGGCCTTGTTTCTCGTGTTGGGGGTGGTCATCTACGTGATACACCGTTTCCAGTTCTTCTACGGCCCAGCGCGTGGCGTGGAGGCAGCTGAGCAACTTGTACACTTGCCGGTGACACCGAGCCAACTGGCATCGGCCAAGTTCTTGCTGCTCTCCGGCCTGCTCTTCCTGGTTCAGATCTTCAACGGTGGCCTGCTCGCCCATTACACGGTGCATCCCGGCTCGTTCTACATCAAGTTCATTGGCGAGACCTATCCTTACAGCTGGGCAAAAAGCTGGCACCTGCAGCTGGCCATACTCTGGATTGCGATATCCTGGGTCGGCACGGCCATTTACCTGGCTCCAATGATCGCCCGGCGGGAGCCGAAAGGTCAGCGCTTTCTGGTCAATCTCCTGTTCGTCGCTGTCTTGATCGTGGGTGTCGGTAGCCTGCTGGGCGAGGTACTGGGCATCAAAGGACTGCTCGGGCGCGCGTGGTTCTGGCTAGGGCACCAGGGTTGGGAATACCTCGAGTTGGGTCGCCTGTGGCAGATCCTGCTGTTTGCAGGGCTGATCTTCTGGCTGGTCATCGTCTACCGTGCCCTCCTTCCAGCGCTTCGTGGGAACCAGGACGACCCGGACCGGCGATCACTCGTTCTTTTCTACGTTTTTAGCGCGATCTTTGTTGTTGGGTTTTTCGGCTTCGGCCTGTTCTATGGCCGGGGCACGCACTTGACCATTGCCGATTACTGGCGCTGGTTCGTGGTGCACATCTGGGTCGAAAGCATCTTCGAATTCTTCGGGGTGGCGGTCATCGCCTTATTCCTGGTGACGCTGGGACTGGTGACCGCCCGGTCCGCGCTGCGCGTGGCGTACCTGACGGCCATTCTCGTATTTCTCGGCGGTATCCCGGGAACGGCCCACCATTATTTCTGGTACGGCGGGCCCAGTTTCTGGCTGGCCATAGGGGGAGTCTTCAGCTCGCTGGAGCCCGTGCCCTTGATCGTGTTGGTCGTCCGGGCTTGGATGGAGTACCGGCACATCCGGGAGGCGGGCAAGGAGTTCCCGTACCGCTGGCCCCTGTACTTCTTGACCGCCAGCAGCTTTTGGAACTTCCTCGGTGCCGGGATCTTCGGCTTCATGATCAACCTGCCCATCATCAATTACTATGAACATGCCACCTACTTGACGGCCAATCACGCGCATACGGCGCTGTTCGGCGTGTACGGGATGCTCGCGATCGCGTTGATTCTCTTCTCATGGCGTGGCCTGGTGGACGACAAGTACTGGAACGACGGGATTCTGAAGCTGAGTTTCTGGGGCCTGAACGCAGGCCTATTCATCATGTTCGCGGCAACTCTGCTTCCGGTCGGTCTTCTGCAGACATGGCACAGCTATTCCACCGGATTCTGGTACGCCCGCAGCGCCGATTTCTACGAGTTGCCCTTTGTGCAGACGCTCGGCAACTGGCGCGTTGTGCCTGACGCCATCATCATCGTATTGGGGGCCATTCCCCTGCTGTACTTTCTGTTGACAACGTTCTTACATCTGAGAGGGTCCAATGCAACGGAAACCAGGTGACAAATACGGAAGTGTGGAGGATGTCTACGCCTGTCACGTCCACTACCTGCGCCTGGTCAGGATTGGACGCGAATTCTCACACTCAAGCACGCTGACCGCGTGCGGCTGCGATATTAACCGGAAACTGATTAGGGCCACCTGCCGGTAGGAAGACATGTTCGGCATTATCCCCCGAAATTCGGCTTTCTTTGAGCTGTTCGATCACTTTGGGGCAGTAGTTGCCACTGCCGCTGAAGCATACCGAGATCTGGTACAAGACTTCGGCCGGCGCGATCAATATGTCGAGCGTATCCGGCAGCTTGAGCACGATGGCGACGACATGGTTCGGCGAACACTCGAGAAGCTGGACACGTCCTTCATCACGCCGTTCGACCGGGAGGACATTCAGACCCTTGTCAACCACATGGACGACGTGATCGACCAAATAGATGCCGCATCCAAGCGATTGAAGCTGTATCGGCTGTCGGATCCCACGCCCTGGCTTCGCAAGCAGAGCGAGGTGTTGCTAAATGCGTGTACGGCCGTCCGTGAAGCGATTGGGGGGCTACGGAATCTAAAACAGCCACAGCAGATAAGGGAACAACTGCGCGAGATTCATCGCCTGGAGAACGTTGGCGATGACAATCATCACTCTGCGATTGCGGAACTCTTCGAGTCTGCCACTGATCCGATTGGCGTGATGAAATGGAAAGAAGTGTATGATCTTACCGAGTCGGCGATTGACGGTTGTGAGGACATCGCCAATGCCATCGAGGCCATCATTCTAAAGAACACCTGAAGTTGCCAAGGCCCATGATCACTTACGTTTGCATCATCGTCGGCATTGCTCTTGTTTTCGACTTCTGCAACGGTCTGAACGACGCAGCCAACTCGATCGCCACGGTTGTCGCTACGCGCGTTCTGTCACCTCGATTGGCGGTGTTGTGGGCGGCGTTCTTCAACTTCGTCGCGGCATTTGGCTTCGAAACGCACGTAGCCCGGACAATTGGCAAGGGCCTTGTAGTCAGCGAGGTGATCGATCCGAACTTGATCCTGGCGACGCTGGTGTCTGCGATCGTCTGGACCCTGATCTGCACTCGGCGCGGCTTGCCGATTAGCGTCTCGCACGCTCTGATTGGATCGCTCGCCGGCGCCGCCGTGGTCAAGGGCGGAGTCAAGGCCCTCATCTGGGGAAAGCTCGGAACGGTAGCGCTCTTCATCGTGCTTTCGCCGGTGATCGGCTTGACGGTCGGTTGGCTACTGATGGTGGCGTTGCTCTGGCTTTGCCGGAACCGCACGCCGCGCGGCGTGGGCCGAGTATTTGGCGTGCTCCAGCTCGTGTCCGCCGCTTTGTACAGCCTCAGCCATGGACTCAACGACGCACAGAAGACGATGGGGATCATCTTTGCGCTGCTGATAAGCGTTCCCGCGCTGGAGCACTACGCGACCCACAGTGGCAGCACTGGGTCCGACGAGCTGGCCTGGTGGATTATCCTGAGTTGTCACGGTGCGATCGCGCTTGGCACGTACTTCGGCGGCTGGAAAGTCATTAAGACTCTCGGGCACCGAGTGACAAAGCTGCAGCCGATAGGAGGATTCGCAGCCGAGACCGCTGGAGGCCTGACGATCCTCGGTGTTTCAGCGCTGGGCATTCCGGTGAGCACCACACACACGATCACCGGGGCGATCTTCGGAGTGGGCACGACCCGCCGCCTGTCCGCGGTCCGCTGGAGTGTTGGGGCGGACATCGTAATAGCGTGGATCCTCACGCTTCCGGTGGCCGCTGCCGGTGGCGCAGTTGTCTACGCCGCCATTCGTCTGTTATACGGAATCGTAACGAGTTGAGGAGCACAATCTCACAAGGAGTTCGCACATGACGCAATCGTCGCAATATCGGAACTTGTTGGCCGAAGCGGGCCGACAGCGCCTCTTCACACGAGCGGGCAGAATAGTCGGCCTGGTCGCTGTCGCTGCGATGGTCGTAGCTGCTGTACAAGGCTGCGACCGGAAGCAAACCGGCTCGTCCTCATATGATGTCTTGGAGGCTCATCGATTTGTGCTGACCGGCAAGGACGGGAGCAAACTTGCAGTCCTCGAGGCCGGGCCGGACGGCTTGCCCACCTTGGCACTCAAAGACGACCAGGGACAAGACCGGGTCAGGCTGGCGGTCCGTGCAGAGGAGTCATCCACACTCGAGCTCTACGGGCCGAATGGAAGGACAACGCTTTCCTTGACGTCGGTGGACGGGGCGCCCGCGCTTTCAGTCCACGACCGTGACGGTAAACGACGCGTGGTCATAACGACTACGGACGCTGGCGTGCCTCATGTATCCCTGTTCGACGTGAATGGAAGAGTTCGTGCCGTCTTAGGTGCTGCGTCCATTGAGTCTCGCGCCACGGAAGAGATGGAGATAAGACCGGTTTCGTCGCTTGTCCTCTTCGACAAACTCGGCGAGGTGGTTTTCGCGGCACCTGCGAAAGGAAAGTAGGCATCGAAGGATCAATGTTCGCCCATTGGCGGACTCCTCAAAGGCTCCGTGAAGGATCAGGTTTTCACAATGACCGTTTGGACTTGGGTTGCACATGTCGTTCTCCGGGCCCATTGCCTCGTTGGCGACCAAGATCAGTGGTCGTTGTCCGAGCTTGCGGCCGGGACGTGGCCGGTTGTTGCTCCGGCGACGCCGTCGAGCCATAGCGACTTGCGCTGCTGAGTGAGGATGAATGTGAACCGCTGATGTGCTGCCGCCGCGCCACCAGGGACGACCGTGCACCGCCCGCTGCGACAACTCGTTTTCGGAAGTCCGTTGCCGACAGCCGCAGCGGAGCGCGAGCGGCTCACAAAGACCAAAGCCCTGGCCGTCTTCTCCTCGGACGCCCTGTCGTCGGTGGCATACGCAACCGAAGAAATCCTGCTCGTTCTTGTGGGCGCTGGCACGGCGATCCTGTCATTCTCTTTGCCTATTGGACTAGCGATCACTGCCCTGCTCATCATTGTGGCGACCTCGTACTATCAAACCATTCATGGCTACCCGTCCGGTGGCGGAGCATACGCAGTCGCCCGCGAAAACCTCGGAGTGTCGGCTGGACTTACCGCCGCCGCTGCCCTGCTGATCGATTACGTCTTGACCGTGTCGGTGAGCATTACTGCCGGTGCGTCGGCCCTGATTTCGGCATTCCCCGACCTCGCGGCGCTGCGTCTCGAAATCTGTCTGGTCGCCGTAGTGATAGTGGTTTGGGCCAATCTCCGCGGCGTGCGCGAGTCGGGTACCGTGTTCGCGATCCCCACCTACGCCTTTGTTGCGACGGTACTTCTGATGCTTGCGGTCGGCGGGCTGCGTCATGCGGGCGGTAACTTGACACCCGCGGCACTGCCAGCGGGCCAACCGGAGACGGGGGCCGTGCACGCCTTGACGGTCTTCCTGGTTCTGCGAGCTTTTGCTTCCGGCTGCACAGCGATGACCGGGATCGAGGCCATCAGTAATGGCGTACAGGCGTTCCGCGAACCGCGAGCATCCAATGCCGGTAAGACGTTGTTGGCTATGAGCGCGCTGCTGGCGGTTATGTTCCTAGGTGTCACTGTCTTGGCGCAGCTCCTGCGAATCACGCCATCTCCCCACGAGACCGTCGTTTCGCAAATCGGCCGATGCGTGTTTGGCGACGGTGTGCTACATCTGACGCTGCAGGCCGCGACGATGTTGGTTCTCTTCCTTGCGGCCAATACTTCGTTCGCCGGCTTCCCGCGACTCTCGGCCATTCTCGCACGTGATGGTTACCTACCCAGACAACTGAACAACATCGGCGACCGGTTGGTTTACTCGAATGGCATTATCGCACTCGCCGCGCTGGCATCGGTCCTGATTATCCTCTTTGGCGCACAACCGCATCGCCTCATTCCGTTGTATGCCGTCGGCGTGTTCCTCGCCTTCACGCTTTCCCAGGCCGGCATGGTGCACCACTGGCGGAAGGAACGTGGCCGGCGGTGGCGCTTGAAGGCGGCCATAAACGGCCTTGGTGCCGTGACGACAGGTATCGTGCTGGTCGTTGTCTTTGAGGCGAAGTTGGCTCACGGTGCCTGGATGGTAGTCATACTTGTGTCGGTAATCATCCTGGCCTGCCGCTCGGTCAAGCACCACTATCAGGCTTTTACCGAGCAGATGACACCAACGGCCAATGGCGCAAAGTGTCCATGGGGACTCGACACCGAGCGACGCCACAAGGTAGTAGTGCCGCTCGCGCGGATTGATCGAGGATCCGTAAGCGCCTTGCGGTTCGCCCGCTCGTTGTCGAACGACGTCACGGCGGTCGTCGTGAATCTGGACACGCAGGATACCGCCGCGGTGCAGGCAGGCTGGCCCACGTGGGGACTGAATGTTCCGCTTGTAGTGCTCGATTCACCGTACCGATCGGTTATTGGGCCTCTACTGGCTTTTCTCGAGAAGACGGATCTGCGAGATCCGGAAAAGGGGTTGGCCGTGATCGTAGTTCCGGAGTTTGTCCCGGCCCGATGGTGGCATGGGTTGCTCCACAATCAGACGGCCCGCCTCCTGAAGGCAACACTCTTGCACGCACGCGGGCTGCCGGGGCGTGAGCGCGTGATCGTCGACGTACCTTATCACCTCGAACGCTGAGAGACAGTGGAAGGGGGCGTGTAGTTGGCGTCGCGAGAACCCCGGGTTAGGATCACACGGCCAAATTCGCCACTTGAAGCCGCCATACGGGCGGTCGAGGGCCAGACCTCGATGAGCGACCCGGGAGACACGAATGGAGCCCAGCAAACAGACTGACGGCAAGGCGTCTCACAAATCGTCTGGCAACACTCGCTCCTTTTTTGCATTAGTGCGGCTAAGGGTCACGGCCGGGCTGATCACGATTCTCCCGATACTCATCACGTTTTGGGTGGTAAGGTTCATATTCAGGCTGATGCGGGACGCCTCGCGTTGGGCGGTCGAAGCGCTGGCGCTGAGCCCACGCGGTATGTCGTTGCTTCATTCCCTCGGACTTGCCGACGGCACGGAACCCGCGCAGACGCTCGAACGGCTACCGAGCGTCGTGCATTGGGGTATCGCGATGGCCTCAGTGGCCTTGACCGTCCTCCTCCTGTACGTGGTGGGCGCACTCGCCGCCAACGTGGTCGGCCGTCGCGCCGTTGGGCTGGTTGACACCATTGCCGCACGCGTGCCTCTCGTAAAGTCCGTGTACCTTGCCTCAAAGCAGGTACTGTCTACGCTGGGCGGGGACGAGAGCCGGAGCTACTTGGGGGTCGCGCTCGTGCCTTTTCCAACCGAGACCATGCGTGCCGTCGGGTTCATCACCAACCGCTTCAAGGATACCGTGACGGGCGAGGATCTCGCATCCGTATTCATTCCGAGCACGCCGAATCCGACGACGGGCTTCTTGGAAGTGGTTCGGCAAACGGATCTGGTTCAGCTGGATTGGAGCACAGAGGACGCGCTGGCTACCATCATGTCCGGCGGCACGGTGACACCAGACGGCGCGGCGGACGGGTCCTTCACGATGGCACCACGCCGCGGACCGTTGATTGAGGGAGTAGGAACACGTAGCGATGACAGCGCTGAACATGGTCCAAGCCCTGAACCGAGCTCTCGGTGAAGCTTTGAGCGAGGATGATTCAGTCGTCCTCCTAGGGCAGGATATCGGGCTGAATGGAGGCGTGTTTCGTGTCACAGAGGGCCGTTCACTTCCTGGCTGGTTCCTGGCAAACGGGTGTCAATCGATGTCTATGCACGTCAACGGACGTCACACCGGATGCGCGAAAACCCTTGAAACACAGCGTTTTCGGCGCTTCACGAACCCGGGCGCGGGGGTTCGATTCCCCCCGCCTCCATTGTAACCTATTGTAGAATAAGAGGTTACGAGCGTTCCAAAACACTTCCTGGCTATTTCCTGGCTGCCCAACTGCCAGACGCGATCTTTGGGTGCCTCCGCACGTCCGGTTGGCCGCAGGCCACTTCCTTAGGTCATCTAAGTTGCCAGGCCTCTGTGCTGGAGGTCAAATCGTCCAAGCTGAACGTTGCCGCCAGCGGATACGGCAGCTTGAGAAGAGAGGCGACCTGCGCGGAATTCAATCCTGTCTACCTGGTCGGACGCCTCGCGGGTCACTCGACAGGAATTTGGTATATGTTAGGATCGCTGTCGGCCAGCGTAAATCGTCTGATTGCAGGGAGGCTGACGTGCGAGATTCCCCCTCGTTCTCTGCATCGACCCGATCGAGGAGTCCGCCGTGCACTGCGACTGTAATTCATACGCTTGCGGGCACACTCAAACTCTAATCACACTCCACAGTATACTTGCAGTCAAGCCCAGGTACAGCCGATTCATGTCACGCGAAGCCGTCCTCGCCTTGTCGGCCCACACTGAGTTTCGTATCATGTAGTGAACCGGTGGCTTCGCCGACAACGACCAACCGTAGACTAGGGAACGTACATGCTCGCAAACACTGTCCGAACCCGTGGCGTCACCTTCGCCTTTATCATCGGCCCGCCCCGCTTCGTCGCGCGAGAGGAGGCTTCGAGAGTCCACAACGCCGTGTGCGACGCAACCGGGCACGATGATTTGGCGTTTCGCTATAGTCCTATTGACACGCCACAACGACGGGGGCCGGATGGATTCCAGATCGTCATCGGGCGGCAGGAAGGAAGGGGTGGTTTTCAAATCATCGACGAACTCAACCCCACCCAGTTTTCAGGGCTTAGACTCCTTATTAGGTATGACTGGCCACCGTCTCAGGAGCACGTTGAGCAACTAGCCGATCAGACCGTCAACGCCGTGCTCGACGCGATGGACGGCGATTGGCAGAGAGTCATGGCAGAAGTCCGCTTCCGAGCCGAGTGCAATGTTGCGGGAGACGACGCCCTCGCTTACGTCCGCGACGGATTGTGTCGTCTACGCCCGGCAACTCTGGAGAACTTGGGAAACCCATTGACCTTCTGCAGCTTGTCCGTCGAGATATCGGAAGCAGTCCACGATAATGAGCCCCTGGCCAACCCCAAGCGCGAAGTACGAATTGAAGTCCTCCGCGATGATCCGCGTCTTGCGTACATCGAAACTGTGAACCAGTGGAACCAGGCGCCCCCAAGAACAAGCGTTCAACTTTCAGAACTGGACCGATTGCGATCCTTTGAGCAGAACCCAAGCGACTACATTAACGATTCTTATGACTTTCTCACTGAGAGAGTACTAGCCCTAGGCGATCCCGGAGGAGACTGACAATGGAAACGCATGCCACCGTCGCGACACGCATTGACGACTTGCCCCGTATAACTCTCGAACCTGAGTTTCCTGATTGCGGGAACGAACACCGATTAGACTGGCCCGCCACTATTGACCAATGGCACCGTACATCGGTTACGAGACCCACGTACCGAAACCCGATTCCCGACAACGCAAGTCTCCGCGATTGGGCTCGTAGGTCCAACTCGGGTCCCCCAGCTTCGTGGTGGGATGCTGATGACGACCCCTTCGAACCGGAGAGTGAGTAGTCAGAGTCGTTGTGCGCCAAAGAACTCAAACTCGAGCGTGGCACCATTGTTCGAGCCGTAGCGCCGGGCGACCGAGGCCAATCCAAACCGCGCCCGTTGGTCATCATCTCGGACCCTAACGCCCTCCAAGATGAAGACAGCACGCTGGTTGCGGTCGCGATCAGTAGTTCATCTTTGGTGTCATCTTCGCTGACATACGTCGATCTCCCTTGGGATGCCGAAGGTCGCGCACGGACCGGACTGCGAAAACCTAGCACAGCCGTTTGCGATTGGATCGTTGAAATCTCGGCAGACGAAATCACCGAAATCAAGGGACATTTGCCCGCCGCACCACTAGCTCTTATCCTGGAAAAGGTAGGCATCATTCACGGGACTTCACAGTAATGACCGCCGCACCGGCTCACGCCCCTGGTAAGCCTCCCGGCACAATACACCTCCAG
>Ga0114930_10003082_pt1 | contig 14733 bp, 12 predicted proteins | sample AnhtaG_FD_87300 | JGI IMG/M metagenome (GOLD analysis project Ga0114930, IMG submission 87300) | Deep subsurface microbial communities from Anholt, Denmark to uncover new lineages of life (NeLLi) - Anholt_01485 metaG | ecosystem: Environmental > Aquatic > Marine > Oceanic > Sediment | place... | reverse complement strand
AGACATTCGACGCTTGGAAACAAGTCGCCGATAAAATATTTAAAAGAAAAGGGCAAATTATCCCTCTGAGATGTTAGCGAAAATTAGCCTCAAAACTGGTTCGAAAAATGGGGGTCATATCCTTCCGGTTCTTTTCGAAAGGGCTGTCGGGGCAGGTTATTTTCGATCGGGACATCAAGGTGACCTATAAGTAATGACCCTCCTTTGAATCCTGCCTTTGTCTCCCATATCCCTACCGATCGTTTATCGGTAAACTCTTTAACCGGTTTCATGTTTAAGCTCTGGAGACGCGTGTCGAGTTTAGTCATAGCGAGAGAATTACCCACAGGATCGGACGTACGGCTGGAAACATTGATCCACTCGCCTAAATAGCGCTCAATCTGATCTCTCCGCGAAGTGATATAGGAAAAAACCAATTTTTTGGGATCCTTTTCTTTTTTTCCCACTAAGGGAGGATGGGGAGTCCCGAAATAGCGAGCACTGGCCACCTCCACCATCCGGTTTACCAATGCCGCAAAATCCAGTCCGGCATGGCTGGCTGCGATAGTGTACGATCCGTGTTCCCCCAAGCTAGGCAGGCTGTTGACTTCCAGAATATAGAATTGGCCCTTGTCGTCAAGGCGCATATCGACACGAGCCACATCATAAATGCCTAACGCACTGAAGGCTTCTTTGGCCAAACGCTTAGCCTCTTGTATGAGTTTTTCGCCAATAGGTGCGGGACATACCCAGTCTATGGTTCGGCCGGATAGACCTTTCTTGTCGTCGATCGTGTAAATGGATGGCCCACCTTTGCCGAATACAATTTCGCAGGGAGGAAGTGCTTCCGGTGGGTTATTTCCCAGCAGCCCTACATTGATCTCACGACCGGAAATATACTGTTCTACCAAAACGGGCTGGTTAAAATCCTGTAGTATATTACGGGCCGCCTTTTGCAGCTCCTTAAAATTCTGGACTACCTCGATCCCCATGGATATGGCTTCGTTTTTAGGTTTGACAATGAGTGGATAAACAAGACCTGGAGGCTCAAAATCAAAGTCCTTGATCACCACAAAATCAGGCGTAGGCAGGCCATGCTGATGAAAGATCATCTTTGCCACCACTTTGTCAAGAGCCAAAGAATGAGCCAAGGGATTCGACCCCACGTAAGGAATCCCCACCATCTCCAGAATCCCGGGAACATGGGTATAACGAGCCTGTCCTTGAATACCGTAAGAGAGGTTAAAGGCCAATCCCGGAGTCTCCCCCTTGAGGACTCTCGGCATATATTCTTCCAGTCTTGCGATGAGGTCCTTGTCCCCTTCAAGGGCTTTTACCTGGTGGCCATATTTTTTCAAGCTGTCAACGATCCGCGCTATGGACGCTTTTCCATACTTTTCACGGTTGGGGATCCCAAAAAGATTTATGACGCTTTCACTATCACGATTATAAATAACAGCTACCTTCAATTTTCACCTCGATCAATTTTGCTCGCATCACAGTAAAATTTGATAGCGATAATATACAAGCAATACAAAGAAATAGATAGTTATAACTATTGAAAAAAACCTAAGAATCACAAATAAAAACCAAAATCAACCCAGAAAGCAACGAATGGAGGCGCACATTCATATGGACATTTTTGGAAAGGAACCTGCCGCAACTAGGGGCATCTTTGGAGGGATTCCTTCTGTCTCTGATTATGCGGCAGTTCCGGATCGGAAAAAGAAGAATGCTTTTTTTTGGCGGAAGACCTATCCGTCTTCCGCTCTTATTTTTCTTTTAACTGATGGATGTTTTGTATTGGGAATAAGACAGAACAATTAATACTCACGAAGTGAGAAAATCACATAATGCCGTATGCTTTAGGCTTAAGTGATTTTGTTAGAAAGATCACCCCCCTGGTACCAAAAAATCGTTAAAAGCGTAAGTGAAACAGTATCATACGTGAAATCGAGAACCTGTGTAAAACAGTGACACATGCATGACAAATTTTCAGCTGCATTTCTCTTTCCCTGATAGCGGACCCTCTCCTCAAAGCAGCCAGTAAGAGAATTTTGGAATTCGCTTCATTTCTGTATCATTCATATCGCAGTGATTCCACCGGATTGGCCTGCGCCGCTCTCATCGTTTGAATACTCACCGTGATCACCGCGATGGCCAAAGCGAAGATCGCCGACAGAATGAAAATATGGGGAGTGACTTGAGTCCGGTAGGCGAAATTTTGCAGCCAACTTTGCACCACAAAATAACCGATTGGCCAGGCAATGATATTGGCGGCGAGCACCCACTTCGTGAACTCTTTGGACAGGAGAAGAATAATACCCGAGACTGAAGCCCCCAGAATCTTGCGTATGCCAATTTCTTTGATCCTCTGCTCGGTGCTTAATGAGGACAATCCCCAAAGGCCGAGACAGGTGATAAATATACCTAAATAGGTCAAGAAGCTGATCATTTGGCTGAGACGCTCTTCTTTCTCGTAGAGTCGCTTGAAATCCTCATCCAGGAAAAAATATTCGAATGGATATTCAGGGAAAAGATCGGCCCATGTATTTCTTACAAACTGGACCGTTTCATTCATATCACCAGTCTTCACAGTGAGGGTGAAGTAGCCGATGCGTGTGTTATTGGACAAAAAATGCTGCAATACCAGGGGTTCGATAGCGCTTTGTAATCCCATATAATGAAAGTCCCTGGCCACTCCGACGATGCGGTGAACGTTCTGGTCATTTCCCACGACGATCTCCTTGTTCAAGGCGTCTACAGGCGAAGCCCATCCCAGATCTTTTGCGGCAGTTTCATTGATGAGAAAGGCGCCGACGCTATCGGACGGCATAGTCTTGTCCAGCATTCTGCCGGCAGCCAGCTCGATTTGATACTGGGGAAGAAATTTGTAATCCACTCCCAGATAATTAATTTGACGTTTATGGCTCCAATTTTCGTCCTGCTTCCGCATGGACTGCTGCATCATGCCGCGTCCGGGAATCGTCGTCGATGCGGAGACCTGTTCAATAGTGGAATGTCTTGAAAACTCGTCTTTCAAAGCCTGCACCCTTTCTCCCGAGGGAGGATATTTCCCGCCAATCCGGAGCACCATGCGCTTTTCTGTTTCAAATCCGAAATTCTTCTGATCCTTCATAAACGAGATTTGCTTGTTAATCAGCAACGCACAGATCATAAGCAGGATCGCGATGACAAACTGAAGGGTGATAAGCGCCTTGCGTAGAACGAGGCCTCTTGCACCCGATGGCAATACACCCCTGATAATTTGCTCCGGAGCGAATCGGGCCATGAAAAAGGCGGGATATGTGCCAGCGCCCAGCCCGGCAATCAAGGTGAGCACTCCCAGGAATGCAAAATAAATCGGCTTCAGAATATCACGGCTCTGAAACGGGAGGCCGACCAGGTTTCTGTATGTGGGAAAGACAAAAATTGTGATGCCAATGGCCAGTACCAAAGCAACCAAAATGACCAGAACCGCCTCTGCGGTAAATTGCTGAACAAGCTGCATCCGGGTTGCGCCCACAACTTTGCGGATCCCGACCTCTGTGGCACGCTTGATGGATCGCGCCGTGGACAGGTTGATGAAATTAAAGCAGGCGATAAAAAAGACAAAACTGCCGATAATCGAAAAGATCAGCAAATTCGTGGGATCGCCCGGCTGCTTGAGTTCGCCCCCCAAGTTTGAATGCAGATGAATGTCCGTTAACTTTTGAAGAAAATACCGATAATCGAATCCTGGATAATCATGTTGAGATTAAAAAACGGGATGAATGTGGGATCGCTGTAAAGAAACTGATCTTCGTGATGGACACGATCCTGATATGTTACCTGTTTATTGGACTCTGAAACGAACCGCACGGTTTGTTCGACCTGAAGGAATTGATCTTTAAAAGCCAGCGCAGCCGGAGCGGAGATTTGCGCAAATTCCCATGCAAAATCTTCATTGCTTATTCGCAGGGCAACTCGAAATTTATCCTTCTCCTCCGGAATAAACTTGTCATAAGTCGATTCAAAATGGACATAAAAGAAGATTAAGAAGCAAGTGGTTATCCCAGTCGCCAGACCGAACATGTTGACCGCGGAATAGCTCCAGCCTTTCAATATGCGCCGGAATGCGTACTTTATATCATTCCTAAACATACTCCCTCCCACATTGATCTGAAGGACAATGATACAATATTCTTGATATTAATTCTCTAAAGGCCTTTTCTAGCTTCCAAAGGACCTGCATGATCTGCTCCTCGGCTTTGGTCAGTTTCTTCATAGTTTCATATGAAAAAACTAAATTCTTAGTTTATCAACTATATTTATAGTTATTCAACTGATTTTTAGTTTTTTTCAAATTCTTTCTTAATTTTTGAACAAGAGGAGCCATTTGTACCATCAAAGGGCTGGGCGGAGAAGATCCGCAAGGTCTATAAACTCGAGCCTCTGCTGTGTCCTTTGTGTGGAGGTCAAATGAAGATCATCGGCTACCTGAAGCTGACATTTGCTGCAGAACGTCCTCCCCCGCCTCAGAGGGAGTCAAACCCACACTCACCGTGAGGTGAACTGGATTTTGAGTCCAGCGCGTCTTTCCTACTTTGATCTCCTTTGCTAAAACTATTTAATCACAAATTCTTAATCTTGGAACTGTAACCGAACTGTGACCAAAATAAATTACACGGTAGAAGCCGGAGGTTCGAATCCTCTATCGCCCACCATTTTCTTTTCAACAACTTGCGCAATTTAGTCCCCTTCCAAAATGACAGGTGTGCCCAAATTGGGACCGGGCAGCATGGATACAACCCAGATACTAAAACTTTTTATCTTTCCGAACGGGATTCTCTTCTTAATACCTTTATACGTGTCATGACCTGGTCGAGGGTTTCCAAATCCTCAGGATCTGTGAAATTGAGTGCTCGATTCATCATTTTCAAAGCCCGGTCCTTATCGTTTAGAGACAGGTTATCTCCAATAGCGAGAAATACCCGGATTGCGTTTTTTTTGAGCTGAGGATCTACATCTTTGTAATCTCTGATGACAGGGTCGATATCTTTACAATAAGGGGCAATTTTTGGTAGTGACTCCTGCGAGGCGATCTCAGCCAATCCCTCAAGGGCCTGTCGTTTGTACCCGACGGTCTGCGCTCTCTCAAGCACGGAGTGATATTTTTTCAGAGCCTCACCGGTTTTTTTCTGTTTTAAGGCCGTTTTCGCATCGGAAAGTATAGATACGGCTTGCCTTGCCGTTAAAGGCTTTGCTGATGTGCTTGACTCATAGGGTTCAATTTCGTCTTCTCTCAGTACTTCGATAAAATTGAGAAGCGGTGCGTTCTCAAGTCTCGGATCTTTGCTGTGGGAAGAGAGCTCGATCGTCAGGTGGCTGGCTACCTGAATGTTCCTAAATTCCTTGATCACAACTCCATTTTCAGATCCAGACACAGCCCTAATGTCAAAATCCGCGAGCTCCTCATTTCCCTGAAGATTTATGGTAAAAACTCTCTGGTCTTTTTTGTCTTTATCTGGAGCTTTAAAACCAAGTCTGACCGTATAGATACCGGGTTCCTCACCCCAAACATCATCTATTATGGGGATATCAAACCTGTTCACTCCGATGGCGCCCGATGTATAAAGCCAGGGTCTGTCCGAACCCGGGATAGTCAAATTTCTATAGTCTTTGTTAAAAAAACCCATTCCCGGGAGGATCTTTTCATTCAAGTCGAATTTCACCCCGTAATCGGGATAGTGGTTTTGGGTGTAGTTCGTGTCGGGATTGGGATACGCAAACCAAACTCTTCCATTCTTGTCCTTCATGTCCGAAGAGGCGCCGAGGTTGATAGCGAAATTTTTAACAGGAGTCATAGGCCCGTGTGTGATAAAGACCTTTCCTTTCTGCCACCGGCCGGGTTTGTTTTTGAGCACCACCGTCCCTCTCAGCGGGAAAGAGCAGGTACAGCCGGCGCTGGCCTCCGGGAAGAGGAGAACCCCCCCAGCGGGTATCATGTTAATCCAACATCCTGGCCTGATCCCTCCAAAGAGAGTCAATCCGTCGTCCTTTCCAAAATCCGTGATAGCGGCAACAGAAGATCTGTAAAATAACATCGAGGCCGAAGCCGAAGAGATAGCACAGGTATGGCCCGGCCGCAGATACTCATAGGGAACGGTCTGCCCGCTTATGGGGTGTTTCCGAGTGATGATACTGCCGGTATGGAGATCGCACACGCGTGGTTCGATAAAGACCTTGTTTCCCACGATAACAGGCCGTGTGCGATAGTTGTTAGGATGGGACCAGAGAATTTCCCCGGTTTCAGCGTCCAGGGCAGTCATGCGCTTCCAGCGAAGTGTTCCTGAGTCATGACGCCACCAATCATGGCTCCCCATGCTGGAGAAAAAGAGCAACACGCCGTTTTGATATGCAGAGGCCAGTGTATCACCACCACAACCTGTAAAATCAAGCGTTTTCGACCATTTTATTTTTCCTGTCTCCTGATCCAGCGCAAAAACCGTCCGAAAGTCCCGGTGTTCAGTCCGGACCGGGAACTCTAGGCTTTCAACATATTTCCCTTCGCTAATCAGCTTTAGTGTCTCCCGGCCTGCTCGGGCTTTTGCATCCGGAGTTACAAGGCTCTCCGCAAAGAAGATATTTCCGAGGCCTTTGCTGATAGTGATATGAGCGATCCGATTCCCCTGGTGCCGCCACTGCAATTCTCCGGTTCCAGGGTTCATTGCGAAGACAACGTCACTGACCATCAAACGGTCGGTCAGAGCGTCTTCTGTGAGATTGTAATTTTCCCAATCGGGAAAATCGGTCATCATACGCCACAGCACACCGGACCTTTTAAAATCTTCAACCAATCCGTCCGATGGTTCCGGGTATCTATTTCGTAAAACCTGGTATCGGTCCAGATACTCAAGTGGGACCTCTTCCTCTTCAATCCATTTGCCGTCTTTAACCAGGGCCTCCTGCAGGCTGAAAAATTTTCTTGGGAGCGCCGCGGCGCGCGAGCCAAAAAGATGGTCATCGGTTGCCGAAATGTGGGCCCAGCGAAAGCTCCCGTCGTCTGTTGTGTCTGGGAGTCTGATTTGGGAGAGTGTCTCTCCTGTGGCCGGATCGAGCCGGTAACAGCGGTCATATGCGCCAACATATAGAGCATCTTGCATCACGGAAAAATTCCCACCGTCAATATCCGCCCGTGGACGGATCGCCCCGGGAATTTCTCTTTCCCAGAGGAGAGTACCATTATAAGCATCATAGGCCATAACCACTTCCTCTCCCTGGATAAACATACGGCCATCCATGGAAAGCGGACTCTGGCTCTTGGCGTGCCGGTCCACCATTTTTTTGGAACCGGGTTCGCCGAACCAGAGTATCCCCAACGGACCCTGGACGAGCTCGTCATTCGAGCATGCGGTATTTCCTGGATTTCCATACTCCTCGGTCCAGTTCCCGGCACCAACGAGACTCCCGCGGGTGTATGATAACCAAGATCCTTCGATCGTCTTCTCGACAGGACCGCCAGAGACAACGGTTTCAAACCAGGCTGAGATTTCTTCCGGATCTGTCCTTAGGGCAGGTTCTGAGGATTCGGCCGGCAGGCTGAAAACAGCCACCCCGCCATAGGGCTTGAGAACTCGGAAGATCTCTTCTGGAGAGACATCTGTCTTACCGCTTGTGAGCAGGTCCTCACAAACGATAAGGTTGGCGAAGTAGTCGGGCAATGTTTCCAGATCCCAGTCAGCAACCACGATCCGATGACCGTAAAGACCACTTCCGGACAACCTGTGTCTTATGGCCGCTATTTTCTTATTGTCTGAGGTCAAAGCGATGATCTTGAGATCCGTCATGTGCGCAAGCTCATAGGCCAGTTGACCCGATCCACAACCCAAAACCAAGGCCCAGCCCGTTTCGACCCCCGTCCTTTCGATGATGTTTTCGGCTGCGGCCAGTAAAAATGCTTCATTTTTCCCATCGCTGTAGGGTTCGGCCCCAGAAAGCGCAGCAGTCGGCTGGGGGGAACTGCCTTCCCCCTGTCCGAAGCACAGGATGCCTCCTGTGTCCGTGCTCACAAAAAGACGCCCGCCCGCTGCTGACAGACCTTTGACATCTCCCGGGACCTCGATTTTCCACATCTCTTTCCCTGTTTGAGCATTAAAACCGAGGACTTTGTCTCTCCCGCCTGCAAACACATGCTCTCCAGTGAGAATGATGGTGTTGAGGTCACGGCAAAGGGTTTCCCACCGGAACATCTCAGGCTTGAGCAGGTTTTCGACTTCAGCCAGCTTAGCTATCATCCGGGTGATGTCATCTCTTTGGCGGATCAATTGTTCGGATTTCCTTGGATCGATTTGTGCCAACCGGTCGGATATATCCCTGAGCTGGGCTCTAAGATCTTCCCTTTTTTGACGAATGTCTTTGATCTGGTTCTGCTGCAGGGTCAGGTAAGCGTGCCGGTTCAGCGCATAGATGCCTTCCAGGGTTAGGGTGTAAGATGTGTCGGGCGTGATCACCAGATCAATACCGGGGAACCAGACATGCATGTCTTCTTTTCGTTCTCCTGTCTTTTGATCGTACGCTCTCTTTGCGGGCGTTCCCGAGTGATCCACACCCGCTATGAGATGCTCCCGGTCGAGGACGGCCCAGGTTCCGCCGATCTTTCCGCCAGGTTCAAGATAAAAGAGAAAGTCGCCATTTTTTTTGTCAAAAGCGGCAGGCATAGCACGGCTGGAGGGCACATACAAGATCCCATCGGACGCCACCAGATAACCTTGGGGGGAGATCCCACCAAAGGCCAACTCGTGCTCCCGATCCCCAATAGTGTCGTTCTTCCAGACGATCGAACCGTCACGTGCATCGAGGGCGCAGATGTAAATTCCTTCATAGGGAAAGACACCGGCACCAAAATAGACGATCCCCGCGTCCACGAGAACATTTGTCCTGATAGGCCAGAGGGAGATCATGCTCCCGTTTCCCAAGAGCTTTTCCGGGCCGGGGCCAGCCCGATATTTCCATATGAGTTTACCGTTTCCGGCATTCAGACAGTAGACATATCCGTCGTCAGAACCTGCATAAATCCTGCTATCAGCGATCGTTGGGGCATAACGGACCGGGCCGTCGGTGAAAAAATGCCATTTCTCCTTGCCGGTGGCCGCATCCAACGCACGGATCTTGTGGTCCAAGGAAGATCCAAAAAAGACCATACCGTAGGCCGCAGACGTATAAAAAGCGTTGTCCATCTGCATTCTCTCCATTTCTTCTCCGGGCTCGGGCCATGCCGGCCGCGGTGATAGGGACGACTGGTAGGCCCACTCGAGAGTCAGAGGTATAGGCAGAGTCTCTTCCGAATATCCGCTGTGGGTTCTGTCATGCCGAAAAGTCATCCAGCCGCTCCCGGTCCTGTCTCCCGGCCCACATGCACTCAAAAGGACCAGAATCAGACCTAGAATCCTGCAGATGTTTTTTTCACATTTTTTTCTAGACATTCCGTTTGCCTCCATTCTATGGAAATGGGCTATTCACGTTTTGAACAGAGTCGGCCCTGTTCCAAGCGGATGATCCTTTCGGCGTAGGGGTCGCAATCCTGGCCGTGGGTGACAACGATAACGGTGCAGCCCTCGCGATGGACTTCTGCCAGACAGCTGGCGATTATGGCTGCATTCTCGGGGTCCAGGTTTCCCGTGGGTTCATCGGCCAGCATAATTTCCGGTTTTTTGAGCATTGCTCTGGCGATCGCGGTGCGCTGCTTCTCTCCTGCGCTGAGTTCTGCAGGGAGGTGGGCGGAGCGATCGTCGAGGTTCAACTGTTTCAGCAGGGACCGGGCCCTGGGTTTGAGTCCCTTGTTCACACCGCCTGCACTGCCCGATGGCAGCAGAACATTTTCGATCACAGTCAAATAGGGAATGAGGTGAAACAGCTGAAACACAAAACCGATCTTTTCAGCCCTGAATTCTAACCGGTTTTTGTTATCTATATTGTATGGATCCATTCCTGCCACGATTAGACGCCCGCTCGTGGGCCGGAGCATTCCGCCAATAGTCAGAAGAAGAGTGGTTTTACCACTCCCGCTGGGTCCTCGTATGACTATGAATTCATTACGTTCGACCTTAAAATCGATTTCGTCCAGAGCTTTGACGATACCTGAGGACCTGTTGTAATGCTTGCTCACTTTTTCCAGAACAATCACGTCTATTCTTCCCTCAAGGTTACGGCTGGATCCTGATATACACCCAGCATGGTCGGGATGATCACTGCAGCAGCGCACACCAGCGGAGATCCCAAAAGGGACCATAAAAGCAGCTCCATTTGGGGTTTTATCGAGGCAGCGGTGATTTTAAAGATTTGGGGGCCGAATTTGACAGAAAGCGCTGTTCCCAAAAAAAATCCAAGGGCCGCGCCGGCAAAACCTATAACTACCGCCTTCCCCAGAAAGAGAAGGGCTATTTTCCCGGAGCCGTAGCCTATGGCACGCATGATTCCGATTTCGTGTCTGCGTTCACGGACATTCAAAAAGGCCAGGATGCCGATCCAGGCCATGACTGCAAACAGTAGCAGCGAAAAAATATAACTGAAATACCGTTCCGCCATTATACGCTGCTCTTGACGGGCAGTCGCGATGGACTGCATCAGTATGACTTTGGCGCCGGGGAGGACATCTTTAAGCTGAGTCCTCAGCTGATCCAGTGAATCCATTTGATCGTAATCACCAACACACATACACTCCAAAGCCTTGATCTCGTTTATACGGCCTGTCATATCCAATATATTCTGTATATCTTTTAGGTGCCCGTATATCCGGATATCATCACGGCTCCCGGTTTCAGACAGGCTTCGGGCCACGGTGAATGGATGGTTTTCGATCTCGATGATATCACCAGGGTGAAGGCCAAGGTCTCTAGCCGGTTCAAACCCGACATAGACCGTTCCCGGTTCAATGGAAAATGTCATTTGCGAGCTGCTTTTCCCAGGAGGGATAACCTCCGGGGCCATTCCGGTCAAGATAACCTCATGATCTGCCCAAATAATGGTTTTTTGAAGAGTGGCGGTCAGATGATTATACGAAATCCCCGGATGATCAGCCAGGTCATACACATAGTGTTCCGGCATGGAATGCTGCGAGAATCCGATGATCCAGAATTTCTCCATATCGGTCTCTTGGGGTATGACTCTTAGGTTGAATCCAATATCCCGCATCAGCCGCGTGGTCTCTCTTTTGGATGCCTCTCCAGCAGAAAAAAAAGCGACGAATAACGCGGTTGCTAACAGGATGGCGGTCAGACCCAGGATAAAATTTGTCTTTCGATAGCGGATCTCACGAACGATCTGCTGGAACGTAGTCATGGCCTTTCCCGCTTTGCTCGATTCCTGATATAGATCGCCCCCACCAGGATAGCGATCAAGACAAATCCTGCCAGGAGGAGCGGAATGAGGTAATTGAAGCCGGACTGAGACTTCCCTGAAGATTGAGGGCTGAACTTCTGGGAGAGAGCAGGTGAGATCCTGGATGAACCTAGCTTTTTGCTGAAGGCCAGCGCTTTTTCCCGGTACTGGCCAAGCTCCCAGAGCGGCCCGCCCAACACCTCGCCCGATTCTGTATCCAGATTGTTTGCAGCGAGGATGCCGGCAATCTCACGTTTGAGCAAGGGATTTTCAGCATCAAAACCTAGGTATTTCACAACCTCTGTCTGTAAGTTTTCATCCCATCTGAGGGGAATACTTTGCCCGATCAAACCCTTCTTATCCAATCCGCAGTCACACGACAGCCCGATGATTGTTAACATGTCGGTGATTTCAGAAGCGCTTACCAATGCGCTTTCGAAAGGGGAATAAAAGATGCGTCCGCGTCCGAATAGGATCGCGAGCCTTGCCCGGTCCATATCCCCAGTGTTGAGATCCAAACTCCAGAGAAAGATCCTTTCTCCCGTCGTCCTGTCCTGAGGGATGACGATGATATGGGGGGGAGTCTCGATCCGTTTGGGCAGCTGGCTCATCACTGAGTCTATTTTCCGGGAAGCTTGCTTGATTTTCTCGAAAGCCGAACGGTTTTCCTCGGGGTCCGGCCCCTCGATCAATATCAAAACCGCATAAGCTTTGACGATGTGGGCCAGGATATCTTCGCGTACCGATGAAGAGACCGCATTCTGGAGCACTTTATGAATGCTGTCCCGGTTGACAGACGTGTCATTAGGAATATGAAGAGGTAGGGTTCGCTGGTCAGGTGATGTCAGGATGAACGCTGGTGGGTCCTGAAGATCCCAGAACCGATAGTGCTCCATGGCCTTGTGATTTCGATCTCTGGAAACATGTACAATCACAGGAAGAATATTACTTCCGTTGAGCACACGCAGGGACTCTTCTTTGAACACCTCAATGCTCTGCGCCAAGGTCTTATCATCAATAAAAAAATAAAGCCTGTATGGGAGATCGTTCAGATTCACAAAACCAGCATCACGGATGTTGTAATCACAGGGGAAAACGCCCACAAAAAACCAGATGATGCTCGCTGAGATCAGGATAAACCTTTTCATTCTCAAGCTTTTTCTCCTAGGATTCTTATCATAACCGGAAGGATACTGCAAGCCGCGCTTCTTATTCCTTTCAGTCCCCAATCCTAGAAAAATGAGCCCATTTTGTGACTGCAATTCTGTTCCCATCTCTAAATTGATAGCTCCTATTTTTTAACATATCAGGCATTAGAAGATAAAAACATCTAGAGTGTTACCTTGTTTTGGTAGGTAGCACATTCGCCCAGAATCCATAAAACGAAATATAGCCAATCCTGTAAATGGAATATAAACTTTGGTATCAGCATCCTGATTCTTAAAATGAACTGGATTTTGAGTCCCGGGTTAGACTTTAATACAAAGTCCTCTTGACAAATAATTATCATTTGGTTATTGTGCCAAATATGAAAATGAATAACAGGAAAAGAGCTCGTTGCGAAACGAGAGCAGCCATTTTAAAGGCCCTTGCTCATCCAACTCGGCTTTTTATGATTGAAGAGCTTGCAGATAAATCTTATTGTGTCTGCGAGCTTACTGAAATGGTCGGACTGGATGTCTCTACAGTATCAAAACACCTTTCGATCCTTAAGAATGCCGGATTAGTCAATGTCGAGAAAAAGGGAAAACAGGTGTTTTACAGCCTCCGCATGCGCTGTGCTTTAAATTTCCTTGATTGTGTGGAGGCCGTACTTAGAGAGCAAGCACAAGACCGAATGGACGCAATACAATAATTTTTTTAAACTTCATTTGGTCAATTGGCAAATAATGCAAGATTAAAGTTTAAGAAATTGAAACTATGAGTCAGACAGACTGGAAAAGCGAATGGAAGCCTCTCTTGATAATTACCTTTGTATTTCTGGGCACTTTCTATCTTCCTTTGGGTATCCCCCGGTTCGATAACGCCCTTATGGAATCACTGCATCTTGCGAAATGGTATGCTCAAGAACATGTTCTGACTTGTCTCATTCCTGCTTTTTTTATTGCTGGAGCCATTGCGGTATTTGTGAGCCAGGCATCAGTGATGAAATACTTTGGAGCAAAAGCAAAAAAAGTTCTTGCATATGGTGTCGCATCTGTATCAGGCTCGATTCTCGCTGTTTGTTCCTGTACGGTTCTTCCCCTTTTCGCAGGAATATACAGGATGGGAGCAGGATTAGGTCCTGCCACAGCCTTCCTGTATTCCGGGCCGGCAATCAATGTTCTGGCAATAATTTTAACGGCCAGAGTTCTAGGGCTTAAACTCGGAATCGCCCGCGCTTTAGGAGCCATTATTTTTAGTATCGTAATCGGGCTTTTGATGCATTTTATTTTCCACAAAGAGGAAGTGGAAAAAGCCAATGCCCAGATGGCCATGCCTGAGCCCGAGGTTTCTAGATCTCTATGGCAGAATGCTCTTTATTTTGCCTCGATGATCGGGATTTTGGTCTTCGCGAATTGGGGAAAACCAGAAGATCCTTCAGGATTCTGGAATCTCATATACTCTTCAAAATGGTTCATCTCCGGTAGTTTCGCGCTTGGATTGGCTCTTATTCTTGTGGCTTGGTTCGGACTTAAATGGTGGAAGGTGGCCATGGCTTTCGTTCCCGCCATTATCCTTGGGCTGGCACTTCCCCACGAACCAGTCATTGCCTTTGCTGCGGGAATCATCGGGCTTTCAATTTTAACTAGTACGGACAAAGGAGAGGTTGGAGACTGGTTCAGTTCCACATGGGGATTTACCAAGCAAATCTTGCCGCTTCTCTTTTTCGGAGTGGTCATAGCCGGCGTTTTGCTCGGACGTCCAGGACACGAAGGGCTGATTCCATCTGAGTGGGTGAGCTCTGCAGTAGGAGGAAACTCCATTTTGTCGAATCTAGCCGCTTCGGTTGCCGGTGCTTTCATGTATTTTGCTACTCTTACAGAGGTCCCCATACTCCAAGGACTTATCGGAAATGGCATGGGGCAAGGGCCTGCATTGGCGCTGCTCCTTGCCGGTCCCGCATTGAGCCTTCCCAACATGCTGGTTATTCGCAGCGTTATGGGAACGAAAAAAACAATTGTGTTTATCTCCCTAGTCATTTTGCTTTCAACAATAACCGGTTTGATATACGGAGCATTCTTTTGATTCAAGGAGGATGAAAAATATGTTGAAAATCCAAATCTTAGGAACAGGTTGTCCAAAATGCAAAAAGCTAACGGAAAATGCTGAAAAAGCTGCACACGAATTGGGCGGTGATTACGAAATAATCAAAGTGACGGATATCAATGAAATCATGAAGTTCGGCGTTATGTT
>Ga0114930_10003081_pt1 | contig 14735 bp, 9 predicted proteins | sample AnhtaG_FD_87300 | JGI IMG/M metagenome (GOLD analysis project Ga0114930, IMG submission 87300) | Deep subsurface microbial communities from Anholt, Denmark to uncover new lineages of life (NeLLi) - Anholt_01485 metaG | ecosystem: Environmental > Aquatic > Marine > Oceanic > Sediment | place... | reverse complement strand
CGGCGAATTTGTGGGATCAGAAGCTGATCAACACCGAGGATGCCACGCCGTACCTCGACGAGTTCCGCAAGAACCTCGACTTCTGCGTGGACCTCGGCATCCCCGGCATCCGCGTCGACACCGTGCAGCCCCCCACTATCTTCGACGAGGTCGACCCGGACACGGCGCGCGAACGGGTGGTCTCGACCTGGAAGCGGTGCGCCCGCGAGGCCGCCGGCAAAGGCGTTTACGTGACGTGGGAGTTTGAGCCGGGCTTCGCGTTCAACAAACCGTCGGACATCCTGCGCATCGTGGACGAGGTGAACGACGACAACTTCGGCGTCCAGTTCGACACGTGCCACGCCCACATGGTGGCGGTCGTGGGCGCGCGCCAGCCCGGCGAGAAAGAGACGCTCCCCGGCGGCGCGCTCGAGCTGGCCCAGAAGCTGCGCGGGAAGATCAACCACCTCCACCTCATCGACTCCGACGGCACCCTACACGACAACGAAACCAGCACCCACGCCCCCTTTGGCGAGGGGCTACTCGACTTCGATGAGCTGATTCCCGAGCTCAACCGCTCCGGCGTCCCCCACGATTGGTGGACCATCGACCTGTGCTTCTGGCCCGACGCATGGACCGTCACGGCCAAGTGCAAACAGGCCGTCGATGAACTCAACGCGAAGTACGGCGAGTCGTAGAAGGCCACCGCACTTGGTGACGAACCGGCCCCCACCAGTTCAAGGGATACTGCGGTCGAGTACGAAATGGCGCCCACGAGGCCGCCGTTCGACCGGTTGCCTTGGTCAGTGCCGCCGAATCGAATACACTGTCAATTGACGGTACAATACGCGCGAGACGTTAGGAGCGAGTGATGGCTGTTGCTGAGCAGATTCTCGAGATGGTGGACGCGCTGCCGCCTGAAAGGCAGAAAGAAGTGCTGCACTTCGCAGAGTTCCTTGCAAACCGCTATGCCGCAAAGCGCGCTCGCCGGAGCTCGCGGGGGCTCTGGGCGGATCTGGGAGTCGAGATCACCGAGAAAGACATCGAAGAGGCGCGGCGGGAGATGTGGGCGAACTTCCCGCGTGAGGACATTCCATGAGTGGGATGGTTCTCGACACTCACGCGGTTGTGTGGCATCTCTTGGACTCCCCGAGGCTCTCTCCCAAGGTCTTGTCGCTTGTCGAACAGGCTGTCCGAGACGGTGACCCACTGTATGTCTCCACGATATCGCTGTTGGAAACAGTCTATCTCGTTGAGAAGCGGAGACTGCCGGAGGAAGCGCTCGACCGGCTTATACAGACCCTTTCGAGGCCCGACTCGGATATTGTCTCTGTCTCTTTCAGCATGGCCATAGCACTTGCGGCACGTCAGATCCCTCGCGAACAAGTCCCCGACATGCCCGACCGCATTGTCGCAGCAACGGCGCTTCATTTGGGCGTCCCGCTCATCACCCGGGACAGCACGATTCAGAAGGCAGGTATTGAGACCATCTGGTGACGGAAGCGCGGAGGATCTCTGCGCATAGTGGAGGGACAGCAATGGCTATCAAGAAGTTGAACATCGGACTAATGGGTTGTGGATTCATGGGCCGTACGCATTCGAATGCGTACAACAAGGTCAATAAATTCTTCGACCTCGATTACCAGCCTGTCCTCAAGGCGGCCTGTGCGCGCAAGGAGGACAAGCACAAGCTCGAACCGTTCGCGGAGAACTGGGGCTGGGAAAGCACCGAGACCGATTGGCATAAGATGATCGAGCGCGACGATATCGACGTGATCGATATCGTCAGCCCGAACAACACGCACCATGACATCGCCATGGCCGCGGCCGCGGCGGGCAAGATCGTGTTGTGCGAGAAGCCGCTGGCCATGAACGCCGCCGAGGCGGTCGAGATGGCCGAGGCCGTCGAGAAGGCCGGTGTGGCGAACATGGTGTGGTTCAACTACCGCCGCGTGCCGGCCATCTCGCTGGCGAAACAACTCATTGACGAAGGCCGCCTCGGGCGCGTGTTCCACTATCGCGCCAAGTATCTCCAGGACTGGACCATCAGCCCCGACGTGCCCCAGGGCGGGCAGACCTTGTGGCGTCTTGATGCGTCCGTCGCCGGCAGCGGCGTCACGGGCGACCTATTGGCGCATTCGATCGACACGGCCATATGGCTCATCGGCGGCATCGACAAGGTCACCGCGATGACCGAGACCTTCATCAAAGAGCGCGCGTTGCAGGACGAACCCGGCGTACGCAAGCCCGTCACCATCGACGACGCCTGCGCGTTCCTGGCGCGGTTCAAGAATGGCGCCCTCGCCACCTTCGAGTCCACGCGCTACGCCCGCGGCCGAAAGAACCAGAATACCTTCGAGGTGAACGGCGAACACGGCTCGATCGCCTTCGACCTCGAGGACGCCCACCAGCTCCAGTACTTCGACCACCGCGACGACGACCACGTACACGGCTGGCGCACCATCCTCGTAACGGATTCCGACCACCCCTACATGGAACACTGGTGGGTGCCCGGCTGCGTCATCGGCTACGAGCACACCTTCATCAACGCGCTGGCCGATTTCCTCAAGGGGCTCGAAACCGGCGAACCCGCGCGGCCCAACTTCCGCGACGCCCTCGAGACCCAACACGTCTGCGACGCCGTGCTCGAGTCCGCCAGAACCGAAGCGTGGGAGCCGGTCGGAGCTTAGCGTCCTGAGTCTCGATTTCGGCAAATAGTCCAAAGGCTTGCGAAGGGGAGGGCGAGGCTCCGTCCGAGCCGCGTTCTGCGCCGGCACCCGGCTCGGACGGAGCCTCGCCCTCCCGGAACTGGCGGGACGTTCCAGGGCGGAGCGTGGCCGTTGCGCAACGGCCACGCCCGAGAGGATCCCTATGTGGGCCGGTTGCGCGACCGTGCCGGGTGAGGCACAATAAACCGGCTCACGCACGAGGGGTGGACTCCGACACATGCTGAAGCACCTTGGACCTTGGAGGGGATTCCTAATCCTCGTTGGCATCATTCTCCTGCTCCATTTCATCTTCATCAGTGTCTTCGTTTGGTCCTTCGACTATTCCCCGGTGATCGTCCCCTTGCACCTGCTTGTTGTGTTCGCCCTCATTAGCGCCATCACCCTGTTCTTGGCATTGCTGGCGTCCTTTCGCCGCTTCCGGGAATGGCGACGGGCTCGGATCGTCGTCGGTCTGGTCCCCGGCGTGGGCGCGGTCCTGTTGGCCGCTCTGGCCGGCCTGGACTACGTCTCGAACTATGCGTGGGGCTGCAACGTCACGGGCAAGGTGCTCATCGGATACATCCTGCCCGACTGGTCGAGCATCAGCACGTCTTTGCCCATCCACACACGGTGGGTGTACGTGGCCATGCTCGTGTTCCTCGGGCCGGTTATCGTGCTGTACCTCGCCTTGTCCGGCCGGTTCCTGAGGGGTCTCCAGGAGATGTTCCTGCCGGGCCGCCCCTTCAGCCTGTTTCGGAATCGCAGCAGAGGAACCGCATCGGGCGTCGCGCTGGGCGCCACGGCGGTCGCGTTCGGCGTATTCCTGGCCCTGACCGTGCCGGCGCCCAGCAATCTATGGCGAGGCGAGCCCATCGTCGGCCTGTCTCGTCCCTACGCCATCCTCCAGAACGAAATGCGAAATGCCGAGGTGTCCGAGCAGGACCGGCGCGCGCGCGCGGCCTATCCTCGCGGCCGCGCGTTCGAGAAGACGAACGTGGTGCTCATCATGGCCGACTCGCTGCGCCCCGACCACATGCAGGTCTGCGGCTACGAGCGCCCGACCACCCCGTTTCTCACCGACCTGGCCGAGACCGGCTGGCTGCGAAAGGTGGCCTTCATGACCTCGACCTGCTCCGAGACCGCGTGCGGCGTCCTCAGCACCGTCGCCTCCAGGAGCTACGTGAACCTGTCGGATTACAACTTCAAGCTGCACGACCTCTTGCACGACCAGGGGTACCGCGTGTACTTCCTGCTCTCCGGCGACCATACGCTCTTCTATGACCAGTACAAACACGTCCTCGGCGAGGGTGTGGACCTGTTCTTCGACGGGGTCTGCTCGGAGCGCTACCCGGTGAGTGACGACCGCCTCGTGCTCGAGGGACTCGAGCGCGTGCCCGACTACGACGGCACGCCCGCCTGCTTCTTCTTCTTCCTGATGGCGTCGCACATAGTCGGCGTCAAGCTCGCACCCTACGGGCAGTACCAGCCCTCGAAGCTCGGTCTGTCCGGCATGGCGGCCGTGTGGCTCGGCGAGCGCAACAATCAGACCTTGACCAACCTCTACGACAACGGCGTCCTACAGGTCGACGCGTTCATCGAGCAGATCTTCGAGGCTCTTCGGCACAAAGGCTATCTCGACGACTGCCTCGCCATGGTCACCGCCGACCATGGCCAGGGGCTCGGCGAACGGGGCTACTACTCGCACACCGTCTACCTGTACCAAGAGGACATCGGCATTCCCTTGCTCATCTACGACGAGCCCGAGGTCCGCTACGCCAATCTCGAATTCGCCACCCAGAAAGACGTGGCGCCTACCATCGCCGACCGGCTCGGCCTGCCCGTTCCGGATTGCTGGGAGGGCGTGTCGCTCCTGAGCGACGCCCCCCACGCCTACACCTTCCACACGACCCGCCGGAACGACGTCTGGCGCGCCGTCATCTGGAGGACCCAAGGCAAGCTGTACAAATACCTGCGCTGGCGCAAAGAGAGCCCCCCGGCCCGAAGGGAAGCGCTCTACGAACTCGTCAGCGATCCGGGGGAGCGCCGCAATCTGCTGCGAAAGGTCGACCCGGCCCTCGTCCGCCACCTCAGGGCCCAAATGGCCGCCGCCTTCAACGTCCCGGCCGACTAGGAGTTGCTGCGAATGTGACGCCGGCCGGCCCGGGAAGTCCCCAGGGCCACGGTCTCTGAGGGAACGCAAAACACGACCTCACGCAGAGAACGCAGAGAAAAAGGCAAGAGGCCGTCTTCTATTGCCCTTTGCGTTCTCTGCGCCTCTGCGTGAGGTCTCATTGATTGTCAATTGCCTGGTTCCGGCTGTGCCGGGGTGGCGAGGGCAGTGTCTCAGAAATCAACCTGGAACCGGGTCTGGAGAACGTCGAGGTCGCCCTTGTAGAAGCCGTGGTCGATCGTCGCGCGCACGTAGTTGAGCATCAGTCGCGTGCTCGGATTCAGGTACCAGTTCAGGCCGGCCGTGTAGTTCCGCTCTTCCCCGCCTCGGATGGGGCCGTCCTCGAGGTCCAGGCAGGAGTAGCGCAGTGCAAGTTCCCAGGCCCCCCATCCCCGCTCGCCCTGCAGGGAAAAATCGCGCTTCGGAACCACCCTGCCGAACACGCCGTGAGCGGTCTTGTACGGCCGATGCTCGCCCGTGAGGAAGCAACTGGTCTGCACGTAGTATCCGTCCAAGTGGCGGGTGCGGGAAAAGGTCGTCTCGACGTCGGCCCGCGCGTATTCCCCCTGAACCAGCCACGGGCCGTAGATGAATGCCGCCTCCGCATCCCAGAGGTCCACGTCGTCCATCCGCGCCTCCAGAAAGCGATAGCCTTCGAAGGACTCGGTATTCAAGTAGTAGTTGGCCAGGTGGGCCTCCGGCCGGACGCGCCAACCAATCACCGCGCCATCCGGATTGCGATGGCTGTAGGCGATCCCGAGGTGGAGCAGCCTTCTTCCGTCCTGCTCATACCAGGGCAGGCCGGTCAGGCGTCCGGTGACCGCGAAGCCCTGGTCCTCGTCCGAATCGTCGTCCGAGGGGAAGTCGTCCACGTCCTTGAACGCGCCCACGGCCCAAGTGAGGCGCTCCTTCAGCGCGTGGTCGTGGGCCATCACCCCGAGGTTCCGATTGGGCGCAAACACGGCCGGAAGCGGGAGTTCCATGAATGTGTGGTCGCTGATCCCGGTCGAGCGCTCAAGGCCGAAGGGCTCACGGAAATGCCCGACCTTCAGGGTCCCCACCAGGGGCAAGCCCGTGACGGCGACGTAGACGTCTTTGAATTTTGCCTCGCCGCTGTTGCCCGCGAAGTCGTACTCGGTACGGAACAGCACGTTATCGTAGATGCGGCCCTCGAAGTTGATGCGCGCGCGGCGAAATTCCGCGCCGTCGTCCTCGTCCCCGGCGGCCTTGATGCGTTCGTCCTGGTCGAAAAAGGCCCAATCGCACTGGAGGCGTCCGCCCACCTTCAACTCGAAACGCTTGTCCTGCGTCTCGAAGCGCAGGCCCCGTCGCCAAAACACGCGCAGGTCCTCCGGCCCGGCCTGAGGTTGGGCGCCGGGCCCGGGGGCCTCACCGTTTGCATGCGTGTTCCCCTCCGTTGCGCCGGCTGCCGTCAGTCGACCCAATTCCCGCTCAAGCTCGGCCACGCGCTTCTCGAGACGGGTCACTGCCTCCAAGAGCTGTTGCTCCCCCGTGGGACGGCAAGGCGCCTCGGCATGGAGGCGCGGACTCGACAGAACCAGCGCCAACCCAAGGAGGCAGTTGGCAAGGAAGACACAACCCGGCCGCTCCGCGCCTCTCACAGCAGGACCTTGCTCAGTGTGAGGCCGCCCAACAGAAGCACCGCGCAAGCCACGGCCAGGCGCGCCTTCCTCTCGGGAATCCACTTGAGCGTGTATGCCGCGAAGGGCACCGACGGTAGGGCGCCGCACATGAGCCACGGCGCAAGTCCCCAGTCGGTGCCCGGCCGCAGAGCGCAATACAGCAGCACGCCGACCAGACACGTCACGCCTTCGGACAGGGAGGTCACCCCGACGGCGCTTTTCACACTGATCCCCGACACCATCTGCCCGCCCGTCACCAACGGCCCGTATCCTCCCCCGCTCATGCCTTTGTTGAACGAAGCGATCGTTCCCACAATGGCGATTCGCCGCCACGAGAAGCGCGGCGTGCGGCGTGAATTGGCCAGCAGGTACACACCCATCGATAATACGATGACCCCGATGCAGACCTTGAGGACATCAGCCGGCAGCTTCACCGCCAGGACCACCGAAACAAGCGTCCCCACGACCGCGAAACCGGACAGCATCAGCCCCACTTTCCCTTCGGGCGAGGACGGACGCAGGTCCACGTTCTTCACCCTGTGATGAAACAACGCCGCCGTGAGCCCGGTGAACAACTCCGATAGCAGGACCGCCGGCACCACCTCGAGCGGCTCAAACCCCAGCAGAAGCAGCAGCGGCGTCAGCGCCGTGCCGTACCCCATGCCGAGGCTCGAATCGACGAACTCGCACACGAAAGCCAACGGCACGATCAGAATCGGGGAAAAAGCCATGCTGCGCTCTCCTCGCGGCATGCACGCCGCTTTGGGTCTTTTCGAAACCCATGCAGTGGCAGCAAGAGGCGCGCCAAGTCGTATGTTCTGCCATATGTCCATATCATATAAGAGCTTGCGATTATGGTCGGGGCGACTCAACAAGCGCATCAAGCAAATATCCTAGACAATCGCCGTGATATTTGCTACAATAACCGCTAGAAATGGCCGGAGATCCCCGTGGAAACCTTCCGAGAGATACTGCTCGATGTCTGGCGCGAGGCGTGTCGCCACATCGAGATCGGCGAATCCACCGCCAACATCGCGGCCCTGTTCGCCCACCACATGCCCGTCGATCAACTGTATGTCCGCCGCATCGACGAGGCCCGGCCCGGACTCGAGACGGTCGCCCTCGGCTTGCCGGAGCCACAGCGGGATTCGCCCGACGCCCGCACCGAGTGCTCCAGCGAGGCCATGCGGGCCTTGCTGGCCTGGGCGCACGGGGGCGCGCCCTCGCTGCACCGCGCCGACGAGGCCGCCACTGCCGAGCTTGCCGTCATCCTGCCCCGCCACCGCGGCCGCGACGTGCTCTATGGGCCCTTGAGCGGCGGGGACAGGCCCGTCGGGGTGCTCGTCCTCGAGGCGCGCCCCGGCGAGACTTTCGAAGCGCGTCACCTCGAAATGATGCGGATTCTACTGGAACCCCTTGCCGTGGCCTTCGAGAACGACCGACGCTTGCGCGAAGTGACCGTGTTGCGCGAAGCGGCCGAAGCCGACAAACGCTCGCTGCTCACCAAGCTCGGGCGCACGGGCCTCGACGACGTCATCATCGGCAGCGACAGCGGCCTGCGGTCCGTGATGAAGCGGGTCCAGCTCGTGGCGTGCTCCGACGTACCGGTCCTCATCTTCGGCGAAACCGGCACCGGAAAGGAACTGATCGCCCGGGCCATCCACAAACGCTCCGCACGCGCCGCCGGCCCGGTCATACGCGCAAACTGCGGCGCCATTCCACCCGAACTCATCGACTCCCAACTCTTCGGGCATGAGCGCGGCGCCTTCACCGGGGCCGTGCAGGCGCGCAAAGGCTGGTTCGAGCGCGCCGACGGCGGCACGCTCTTCCTCGACGAGATCGGCGAACTGCCGCTCGCGGCCCAAGTCCGCTTGCTCCGCATCCTCCAGGACGGCTGGCTCGAGCGCGTCGGCGCCCACCAACCGCTCAACGTGGACGTCCGCGTCGTCGCCGCGACCCACGGCGACCTCGCCGCCATGGTGTCCCAAGGCGCCTTCCGCGAGGACCTCTGGTACCGCATCAACGTCTTCCCCATCCTGCTGCCCCCCTTGCGCGACCGGACACAGGACGTTCCCCTGCTCGCCACACACTTCGCCGAGAGGGCCGCGATTCGCTTCGGCCTGCCAGTATTGATGCCCTCTGAGCGCGACATCGTCCTGCTGTCGTCATATCCCTGGCCCGGCAACGTCCGCGAGCTCGCCACCGTCATGGACCGCGCGGCCCTGCTGGGCAACGGCCGCCGTCTCGAAGTCGCCAAGGCCCTCGGGGTCGTGGGCCCGGCGGCCGAAACCCCACGCCATATCCCACACGGGAACGCTGCGCCCGAAATGGCGCACGAAGGCATCCTCCCCTTGGACGAGGCGATGCGCCGGCACATCGAGGCCGCGCTCGCTCACACCACGGGCCGCATCGAAGGACCGCACGGCGCGGCCGTCCTGCTCGATGTCAATCCCCACACCCTGCGCGCCCGCATGCGCAAGCTCGGGATTCGGTGGACCGAATTCCGCCTGAAGCCGCCCCCGCCCCGTGTGTCCTGAAGACCCCTCGGAAACGCATCGAGACCCGCGCAAACCGGGAAGGAGGACGAGCGACATGGTGACGACGGTACTGAGCGCACTGGCGATTAGCATGACGGCGAGCGCGGCGGGGTTGACCGCCGAAGTGCAGCCGCTGAATGGCTCGCCGGCCCTGTTCGTCAACGGCAAACCGACCGTGCCGCTGATGTTCTACGGCTGGGCCGCTGGGTCGCGCCCGACCCTGGTCGATCTCGCGCCCGAGTGGCGCCAATTCCACCTCTCGTTCGTGGCGCCCGAGGACAATGAAGGCCAGTGCGGCGTGCACATCCGCATGGCGACCGGGCCCGGCGCGGTCTGGGTAGACGACGCGCGGTTCTACCAAGGCCCATTCCGTCCCGACGCCGAGAACGAGCAACTGCGTTGCGGCGACTGGGAATGCAGCCGAGACGAGGCCGACCAGGCGTGGACGCTGTTCGTCAAGACCGACGCCGGCGCCAAGGCCCAGTGGACCTTCGACGCGACCACCCGCCGCACCGGGGACCAGAGCGGCAAAGTCGCCATCGAGCAGCCCGGCCAGAGCGCGTGGCACGTCCACCTGTACCAAACGGGCCTGACCGTGCGCAAGGGGCAGCGGTACACGTTCTCGCTGTGGCTCAAGGGCGACCGCGAGCGCCAGGCCGAGATCCAAGTCCTCCATCACGGCCCGCCATGGCGCATCTACTCCGGCACCGAGGATTCCCCCATGGACCGGCAGGTGCGCCTGGCCGCCGCGGCCGGCGTCCACCTCCACTCCTTCGGCCTGGGCATGCCCTGGCCGCAGCCCGAACAGGAACCGGACTTCTCGAGGGTCGACGAAACCCTCGAACAGGTGATCGAGGCCGATCCCGACGCCCTCCTCCTGCCGCGCTTCGGCGTGGACCCGCCGGGATGGTGGTACGACGAACACCCCGACGAAGCGCTCGAGTTCGACGACGGACAGCGCCGGCCCGTCTGTGTGGCCTCGACGCTCTGGCGCGAGCAGATGGTCGGCCACGTGCGCGCCCTCGTGGCCCACTGCGAGGCGAAGTACGGCGACCGCATGCTGGGCTACCATCCGTGCGCGCAACATACCGGCGAGTGGTTCTACCCGCGCACGTGGGAGGCCCGCCACAGCGGCTTCAGCCCCGCCATGCAACGCGGCTTCGCCGCTTGGCTCGAGCACAAGTATGGCGACGCGCAGGCGCTCCGCCGCGCCTGGGCCCAAACCGACGCCGAGTTCGACACCGCGCCCGTACCGACCGTCGACGAGCGAAGCACGGCGGCCCTCGGCCTGTTCCGCGACCCGCAACGCGAACGGCGGATCATCGACTTCCACGAGTACCAGCAAGTGGCCATGGTCGAACCCCTCGAGCTCGTCGCGCGCGCCGTCAAAGAGGAAACCGGCGGCCGGAAGCTGGTGGTGCTCTTCTACGGATACTACTTCGAGATCGGCGGCCTGCCCCTCGGGCCCCAAACCAGCGGCCACCTCGCCCTGGCCCGGCTCCTCGAGTGCCCCTACGTCGACGTCGTCTGCTCGCCCATATCCTACGGCGACCGCGGCCTGGGCGGCATCGGCGCCTTCATGGTCCCCGTCGATTCCGTCCGCAACCACGGCAAACTCTGGCTCAACGAGGACGACACCCGCACCTACCTGACGCCGGAGAACGCCGGCTACGGCCGGGTGGACACCCCGCAGCACACCCACTGGGTCCACCAGCGCAACTTCGGCCACCTCCTGCCGCGACGCCTGGCCTGCTGGTACATGGACCTCGGCGGCACCGGGTGGCTCGCCGGCCAGGACATCTGGGACCAGATCGCGTCCTTGCGGCAGGTCTACGAGGCCCACCTGACCCAGCCCGCGTGCTGGTCCCCCGAGGTGGCCGTCATCGTTGACGAGGCCGCACCCCTCTACCTGGCCTGCAACGCCACCGTCATGCGACCCTTGGCCAGCGGCCTGCGCACCCAGCTCTATCGCATGGGCACCCCCTTCGGCCTCTACCTGCTCAGCGACCTCGTCGCCGGCCGCGTGCCGCCCGCCGCGGCGTACATCTTCGTCGGCTGCTTTCACCTGACACCCGAGGCGCGCCAAGCCGTCGCCCAGCAGACCCGCGCAAAGACCGCCGTCTGGTTCTACGGCAGCGGCTACCTCGACGACCGCGCCTCCGTGGACCAGATGAGCGACCTCACCGGCATGACGTTGGTCGAGCTCGACGACCCGCCCAACCCGGTGGTCACGGTAGAACCCACGGAGACCCCTCTTACCGCAGGACTCGCGGGGACGTCCTTCGGCGCCGATGCCCCACTGGCCCCGCTCTGGGCCATCGAGCCCGCGCCCGACACACACGTCATCGGACGCTTCCCGGACGGACACGTGGCCGTCGCAGCCGTCGACAAGGACGCCGGCGGTTCCATCTACATCGGCGCCGTGACCGCCCCGGCCGCCCTTTTGCGCAACATCCTCAAGGCGTCGGGCGTCCACGTCTACCTCGACAGCGACGACGTGCTGCTAACCGACGGCCAATTCCTGTCCATCACCGCATCCAGCGAGGGCCGCAAGACCGTCCGCCTCCCCACACCCCGCCGCGTCCTGGCCCTCCCCGACAACCAGGTCGTCGCCGAGAGAACGGACCATATCGAGATCGACCTGGCCCACGGCGAGACGCGGCTATATCGTCTGGCGCCGCCTCAGTAGCGACCGGCTTACTCGCGCCGCGAGTCCGCTTTCAACGCCACGCCCGCGCGGCTGCGTCCTCTTTGGATTCCCACGAAATGCGTAGTTTGTCCTCATGTTCCCCCAAGAGTACTGTGACGTGTTCGGCGCTATTTGGAGTGGACACAAGAACAACACGAATTAGGTATGGTATCCCCAGGATTCAGAATTCCCGAACGCTGTGCACCACCACTGGAGGGTTCCGCGGGAACAGATCACTCTTTGAAGCGTCTGTCAACAATCGGCGTGTCACTAGGTAGCTCAATTCGATTGAGGTCGACAATCTTGCCATCCACAACGAGCACGATGTCAACGCGCGCTCGACTTCTGTGACTCGTTGGCCTTGTGCCGTCCTCTTCCGTGAAGGGCACCCACTTCCCGTCCTCGACCACGACGTACTCGGGAAGAGTCCCTGAGTCGGTCCTGGCTGAATCGGGCCACGGCGGCCCTCCCTCTACTTGCGTCCCGTCGGGAAATCCAATCGTGAGATTGACTACCGGGGCAAGGATTCGGACGCCGGCAGACAGCTCCGACAAGCCGGCGTAGGATGACGGGGAGTTCTCCAGGATGAGCGACGCGCCTTCGCTCTTCGCCTTGAGAATGTGAGGCCAGGCCTTCTCGAATATGCTCCGGCCTGAGAACGGGATATCGTGGACATCCTCCGACATACCGCCGAGTGAAGTCGCCCGCCCACGATAGGGCTCGAGTTCCTCGGGCCATGAATCGGGCCAAGCCCCCCTGCGATGGATTATCACAGCAGCCAGGCACACGGTGCACGCGAGAGTAGCCGCTAACACGACCGCAACAAGTATGATGAATCTGCTCATCAGGAACTCCTTTCGCTCGGCCTGCGCTCTTCCATCGGCCCGCCGGAGGCGACCTTGCGGCCAGTGGCTGGCATGGCTGTGGTCAACGTTCCTCAGCCCGGCGAAAGTATAGCACGGATACGAAACATGGGGTGTACTAGACATGCGGCCAGGTCTTGAATCATGAGGTGGGCTTCTCTCCCAGTCCTGTCAGTCAGCAACGATGAAGTCCTCCCATGCTTTCGTGCCGTCGGTTTGGGCCGATCGAGTTTTCGATTGCGGGTGCGCCGGGCTGTGAACGGTTACTATTCATCTTTCACGCCTCCGGTACACACATTAGTCGAGCTTCCCCGGATAAACAAATACACCGAGGGATATCCTCAAGCGTCTTCTGTCTCACCACGTCATACCGCGCACCCGGAAACTCAATCCAAGCCGTGTCGCGCTGCCGAAGTCCCACCAGAAGCCGCCTCATGATCGAAGGCCCTTCTTGTGGACTCCTCGCCACCGTGGCGGACACGATTTCCCATATTGTGGGCTCACTAGCAGGCGTCGTGAAGACATGATTTCCCGTTGTGGTGGGATACTGAGTCCTTGACTCCGGATCCTCGTGCTGCTAGCCTCTCGCCGATGGGAAGAATGGCGCCAGCCGTGCCCCGCTGTGTCACGTTGCGCGGCAATCGGCGCATGTTGAAGGCGCCAGTATTGCGGTCGTTGCACCTGAAGACCTAATCCTGTCCAAGCTGTGCTGGGCAAGAGATTCCGAGTCGGCGCTGCAACAGCGGGATGTTCGCCAGATCATCCAGTCTGTTCGGGATTTGGACTGGCCTTATCTTCAACAATGGTCAGCGAGGCTGGGAGTCCGAGACCTGCTGGACCGGACGAGAATAGAATGAAAGACACGCCGGCCGCCATGCAGCGCAACCTACGTGGACCGCAATCCAAAATCGCGAATCCCACGGCCAACCGCCGGCAAGCTCAGACAATCGCGCTGTCGAAGAAGTCCTCTTGGTTCCGTAGGTCTTGGTCCCGTAGGGACCTCCGAGAATAGCCCAGGAATTCATTCCTGGGTTTGGTCAGCGACACAAATCGCCAGTCCCGTAGGGACGACTGAGCCCGCCCGCTGACGGGAGTCCACGCATCTTCAGCCGTCCCTACGGGACTCTTGCTAAGGAGATCTTCCCAGCCCCAGGAGTGAACTCCTGGGCTATTCTCACCCGGTCCCGCTGGGACCGGCGAGCCTGGTCCCCATGGGAGCTCTCCCGCTGAGGCCGGCGTCCCCTGTCCCGATGGGGGCGGCGTCGCGGCTACGGGCCTCTCTCGACAGCCTTCCGTTCGTCTACTAATACTACGGTAACCGAGAATATTTCTCGTTTTGTCAGCCAAATCCCCCTTGTTTCGCGCCGGCACCAACGATGAACCGACACCATCTCGCCGTTTTCGTGCCCCTTTGTGTGCCTTCGTGGATCGTTCTTGTCCACCTGAACCCGGAACCCGGAACCGCGAACCCCGAATCCTTCCCGAAGACTGCAACACGGTGGGCTACATATATGGGAGCCACTTCAGCAATGGACAGCGTTCCGGGCAACGCCCACGCGGCTGCCCACGCCGGCGCGGACCCCAGGCCCCCGCCTCGCCTGACGGAGCCGGGTCTCATGGGGCCAGGTGGGCCTGAGAGCTGGTGAAGAAATGCCGCAACAAGCGGCTGGACCACGTAACGCCGGCTTCCAGCCGGCAGAGGGCCGCGCGAGTGCGCCCGGAACCGGCTAGCCTGAGTTTACGGGTTACGCGGCGAGCGATCAAGTAAGTAATTGGCGTGGAGTGAGTTACGGCGGGCTTGGCGTATTACCCCTTGAGAACCTCGCCGATTCCCAGACATTCGGCGAGTTTTCTCTGTCGGGCAGTCATGCGGCTGAACGTGATACGGTCTTTGCGGTGGGCCAGCGTGCCTTGGGGATAGATTAGGGCGACTTCGCGAATGCCGGTGAGTTCTTTGAGTAATGCCGGAATGCTCATATGGATGCCGGCTGTGGCGGCCACGTTGCGAGCCAGGGTGGCCAACAGCAGGGCGAGCACGCAGTAGAACCCGTGAACCTTTATCTTCTGCGTGGTCCAGTGGTAGGCGGGCTGCCAGTGAAGGAAGTCGACGTTCTTCATGTTCTTGAAGGCTTCTTCGATGGCGGTG
>Ga0114930_10003080_pt1 | contig 14747 bp, 15 predicted proteins | sample AnhtaG_FD_87300 | JGI IMG/M metagenome (GOLD analysis project Ga0114930, IMG submission 87300) | Deep subsurface microbial communities from Anholt, Denmark to uncover new lineages of life (NeLLi) - Anholt_01485 metaG | ecosystem: Environmental > Aquatic > Marine > Oceanic > Sediment | place... | reverse complement strand
TTTTCTTCCATACCTCATTCCTCTTTTTTAATACAACCGACTATCTGCCTTCTTGATGTCCAAAAAGCAGCACCTGAGCTTGCTCCCTTCTTCCCAAGCACGACCTTTATTTTATAGCACCCCGCCTTATTTCTGTCAAGTCAATTCAGAGGGGAAGGATAAAATGGAGAAGGGGAGTGAAGGGCTATATTTTCTGAGGAAGGGACAGACGGTTATGAGACTTCGGCAATGGAGGAGGTTTTTCTATGCTTTCGCTGATATCCGATTGGCTTGACCGGGGAGGAACCTATCCAGAAAGTTGGTGTGGGTGTCTCCTTTGACGAAGGCGGGGTCGTTGATGACCTTCAGGTGTAAGGGGACATTGGTCTTTATCCCCTCAATAATCAGAGACTCCAGCGCTCTCTTCAGTCTTTGGATGGCTTCCTTCCTATCGCTCCCATAGACGACGATTTTAGCGATGAGGGGGTCGTAATAAGGGCTTATCCAGCATCCCTCATGGGCGGCGGTATCCACTCTTACGCCCGGACCTTTGGGTATATTGAAGACAGTGATAATGCCGGGGGAGGGATTCATGGTCTCCGGGTCTTCAGCGTAGATTCGCGCCTCGATGGAGGAGCCGCGGAAGTGGAGATTGCTCTGGGAGAAGGATAAAGGCTCCCCGGCGGCAATCTTGATCTGTTCTTTTATCAGGTCGATACGCAGAATCATCTCCGTGACCGAGTGCTCAACTTGAATGCGGGTGTTCATCTCGTTAAAGTAGAAATTGTTATCCTGGTCGAGGAGAAACTCTATCGTGCCAGCGCTATGGTATCCGACTGCTTGAGCTCCTCGGAGAGCCACCTCCGCCATCCTCTTTCGCAGACGGGGACTGAGGGCGGGTGAGGGGGATTCTTCGATTAGCTTCTGATAGCGCCGCTGTATGGAGCATTCTCGCTCTCCCAGATGAATAATGCTTCCATGGGTATCTCCCAGGATTTGAAACTCAATGTGGCGTGGATTTCGGAGATACTTTTCTATATAAAGGCTCCCTTCGCCGAAGCTGCTCTTGGCTTCCGACTGGGCAGATTCGAAGGCAGAGAGGAGCTCTTTTTCCGAGTTTATAATCCTCATCCCCCTTCCCCCCCCACCAGCTATGGCTTTCAGGATGACTGGATATCCTATTTTGCGGGCTACTTTGCGGGCCGTGTCAAGGGAACCTACAATATCTTCGCTCCCCAGGGTGACAGGCACCCCTGCCTCTATCATAATCTTTCTTGCTTGCTGCTTGTCCCCCATTTGACGGATAAGCTGGGCGGATGGTCCTATAAAGCTAATTTCACATTGCTGGCAAATCTCCGCAAAGTCGGGGTTCTCGGCTAAGAAGCCATAGCCTGGATGAATGGCATCGGCTCCGGTGATTTCGGCTGCACTGATGATGTTGGGGATGTTGAGGTAGCTTTCAGAGCTTTTGGCGGGACCTACGCAGACCTCTTCATCAGCAAAGCGGACATGGAGGGCATCCTTATCTGCCTCCGAGTATATGGCCACAGTTTTGATTCCCAGCTCTTTGCAAGCCCAGATGATACGCAGAGCAATCTCCCCCCGGTTGGCAATCAGTATCTTCTTGATCTTTAGAGCTTTCCTTACCATGGTTTTTTACCTTTATAGAGCTAGTATACCATACCCTGATTGGCAATCGCTTTAGGAAAAAGGGTATAACTGATGGTGCTTCCTCATTAGAAGACTTTCCCTTCAGCTGGTTTCTATGGCAAAGAGCTCTTCGCCATACTCCACCGGTTGCTCGTTCTTGACAAAGATTTTGGCTATCTTCCCATCTACCTCGGAGGCTATCTCGTTCATCACTTTCATAGCTTCGATTATGCACAGCACCTTCCCTGTGGATACCTCTTCTCCCTCTTCTACATAAGGGGGGGCATCAGGGCTGGGTGAGCGATAGAAGGTGCCCACAATGGGGGATTTGACAATGTAAAGGTTATCGGTATTCTCCTTGGCTGGGGGAAGGGGTTCCACGGGCTTGGTCTCGGGTGGGAGCTTTTCTTGCAGTTCGGTGGTGAGAGGGGTTGGCTGAATGCTTAAGGAATCAGCTTTTTTTATTTTAATCTTTATACCCGCTCTTTCCAGTTCGAACTCCTGGATGTTGCTTTCGGTTATCAGCTTCAGCAACTCTTTTATTTCTTGCAGATTCACCTCTAACTCCTTTTTATGGTCGTCAGGCGGAGCGAAGGGGGAAGGCTCCTATTTTGTTATCCGCTCAATATATTCTCCAGTACGGGTGTCCACCTTGATAAGGTCGTTTTCTTCAATAAAGAAGGGAACTTGCACCACCGCCCTGGTGCTCAGGGTAGCAGGCTTCGTCCCTCCCGCAGCGGTGTTCCCCCTAACCCCCGGCTCAGTCTTGACGACCTTTAGATTTACAAAGAAAGGTAACTCCAACCCAATCGGATTCTTCCCATGGTAGAGGATGTTCACCGTCTCCCCTTCGGGAAGGAATTTATCCGCCCCTTTCGTGTCCTCTGCTGACAGGACAACTTCTTCGTAGGTATCCAGCTCCATGAAGTGAAACTCATCTCCACTGCGGTAGAGAAACTGCATTGCCCTTTCTTTAATGTCGGCTTTTCCAACCTTCTCGCCCGCTCTGAAGGTCTTGTCAATAACTGTTCCGCTCTCCAGGTTTTTCAGTTTGGTGCGAACGAAAGCCCCTCCTTTTCCCGGCTTCACATGAAGGAACTCTATTATCTCGTAAGGGATGCCATCGACCTCGATCTTTAGCCCATTGCGGAAGTCGCTGGTAGAATACAATTTGAACCCTCTTTTGGGAAAATTATAATGAAGTTTAACCCCTCTGTCAAGGATGAAGATATACAACGAGAAGAGGAAACTCCTTCTCTTTAGGTATCAAGGGGATAGAAAGGACTATTTTAAGGGAGGCTCTGGCTAAAGGAGTTCTTTTTCCAGCTTAAAGCAGGACTTTGCCAGCTGGTAGCGGGCTAATCCGGTGAACCCTTGGGGTTTCATAAGGAGGATAAGGAAGTGCTCGGGTGTGATGGCCCTGAGGATGAACCTCATCTTTTCGCTCTGAAGGATGAACTCTTCCACAGCCCCCACTTGAGGATTGAGGGAAAGAAGACGGGTCTCTTTGATTAAATTTATGCACTCGACTGCCAGATTTTCTATCTCCTGCTCTTCCCCTCGAATGAACTTATCAATGACCAGACCATCAGAGTCAAGCACTAATACTCCGATGGAGTGGTTAATGCGGTCTAAGATTTCTTGCAGTAAGGTTTTAAACATCTGGATTCGGATGGGGTGGTCTCTTTTTCTTTAAGGCTTCCAGCCATTTGTTGAGTGTTTCTATCTTTTTTCTCCTAATAGCTTCCTCTTCTTTCTTCATAGCAGAAGGGATTTCTTTTGCTTCTTTTTTCTTAGTCTCCTCCTCTTTTTTGCGGTCCAGAAGCTGGTCGTATCTGAACTTAAGCTCCATATTACCGGGGTTGGCTTCCAGTAGCTGATTATAGAGCTTAAGGGCTTTGTCAAAGAGTCCCTGCTTGGCATAGAGCTCGGCTATGGTCGCCGTAGTCAGCTCACTTTTCTCTTCATCAATAGCTGGTAGTTTGGGCTCCGATGGGATGGGTGTGGATTCCTCTGCCGCTGGAGGATGGAAGGAGCTTTCCTCCTGTAGCGGTAGTGGGGGCTGGAGGGGCTGAGGTTGCGGCTCTTCTGGTCTTTCCTCAGGGATGGGGACGGAGCTCTCTTCCTCTGTGAGGTCAATCGTCATATGGGAGGGCTTTTCTTCTTCTTCAGGTTTTTTTTCGGAAGGCTCCTCTTGGTGTTCCTCCTCTTTAGGTCTTTCTTCGGGTAACGCCTCTGTTTGTTCCTCCTCTTCGGAAGGGGGGGATGGGGGTTCGCCAGGAACCTCTTCGGGGGAAACGGGTATGGGGATTTGTTGGTCTAATTTCTCTGATATATCCTTTATTTTGGAAGCTACCTCCTCATTGGAGGGGTCTAATCTTATGACCATCTGGTATCGCTCTACGGCGTTCTTGAGGTTACCTTGCATAAAATATATATCCCCCAAATATTTATTTGCCATAAGGTTATCGGGGATTTTGCTTATTACCTCTTCAAATTCTGCCTGGGCTTCTATCATCTTTTTGAGTTCCATATATGCCCTTCCCAGCACCACCCTGGCTGACATATAATTGGGTTGCTTTTTCAGACCCTCCTGGCAGATAGCGATAGCTTCCTCTGGCATTCCCGATTTCCGATATTCCTCGGCTAAGGGGAGGAAAATCTTGGAATCGGGGTCCTTATCCAGCTTCTTCTGAAGCTCTTCAATCTTCGGCGAGATGTTAAATTCCTTTTCCTCTTCGGCCATGAGCTTCCTCCCAATGTGCCTTTTTTGCAGACTTAGTCTTTTTCTCTTAGTTCCACCAGAGGGCATCTACCCCACCTGCAGGAGGGGTCTCTCTATGGTCTGCTCTTCCCTCAAGGTATGCTTATAGTCACCGCTGCAGAGGCACTGTCGCTGAAACCACTGGGGTCGGTGACAGTAACGATGAAGGTCACCATATCTCCGGAAACGCCAGCATCAATAGTTGCAGTAGCATAGGGGCTACTGGTAGGTCCGATCGCACTCAGGACAGCATGGGCAGTGCCCGTTGCCTGCCAGCTGAACTCATAGGTAAGATTGGCGGCATCCTCCGGATTGGGGTCTGTGGAACCTGAAGCATCAAGAGTCACTGTGTAAGGAATAGAAGGAACTGAGGTGGGAATGACTATCAGGCTGGCAGTAGGTGGCTCATTCTTTCCTATAGGAATTGGTATAGCGGTATAGAAGAGCCCCGATTTGGCACTCACTATAGTGGACTTCGCTACCTGGTGGAGGAGGGCAAAGGCAGTCCCATTGCTGTCTGCTGGGCGCTTGATCACCTGCTGAGCGTTGTCGAAGAATCCACTATAGGTTGCGAAAATAACCTGCGCATTTGGCATGGGAACATCGTATCTGTTGTATACCACAGCCATGAGGACAAGCTCTAAAGGTGGTGCCCTTCCACCTTTATATTCGCTCCCTTCCACATCTAAGGCGGTCAGGTCAATTCGGCCGGTATCCTTCTCGGTGCGATAGAACTGGATATTGACCGCCGCCAAAGCCTCTCCATGCTCGGCTTGTACCTCAGCAACGCACACCTGGGTAGAGCTTATGAGGTAGGCAATGGCTTCACCCCGGCTGGTGATGGCAGTGTAAGCTTGACCTGTGCCTGCTGGGGTAATTCCGTCTGCGGAAAGGCTCCCTTCTTCAGTGGTGAAGTCTACTGGTAATCCGTTGGGTGCCGGGTTTCCATCTTTGTCCTTGACCGCGGCGGTGATGATGCTGGAGGAGCAACCATCAGCGGGTATGTTGCGCGGAAAAGCAGAGAGGCTTATACTGTTGGAACTGCCGGTTTCCTCCGGCGGATTGTGCTCATCCCCTAAAGGACCTGAGGGTCCGGTTGGCTCGTCGAGGGAGCAGAAGGTAAGCACCCCCGCTATCACAAGGGAGAGCAACCCTATGAGAAGATATCCTGCCCTGGTTCCTTGCTTTATCATCTCTCTCACCCTTCTTATTCAGAGTCGGAATAATCCATAAAGGTTATCATAAAAGAACCGCTGGCGAAGACCTTTTCCCCGGTGACCGTCTCTCCACTGAACTCAATGAGTGCCTCGCAGGCTATGGAGATGTAGTTGGTAGAGGGCTCAAAGCCCAGTGACCAGGGCTGCAAGTACTCCAATGGAGGCTGAAGCTTCTGGTGGGCTTTGAGAATTACCAGCTTATCTATACTTATCGTCTCCCCACTGGGTACCCGGTAGTTTATGGACTCTTCAAACGCATCAGGCGCATCTATCCCACCGTCAGTCCGCACAAAGGAGACCCTGTAGCTGCTGACGATTATGTCCTGGTATGAACTCGGAGTGACAGCCATAGGGTTTTTGAACTCGTTTGCCAGCTCTACCAGCACTACCTCATCAAGGGGCTCACCGTTGAAATTGACATCGCCAAAGTGCTTGCGGAGGCTGAGGACCGGGGTGGTGTGCAGTGGCTGTATAGCGGAAACTACCAGGTAAACCGGGGCCACGGTCTCTCCGATCTTATTTTTGGTGCCGCAGGCTAAGCCTCCTAACAAGAGGGATAGTACCAGAAGGAGCAACAAGGGTTTATTTTTCATCTCCCACTCCTTTAATTTTAGTAACCCCTGCCTTTCATTTCAAAATCTTGGGGGTGACGAAAATCAGAAGCTCCCTATTGCTTTTGCTTTTGTATCGGCTCTTAAACAGCCATCCGAGGATAGGTATTCGATGGAGCAATGGGGTTCTGCTCTGCTCATAGCTCTCCGCCACCTGCATAATGCCCCCAATGATGGCAGTCCCGCCATCAGGAATCAGAACTACTGAGGTGGCGCTTTTGGTTGATATCTGCGGGTTAGCACCCCCGGTCAGGGGGTAGTCGTTGCTTACTTCAATCTCCATTATGATAGTGTTATCCGCTGTTATTTGAGGGGTGACCGTCATCTTCAGGGCGGCATCCTGGTACATGGTAGAGACCATCCCCATAGCCATCTGGGTGGTGACCGGGATACGGAAGCCGCTTTTGATGGTAGCTGGAATGTTGTTCAAGGTAGCTATTTTGGGTCGCGACAGTACCCGTGCCTGCTCCTGGCGTTCAAGGAGCTCCAGCTGAGCGTCAATGGAGAAGATACCGCCAAGACTACCGAAGGTGAAGCCCAAAGCGGTATTGGGTGCCTCAATGGTGGGAAGATTTACCGCATAGGGTGTCCCTCCAATCCCGCTTTCGGGACCCAACATTCCCCCTCCTCCTGCTGCCCCGGGCATTGCACCACCCATCATTCCCGCACCAAATCCTCCTCCCATCGCGCCCCCCATCCTCTGTGTGCTGGGAGCCATTCCCTGCATCTGTAAGCTGTTGGGGAAAAAGAAGTTGGTGCTGTTGCCGTGGAGCGCATCGGCTACCGAGCGGAACCCCCACTTGACCCCCAGGTCCTGAAGCACCCTGGCGGTGGTCTCCACGATGCGCGCCTCAATCATAACCTGGCGTGTCGGTATATCTAAGTTCTGGATGAGGTCGGTAATGGTGCCCACTCGACGGGGAATGTCTGTGATTATCAGGGTGTTAGTCCTCTCGTCAATGATAACATCCCCCTTGGTGGAGAGGTTCTTGCGGACAATAGCCTCCAGATTGCCGGCTTTGGCATAGCTGGCTGCCCAGGTCACCGTGATGGGGTCTTCCGCCAGCTCTATCTCCTCCTTCAATTTCCTCTCGGCGGTGGCTTCCTGGGCTAACTTCTGGTTGGTAGCGACGCGGACTACATTTAGCTCGTATACCTTTCCCAAGCCGTTGTTTTTGAGGATGATGTCCAGGGCTTGGTCCCAGGGGACATCGTGGAGAACTATGGTTATCCGACCACCTACATCGGGGTCGATTACGAAATTCAGCCCGGTGAAATCGGCGAAAAGTCGGATCACATCCCGGATGTCGGCATTCTTGAAATTAAGGCTTAACGGTTCCCCTGTGTAACGGGCCTCTTCTCTGGTTATCCTTCTTGTTTGATAAAAGGTGGGAGGGATCTGGGTCTCCTGCTCCGGAGGTAGGGTTAGCTCTTCTTCTGACGGCTGCTGTTCCTCCTCCATTTCCCCTTTCAGCTCCTCAGGTGAGACCTCTTCTTTGGGAGGTGCCTTTTCTTCTGCCACTGCTGGTGGTTCCTCAACCGGTGGGGCTATTTCCTCTGGGGGTGCTTTCTCCTCCTTTTCCTCTTTCAGCTCTTCAAGCGGGACCTCCTGCTTGGGGGGTGCTTTTTCTTCTGCCACTGCTGGTGGTTCCTTAACAACTGGTGGGGCTGCCTCTTCCATAGTTCGGAGGTAGACTTTCAGGAGATTGCCATCGGTAAGGAGGTCGTAGCTTTGCTTGAAGTTTAGATCGAGAACTATCCGGGTGACTTTCTCGGGGGTGAGCTTGTATTGGGAGGTGCGGATGCGAGAGAGCTGAGGGTAGTTGACCTGGATGGTCTTGTGGGGGAGCATATTGATGGCATTTCTCAGGTCGATCACCAACCGAGGGGGATTATCCATTTCCAGAACATAGTATTCTACCCTTCCGGTGGTGCTGATGGTAATCAATACCTCTTCTTCTATTCGCTGGGCGAGGATTTTATCGACTTCCACCTCTGGCGGAGCTTCCTGGTCACTGGTCAGAAGGGGATTGAGGAGCCTTTCATCCACAGTCTGGAAGTAAGCTGGGATGGTCGGTTTTGCTCTGATGGGATAATTAGCAAGAGATAGCAGTAGCACACAAATAAATATCCATAATATTTTTTTTCTCATTACTTTTCTCCACTGAGCGGATAAAGCCTCTTAATGACTTCGCGGGTCTTTCTTATGGCGGTTGGGTCTTCTATTCTCTGTTCAAAGACCACCGTGTCTAAGGTTATCTCTTTAATCCGACCATCCTCCAGCTCATCGTTCACCTTTAAGAAGTAGCCCAGATTGTCGGTTCCATTGAAAAAGGCAATGTACTCGTCCCCTTTCTTGATGATGCCAACCAGCTCCACCTCGGTTATGAGCATCCCGGCAATACCGGGTTTCTGGAGCCTTTTCTGTTGAGCTCTTTTCCTAAAAGGATTCTCAAATGGGTCCCGGATGGACTTTGGGCGATAACCAGTCGGTTTCCCCGCTAAAACATCCTCTTCTTTTTCAATCATCTCCTTGACGGTTTTTTCGGGAGCCTTCTTCTCTTCCTTTTTAGGCTTCTGCTGTTGCTCCTGGATCCCTCCCCAGGCTATTAGCGGCTTAGCCATGAAGATGGAGGAGAAGAGAAAGGTTATACAAATGAGAGGTATGAGCAACCTTCCCCAGAGGTAGCTTTTCTTCCTCATATTCATATCTCCTTCTGACTCCCTTTAGGAGCCGATAAACACAAAAGTAGTGGCCGTATAGTTAGCTATTATAGGGTTCTCCCCACCTTCTGGATTAAAGGTAATGACGAGCCCGGTGATGTTGATCAGGCGGGACAGCTTGCTTACTTTGTCGAAGAAGGTAGCCAGATTATGATAAGAGCCGTGAACACGCATAGAAATGGGATACTCAGCATAGAACTCTTTCCTTGCCAAATCCCCGGGGTCGAACCTCTTAATGTCGAGGTTGGAGTCCCTGGCCAAACTCTGGATCTTCCGCAGAAGGTCTTCGGTCTGCTTTTGATTGGGGAGTATCCGCAGCATAATCTGGAAACGGCTTCGCAGACGCTCAACCTCCTGCTGGAATTCTCCCAGCCTTTTGGCGGTAGCCTCTCCCCGCTCTATCTCCTGTTGCAAGGCGGATAACTTCGTTTTCTTCTGCTCTATCTGCTCGGCTTTTCCGGAGTATATGGATACATAAAACACTATGAAGAAGCCGACAATTATTAACACAATCACCAACAGTTGGGCTGTTGTTGATAACTTGCTTAAGTCCATAGTAGCTAACTCCTGGCTCTATACCCTCTGTTAACTTTTCATAAAGATCCAGGATAGGGAGAATCGAATCTCCCCTGGACCCCTCTCTTCAGCATTTATCAGATTTACACTGCCCGGTTGCACATTTTGGGACTGGTTAAGGTTTTCTAAGAAGGTGGCAATAGCGTTGTAGCTTACCGAACTCCCCTCAAGGTTAACCTGATTGCCCTGTTGCCGGAAGCTCTGAATCCAGATTTCAATGGGTAAAAGGTCGCTCACCTGCTGCATAAGTGGCACCGGGCTAGCCTGGTTCTTCTGAAGGTTGACAATGAGGTCGAGCTTACTCTGTAGGCTCGTCTTCTGCTCCTCATAGCTTTTTACCTCTTTTATAATCCCTTCGAGCTTGATCCTCCTCTGCTCGGAAATCCGTATGTTGCGGTCTAAAATTGCAATCTGCCTCTCAACCCGCCACCATAAAAAGCCTATCACCACAAAGGATAACAAGAGCAGCAAAATAAACAGATGGTTCTTCCTCTTCTCGGAGACTGATATGGGAGCTCGCTTCCGTGGGAGGCTTATCTCCTCTCTTAATAGGTTTATATTTATCATTAGGGAAATACCTCTCTCAATGCTAATCCAACAGCAACCCCGAAGATGGGGGCTACCTCATCAAGGTATTCGGGATCAAACTCCTTGGGGCTATAACTGATGTTCCTAAAAGGGTTGAACATTTCTACCGGGGTGTTCAACTTCTCAGATAGGAACTGGTCGAGCCCCCTTATCTTGGCAGAGCCGCCGGAGATGATGAGCTTGTCCAGCGAGACGGCTTGGAAGAAATCGACTGTCTTCTGAACCTCTCTAACTACATTGGCGGAGACGGAGTTGAGAATGGAAAGGAGGCTCTCCTGCGGAATTCCTTCCACCTCGCCTCCCTTCTTAAGCTCCTCTGCTTGTTCATAACTGAGGTTTAGCTCTTTCTGGATGGATTCGGTATACTGATTCCCCCCGAAGGAGATATCCCTCCACAGGACCGAGGCTCCCTCCTGAAAGATGCTGATGTTGGCCACACTGGCTCCCACATTTATCAGAGCCAGCACTTTGTCCAGTTCATCTGGGTAGTTTATCTCAAAGGCATTTTGGAGGGCGAAGGCGTCGACATCCATAACGACCGGGATTCTCCCCGCATGACTTATGACACTGGTGTAGTTGTTGATTCTGTCCTTTTTTACAGCTGCCAGGATGACATCCATGGTGGTCTGGTCCCCACCTCTTCTTTCCATCACCTGGTAGTCAAGGTTTACATCCTCTATGGCGAAGGGGATGTATTGCTCAGCCTCCCAATGGATCGACTCTGCTAACTCCTCGTCACTCATTACCGGAAGGGAGATCTTTCTGATAATGACCGAGCTCCCCGACAGGGAGGTAGCCACGTTTTTTGTCTTTATCCTGCTCTGATCGAAGACCTTATGGATGGTATTGATGACTGCCCCAGAATCCATAATGGCTCCGTCAACAATCGCCTCAGGAATCAACCGCTCCATGCCGAGGCTGACCAGATGGTATTGGTGGAGACCTTTGGGAGTGGGCTTAAGTTCCACTACCTTAACCGAGCTGGAACCGATGTCCAGCCCCACCAAACTCTTTCCTTTTGAGAGGGCCAATTTTCTGTCTCCTTATACTAAAAAGGAGAGAAAGGATGATGGTAGGTATTAAAAGTTTGAGGATATCACCTCCTGACTACTTTCTCCCCCGGTACCCTACGGTTTTTATATTTAAGGCAGTTCCTTATGTCTGCCTCGGTCCATATACGATAGTTACGATAATCACGGTCAGGTTCGGGTATCTTACCTTTGCGGAGCCATTTGTACAAGGTCTCTTTGGTGACTCCCACCCTCTCCGCCACTTCAGATGTTTTATAGAATACCATAGGTTTCTCCTGAACTCACTATGTAACTATAAAACATTTTTTACCCCTTGTCAAGTAAAATTTTTAAAAAATGTTAAATTTTTTTTGGAGGGCGAACGGGGCTTGCAACTTCCTCTCTGTTATGGTAGTATAAGGGATTTAACAGAGGAGGTTGTTGACAGTGGCTAAGGTTTGTGCCTTTTGTGGTAAAGGGGTGCAATTTGGTCGTAGGATAAGCCACGCGCACAATGTTACCAGGCGTAAGTTCCAACCTAACCTTCATCGGATGCGGGTGAACATCGGTGGGAGAGCCCAGAGGGTTTATGTCTGCACCAGGTGTCTTCGTTCAGATAAGGTGAGCAAGGTAGTTAGCTCCTGAGGTTGGGAGATTCTCCCCAAGGTTTAAGAGGCAGCAAGGGTCTGGCGGAGGACCCTTTTTACCTCAATGACTCCCTTGATGCCTCGCAGCGAACTTACGATTTTCCTCAGATGGTTTATATCTTTTACTTCCAGCAATAGATGTACGAGAGCTTTCTTCCCCTCCAATTCCTTTTGGGTGATATTCTTTATATTCGTTTTCAGGTCGGCGATGGCGGAGGTGATTTTAGCCAGCATTCCGGGCCTGTCCTCCAGGTAGATGGAGACCTCCACCGGGCAGGAGTAGTCTTTGTCCAGTTCCCATTCGACTTCAATTACCCTGGCGGTATCATAGAGGAGGTTCATCAGATTGGGGCAATCGGCAGAATGAACAGATATCCCCCGGTTTCGCGTGATATAGCCGACGATACTCTCCCCAGGGATAGGGTTACAGCATCGGGCGAAGTAAGTGAGAAGGTCGTCGTGCCCTTTCACCCGAACCTTCTTTTCCACCAATCTTCTTCTGATAAGAGGATGGAGGGGTTTGGGGGCTTCCTTTTCTGCCAGTTCCTCGGGTGGGAGGAGGCGAGCGAGGACCTGGCGAGGGGATAGATTTCCGAAGCCCAGGGCGGAGAAGAGGTCGTTTTCCTGGGGGTGGCCCAGTTGGGAGGCAACTTCCCGTATCTCCCCTTTGGAGAGGAGTTTTTTCAGGCTGTGGTGGTATCTTTTAAGCTCCTTTTCTAAGAGTTTCTTCCCAAGTTCGATGCTTCTTTCTCTTTCTTCCCTGTTAAGCCATTGCTTTATTTTGCTGCGTGCCCGGGAGGTCTTCACGAAGGCAAGCCAATCACGGCTGGGACCGTGCCCCGGGGAGGTGATGATTTCTACTATGTCACCATTTTTAAGGGCGGTTTTAAGGGGGATCAGCTTGCCGTTGATCCTCGCCCCTACGCATTGGTGTCCTAACTCAGTATGGATGCTGTAAGCGAAGTCGATTACTGTGGCACCTCTGGGGAAGGATTTCACCATCCCCTTGGGGGTGAAAGTATACACCTCGTCTTGGTAAAGGTCGACTTTGAGGGAGTGCATGAACTCCCGGGGGTCTTTTACTTCCTGCTGCCATTCGACCATCTGGCGCAGCCAGAGGAACTCCTGGTCCTCGGCAGTGGGCGTGGACTTCTTCTCCTTATATTTCCAGTGGGCGGCTATGCCCTCTTCGGATATTTTGTGCATCTCTTTGGTGCGGATCTGAATCTCAAATACATTCCCATCCTTACTGATGACCGAGGTATGAAGCGATTGATATTTGTTTGGTTTCGGCATAGCGATATAGTCTTTAAACCTTTCAGGAATAGGGCTCCAGAGGTTGTGAATGATTCCCAGGGCGGCGTAGCAATCGGCTACATTATAATTGGTGATAACTCTAAAGGCTATGTAGTCGTAAACTTCATCTAAGCTTATTTTCTGTCTTAACATCTTTTGGTAGATGCTGTAGAGGTGCTTAACCCTCCCCTCGACTTTAGCAAAAATTTTGTTCTTTCTCATGTTGGTTTCCAGTATACGGGTTATCTTTTTGATGAAGCTCTGGCTTACCTTTCTCTCTTTTTCAATCTTATTTTTCAGGCTCTGATAGGTATCCGGATAAAGGTGGAGGAAGGCGAGGTATTCCAGCTCGCTTTTTATCTTTCCCATACCGAGGCGGTTAACCAGGGGGACATAGATGTCGAGGGTCTCGAGGGCTATGCGCTCCTGCTGTTTGGGCATATGGAAGTGGAGGGTTCTCATATTGTGGAGGCGGTCGGCGATCTTTACCAAAATTACCCTGATGTCGTCGACCATAGCCAGTATCATTTTACGTAAGTTCTCGGCTTGTATCTCTTCTTGCGAGGTGAAGGGGATCTTGCTTATCTTGGTCACCCCGGCAACAATGTTAGTAATATCGGCACCAAAGTAGCTCTCCACCTCTTCCCGGGTGGTAAGGGTATCTTCTATCACATCGTGGAGGAGTCCAACAGCCACCGAGATGACATCAAGGCGCGTCTCGGCTAAGATCTTGGCCACTGCCAGGGGATGACTTAGGTAGGGCTCTCCTGATAGTCTCACCTGCCCCCTATGCTCCTTGCCCGAGAAGATATAGGCTCGCCGAAGCAGGTCGATATCGGCTTCGGGGTTATAGCGGAGAATTTCCTCTACAATGTCTTCAAAACGGACCATGGCCATAAAAGCTTTTTAGAGTTAACCTTTTGGATTAGTATATCAAAAAGGGAGTAGTTTGACAAGGGATTAGCTCAAAACAACCCACCCCTCTTCCCATAGGTCGGGAACTCCCTCCTCTTTGGTGGTTCGACCTGTAGGAGCGGAATCCTTTTTCTATTTACCAGGTAGGGGTGTGGAGAATTTCTTCTCTATCCTTTCCCTGAAGTAGGGTCCGGAATTGTAAGTGCAGAAGGGATAGAGGCTCCCATCGGGGCTCGTGTAATGGATGACGCACCTTTTCACCCGCTCCACATCGTAGTTGTAAATGTCCATAAAGTGCATCCCGCCAACCATCAGGGACCTCCATTTTGGTTCCTCTCCCCCTCTGCCAACATCCTTGTCCATCATCCCAGCCAGCTGGTCGAGAAATTTGGGGAATGTGAGTCCGCGGGGGGCTTGGTCATTTTTGTAGTGTTTGCGAAATGCATTGAAGGCTTTGATCTTGGAGAAGGCTTTGAAGTGGGACCTTCTGGCTTTTCCAGCCAGCTTGTTCAGGTCTTTGAGCATGTTGGGTATGTCAACAAACTGGGTGATCGGTTTGGCGGTGTTGAAGGGGTCATCCTTATTGAGGAAGAGGTAGGTGGCCAAGGAGCAGTGAGGATGGCAGGTGATGCATACCGAGTTGAATCCCCGCACCGCCATGAAGAAGCGGGAGAAGGGGACAGTGGAGCACAGGGGGTACCAGTCGTCGTCGGTGAACAGCCCGGTCTGCTCCTCAAGGTCTTTAGCCAGGTCAGAAAGGGTGTAACGCT
>Ga0114930_10003079_pt1 | contig 14748 bp, 14 predicted proteins | sample AnhtaG_FD_87300 | JGI IMG/M metagenome (GOLD analysis project Ga0114930, IMG submission 87300) | Deep subsurface microbial communities from Anholt, Denmark to uncover new lineages of life (NeLLi) - Anholt_01485 metaG | ecosystem: Environmental > Aquatic > Marine > Oceanic > Sediment | place... | reverse complement strand
GAGCTGAGGAAGAAGATTGCCAAGTTCTCACAAGAAGCAGAAAGAAAATACGCCACAGCCAGAAGGGCTGGCTTCTATATTAGGAAAGAAGGTGCAGGACAGGTTATGCTAGTAGGACCAACCAACGCGGGGAAGTCACAGCTATTAGCAGCGGTGACTGAGGCTATCCCTGAGATAGCTGGATATCCTTTCACCACTCAAACCCCTATCCTAGGGATGATGAAGTTTACCGATATCCAGATTCAACTGGTGGATACGCCGCCCATCGGGCACAAGGAGGTGAGAGTACTGCTGGCTAATGTTCTTAGAAATGCTGATCTCATTGCTATCGTAATAGATTTGTCCCTGGAGCCAATAAGGCAGGTAGAGGCTACCCTTCAAGAGCTAAGAGAGGCAAGAATAGAGCCTTTGATCGATAGCGCTACTCAGGTAACCCCAGGAAGTTATCCCAGGAAGATGCTGATCGTGGGAAATAAGAATGACCTGGAAGGTTCAAACAGCAATTGGGAAAGCTTGCATTCACAATATGCTAAGCTGTTTCCCATGGTTTCCATTTCGGCCAAAGAAATCGGTGGCTTGGAAGAGTTCAAAAGAACAATTTATCAGGCATTGAACATCGTCCGGGTTTATACCAAGACTCCTGGCAGCAGGGCTGACTTAACTGACCCCATGATATTAGAGAAGGGTAGCACCGTAGAGGAGGCTGCTGAATCTATCCACAAGGATTTCCACAGTAATTTAAAGTATGCTGTGGTTTGGGGCTCAGGGAAGTATGATGGGCAGAGAGTTAGCAAAGGACATGTGCTTCAGGATGGCGATATAATTGAGTTCCATATATAGTTTGTTTAGAACTTCTAAAATGAAAGTCACCATGGATACACTAGTTGGCATGGGAAATCATGGATAATATGATCGATCTAGATTTGCAAATGTAAGAGAACTGGGAGGGCTATGATTATGAACAGGGTATTCACTCATGAAGAACTCGAGGAGATGGGAAGGCGCACTGTGGACCTTCTTACCGAGGCCATTGAAGCAGGTGATAAGGAGCGGGCCAAGAAGCTGGCCAGCCGGATGTATCGCGAATTTTCTTCCATGCATGACCTCTACGTAGACTGGACCGCGGGGTTCATGGATTACATCTATACCAACTATGGGGAGGATGCCCTTTATCAGGCGTTGAGAAAAGTTATTGGGGCGTTTGTTGGGCCGATGGTCGATGTGAAGAAAGTCGACTTTCGGCGCCGAGTCCAGGGACTGGCCAGTGTACTGCGAGCTCATCTTGAGGCTATGAAGGTGGAAGAGGATGATGAGAAGGTGTGCATAACGATGGAGCCTTGTGGTAGCGGCCAGCGATTGGTCCAAAGGGGAGCTTATAAACCACCGCGCAACCTTGCCATGATACAGGAGCCACACCCCATGACCTGGGGTATGAGCGATTTCCCGATCTATTGCACTCACTCACCCGTCCTGGAAATCCTGTCTATCGAGCAACTCGGCTATCCCGCCAATGTAACCATCCCTCCTGAGAAGATGGCAGGAGGATCCTGCAGATACTGCATATATAAGAACGTCGAGGATATTCCTGAGGAGGTCTACACCAGGGTGGGAAAGCAAAAGCCCAGAGATGGATAAGGACTGCCAGATAGGTCATGTGCGCTCTTCAAGGAAGTTAATTTCATATTAAGGAGGACATAGTGCAAGAACAGATTGTCTATTTCGAGGAGGCAGGCGAGGAGAACACAAGTGAAGTTTTGAGACTGGTGAGGGAACGAGCTAATGCCCGGGGAATTGACAAGGTTATCCTGGCTTCCACCAGAGGTAACACTGCGCGCTCGGCGATGGAAGCCTTTGCGAACACGAATATCAAGCTGATCGTGATCCCCTGGCAGTTTGGGTTCGATGAGACGCAGCAGTTTCCAAGGGAGCTAGTATCCGAACTGGAAGCGAAGGGACACAAGGTCCATTTTGGGACCATGCTATTTCAAACGGAAGCTTTCTACGGGTCCAGGACGCCAAGAGCTATGGCCAACCTACTAAGAATGTTTTGCCAGGGAATCAAGGTATGTGTGGAGATATTGCTCATGGCAGCCGATGGCGGGCTTGCGGTAATGGGCGAGAAGGTAATCGCTATCGCTGGAACTACAGCTGGAGCGGATACTGCTGTGCTAGCTACGGCCTCTCCCTCCACTAAGTTAGCCGGACTTCACATCAGCGAGATAATCTGCAAGCCGCTGTAGTGTGAGCAATGGTGACTAATTGCAACTAGTGACGAGCAAGAGAGTGCATAGTAATTTCGGAATTACTCTGTACACATCCTTGATCGCTTAGAGGCATCTAAAACATAGTGCGAGGTTTTAGCTTCGTGCTAATTGCCAAACCTAAGGGTGTAGTGCTCTACAGGCTGGCTGCGGGAGCTGGTTTTGGGCTTGTTAAAAGCCTTGACAGCCAGCGAGCAGCGGAGGTAACATAGCCACAATAGTTAATATAAGGAATCCCGGCTTAATGGAAAAAAGGAGGAGGTAGATGGCAAAGTGGATAGTCTTTGGCTTTTCTAACTGCACTGATCCGAATCGCGAGGAAGAGTTCGTCGAGTGGTATAAGCATACGCGCCAGGCAGATGTAATGAAACTTCCCTGGCTGAAAACGGCCAAGATGTATAAGAATACCTCTCGATCAGAAGGAGAACCGCGATACTTTACTATCTACGAACTGGAAACCGAAGAGATCGGTAAGACAATGGCGGTGTTCCAGGATTTCACGAAGAAACTGGATGAGGAAGGCCGTGGGTCGGAGCTCTTCAGCTTGGTGTCAGCGGGCATTTACCGGGAAATAAACTTCTTTAGTAAGTAACGCCAAACTAAGCGATATGGCGTGAAAATACTAACTGTGACGCAACCGCCCTCGCCAGGATTTGGAGTTCCTGGCAGCTTACAGTGGCTGGGTCGGCAGAACAAAAAGGAGGTAGACGGGCAATGCAATTGTCATTTTATTTTAATCAGACCAGATGTATCGGTTGTTATACCTGCGTGATAGCTTGCAAGGACTGGCACGACGTGCCAGCGGGGCCAGCCAGTTGGAGAAGGGTGGTCACTATCGAGCGAGGTAAATACCCTGAGCCGTTTGTCGCCTTCCTGTCCACCACCTGTTACCACTGTGCTGAGCCAGCCTGTATACCGGCTTGTCCAACCAGTGCCATAAGCAAAAGGGAAGAGGATGGCATAGTGGTGGTGGATAGGGAAGCATGCCTGGGAAAGGACAGTTGCGGACTGTGTCTTGAGGCCTGCCCTTATGATGCCCCGCAATTTGGAGCTGAGGAGAACGCAGAAGTCCAGATGTGCAATCTATGTGTGGAGAGATGGTCAGAGGGCAAGAAGCCCATCTGTGTAGCGGGCTGCCCTACACGAGCGCTGGACGCTGGACCTATAGAGGAGATGGAAGGCAAGTATGGTAAGACCCACGAAGCCGTGGGCTTTACCTATGACGACAAGCTCCGGCCCTCGGTGCTCTTCAAGCCAAAGCCCGAGGTTTCTGTCCCAAGCCGCTAGTAAGGTGATACAGGGAGATGGCAGAACAACAAAAATCCCGAGTCAAGCTACCTCCAGTGCAACAGGTATGCATTGTGGTGAGGGATATGGATAGAGCAATAGAGTACTACGGCTCAACCTTTGGCATAGGTCCTTTCAGAACAATTGATGTCGATATGGAAGGTGTGCTGCTGCGAGGCAAACCCATCCGCACCACAATCAAGGTGGCCTTCGCTAAGTCAGGGCCACTCCAGGTCGAACTCATTCAACCGGTAGAGGGGAAGAACATTTACACTGAGTTTCTTGACAGCAAGGGAGAGGGCCTTCATCATCTGGGCTTTCAGGTTGATGACCTAGAAGCCATACTGGCGGAGTTGGCTAAGGAAGGCATCGAGCCCGTGTTCCACCAGAGTTTGCCACACCGGGGGACAGCCTTCGCCTATGTAAACAGCGACAAGGTCGGTGGCGTCATTTTCGAGCTGATTGAGGTGAAGAAGGATGGGAGGGAAAGAGGATGAATAGCCGAAGAGACAACGGATTGGCTGGAGCAGAAAGGGTGGTGACCACCATTTGCAACAGCCATTGTGGTGGGACTTGCGTTCTCAAAGTTCACGTTAAAGGTGGGGCGATCACTAGAATAGAGACCGACGATGGGGAAGAACCTCAGCTCAGGGCTTGCTTGAAAGGACGCGCCTACCGGCAGAGGGTATATGCTCCTGACCGACTTAAATATCCAATGAGGAGGATAGGTGCTCGGGGGGAAGGTCAATTCGAGCGGATCTCCTGGGACGAGGCACTGGATACGGTAGCTGGTGAAATACAACGGGTTAAGAAAACTTACGGCTCATCTTCTATCTTGTACTGGGTCTCTGCTGGTGACGGGGGGGCATTACACGGCGTCTGGAGAAGAATGAGCAGATTGTTCTGCTTGATGGGTGGTTATACCCGCCCTTGGGGCCTACATTCCTATGAGGGCGCTATCTTTGCCGAGCTAACTACTTATGGGAATGCTTTGGTAACAGACACTCGTGACAATCTGTTGAGTTCACGCCTCATAATCCTTTGGGGGTGGGATCCCGTCAACACCATAGCAGATACCAATACCAGTTGGTACCTAATCAAGGCTAAAGAAGCAGGGATAAGAATCATTTCAATCGATCCAAGGTACACCGACACAACAGCCACCTTGGCCCACGAGTGGATACCGATCAGGCCGGGCACTGATGCTGCTATGCTGATAGCTATGGCAAATGTGATCATGACAGAAAACCTTCAGGATCAAGCTTTCCTTGATACTTATACCGTTGGTTTTGAGGCATTCAAGGACTATGTTCTGGGAGTGGAAGATGGGATACCGAAAACGACAAGTTGGGCTGAGGCTATCACCGGTGTGCCAGCCGCCACTATCTACCGTCTCGCGAAGGAGTATGCCATCACCAAACCAGCAGCATTGATGGCCGGAATCGCCCCCGGGCGTACCGCTTATGGGGAGCAATATCACCGGGCAGCCATCGCCTTGTCAGCCATGACCGGCAACGTCGGCATACCCGGAGGGTCAGCAGCAGGCAAGGTTTGGTCCATCATAAATTTGCTGAGAATGGGTTCGGGACTCAGAATCCCGCCCAATGCTGTGGATGCCGAAACACCACCCCCAAAGGATAAGCTGCCCAGCCGAAGCAGTGGCTATGTGTATGGTCATGGCGCAGTAAACGTCTTTAGGTTGACAGATGCTATCCTGAGAGGGAAATCTGGTGGCTATCCAGCCGATTACAAGCTGTTTTACCTTAGTAGTAGCAATATTGTGAATCAGTGGCCTAACTCTAACAGAGTCGCTCAGGCCCTCAAGAAGCTGGAGTTTATTGTGGTTGAAGAGCAGTTTATGACCGCTACTGCCAAATTCGCCGATATTGTGCTCCCTACATGTACTTTCCTGGAAAGAAACGAAGTCTTGACTGGGTTATTGCCACCCTTCTATGGCTACAGAAATAAAGTCATCGAGCCACTGTACGAGTCCAAGACTCCACTCGAAATAGCCGATGAATTGGCTGCCCGATTAGGTCTCAGTAACTATAACGATAAGTCAGAGGAAGAGTTGCTGAGACAAATTGTCCAAGGCAGTGATGTCCCTGACTATGATACCTTTAAGGCTCAAGGCATCTTTAGAGTCCCTCTCCCCCTCCCCTATATAGCACTTAGTAAGGAAATCAGTGATCCAGCGAATAATCCTTTGCCGACCCCATCAGGGAAGATCGAGATCTACTCCCAGCAACTGGTAGATATGGAAAATCCCAAGCTCCCTCCTATTCCTAAGTATATTGAGACATGGGAAAGCGTAAACGATCCTCTAGCCTCAAAGTATCCTCTGCAGCTCATCACCACCCACTGCAAGCGCCGCGCCCATTCTCAGTTCGATAATATTCCCTGGCTTAGGGAGGTGGAGCCTCACGCGATAAAGATAAATACCAGTGATGCTCAAGACAGGGGCATAACGGATGGGGCGATAGTCAGGGTATTTAACGACAGAGGCAGAGTTATTGTTCCTGCCAGGGTTACAGAGAGGATTATGCCAGGTGTAGTCGACCTACCCCAGGGAGCCTGGTACAACCCCGACGAAAATGGCGTGGATAGGGGAGGCTGTTGCAACACGTTGAGCAAGGATGAACCTTCTCCTGGTGGAGCATTGCCTTCAAATACAATCCTGGTTCAAGTTGAGAAGGCGTAAAAAGATGAGTGGAAGAAACGACGAATCGGTTGGGTCAGAAAAGGTAGTGCCCACTGTTTGTGCTAGCCACTGTGGAGGTTCTTGTCTTCTTAAGGTCCATGTCAAAGACGGGATCATTACCAGAATTGAAACCGATGATGGGGAAGAACCCCAGCTCAGAGCTTGCCTGAGAGGACGTGCCTACCGGCAGAGGGTATATGCCCCTGACCGGCTGAAATACCCAATGAAGAGGGTAGGGGTCAGGGGAGAAGGCGAGTTTGAGCGCATCTCCTGGGACGAGGCACTGAATACAGTAGCAGGGGAGCTGAAAAGGGTCAGGGATACATATGGGGCCGCCTCTATTATATTGCAGCAGTTTGTTGGTGATGTTCACTTCTTGAATCAGTTCGGGCCATTGACGAAATTGCTTAGCTTGGCAGGCGGCTACACTCCAAGCTGGGGCATAACCTCCTTTCACCAAGGTGTTGCTGCTTCACTGTGTAACTATGGCACGTTCCATACCGCCAATAACCGGGATGATTTGGTCAACTCCAAATTAATAATCATGTGGGGGTGGGACCCGGCCAGCACCATCAGCGGCACTAATACTTGCTGGTATCTGGCCCAAGCCAAGGAGGCAGGGAGCAGGATTGTGTCTATTGACCCGAGACATACAGACACGGCAGCCGCCTTCGCAGACCTGTGGATACCCATCAGGCCAGGCACAGATTGTGCCATGGTAATAGCCATGGCCTACGTGATGATCAAGGAGAAGCTTTACGATAAAAACTTCATCACTACGTATACCATCGGGTTTGACCGATTTAAGGAAGATGTACTGGGTACAGAAGATGGAGTGCCCAAGACACCGTCATGGGCAGAGGAAATCACCGGGGTGCCTTCAGCCATCATTGAGAAACTGGCAAGGGAATATGCCACCACCAAGCCAGCAGCATTGATGGCCGGTATCGCCCCCGGGCGTACTGCCTATGGTGAGCAATATCATCGAGCAGCCATCACTCTGGCAGCCATGACCGGCAATGTCGGCATCCACGGGGGAGATGCAGCAGGAAGGGCCTGGGAATCGGTGTTTCCGGGATATCCCTACCCTGTGAACGGGCTGGAGGCAATGAGGGGACTTGTAGGGGGAGCTCGCAACCCAGTTGGGAAGCCTCCCGAAGGAAAGGCAGCAAGCTATCTTGGAGAATATATGCGGTATACGAGAGGTATACACGGTTCCAAGCTACCAGATGCCATTCTTAAGGGCAAGTCAGGCGGTTACCCCGATGACTACAAATTGCTTTACGTAGCCCATTGCAACTACCTGACTCAGTGGCCCAATGTCAATAAGATAGTCCAGGCATTGCAAGCGCTGGAGTTTATCGTGGTCCAGGAGCAGTTTATGACGCCGACAGCAAAGTTCGCCGATATCCTGCTGCCGGTAAATACCTATATGGAGAGAAATGATGTCACTTTAGGAGTAGGAGGAACGCCTTTTATAGGTAGCATCAACAAGGTGATTGAGCCACTGGGTGAATCCAAGTCAGTCTTGCAGATTGCTGTTGAACTGGCACAGCGAATGGGCATCACCGGCTTGGTGGACAAAGAGGAAAATGAGATGCTGGAAGATTTCGCAAAACGCAGTGGCGTTCCGGACTACGCCATATTGAAGAAGGAGGGCACCTATAGGTTCAAGCTACCAGAACCATACGTAGCCTTCAAAAAGCAGATAGAAGACCCCGTAAATAATCCCTTCACCACCGCATCGGGAAAGATTGAGATCTACTCTCAGCGACTGGCGGAGATGGATATTCCCGGACTTCCGCCCATCCCCAAATATATAGAGACCTGGGAAAGCAGGAGCGACCCTCTGGCAAAGAAATATCCCCTTCAGCTCATTAATACTCATTTCAAGAGGCGTGCCCTGAGCCAATTTGATAATATCCCCTGGCTAAGGGAGCTGCAAAATCAAGCCGTCTTAATGAGCTCTGAAGATGCCCGTGCGAGGGATATCAGTGATGGCGATATGGTCAGGGTCTTCAACGATAGAGGAGAGATGATTATTCCCGCCAGGGTGACGGAGAGGATGGTGCCTGGCGTGGTTGATGTCCCACATGGCGCCTGGTATAACCCTGATGAGAAAGGGGTGGACAGGGGTGGATGTGCAAACATCCTCACCGCTGATGAATATTCGCCAAGCGGAGGCTATGCCTACAACACGGCTTTGGTTGAGATTGCAAAAGCGTAGTGGTTAGGCTACCTCATCGTTCGGCAGGGCTGGACTATGTGTAATCAGCACCAAAATACCTGCTGATGGGCTGGCTGATCTGACCAGCTCAATCGAATACGCACCGAAACAGCAAAGCCGCCGAACTGCAATGGAGGAAGCTACATCGATAGACTAGCCAGAGAGAGGTAATGCGCCTGTGAGAGCTGCTGTAATTTATGGCCCCAGAGACATAAGATTGGAGACAGTAGAAGACCCCTCCATCAGAGGCGACGAAATCCTACTGAAGGTAAAGGCTTGCGGGATATGTGGCAGCGATATTCACGTATATAAGATGGGTGCCATGTCGGCGTCCCCGAATTCCAGGATACTGGGGCACGAGTTCAGTGGCGAGATAGTCGAGTTAGGATCGGCTGTTGAAGGTTTGAAAGTAGGGGATAGGGTGCTGGGAACCGGCCGCCGCAACTGCGGACAGTGCTATTGGTGCCGGCGAGGTCAAACGCACAGGTGTCGCAATATTGCGATTCCTGGATATGGACTGGATGGCGCCTTTGCCGAATACGTTGTAGTGCCTAATCCAGCACTGGGGAAGACACTATTCAAAATACCGGAGGCCTTGGGCTGGGAGGAGGCTGCTACCGTTGAGCCTGTGTCTGTTGCCTGCCATGCTGTGGAGGCGGCCGAAATCCAGCCGAACGAGACCGTGGTCATACTCGGAGCAGGTATGATTGGCCAGGGGGTTGCCCAAGCAGCCAGGGCCAGAGGAGCCGCCAAGGTTATAGTTTGCGAGCCTTCCGCTAAACGCCTAACTATGGCCAAGAACTTGGGCGCCGATATAGCTTTGAACCCCAAAGAGATAGACCCCGTTAAGGCTGTCATGGAAGCCACTTCACGAGAGATGGCAGATGTGGCGTTTGAATGCTCCGGGGCTGCCGCTGCCTTCCGCCAAGCATTGCGAATGGTGCGGGCCTTCGGAAGGGTGATGCAGGTGGCAGTATTTGAACAAAACGTCGAGCTGGAGCCGGACCTGATGAGCCTTATGACATTTAGGAACCTGACCTTGCGGGCTTGCGCGGGACAGAGATGGGCCATGGCACTTGATCTTGTGCGACTGGGCCAGGTGAGAACAAGGGATTTGATAACGCATGAATTCAGTCTCGATAACGCTAAAGAGGCTTTTGAAACCCAGCTCAACTCCGACGAGGCAATAAAGGTGTTGATAAAACCCTAGCATACTTGCTTCCCCTTTGACTACAAATTTGGGATAAGCTCGGGCATTAGTGCCCATCGTACTGACCAGCTATCGTCGCTGCAGCTAAGGCAGACTATTCCTGCCATGGTAAGTTTAAGTATCTCGTTCTCAGCGCTGCCTAATAGGATGGAATAGATTGCTTCGCTTGAAATGAGGGGGAACACATTGTGCAGCGGTTTATGTAGTTGACATAATGTTTAATCACTGCAATTGTTCACCATGGATGAGAGCCATAGCCAAAATTCCAGGCCCTAGATATGTAAATGTGGCACAGCCTAATCTGGTAATAAGGATACGTTCTCTGGGAAATAGTGGTTCTAGGAGCTCAACAAGCATTTCTGCCTCTTGCGGCGTTGTGGAATAGGCGATCCCTAGCTCTTCGATGGTTTCAAAACTTTTGGCCCATCTTTGCAGCCGATTCAAGGCCATTTTACGACCGATGAGATAGGCCGGAGAGCGTGCCTTACCGCCATCATAGACCTCGCCCAGCAGCTTGAAGTGTAAGGCCATGCTTATTTTTCCCAAGAGAATTAGCCCCTTTGTTAGCCGAAGGCGCTTTCCCTGGAGAAGGGGAGTAAAATCATCGGCCTTTCCAAAGATATGGCTTCGCGAGATAATTTGATGCACTAGGTCAACAATCTGGTCTAAGTTTTTACCTTCCTGGGCTGCTTTAGCAGCAGCTATGACCATAAGGCCCAATCCTACGGAAGCTGAGTCTGAGTCTATCACCTCCACACGGCATTTGTCATCTAAGTAACTCTTGGCCAAGCTCGCCGCGTTATATGTGCCGCTGTATCCTGAAGCGAGATGAATAGAGATAATCTGGTCAGTTTCAGTAGCCAAATCGCTATACACTTTGATGAAATCTCCTGGTGGAGGCACGGAGGTTTTGGGAGTATCCCGGCCATGAGCGAGCTCGTGGTAGAGCTTATCAACGTCGATATCAACGCCATCGAGGTACGTTTTGTCGCCAAGTTGGATATACAGTGGCACTACAGTGATACAGAGCCTGCGAGCTATCTCGGGGGGGATATCACAACTACTATCAGTCACTACCTTGACTGTCATGAGTAAGGTCTCCAGTTAACATAGACAATCTTATCGCTGATATCTAGTCGATTGCAAGTTGCCACAATTTTTCCGCTAGTGCCTCGATATGATCCCTGCCTTCCAGCTTTGCTCTCCACTCTTGTGGAATGGCCTCAACGCCAAGATACGCCCCCGAAATAGCTCCGGCCATAGAAGCTATGGTATCGGTATCGCCACCCAAGCTTATAGCATAGATTACCGGGTCTTTATACGACTTGGGTTGCCTTAGAAATGAATAGATGGCCGTGGGCACCGACCGTGGTGCTTCTATACCATTACCCAGCACAGCAACCACCTTTCCCCTATCTTGCTCACCGAGCAACTCTCTTATTTCAGCTACCTTTTCCTTATATAACTGGTTCCGGGCAAAATCGTGGAGTTTTAGAAGAAAATCTTCCTTGTCGATCTCCTCTTCTGGTGGTGCATTAAGGGCTAGGGCTACAGCATAAGCCTGAATTGCTGCCCCCTCCTTGCCCAATTCGTGGGAATGGGTGATGGAACTTGATGTGTAGGCAATCTCTCTCAGCTCTTCCGGGTTATTGGAGTATAGAAGTCCTACTGGTGCTACCCTCATCGCTGAACCGTTTCCAAAGGAGCCACCTTGATAGAGTTTATCTGCAGCGCTATCCCAAGGTTCCCCACTCTTTATCATCCGGAAAATCCTGGGAGGCCCTGGGCCATAGCCACGCCACGGCTCGTTCCCATGGTTTCTTATGAAAGTGTGGGCCATGTGCTCTCCATCGAAGCCCTTGCTTTCAACCAGGGATTCTGCAACGCCAATTGTCATGTGAGTATCGTCGGTATAAATGAGCTCTCCTAACGTTCCAGCTAGGGACTCAATATCTTCTTTTTTGGCCATCCCTCTTCCCTCCCGCCAGGCGCCAAGCCCATCGCCTATAGCTGCTCCTACCAGGCATCCCAGGAATTTCAACCTTAGTTTTTGTTTATCCATGTTTCTATATTGAACCGAATTGTCTCAGTTGTCTCGAACTCTGTTTGCTCATAGCCGCTTCGTCCTATGATTATAGTTGCTGCCGTGAGACAGAACAAGATTGTTTGATTTAGTTGCAAATTTCATTATTATCATATATAGTAAATTTAGTGGTTACAAGTTTAGGTTACCGATCTTCTGTGGAAGCTCTCTCAGGTTTACTTACAGACATTGGATGACCAGAAGCTCTAGCCAACTATTATAAGAAAGGAGGTCGTCCAATGGGATTTACAGAAAAAACGCTACAATGTTCTGACTGTGATGCCTCATTCAGCTTCACTGCTGAGGAGCAGGAGTTTTATGCTGCCAAAGGGTATGCCAATGAGCCCAAGCGCTGTCCCGCCTGTCGTGAAGCAAGAAGAACCCAGCGCAATGGCTTCGGTGGCTACAATGCTTACAGGCCTATGCGCCAAATGTACCCTGCTGTATGCGCTGAGTGTGGTAAGGAATGTGAAGTGCCCTTCGAGCCTCGAGAGGGCAGGCCAGTATATTGTAGTGAGTGCTACAACAAGACCAGATTGAGCAATCGCCAATAATTTGACCCTGGCTAGGCAAAAAAAGGGGCTGGGACTAGTCCCAGCCCCTGAGGGGTCTAGAATAGACAGGACCATCGGTTTAACAGGTGTGATCGACGGGGGATTTAAGAATTTGGGAAAGGAGTTAGTATTATGAATATATATGTAGGCAATCTATCTCGCGAGGTTACCGAGGAGGAATTGCGCCAGGCATTTGAGGCGTTTGGGCAGATCACATCGGTAAACATCATTAAGGATAGGTACAGTGGCGACTCCAGAGGTTTTGGGTTTGTTGAGATGGCAACAAAGTCTGAGGCTCAGGCTGCCATTAACGGGCTTAATGGAACATCTCTAAAGGAGCGGACGCTCACCGTTAGTGAGGCACGACCTCGCTCCGAGGGTGGCAGGAGGCCCTATGGCGGTGGTGGTGGTGGTGGGTATGGTGGTGGTGGTGGTGGTGGTGGGTATGGAGGTGGAGGTGGAGGAAGACGCCGAGGATATTGATTTAGCCCAGTATATTGCGGATCACAGTCTTGGTGACTGATATCTGGAGCTCTAGGGTTAACAAGGGAGATTCGGTTGTCTCCATTGCCTCAGCGGCAAGCTTTTGCGCCACTTTGTCCACGTCACCAATGTGCTGATATTGCTCAACAACATAGTTTTTGAACTCTTCTGTCCGCTCAAGCCCCTGCTGTAAGATATTTTTTGCTTGGTCACCGACAAAAACGCCATGATGCTCAAAGCTACATACCTCCACCTCGCAAGCAGCCAGCTTCCGTAGCGATTCCAGGTATAAAGAAAAGTCATATTGGGGTGAAGGAGGGGAAAGCTCGCTTCCATCTTCCGTAGGGAACGGAGCAGAATCTGAAGGGAACATGGCTTTTAACCTGGGAACATATACCGCAAGAGAGCATTTAGTATGCCCCGGCGTCTCTATGAACTGGGCTTGGATCCCGTCACCGAGATCTATGATATCGTCTTCCGCCATAACTCTATCAACCTGAATTCCATCAAACTGCAAATTCAATCTTTCGTACTCATTTCCGAGGCCTAGTTTCTCCATCCGCTCCTTATTGGCAGTGGCAATGAAATTCACCACCTTCTCCTTGGAAAACACCTCCTTTGAGTATGCCGAAGCAAGTATCTGCATTGAGGGAAATTTCCTCTTCAAATAGGACACAGCTCCGCAATGGTCGAAGTGAGAATGGGGGATGACCAGATATCCGATCTTCTTGAAGTCGAAGTCCATTGCGGAAAATTGTCTTTCCAGGGATGGGACTGTCCAGCTCATTCCACCACCGATTATCATAGCCTCTTCACCTTTAAGCAAGAATAGGCCATTTTTGTGTGTTCCTAGAAAATCTATCCTGTCGGTGATTTTGCCAGGCTCCTGAATCAGCATTATGATCCCTCTCTACAGCTACAAAGTTAAGCAAAAACGAATTCTTTAATCGATTGGAAATACTTCTCCATGCCAACCCACATTATGTCATTGTGACTGGCTCCAGGAATGATGACCAACCTTTTGTCCTCTGCCGCTCCATTGCGAAATAGAGCTTCGCCTTCGCTAGGAGGGATAAGGCTGTCATATTCTCCGTGAATGATGAGCGTGGGCACGGTAATAGTTCGAATCTTAGCAAGATTGGGAAAGCCGGCGTCTTCTAAGCCAAGAGCCTCGAAGGAAAACCCTAGCATTGAGAGGAGGTTGACGACGCTGGCAAACCCGCTCTCGATGATCAGCCCCTTCATCTGCTCCTGGTGGCGGTGAGCTATTTCAATGGCAGAAGCACTCCCCAAGGAACGACCCATCACGAATATATCGCCAGAATGGTGACCATCATCCAAGATATCTGCAAACGCCTCGAATATAATAGGAGCATCCGAGATCGTATTGCTAAAAGTGGGCCTGCCCTGGCTTGCGCCATAGCCTCGATAGTCAGCTACAAACAGGTTAATGCCAAGTTTGTTGTACATTGGGGCGATAGAGTCATAGTCGCTGACAACCTCGCCATTACCATGGAAGTATATGATGGATGGCGAATTTTGACCGTGAATATAGAAGCGACAGGAAATGGAGACGTCCTTATCTACAGGAATGAGATGGTCGCTTGCCGTGGGTGGAGCTTTGCTGAACTCTCTCCTGGGGTAGAAGACAAAGGAAAGAATCTCCGGGCGGTCTAGTGCAGAATAATCAGCTTGCGACATATCCCTCTCGACTTTGATTGTAGCATATTCTTTAGTATCGGGCCCTACTTACTTTGGCCATAGCTCATTACCATAGCTTGGCCAAACGAGGATTCAATTATATCACCCCACACGATTTTACAGGGCAACAAGAGATAGGCCCCAATATGGCCGGAGAGTACTAGTTGGGAGAGGGACTAAGGCATCCCAAAATAGGGAGGACTTTGCGGGGTGTAGAGGGGGGGGGGCTTCAAGCCGGGCG
>Ga0114930_10003078_pt1 | contig 14750 bp, 13 predicted proteins | sample AnhtaG_FD_87300 | JGI IMG/M metagenome (GOLD analysis project Ga0114930, IMG submission 87300) | Deep subsurface microbial communities from Anholt, Denmark to uncover new lineages of life (NeLLi) - Anholt_01485 metaG | ecosystem: Environmental > Aquatic > Marine > Oceanic > Sediment | place... | reverse complement strand
TGTGATATTCACCTGGAGACCCTCATCATAGGAATTAGTGCCCGGACCAGGGTTGGTGGTTCCCTGCCCATCGACACTTATAGTCAGTTCACGGGCTGGTATAATGTTCGTAGGCTGCACATTGTAGGTTGTTCCATTCGTCACTACTATGATAGTTCTGTGTTTATCTGTGCCGTATATCTCAGCTCCAATCTCATTGAGAGCCGTAATAGTCTCCTGGTGGGGATGCCCGTAACTATTGCCTTCTCCAGCCATATAGATGGCGACCTCTGGGTTTACGGCATTTAGAAACTGAGCAGATGACGAAGTCCTTGACCCATGATGACCAACCTTCAATATCTCTACATCGGGGACTACCCCGGCCGCTAACATGCTAGCCTCGGCCTCTTTCTCGGCATCTCCCATAAATAGAAAATCAATCTCCCCGTGGTTAAGACGTAATACAATAGAATTGTTGTTGATAGTGTCATCCAAGCTGGCAGGATGAAACACATTAAAGACAAGCTCACCGACCTCAATAGTGTCCTCTCTCCTCATCTCATACACTTGAGCACCTTCAGAGCTGACCGCCGACATGAACTGAGAATAGGTTTCGGAAGTGCTTGTGTCCCCATTAAGCCAGATTCCCTGGACTTCAAAGGCAGCTAATACATCAATAAGACCGCCAATGTGATCAGCATGGGGATGAGTAGCTACTATCACTTCAAGTACGCCATCAATATAGTCATCAATATAGCTGACCACACCTGGCGATTTCCCACCACCGTCAATCAGCACCTCAATATCGCCAAAGTCTATAAGAATAGAATCACCCTGCCCAACGTCAATGAAGTGAACTTTGAGCTCAGTCGGCGTTGGTGTTGGGGTCGGTGTTGGCATCGGCTCTGGCGCAGGTGAAGGCGTAGGTGTTGGAGCGGGAGCCGGTGTGGGTGGCGGTGGGCTAATGGTAGTGCAACCAACAACTGAGCTAGCCAATAGGAAGACTAGCAGCAGGCTTATTGTCAGCTTTTTCATTCTTGTACCCTCACGGTGTCGCTCATAATCTCCTACGGCTCTAAGGAAATTGTGTAAGGGAGCCTCACAAGATTTGCCTCTACTGGCCTTGTATCCTCTGGTATCTCAAAAACCACACAGCCCACTACTGACTCTTCTGGCAACAAGTTTTCATAGCCGCCACTGTCGCCTATTAGTGTCTCTATTTCTTCGGCTGCTGCCTTCCTTGGGTTATACTCGTCTGACAAGACACCAACAGGAGGCGACCAGAGTTCGTAACAATATCCTTTAGGTGCGGTAACAATTTCACCAGCACATAGATAAGGAGTCTCTTGCTCCCGTATCCAGTTGTTCTGAAATTCGTAGGCCAAAAGGACAAACTTCATACCAGGCTTTGCCGTGAAGGTATAATAGCCAGAGGAATAAGGCCCACGCACAACTATATCGCTTTCCTTCCACCAGAGCAGAGTTATTGATAGGTTCTGCCCATACCCGCAGTTGGCTATAGTATCCCCAATCCTGGCTATTGGTGTTGGTTGAGGTTCAGGTTCTTCTGGCAGAATACCACTTGCTGCTCGCAATTCGTTATATTTAGACTGAAGAGCCTCATAGCTACTTCCTAGCTCGTCTAACTCTGCTTTGATGCCATCTATCTGACCTTTAAGCCTATCCACCTGTGCAGAATTACTTGAGCAAGTGCCCACACTAATAAGCAGAAGCAACGCCAAAATAGCCGTAATCACATGCCACTTCTTCATATCTCTCTCTCCTTACTAAGTCTTGCACCCTCAGGGTGTCGCTTCTTGTATACCAATATTAACTTTTTGTCAACTCCTGTGTTAATAAGGTTCTCTTGCATTTGGGTGTATCCTTATGGTATAAGTCATATATCATGACAAACAAATCTAGCAAGCCCAAGCCTATTCCTCAATTGCCTCCTGATTCCGCTCCCAAAGTCGAACTTAAAGAGCCGAGAAAGAAGCAAGGAAGAAAAGGTTAGGCTGAAACGCTAAATACAAATATTCCTAATGCTAGAACCTCCACTACTAGACAAATATATGCCCTTCTCATCCATAAAGCCTTAGAGTGAAGTGGCTTTTCATTATTTTCTACTGCACTCATTATTTGCTTGCCTGACCATATGACTAACGCTTCATTTTCATATTCCCCAGATTCTATATGTTTATATAAGTCAGATAGTGGCGGTTGAAAATGCCACTTGCGTAACCAAAGTGAAGCAATAGTGGTTGTAGCTACTCCAACAAATCCTAGCAGGATAATAACAGCAGGAAAAACTGACCAATAAGCCCAATCGGCAGTAGAAAAGACTAGCATACCAACCAATGCGCCAGACAAGACTAAAATACCTGTAGCCATTGTATCAAAATGTCGCCTGCGTTTATCCTGCTCCTTACTTTGTGCATTTGCAACCTCATATAGCAAATCTGCCCTATCCATAACTTTACCCTTCCTTCCTAATCAGTTTAGCCTAGTATAGCATAAGCCACTTACACCTAGATGCATGAGAACCGTCAATAAAGGTTAAGGGCATACCGGGTTAACAAAAAAGAGGCGACGCCTCTCTTACATAATATTTTGTGCCTTCCCCCCTTCAAAGGAGAGAGGCAAGGTATCAAACCATTGACCACCCCCGGGAAACGCCTGAAAATTGATTCTGGTGCGTCTGCCATTGTAAAGTAGGGGCTCCGGGCATGACCATGAGCTTGGAGCTCCCTCTTTTTGTGCCTTGACTCAGCAAATCAGCAACTATTACCCCACGTTGCACATTGCGCTACAAAGTGCAATTCCAGAGAGACTATTGACATCATAAGGATGGATAGTTTATCGTTCATACCAAAAAGGGAGGTGAGCCCATGCAAGCATACTGTATGAAATGCCGCACCAAAAGGGAAATGAAGGACGCCAAGGCTATAACTATGAAGAATGGGCATCGGTCAGTGCAGTAGAGCGGAGGCTTGCAGCTGATGCACTGTGCTCGCAAGTTACTTCGGGCGTTTTAGCTAGTAGCTTTGTCTCATCTGTGGCGTTAATGCTATTATGGATGTACAACTGTAACAGGCTGGCCTATCGTGTCCTTGCTGATAGGGTTGTCGAACGCATTCTCCATAGTTGGACAAGTAAATGATTTAGACGTGGGTAAGGACCCTCATATGATATCCTATCAGTAGGGCAACTTTTTGTTATGATATTTGGTGTGTTGCACCTCACTAGCAGTAGAAGCTGGGTGTTTGCAGCTTGCTGCTTGATAAAGTGGGAGCTTATCAGAATACCGTCGGGTTGACAATTCAAGATAATATGTAGGTACTCCTGCTATGCGAGGGAGGGTGGAATCTCCAAAATGAGCCCAAAACTGGAAAAGCTAACAGAGAATTTAGACAGGAACCTAGCCATCGCAGGCCTGGTATTCAGCTCTGTCCTCATATGGTGGCTCACAACAAGAGAAGTATTGCCGGTATATGTAATCACTGGCATCCTATCATTTCTCGCCTGCGTAACGTATCTGGTCTTAAGAAACCGCCTCTCTCTGCTAGGTATGTCCCACTTTATCTCCTCCCTTCCCAAACTACAAATAAAGCGATCGACCTATCTTGTATTGAATATCTTATTTTTCACCCTTTTCACCTACAGCGTAATAGCCATTACTCTAAGGCCCGACCTTTATGTTAGGCCTCTAGGGTATTTTATTTCTATCGCATTTATGGCAGCCATAGTAGCCGTAGAAATATTATTCCTTCCTAGAAAGAGGGGGTATGCCTACTTTACTCTACTGAAGATAATCCTTGTAGCATTAAGCTTAAGGTTAGTCCCGATGTATATGTTCCCCGGTCATATATGGTATGACCCGTGGTGGCATGAATGGTTCACACTGGAAACCTTAAGATTTGGGCATATCCCTGCAGGTGAAGCTTATTCAAGGCTGCCGATCATGCATTTAATATCTGCTTCAACAATGCTTATAACTGGCTTAAACTTTAAGGCCTCGAGTCTTCTTTGCTTGACTTTGCCACAGGTAATAATAGTTACAATTTTCATTTTCCTCTTAGCTGACAAGCTTATCCATAATCCTAAGTTAGGATTGTTAGCTGCTCTGCTGATTGCGACAGCAGACATGGCTATAACGCGGGCTATTGTTTTCTATCCAACAAGCTTGGGAGCAGTCTTCATGCTCATCATAATATATGTATTATTTAAGCCTGAGAGAACAACATCGATCGCTTTGACCTGCATAGCTTTCATCTTTATGTTGGCATTGATCTTAAGCCATACATTGACAGCAGCAGCCCTGGCCATTCTTCTCCTTTGCTTTTGGATTGGATTTAAGGTCTATGTACTACTCTACAAAGGTAAAGCGGAGTTTCCAGTAGACTTAACTATATGTGCTTTCTTCATAGTTGGGATGTTCGCTTGGTGGATGTATGCTTCTGGACACATCGTTGATTTTGCAAATATCATAAAATGGGTCTTTCGTGAGGAGTACCTTGGAGCTGTCCCGCCAGAAGCCCTAACTCTATATGCCGCTCAAATCCCGCTTTCGGAATATGTGATTGATAGGCTAGGTTTTTTCCTTTTCTACAGTTTTTCATTTATTGGGTCTTTCTACTTGCTATCAAAAAGGGCTGGAAGTCGGCATGGCTTTGCCTTAGTTCTGGGTGGGTTAGTATTATTATCCCTGGGATTCTTCGGCACTCCGTTAGGCACTCCATTTCTTGAGGCTAGGTGGCGATACTTCTCGCAGATTATCCTAGCAGTTCCAGCTGCCCTCGGTTTAATCCTGGTTTGCGGATTGTTTAGGAATAATTTAGGAAGAGCATCTATACTGGCCATTTTGACCCTAGTTATGTCCTTCCTCATGATTACAGACATAGCTTCAAATTTCGATCAACCGATATTTTCAGAGCATAGGATGGTCCGGCATGCCTTTACCGAATCAGAAATTAAATCAATGGATACGATATCGTATGTTTGGGATGGGACTATTGGGACAGACCTACACGCCACTTCCTATTTTAGGTGGTCTAAAGGTAAGGAAGCAACAGAGGTGTCTGATTCTCTTCTTTCAAAGGATTTCACAGATTGCAATGGAATGATGGTCGTAATCAGGGAATATATTGCCCAAAAACCTTTCGATTGCCATGGAGTCGTTAAATTAGACTATAATCCACGTGATATTCTGGAAAACCAGGGATTTAATAAGGTCTATGATTCCAAAAGCGTTAGCGGCTTTTTGAAACAAACCGAGAAATAAATGAAAGAGCAGCTTGCATTCTATAAGAAATTTACCAAAGATGTCGGAATTGTAGGGCTAAGTCAGCTATTAACAATCCTGGGGGCGATAATTTTACTGCCAATTTTGACCAAGACTTTAGGTGCGCACGGCTATGGGATATGGGTTCAAGTCATGGTTACCGTAAGCTTAGTCGTTTCCATTGTTTCACTTGGTTTGCCTTTTGCTATGGTGAGATTTATAGCTGCTGAGAAGAATAAGAGGGAAATACAGGAAGGATTTTATTCCATTATTACCGTGACATTTTTTGCCGCTTTGGTGGTATCGTCCCTATTAATTATGCTTTTGGGCCTTATAGCAAATAGCCTCTTTGAAGGTGAGACCTCTATAGTTAAACTGATTGCTATCATTATTCCGATATGGGGCATGCATTTGACATGCTCAAACTACTTCAGAGCATTTCGGCAGATGGGGAGACTCTTAATTTTTGGTATCTTGGTCACATTGGGGGAGGTTGGCTTAATTGGATATCTGGTCTTAACCGGCCATGGGATCTTTAGTGCCGTGCTATCAATCCTCATAGTTAGGGTGGTCATCACTTTTGTCATGCTCTGCTTGATTGTATCAGAGATTGGAATAAAGCTACCGAATTTTTCAAGAATAAAAGAGTATTTGAGCTTTAGTTTACCCCTTATACCCAATTCCCTTTCCGAGTGGGCGCTTCGCTCTTCTGACAGATACATAATTAGCCTTTTCCTGGGAGTTGTTTTTGTAGGATTTTATTCGCCAGGATATGCTCTGGGCAGCCTCATCAGCGTGTTCCCAGGCATACTGACTTATGTTTTAGTCCCTACATTATCTAAACTCTATGACGAGGGGAAGATAAATGAGGTGAAAATCATCCTGAAATATTCCCTTAGATACATCTTAATGCTTGCCATCCCCTTCTTTTTTGGAGCCTCACTCCTCTCTAAACCGCTGTTAAACATGTTTTCTACGCCAGAAATCGCCTCCCAGGGGCATTTAGTGACCCCGTTTATAGCATTGAGTGCCTTATTTTCCAGTGCCTTTATTGTGATGGCCCAGGCCCTTCTTCTAGTCAAGAAGACAAAGATAATTGCCTTTACATGGGGGATTTCAGCTTCGGCTAACCTTTTGCTGAATATATTGATTGTGCCATATTTGGGGATTTTAGGGGCAGCTATTACGACACTGATTGCATATTCGCTAGCGCTAGGTATAACAACCTATTACTCATTCCAGGAATTGAGGTTTGATATTGAGTGGACTTTCATAATTAAGAGCCTGGTTGCATCGGGGATAATGGCTTTAACTATCTGGCCAATATATCCTCAAAGCAATTTAAATACTATTATCGCAGTTCTGGCTGGAGTTGCTGTTTATGGACTAGCTCTCTTCCTGCTGAAGGGGTTCAGGAAGGAGGAAATAAGATTCTTCAAGAAACTGTTCCAGAGAGTGTAAGGCGCCGTGCAAAGCAATTTACGTAATAACCTAGCAAAGAAGTTAGCAAAAGAGCACCCCAATGTTTATTCCATACTTTCAAAAGTGTATCGTCTATACATCAGGTTTTGCTATATATTGCTTGTGCCTAAAGTGGCTATTTGCAAAAAAGTATTTAGTCATTCCCAGAAGTTAATGGTAAACATCGGGGGAGGCATATGGTATAAACGAAACTGGAAAGTACTGGATTTTCAAAGCGAGTGGTATTCCTATAATAGGTTATTTATTGATTATGATTATGATTTGACAAAAAGAGAGAAAATGCCTTTTGAAGATAACTCCGTAGACCTGTTTTATTCAGAGCACACCTTTGAACATGTTTCAGACAGAGATTGCGAACATGTACTTGCTGAGATGTATAGGTGCTTAAAGCCTGGGGGAGCTGTAAGGATTGTAGTTCCTGATATGGATTTAGCATATACCAAGTATGCAAATGCAGACGAGAAATTTTTTGAGGTGTGGATAAAGACCCACAAGGCAACATTGACAGAAGCGTTTATGATTATTTTTGCTCGTCCTAAAAGGAATGAATGCGAGGAATCTATAAGACGTAGATTTGAGAACCTGGAAAAAGGAGAATTCTTCAACTTTTATACAAAGGACCTTAGGCAGGACCCAAAGTACGCCGGGTATCATATTAACTGGTTTATCTACTCTAAACTAGAGAGAATGTTGAAAGAGGCAGGATTTCAAAAAGTTTACAAATCAACAAGTCAAGGAAGCAGATTTCAGGAAATGAGAGGCAAAGGATTTGATACGCGTCCTTCATGGTCTTTACATGTTGAGGCAATAAAATGAGAACACATGCTCTCTACGGAACCATCTTTTGCTGGACATGCCGGTTAATTTCCAGCCATTTGGGATGCGTCTCCAGTAGATGCAAGACCTCTCTCCAATTGAAGCTATCGTTTGGAAAGTGCTCGTAAATCTTACGGACGAAGGTCAAGTCCTCAATTGTATCCACAGTCCAGCGCATGTATGAATAGTCTGTCTCATTGGCTACATTACAAATATGGAACTTCTCAGGGTGGCGCCATATATACGGGGTCACATGCTCCCGCCAGGCTGGATTGCTATCCTCCTGCCACGCCTTTTTCAGGGTACCAAAGCTAATAGCTTCTACGTCAAGACCTAGCGGAAAGGTAGGCACCAGGGTATTACTTACATAGTCCACCGCTGGATGATAACACAGGAACTCGTTAACCACCCTGTCGATAATCTCAGGCTCAATCAGAGGACGATCAGAGGCAATACGAACCACAACATCCGCTTTAAATGCTAAAGCTGCCCTATAATAGCGGTCAAGGACATCCTCTTCACTGCCGCGAAAGAAAGGCCAGCCTTGCTTTTGGCACACACGGACAATAGCGTCATCATCTGGTTGTGTCGTTGTTGCCACCACAGTGGCATCTAGTGTCTTCGCCCGACAGGTGCGGTCGACCACACGCGTCAGCATCGGCTTGCCGACAATATCTTCCAGTACCTTGCCAGGCAGACGGGTCGAGCTCATACGAGCTTGTATTATAGCTACTATCCTAGGCATTTTCTCTCTTTAAGGATGATATAGAATTTTTTCAAATCTCCTGGAGAATTCAACTATCTGCTTGAGTTCTTTCGGCTCCATACTTATAATGTGGTCTGGGCCGTGCATCTTCTTATCAAGGGTGAAGTGCTTCTCAATAATCTTTGCCCCTCTTGCCATTGCCACCAGTGCAGCCTCTATCCCAATGGTATGGTCGCTAAAACCAGAGTACTTGTTAAAATCAATCTCTAAGAAATTCAAATCCTCGGCTGCGGTGGGATATTTGGCTACGCAGTAAAGGAAGTCAACCTTACCAGTGGTATCAATCCGAGGGAATTCCTTTCCTTTGTACATACCCAGTGAAGCAATTATGTCCTTGCCTGTTCCGGCAATAGCAGCTATCAGTTGCTCATCGTATATACTGCGGCTGGCTATCTTATAACGCTTCACGCCAATTTCTTCACACCATCTTACCCTTTCAACATCAAAGACAGAGGCTATAAATTCTATATTCACTTTTTTACACCAGTCGGCAAGGTCTACTACCTGCTCCTTGGAAAGCTGGGCCTCCTTGGCTTCTTTATACCACTCAAAGGTAGGGGGAAGAATAGAGTCGACATTGTAGAGTTGGAACTTAGCAATGTCAGCCCCCATCTCTTTGGCAGCAGTGATGAGCTTCTTAGCTACCTCCATATCACCATTGTGGTTTTGTCCGATTTCAGCGATGATTAGCATCCGACTTGCTCTCTTCCACCTAACGTTCTCCAGTCTTTACCTTCCTTAAGTTAAGCCTTCAGGGCATAGATGTCTACTACATTTCCATAAAAGGGCGGAGATACCGTGTCGTGTTTTCTGAAAATCCTAAAGGTGACAAGGTCAAACAATATTTTGACAGGATCTCGCCAGCTTGCATACGGTGTATCAAAGTAATGGTAAGAAACCTTTACAACCTTAAAACCAACTTTCCTTAACATTAGAGACAAGGTTTTTGTAGAGAAATAGTAAATATGATGCACCGGACATACCATTCTAAATTTCTCGTGGTATATTTTTGCGCAAATGCTCTCTATGTTTGGTGTGTTTACTGCTATTACTCCTCCTTTACGCAAAACTCTGTTGATTTCATAAAGTTCACCTGTTGGATCAGGCAGATGTTCAATAGTGCCTCTTATTTTAACTATGTCGAACGATTCGTTAGGGAAATGTGCCTCTTTAAGAGTTCCTCGCATTATATTAAGCCCAAAGCTCTCCTTGGCAAATTTAACGGCAGCAGGATTAATCTCAGTTCCCCATTTCTCCCAGGAGTTATCTAAACTGGCCAGAAAGAATCCTCCCCCACAACCGACATCGAGTATCTTTCTCCGCATGGTGAGTTTCTCAAGCTCCTCAATTTCAGTCTTAAAGGTTTTCTCTCGATTCTGATGTGCTTCGGATTCGGTGTCAGCATAGAAAGAGAAATATTCCTTCTGATATAGCTGCGCCAAACTCTCGCTACTCAACCTGGGATTCACATAAATCAACCCGCAGTTTTTGCACCTTACTAAACTAAATTTGTAGCCGGCTAATTCTTCGTTCTTGAGTATTGGATCATTATCGTTTTTTAACTCAGGGCGTCGATCTAGGTAGTCTATGTAGCTAACCGTGCCCCAGAACTCTGTATCACGTGCACCGCAAAGATTACAATTCACTGATTCCAACTGGAAATTCATGTCAGTTTTTACCTTTTCTCTTTAGGTGAGTATAGGTTTCTTGGCTATCTCTACTCACCACTGTGGTTTTGCTGGGTCTTAGCTATCAGTAGCGTCTGCCTTGCCGTGCTTTTCAAGGAGCATGTTCTGGTAGCGTTGCATTGCCTCTTTATCCCGTGTGATATTAGTCTTATGCATGCGATATCTGTATAACGGTAACTCAATGCGGTGAATGTTAAACTTTTGCAAATATCGGAGGCGCAAGTCAGCGTCTTCCAGCATCAGAAAATTCTCGTCATATAGCCCAACGGTTACCAGATTATCCTTTCTGAACATGATACCACAGGCGATAGGTTCAGTATCCGCGTTTTTCCTAGCTATATGGTTTTCATTCTCATCTACTATATAATAGTCACAGGCAACAGCATCAAGGTGGGGGTTTAGCGAGAGATAAAGATACTCTACTCTTAACAAATCTTCATGTGCATAATCATCGGCATCAATCCGGACAACATAACGACTTAATGCTTTTCTAACACCCTCATTACAAGCGTAAGGTAATCCTTTGTGTTCTTTGAAAGCTATAACCTTTATCCAATCTCCGAAAGATCCTAAAATCTGCCTAGTATGGTCGGTACTTCCATCATCCACCACAATAATTTCGTAATCTTCCTTTGGCAAAGATTGGTCAATGGCACTTCTAATGGCCCGGCCTATGTATTGTTCACAATTATAAGTAGCGATAATAACACTGACTTTCATATCTTAATGATTAAACTCCTTTCTTGGCTTTCTTTGCTTCCTTTGCCATTCGTATTATCAAATCAGCCACTCTCTTTGATGCCTGCCCATCTTGAATATAAGCATGGTCATAAACGAACTTTCCTCGAGCTTGGGCAAGCTTTTTACCAAATTCTTCATTATATATTGCCCTTTTAATTGCTGGCGCAATGTCTTCTTTCTTAGAGACACTTATAGCGGCACCAGATTGCACATAAGGACTTCCCAGCCCACCAAACAGGTCAATAATGATAACAGGTTTGTTCACTATCAGTGCTTCCAGCGCTGTAGTGGAAAGCACAGTCAGTAATACATCGCACAAATTGATTAAAGCATATATGTCAGTATCTTCTCCACACAGAATTATATCTTTGCTTTCTTTGTCCAGGAACCTGTGATACCTGTTAATATCCTGCCAGGGATGTAGTTTAATTATTAATTGAGAATTGGGCACTTTACTAGATGCTCGTATGATACTTGACAAAAACATGTCTTCTTCTTCCTGTGTCCACATGCCAGCTTCAACGAAATGGGCGTGAGTCAAAAGGATTGTTTTCTTGTCTTTATCTATTCCTAAGTTAAGATACATTTCCTCATTGAGATTCTTTTGAAACAATTCATCAAACCGTGGTTGACCAGTTACCACAATTCTTGAGGCGTCAACCCCTTGTGATACTAAGGTATTTTTGCAAGAATCCCCGGCAACAGCCATCTTCAAGGATTCGCCATGTCCCATTCTTCCAAGAGGTCTTCCTGTTATTCGATCAATTAAATAGAGAGTTATTAGTTGCAATTTTAGAGATAACGGATTTGCAGTTTTTATAAGACTGGTAAGATTTCCGAAAAACAGCTTCCACCTCTGCGTCTGCCAAAATTTATAATCTGTGCGGTAGCGCCAGTCAAATATTGGACCCTCCAAAACATGCAGGGTAGGGATGTTTAGTTTATTGGCGGCTCTGACAAATAGCCTCTGCATCGGAGCCGTATCAAAGGCTGCAACAACAATATCAGGATTTTCCGACTTGATAATATCTTTTATTTTTCGCTTCCCGTAATCCTCTATCCTTCTAAACGGGAAATTTAGCAGGCTAAGCGATTCTCTTGTTTCCTCATTAAGACCAATCGCAGATACTGAGTGTTTATCTAATTCTTTCCTAACCAGGTCAAGCATCTTAACATGAGTAGCTTGCCCGGGAACAAATAACACCTTATACATGGCAGCACCTTCAAAGAGCTGATATTCTTAGTTACCAGCGACAATTAAAGTATAGGTGAGAACGACTGAGGGTGTCAATAAGCGCTCAAATTCAGCTACTATCTTTGCCTTGTTAGCCCCGCCTTTATTGACAACCCTGTCTCTAGTGGTTATCCTACTTATTGCTTAATTAGCCTCCCAAGGCTGAAGCGGTCTTCTTACAAATTATCTAGAATAAAGCTGTCCTAGGGGCTGGAAATGAAAGAAATGGTGTGGGACGAATTTTGGGAAGCACAGGGCAAATCAGCTGTGGACGAGATTATCGAAAGCGATGGGTATTATAGATTGCTCAAAAGACTTATCGTACTACCATTCTCAGGAGAGCAAACGGTCAGGGTTCTAGAAGTGGGCTGTGGTAGCGGTATAAGGACCTTGGCATTATTAAAGGAGTTTCAAGGGCATCCTTTGGAAGCGACTCTCATTGATAAATCTTCATCGGCATTATCGCTGGCGGAAAGAAATGCGGTAGAAAATAAAATCAAGGCTAATTTGCTCTCAGCTGATGGACTTAATCTGCCGTTCTCAGGTGAGACTTTTGATATCGTATGGAGTGGAGGGGTAAACGAGCATTTTGAGGGAGCAGAGAGAATGGCACTTTTTATAGAGATGGCTCGCGTAGTAAAGAGGGGAGGGCAGCTAATTATTATAGTTCCCAATGCTTTGAACTTACCTTACAGAGTGGCAAAGAAGGCTCTGGAGTTAAGGGGGCGATGGCTTTATGGCTTTGAAAAGCCCTTCACCATTTTTGAACTTAGGAACAAAATGAGAAGGGCAGGAGTGGTGCCCCGCAAAGCGGGGGGAATGTGGGTCGTTAACTCTTTATTCATTTTGTTGGACTTGCTCGGCAAAAGGAGAGCAACAGGCTCTAAAAGAGCTGCAGTATCACCAAGGAAAAACCTTAGCATTTGGAGAAGGTTCTCTAGAGGGTGTGAAATGATTTTGGAAGAAACAGTAGGGATATTCGCCGGGCATTTCATAGGTATGAGGGGTGAAAAGTCAGACATATCAAATTGCCGGTCAAGCTAAGCCTTCGGTGTTCCAGTTGACAATGGTCTCATGCCAACCCCAATGCCCTATTGTAGACGTCAATTGTCCTTTCAGCGATTGGATCCCAAGATAAATCGGTTTTTAATTTTTTATACGCCTTGTTGCCCATTCCCGTTCTTAGTTTTTCCTCTTTTAACAATCTGGTTATTGCTTCAGCTAAGGCTTTAGCGTCCTTTGCAGGCACAATAAGCCCAGTCTCACCATCATCCACTATCTCGGGAATGCTACCAACATTTGTTGTTACTACTGGTTTCCTAAAGCCATATGCTGGGTGAACGACGCCACTTTGGGAAGCGTCAATGTAAGGCAGGACTACAATGCTACACCTTTGGAATAATTCTGCACCCATTCGGTAGCTGATGTAATGGTTATGGACTATAAAACTATCCCTGTTTACCATCATCTTCTCATACTTGTCAAAATCCTCGCCTGTGCCAGCGATAATTATCTTTGCATTTGGCACTTCCTTAGTAATCAGAGGCTCTGCTTTGATCAAATACTCTAGCCCTTTGTATCTATATATACTACCAAAGAACAAAACTAGATTCCCGTCCTCTTTTAGGTTTCCTTTTGCATATTTCACGAAAGGGGCAACTTGATGCTCTCCGAGAGGAATTACGTGCACCTTCTTAGCCAGAACATCATGTTCCCTGACCATTATTTCCTTTAATTTCTGGCCGTGAACGAATATTTGGTTTGAACGTTTACGTGCCCAGTACATTATGAAGTTTAACCAATGACGATGAGGCTGTCCCAAGTGCAGTTTTGGGTCATGGAACATGGCAACTAAAGGATACCTCCTTAGAAATAGGAAGATAAGCAAATCCAATTTGCCACCTACTTGGAGATGTATTAGATGCGGTTTGAAAGAATTTACATGCTTCACCAGGTTAGCAACCACGGATAAGTTAGCCGGGTGATACCATAGGTTACCATGTCTCTCAAGTGTATACAGAATCACGCCTGGGCTCACATTGTCCACATGCTCCACTGCTGATGCAGCAGGCACTACAAGCATGACTTCTTCGCCTTTCCTGCATAAGGCATTGGCTAGCTGTATCTGATAATCAATGAAACCGCCGATAATAACCACACGCATTTTACCATTTCCTCAGAGATATTCTGGCGGAACATTAATAATAACAAACCTTTTCATCAAATTCTCTATGTGCCTTAAGTCTTCTGGTGGAATCGACTCTAACATTGATTTTAGAGCCCTACCCTGAATAATCTTACCCAGCTCTCCCTCTATCACACACCTTTGAGGCAGGTGTCTTTGAGCCAACGGAAACTCTTCCCAGAAAGAATTACTGGGGGAACCCCTGCCCAAAATAGTACTGTTCCGTTCACGCTTTATCTTGTAAATCGGGTTAATAATTAGACGGCTCTTATTATTTAATAGAGCATCCCACACCCGTTCAAATATTCGGGAAATTGAATCGCCTTTATTGCCTACAATTATGAGGGCAGTGGATGAGCTCAGCTCATCATCAGAATACTCCGTTGCCAGGTCGAGCCTGCCCTCCAAAAGGAAATGCTCCACCACGGTACTTTCGGGCAGTGCCTTGATTTTAATCTTCTGGAACAAGTTGGCCCATACTTCAGGTGACAGCGGCTCACCGGCAGCAATGTTGGGAGAGCTAGGTATATGTAAGTGGAGAAGCAAGAGAAGTCCATCTGAGCTGAGTACCCGCTCCA
>Ga0114930_10003077_pt1 | contig 14752 bp, 11 predicted proteins | sample AnhtaG_FD_87300 | JGI IMG/M metagenome (GOLD analysis project Ga0114930, IMG submission 87300) | Deep subsurface microbial communities from Anholt, Denmark to uncover new lineages of life (NeLLi) - Anholt_01485 metaG | ecosystem: Environmental > Aquatic > Marine > Oceanic > Sediment | place... | reverse complement strand
TCGCTGCTGATCGCGCTGCTGCTGGTGGTCGGCGTGACCTACCTGTTCTTGCGCAATTGGCGCGCTACGCTGATCCCTTCCGTGGCGATTCCCGTGTCGCTGGTGGCAGCCTGCGCCGTGCTGGCGGCGCTGGGCTACTCGATCAACGTGCTGACGCTATTGGCCGCGGTCCTGGCCATCGGCCTGGTGGTGGACGACGCGATCGTGGTGCTGGAGAACATCCATCGCCACATCGAGCGGGGCGACCCGCCGCTCCTGGCCGCGGTGCACGGGGCGCGGCAGATCGGCTTCGCGGTCATATCGACCACGCTGGTGCTGATCGCCGTGTTCGTGCCGCTGTCGTTCCTGGGCGGCAACACCGGCCGGCTGTTCCGCGAGTTCGGCATCTCGGTGGCCGCGGCCGTGGCCTTTTCCGGACTGGTCGCGTTGAGCCTGAGCCCCATGATGTGCTCGAAACTCCTCAGCGCGCACGACGACAGCGGACTGGTTCATCGCCTGACGGAGCCGTTCTTCGTCGGGCTGAACCGCGCCTACGGGTTCCTGCTTCGCGGCGCGCTGTCGATGCCGCTGGTGATGGCCGCGCTGGCGGTATTCGTGTCCGCGACCGCCTACCTTCTTTACCTGTCGCTGCCCAAGGAATTCGCCCCGATCGAGGACCGCGGCAACATCTACATCTCGGTCACCTCGCCCGAAGGCGCGAGCTTCGACTACACCAAGCGCCATGTCGTGGAAATCGAGAAGATCCTGCAGCCCTACCGCGACAGCGGCGTGTCGCGGCAGGTCATCTCCTTCGTCGCGCCCAGCTTCGGCCGGCCGGGCGACGTGAAGGTCGCCAACATGTTCGTGCGCCTGGCGCCCTGGGACAAGCGCACCGACCCGAAGTTGCGCCAGCAGCAGATCGTCAAGGAGCTGGTGCCGAAACTGAGCCAGATACCCGGCGTGCGCTCCTTCGCGGTCAGTCCGCCGAGCCTCGGCCAGCCTTTCACCCAGCAGCCGGTCCAGGTGGTGGTGGGCGGCAGCACGTACGCCGAGTTGGCGGAATGGCGCGACATTCTGCTCGACCGCCTGCGCGCGAACCCGCGCATCCAGAACGTCACGAGCAACTTCGAGGACACCAAGCCCGAGTTGCGGGTGCACATCCGGCGCAACCGCGCGTCGGACCTGGGCGTCTCGGTCGAGGATCTGGGCCGCACGCTCGAGACCATGCTGGGCAGCCGGCAGGTCACCCGCTACATCGACCGGGGCAAGGAATACGACGTCATCCTGCAGCTCAGCCCCGAGGACCGGATGCGGCCGGACGACCTCAGCAACATCTTCGTGCGGTCGGGCGCGACCAAGCAGTTGATCCCGCTCTCCAACCTGGTGACCTTGAGCGAGCGCGCGGGCCCCAGCGACCTCAACCGCGTCGACCGGCTGCGCTCGTTCACGCTCCAGGGCACCCCGGCGCCGGGGACGACTCTCGGCGAGGCGTTGGAGATCGTCGAGCAGGTCGCCGCCGAGTCGCTGCCGCTGCAGGCGCGCTTGAGCTTCGCCGGCCAATCGCGCGAATTCAAGGAATCGAGCTCGTCGCTGCTCTTGGTGTTCGGCCTGGCGATTCTGGTCGTCTACCTGGTGCTCGCGGCGCAATTCGAGAGCTTCATTCATCCCTTCGTCATCATGCTCGCGGTGCCGCTGGCGGTCACCGGCGCGCTCGGCGCGATCTGGCTGACCGGCTCGACGTTCAACGTCTATTCCCAGATCGGCATGGTGATGCTGGTGGGCATCGTGGCCAAGAACGGCATCCTGATCGTCGAGTTCGCCAACCAGCTGCGCGACGCGGGCAAGGGCACCCTCGACGCGGTGCGGGAATCGGCGATGACGCGCCTGCGGCCCATCCTGATGACCAGCATCTCGACCGCCATCGGCGCGGTGCCGCTGACGCTGGGCACGGGCGCGGGCGTGGAAAGCCGCGGGGCGATCGGCGTCGTGATCATCGGCGGCGTCGTGTTCGCCACGCTGCTGACGCTGTTCATCATCCCGTCCTTCTACCTGATGCTGGCCGGGTTCACGCGGCCCGCGAGCTTCATCGGCGACATGATCCGGCGCCTGGAAGGCGACCGTCAGCGGCAATCGACTCCCGCGGAATGAAGCGTCGGTTCCCGTTGGCGGGGCTGGTAGCACCGGCCGCCGCGCTGCTGCTGTCGGGCTGCATCGCCAACACCATGGCGGGACTGCCCGCTACCGACGGCCGCGCCAACGCGGCTTCTGCGCCCGCTCCCGCCGCTCCTGCGGACAACGGGGCCGCGGGCGGCGGCGCCGCCGAAGCGCAACTGGCGTTCGCGCCGGCCTCGCCGGCGGTGCCGGTGGGCAAGCCCGCGGCAGGCCGCGCGCCGATGTGCGGCGAGCTCGCCGCGGGGCAGGTCACGCAGGGCCTGCTGGAAAGCCAAGGCAAGCGGTTCCGCGTGGAGTGCCACCGCGCCGGAGCGGGCGCGCCCGCCCCCGCCGTGGTCATCCTGCACGGCCTGCACGGGATCGGCCGCAACACGCTCTACGTGCGCCTGGCCGAGGCGCTGAACGAGCGCGGCATCCATGCCTTCATCTTCGAGTACCTGACGCCCGAGGCGCCCCCGGGGAACCTTCCGGGCAAGCCGGCCGCGAAAGCGGCCGCGAAAACGACGGTGGTCCGGCCCCAGGGCCAGGCCCAGGCCGGCGGCAAGGTGGTGGCGCCCGCGAAGCCCGCGCACCGCTCGCCCGGCGTCGAGTCGGCCGCGCAGGCGCGGGCGATCTCCGATGTCGTTAGCGCCGCGCAGGCCCTCTCCTATGTCGACCACCGGCGGGTCGGCATGTTCGGGCTTTCGCTGGGCGGCTTCCATGCCCTGGCGCTGGCGGCGCGCGACGAGCGCATCGCCGCGGTCGTCAACATGTTCGGCGCCATGCCGCGCGGCGTCGCGCCCGAGGTCGCGCGCATGCCGCCGGTGCTGATCCTGCACGGCGACCGCGACGCCATCGTGCCGGTGCGCCGCGCTTACGAGCTCGACAAGCTGCTGGGGCGCATCGGCGCCGACCACGAGATCAAGATCTACAAGGGCCAGGGCCACAGCTTCCGCGGCGCCGCCGACGCGGACAGCCTGGCGCGCTCCGCCGATTTCTTCGCAAGGCGCCTCGCCCCCGTCCGCGCCGCGGCCGGCCCGGGCTGAGCCCGACCGGTCCAAGGTGAGCGCCGCCGACACCGCGACCCCGCCGCCGCGCGACGAGCCGCTGAAGGCGATCGCGCTGATGGTCGCCGCGATGTTCGTGTTCTCGGGCGTCGACGGCGTGTCCAAGGCGCTGGCGGCCGACTATCACCCGATCCTGGTGGCCTGGGGCCGGTTCCTGTTCCAGACCCTGCTGCTGGTGCCGGTCGTGCTGTACCTGGGCGCCTGGCGCGTGCTGCGCACCGCGGCGCCGTTCCAGCAGTCGCTGCGCGCCATCTGCCTCTACGGCTCGACCATCGCGTTCGTCACCGGCCTCGCGCACCTGCCGATCGCCGAGGCCGCGGCGATCGGATTCATTTCGCCGCTGTTCACCACCGCGCTGTCGATCCCGCTTTTGGGCGAGAAGGTGGGCGTAAGGCGCTGGGCCGCGATCTTCGTGGGCTTCGCGGGCGTGCTGATCGTGATCCGCCCGGGCACCGCGGCGTTCCACTGGGCCTCGGTGTTTCCCGTGATGTCCTCGATCGCCTGGTCGCTGGCGCTGATCGTCACGCGCCGCATGAACCGGCAATCCGACCAGCCGATCACCACGCTGGTCTACGCGAGCTGGGTGGGGCTCGTGGCCGCGACCCTGCCGCTGCCGTGGTTCTGGACCGCGCCCACGATCGGGGGGTGGGCGGCGATGGTCGGCATGGCCGCGCTCGCCGGCGCGGGGCACTACCTGCTGATTCTCGCCTTCCGGCTCGGCGCGGCGTCGATCCTGGCGCCGTTCTCGTATTCGCAGATGGTCTGGGCCACGCTGATCGGCTATTTCGCCTTCGCGACCCTGCCGGACCTGTGGACCTGGGTCGGCGCCGCCGTGATCATCTTGAGCGGCATCTACACCTGGCACCGCGAACGCGTGCGCCACGGGCTGGTCAAGCCGGCCTAGAGCGGCCGCAAAAAAGAGGCGCGGGCCTTCCTGGCCCGCGCCGCTTTCCACGCCCGAAGGCGCGGTTCGGTTTCGGTGCGCGCCTGCCTGGCATTGCTCCCATCCTGGGACGCCCGTCCTGGGCCGGCGCCGTTTCAAGGCGCCCTTCGCACCGCCCGCCGGCCGCGCGGACCTGCCTGGTCCTCGGGCCGCGAGCGGGCATCCTGCCCGCTTGCGGCCCTGCGGCCCTATTCGCGTGCCCGGCCGGCCCGGGCGCGAGGGACAGCCTCTTGCCGTCCGTCGATGGGCGGCAATCTACCGTTCGGGCAATGAACCCGCTCTGAACCCAAACTAAATGGAAAATGAACGAATCCGGCCGGATTGTTCAGATTTGGTAAAGACTTAAGCCGGCACCGCCGGCTCGGCGACGAGCGCCGCGACGCGCGCGCGCAGCTGCCGCGCGGTTTCGGGCGCAAGCGGATAGTGCGGCGGGCGCGCCGTGAGCCACGCCTCGTCGCCCTTCTGCGCGGCGACCACCGCGCGCACCGCCGAAACGAAGGGATATTTCTCCAGGTGGCCGATCAGCGTCTCGACGGTCCGGCGGTCCGCGTCCGCAGCCGCGGGATCGGGCGCGTCGACGAGCGCGCGGACGAGGCGCGGCGCCAGGTTGGGGATGGCGCAGATCGTGCCCGCCGCCCCCGCCGCCATCGCCGGCGGGAGGTGATGCTCGGCGCCCACCAGGATGTCGAGTGACGCGAAGCGTTCCAGCAGCGGCTTGGTGTAGGACCAGTCGGCCGAGCTGTCCTTCACGCCCGCGACCACGCCCGGGAAATCGCGCGCCAGGCGCTCGATCACCGCGTAGTCGAGCTTGACCGCGCTCACCGAGGGGATGTTGTAGAGATAGAGCCTGAGGCGGGGGTCGCGCGTGCGCTCGATCGCCTCGGCGAACGAGCGGCGGATCGCCTCGCCGTCGAGGTTCTTGAAATAGAACGGCGGCAGCATGAGGACGCCCACGAGCCCCGCCTGGGTCGCGGCGCGGTTCATCTCGGCCGCGTCGGTCAGCGCCGAAGCGCCGGTGCCCAGCACCATGCGGCGCGCCGGAATCCCGGCCTTGAGCAGCGCCTCCATCGCGCTCAGGCGCTCGGCCGCCGCGAACGAGGGCCCCTCGCCCGTCGTGCCGAAGATCGCCACGCCGTCGCAGCCCCGGTCGAACAGGAACCGGCAATGCGCCGCCAGGCGCGCCGTGTCCACCGAAAGGTCGCCTTTCATCGGCGTCAGCGCCGCCACCCACAGGCCCGAGACATTGCGAGGAGTCTTCATTTCTTTCCTTCTCATTTCACGGCGCCGGCGGTAAGCCCGGCGATGATCTGGCGCTGCGCGAACACCGTCAGCAGCAGCACCGGCAGCGTGACGATCAGCGCCGCCGCCGCCAGCGGCCCCCAGCTCACCTGCTCGAAGGTGAGCATGTTGTACACCGCGACCGGCAGCGTGCGCGTGCTGCGGCCTGCGAGAACCACGCCGAAGATGAAGTTGCTCCAGGAATTGATGAAGGCGAGGATGAAGCCCACGGTGATGCCGGGCCGGGCGATCGGCAGCGCCACGTGCCAGAAGATCTGCCAGCGGTTGGCGCCGTCCACGAACGCCGCCTCCTCCAGCTCCATCGGCGTCGCCTCGAAAAATCCGATCATCACCCAGATCACGATCGGCACGGTCAGCACCAAATGCGTGATGACCTGCGGCCACAGCGTGCCCATCAGGCCCAGGAACTGGAACAGCAGGAACAGCGGGATCAGGTAGGACAGGCCCGGCGTCATGCGCGAGATCAGCACCACGACCGAGGCCTTGACCGCCTTCATGCGCGCGATGCCGTAGCCCGCCGGCACGCCGACCGCGATCGCCGCCAGGGTCGAAAGTCCGGTCACGACGATGCTGTTCAGGAAGAACAGGCCGAAGGCGTTCGACTGGAACACGTTGACGTAGTTCTCCCAGGCGAACCTGGTGGGGATGAACACCGGCGGATAGGCGGTGTTGTCGATCTCGTATTTCAGCGACAGCGACAGCATCCACAGGAAGAACAGCAGCGCCGGCGACACCAGCACCGCCAGCGCCAGCGCCAGGCCCAGGTTGTCGAGCGCCTTGCGCAGCGTCATGCCGCCGCCCCCACCTCGATCCACTTCGTGCGCTGGCGCAGGTGCAGGAGCACCAGCGACAGCGCCACGATCAGCGCGAAGAACACCACGGCGATCGCCGAGCCGTAGCCGATGTCGTAGTAGGCGAAGGCGACGCTGTAGAGGTAGATGTTGATGGTCTCCGACGCCGTGCCCGGACCGCCCTGGGTGATGGCGTAGATGATGTCGAACGCCTTGAGCGCGTCGATGGTGCGGATGATCGCCGCCACCATCAGGAAGGGCGCCACCATCGGTAGGGTCAGGTAGCGGAAGGTCTGCCAGCGCGTGGCGCCGTCGATCAGCGCGCTTTCGTATGGCTCGGTCGGCAGCGCCGCCAGCCCGCCCAGCACGATCAGCATCACCAGCGGGGTCCAGTGCCAGGTCTCGACCAGCACCAGGGACGGGATCACCGTGCGCGGGTCGAACACCCAGGCCTGCGGCGGGATGCCGACCAGCGACAAGAGATAGTTGAGAACGCCGAGCTGGGGATGGAACATCATGGTCCAGATCAGCGCGATCGCCACGGGCGTGGCCATCATCGGCAGGATGAAGATGCCGCGCACCAGCCCGCGCAAGGGGAACCGCCGATGGAACGCGAGCGCCGCCACGAGCCCGAACAAGAGCGGCAGGACCACCGCCAGCGCGGTGTAGACTAGCGTGTGCCACAGCGCGTCGAGCAGCCGCGGGTCGCTCAGCAGGCGCGCATAATTGTCGAGGCCCACGAAGCTGCGCGCGCTGCCCACGCGCCATTCCTGCAGGCTCATCCACAGCGTGAACAGCCAGGGAAACGCGATCACCGCGGTCACGACCACCACCGCCGGCGCGGCGAACGGCCAGTAGACGCGGACCGGCTCCGATACGCGCAAGAAACCAGCGGGGCGGCCCTCGGCTTTCGCTCCTTGGGCCGCCCCGGCGGTCGCGTTGCCTGCGGCGACGCTGCTCAAGCCTTCTCGCTCTTCTCCAGGATCGGCTTGAACTGCTCGGTCGCCTTCTTCATCTCCGCCGCCGGGTCGCCGCCCGACAGCGTGTTGGTGAGGCCGATGCCGATGATGTCGCGGAACTCGGTCACCGGCACGACGACCGGCAGGCCGAGCTTGCTGATCTTCGCCGACTCGATCACGGCGGTCAGCCAATCCTTCGGCATCTTGACGCCTTTCTGCGTCTCGGGGTCGTTGAGGATCGAGTAGCGGAACGGCACGCCGCCGCCGCTCTGCAACAGCCGCGCCCCCATCAGCTTCGAGACCGCCCACTGGCAGTAAAGATAGGCCGGGCCCTGGTTCTTGCTGGCGGCGGGGATCGCCATGCCGTCGCCGAAAACCGCCGAGGCGCGCGCCTTGGGGCCTTTCGGCATCACGCCGTAGCCCACCTTGCCGACGATGCGCGACTTGGTGGGGTCCTCGAGCGGCGGCGCGAAGCCGATGCCGTCGAGCCACATCGCCGCCTTGCCCTGCAGGAACGCGGCCTGGCATTCGTACCAGTTGAAGCCGGCCGTCCCCGGGGGCGCGGCCTTGGTCAGCAGGCGCTGGTAGAGCCGCGCCGCCTCGATCGCCTCGGGGCTGTCGGTCCTAAGGTTGCCCTTGGCGTCGAGGAACTCGCCGCCGTAGCCGAGCAGGAAGCTCGACCACACCGGCACGTTGGCGTTCTTGAGGCCCCGGGCGGTGAAGCCGTAGACGCCCTCCTTCGGGTCGGTCAGCGCCTCGGCGGCCTTCACCATCTCGTCGAACGTGTCGGGGTACTTGATGCCCTTCTTGGCGAACAGGTCCTTGTTCCAGTAGACCACCCAGTAGTCGACCGAGCTGGGCAGGCTGCGCATGTTGCCCTTGTCGTCCTTGGCGTAGGCGAGGCCCGCGGGCGAGAAATCGCTTTCCGTCAGCGTCGGGTCGGTCAGCGAGGCGTCCTTCATCATCGGCGTGACGTTGGCGAGCCACCCCGCGCGGTCGAACTGCCGCTTCTGCACGTGGTAGCTGAGCTGGATGACGTCGAAGCTCGGCTTGCCCGAGGTCAGCTCGATCACGTGCTTCTGGCGCGCCTGCTGCTCGGGAATCTGCTCCGAGCCGACCGTGATGCCGGTCAGCTCCTGGAACTCCTTCTCGAACTTCTGCAGGATCTCCGCGCGCGGGCCTTTCACCAAGCTCGCTTCCAGCTTCTGGCCCTTGAACTTCTTCCAGTCGGCTGCGGCGTGGGCGGGAAAGCCGGCGAGGCCCACGGCGGCGGCGGCGGACGTCCCGGCAAGAAAGTCGCGCCGGGATAGGCTGTTGTCGAACATTGACGTTCCCCCATTTGGTTGCGCCGACCCGTCCGCCCCAGGAAGGCGGCCGGGAGGCTGATTTTGTGCAGAAGAAAATCCTACGCCAGCCGCGAAGGCGTTGTCCATGGGGCCGCCGCAGCGAAGGGGAATACGCGTTCCGCATGGCGAACCGGCCCGAGGGTCCCGCCCGCCTGCGCGATTATTGGGCGGCCGCGAATCGCGCTACACTGACGGCGCAACCCGCCGGGGAGACGTGCATGGCCGTGTCGATGTCGCGCTCGATCGCCCTTTTCCTGGTCTGCATCGCCGCCGGCGCGGCCTCGCGGCCGGCGCTCGCCGGCGAGACGGTGGATCTCCGCCTGGTGCTCGCCTCCGACGTGTCGCGCAGCGTCGACGCCGGCGAGTTCCAGCTCCAGCGCCAGGGCTATGCCCAGGCGTTCCGCGACCGGCGCGTGCTCCAGGCGATTCGCGCGGGCGTGCTCGGCCGCATCGCGGTCGCCTATCTCGAGTGGTCGGGCGAGGACTTTCAGAAGGTCGTGGTCGACTGGATGGCGGTCGGCGACGAGGAATCGGCGGGGCTGCTCGCGGACAAGCTCGTGCGCGAGCCGCGCTCGTTCGCCAACCGCACCGCCATCGGCGCGGCGATCGACCACGCGGCGGCGCTCATCGAGCGCAGCCCGTTCCAAGCCGAGCGCAACGTGATCGACGTCGCGGGCGACGGCACCAACACCAGCGGCAAGCTGCCGATGACCGCGCGCGACGAGGCGGTCAAGAACGGCGTGGTCGTCAACGCGCTCGTGATCCTGAGCCCCGCGCCGATGCCGTGGAACCCGCACCACACCCATCCCCCCGGCGGCCTGCCCAAATATTTCGAGGAGAACGTGATCGGCGGGCCCGGCTCGTTCCTGATGGTGGCGGAGAGCTTCGACACCTTCGCCGAGGCGATCCTGGCCAAGCTGGTGAAGGAGATCGCGGCGGCGCCGGCGGCGCGCGACACCTTGGCCGAGCTGCCGCGGTGAGCGCGTCCGGCCTCACGCGCCGCCGCTGGCTCGGCGCAGCTGCGACGGTCGCCGCGATGCCGGCGTCGGGCGTCGCCGGCGCCTCCGAAGGCGCGCCGATCGTCCAGCCACGGGACCCATCGCCCGCGGCGTTTGTCGCCAGGGCGTTCGAGTTGCGCCGGCTGGCGGAAGCCGCCGGCGATCAGCCCTACGGCGCGGTTGTGGTCAAGGACGGCCGCATCGTCGGCCAAGCCCCGAGCCGCGTGGTCGCGGCCGGCGACCCGACCGCCCACGCCGAGACCGAGGCGATCCGCGACGCGGCCCGGCGACTCGGCACGCGCAATCTCTCGGGCTCCACGCTTTATTCGTCCGCGCGGCCGTGCGCGATGTGCGAGGCCGCCGCCTATTGGGCGGGAATCGGCGGCATGATCCATGGCGCCGGCCTGTCCGACGCCGGCCCGCCGCGCCTCGGCCGCTGCTGAGCGCCGCCCAGCGGCCGCCGCAAACCTGAAACGAGGGGAACGCCATGGCCGATCCGATCGTCTTTCCCGGCGCCGTCGACTGGTCGGGTGAAAATCCGGGCATCACGCTGAAGGAAAAGCCGGACGGGCCGTTCATCGCGCTGGCCAGCTTCTTCCGCGTCGTGCTGTCGCCGCACGGCAGAGGCCACGCGCTGGTGCTGCTGCAGTCGCCGCAGGACGCCAAGCCGGCGGCGGGCCGCGAGAATTGGTGCCTGCACGACAACGAGAAGCTGGCGCGCTACCTGGTCGCCGATTTCGTGTCGCATTTCGGGGCGTGGCGCGGCCTCGCAGGTCTGGGCGGCCTCACCTACCGGAAGCTCGACTCGGTCGCCGCCTCGGGCGATCCGGCGACGAGCTACAGCGAGACCGTGAAGGCCGGCGACCTCACGGTGCGCCTGACCTGGAGCGGCCTCGGGGCGCCGTTCTGCTTCGCGCTGCCGCCCGACAAATCGGCCACCGGCCGGCACCACATGCCGAGCCTGTTCGTGGGCTGCAAGGACGCGACCATCCTGGTCAACGGCCGCGCGCTGCCGGGCAAGCCGGTGCCGCGCGAGATCGCCGGGCGCACGATCACGACGGCGATGCTGGCGTTCTCGGAGACCTGGATCAGGGCGTGATGCGGCGTCGGGGCGAGGCGTTCACGATCCGATATTTTCCCATTGCCCCGACCTGGCGCTGGCGCGGATCGCGTCGAGCGTGAGCATGATGTCGACGGATTCCTCCGGCGTCGCGCCGGTCCAGGCGCCGGCCTCGCCGCGGACCAGCCGCGCGAACGAATCCGTCTCGAGCTCGAATCCGTTGCCTTCCGGCACCTGGGCGGGCTCGAACGGCGCTTGCGCCGGTATCCCCCTGCGAATCTGCAGAACCGGGGGACCGCCCATCGGGGGATGGTTCAAGTAGTTGGTCTCGATCACGCCCTTGTCGCCTGCGATCGACGCGTGGCGGTGATAGGCGGTGTCGAAGCTGCACGCGGCCTGCGCCAGAAGCCCGCCGGGAAACTCGATGTTGGCGACCGTCGTCCGGTCGACGCCGTTGCGGTCGCGATACGAGCTGGCTTGAACCCGCAGCGGCCGCAGTCCCGCGACCATCCGCACGAAGCTGACCGCGTAGCTCCCGGCGTCGTAGAGCGCGCCGCCGCCCAGCGTCGGGCTCAGCCGGATATTGGCGGGATCGTCGAAAAACACGCCGAACGTCGAGCGGATCAGCCTGACGGCCCCGATCGCCCCCTCGGCGAGCCACGCGCGCAGCTGCGCGGTCTGCGGCTGCGCCATGTAGGGATAGGCCTCGCGCAGGACGACGCCGCGCTTGCCGGCGGCGCCGAACATGGCCTTGGCTTCGGCCGCGTTCATCGCCAGCGGCTTCTCGCACAGGACGTGCTTGCCGGCCTCGGCCGCGCGGATCGCCCATTCCGCGTGCATGGAGTTCGGCAGCGGAATGTAGACCGCGTCGATGTCCGGGTCGGCGAGCAAGGCCTCGTACGAGCCGAGCGCGCGCGCAACGCCGAGTTCCGCGGCGAAGGCCTCGGCCTTGTCGCGGCTGCGGCTCGCAACGGCGACGATTTCGACGCTGCGCAAGGGCGCGCAGCCGTTCTTGAAGGAGCGCGCGATGTTCGCGCAGCCGAGGATGCCGATGCGCAGCGGCCGCGGCGATTGGGCGGAGCTCATGGACGTTCGACCTCTCGGGATTCCGGATTGGAAGCTTGCGCGCGGGGACCTGGGGGCCGGAGCGGGTTCCCGGGTCGCCACGCGCCCGGGGACACCGAGTTTCGCCGAGCTCGCTTCGCTCACCAAGCGAAACCAGGTGGTTGGGGCGCCAGGATTCGAACCTGGGAATGCCGGAATCAAAATCCGGTGCCTTACCACTTGGCTACGCCCCAATGCGGCGCCGCACCTTAACCCCGGCGGGCCAAGCCCTCAACTGCCTCCGGATACCGGCAAGCCGTCGCCCGCGCGCAGGCACCGGCCTTGCCGTATCGGCGGAACGCCGGCAGCGCGGCGAGGCAGCCCCCTCGCCGCATCCCTCGACGGGCTCCGGATGCGGCGGCGTTCGATCTCCCGCGTCCCGAGCCTGTCGAAGGACGAGGGCCCTACGCCTCCGCCTTGACCTCGGCGATGTCGGCGACCAGGCGGCCGGGCGCCACCCACCACTCCGGATGCAGCTTGGCGATCTGGCCCGCCGCCTTCGCCGCCGCGGCCGCGTCGTCGAACAGGCCGAAGCAGGTGGCGCCGCTGCCGGACATGCGCGCGATCAGGCACCCCGGCGCCGCGCCCAGCTCGTCCAGCACCGCGCCGATCGCGGGCACCAGGCCGACCGCGGCTTGCGTGAGGTCGTTGCGGCGCCCCTCCAGCAGCCGCGCCAGCGCGCGCGCGTCCTCGGGCGCGTCGGCGAAGCGCGCGGCTTGCGAGAACGGCCCCTGGCGCGCCTTGTAGACCGGCGGGGTCGGCAGCGGCGTGCCCGGGTTCACCAGCGCGATTCCCGCCTTGGGCAGCGCCGGCGCCGGCGACAGCGAGTCGCCGATGCCGCCCATGTAGAGCGCGCGGCCGCCCAGGCACACCGGCACGTCGGCGCCGAGGTCGAGCGCCAGCTTGTACAGGTCCTCCTTCGCGGGCTTGACCCGCCACAGCGCCGAGAGCACGCGCAGCGCCGCCGCTGCGTCGGTCGACCCGCCGCCGATGCCCGAGGCCACCGGCAGGCGCTTGATGAGGCGCATGCGCGCGCCGCGCTTGACCCCGCCGGCCGAGGCCAGCGCGCGCGCCGCGCGCAACACCAGGTTGTCGGGCTCGGCCGCGAGCGCCGGCGCGAACGGCCCCGAGACCGCGAGCGTCAACTCGTCGGCCTCGACCGCCGTCACCGTGTCGTGCACGTCGGCGAAGGCGACCAGGCTGTCCAGCAGGTGGAAGCCGTCGTCGCGCCGGCCGACGACGTGCAGGTAGAGGTTGATCTTGGCCGGCGCGGCGGCGCGGAATCCGCTGCGCAGCACCGGCTCGCGCCGCGCCGGCTTCTTCGGCTTCGCGGCCGAGCGCGGTCGCGCGGGGGGCCGCCGCACGGGGGCCCGTCGCGCGGGAGAACGCGATGCGGTCCGGCGCGCCGCGGCCAAGCTCAGCCGCCGCCCTGGCTCGGCGCCGCGGCGCTCAGGCCTTCCCGCAGCTTCTTGACGATCTGGGCGGCGAGGTCGGGCTCGGGCTTGAGCCCCTGCGCGCGCTGCCACTGGAAGCGCGCCTCGAGCTGCCGGCCGACCTTCCAGTAGGCGTCGCCCAGATGGTCGTTGATCGTGGGATCGACCGGCCGCAGCTCCACCGCGCGCTCCAGGTGCTCGACCGCCTTTTCGTAGTTCTTGAGCCGGTAATGCGCCCAGCCCAGGCTGTCGACGATGTAGCCGTCGGTCGGCCGCTGCTCGACCGCCTTGCGGATCATGTCCATCCCCCGGTCCAGGTTGATGCCCTGGTCCACCCAGGAATAGCCGAGGTAGTTGAGCACGTAGGGCTGGTCCGGCTGGAGCTCCAGCGCGCGCAGGAAGTCGGCCTCGGCGCGCGGCCACTGCTTCGAGCGCTCGAGCGCGATGCCGCGCGCATAGAACAGCGTCCAGTGCCGCTGCTCCACCTTCGCCACGCGCTTGACCGCGTCGTCGTACACCGCCACCGCGTCGGTGAAGCGTTCCTTCGTGCGCATCAGCCCGCCGAGCTGCACCAGCGCGTCGGTGCGCTCGGGCAGCTCCTTCGCCATCGCGCGCAGCGTCGCCTCCGACTCGGCGGGCTTTTCCAGCGCCTCCAGGTTGGCGGCGACGCGCAGGCGCGACGACCAGGTGAGCCACGACTTGGGCGAGATCGACTGGTAGACCTGGTTCGCTTCCTCGAAGCGCTGCTGCGCGTCGAGGATGTTGGCGACCATCACCTGCGCCACCGGCAGGTCGGGGCGCAGATAGAGCGCCAGGCGCCCCAGCACCAGCGCGATGTCGGCGCTGCGGTCCTGCTGCAACGCGCTGCCGAAATGGAACAGCGCCTCGGCCAGGCCCTCGCGCGCGTTGGTCGCCGCCGCCGGCGCCTTCTTGCCTTCCTTGGCGCGCTTGACCAGCATCTCGCCGTAATAGCTCTCGGGGTTCTCCTGGGCGTAGTCGCGATACAGCGACTGCGCCTCGTCCATCTTGCCGCGCCGCTCGAAGAACCCGGCGATCACCTCGACCATGCGCAGCGGCATGCGCGGCATGGCGATCACGGTCTGGGCGTAGACCTTCTCCGCGTCGTCCATGCGCCCCGCGAGCTCCAGCACCATGCCGGTGTGCAGGTCGCGCAGCACCGCGTTGCCGCCGCGGTCGCCCGCGCCCTTGATCGTCTCCAGCGCCTTGTCGGTCTTGCCGGCGCCGGCCTCGACCCAGCCCATGAGCAGCGGCATCAGGAACTTGCCGAGGTTGTTCTGCGGCGCCTTGGCGATGCGCTGCGCCGCCGCGGCCCAGTCGCCCGCGCGCGCGCGCTCGAGCCCCCACAGGATCGCGGCGATCGGGGTTTCGTTGTCGCGCACCGCGAGCTTCGCGGCCAGCGGCACGGCCTCGGCCGCGCGCCCGGCGCCGATCAGCATCCACATGGCGCGGCGCTGCAACTGCTCGTGGTCCGGGTCCTGCTTCAGCGCCTTCAACAGGAAGTCCGCCGCCACGCTGCGGTCGTTCGTGACCATGGCGTGGTTGCCGGCGAGATAGGCGCCGAGGGTCGAATCCGCCTGGGCCGCCTTGGCCGGGGACTTCGG
>Ga0114930_10003075_pt1 | contig 14762 bp, 14 predicted proteins | sample AnhtaG_FD_87300 | JGI IMG/M metagenome (GOLD analysis project Ga0114930, IMG submission 87300) | Deep subsurface microbial communities from Anholt, Denmark to uncover new lineages of life (NeLLi) - Anholt_01485 metaG | ecosystem: Environmental > Aquatic > Marine > Oceanic > Sediment | place... | reverse complement strand
CTGGGATCAGCCCTGAAATAGAAGACCCTGGGGGGCAAGAAGGGCTCACCGCTCTCAGCGATAACGCACTCGAGGTTGATCAAAAACAGATCGACCGTCTCAACCAGAGGGAAGAGATCGCCCCAGGGATGGAGAGGGCCATTCATCAGGATCATCTCGTTCACCCCACGGCCCAGCATGACGTCGCCGGCTAAGGCCAGAGTGATCCCCTTAACGCCTCCTTCCATCGTGACCAGTGGGGTGGTCGGCGATGGGGCTGCCACCTTGGTCGGCGGTCGACGCGTACGTCGCGTACGCGGTTTGGTAACGGAAGTGCAATTACTGACCAAAAGAAGCAGCCAGAGAAAGGTCATATTAACCAATAAGCGTCCCTTTCCCAGCATACCTACCTTCTATTGCCGGGCGAACGCAGTTCGCACGACGTGATAAACAGGCTCGATGACAAGCCGAGATAGCTCTCTTGTACAAGTTCTATCGTCGATACTTGCTGCTACCACTCGTCCAACTACTATGTAGTGGTCGCCTGCCTGTTTAACCCACTCAAGCGCACACTCGAGATTAGCCTGGCATTCTTTTACCCCAAAAGGTTTCACAACCTCGCTTTCCAGAGGGGTGAGGCCTGCCTTTGCAAACTCACTTACCTCTCTGGGAAAACGCTTTGCTGTTGTTTCAATTTCCTCAACCAAATCTGGACCTGGTATTGCAACAACAAATTCCTTTGCCTCTAGAATATTCTTGTACGTATCTCGAGTGTCTCTTACTCCAATAGCATATAGAGGTGGATTGGAAGAAATTGGCATGTTCATCCCGAATGGAGCTACGTTCTTCACATCACCATACAAGGTCGATACTAAAACAACAGGTGGTGGCGGTATTATCCTCATATATTCTTCAGGTCTGACTTTCATCTTAATCCCTCCCACGGCCATAAGAAATGACTCGTAGTTCCATTTGTAACCTGCGATAGGTGGGTTTAACCTTCGCCCATTATATTCTTTCCTCACCCCACGTCAACTCAGTTTTCAGCCTTCTGCACCACACTTCTCGCTCCTTCTACCCTAAAAATCCCGAGATTCTTCCTCTTGACAAATCGTGCGAATTAGAGTATACTATAGTAGTTAGGGCACAAACGCCTAGGTTATAGTTCTAACGACTAACGAGTTCTACCCTACGGGCCATATGCTCATCCTGCAGGCTGTGGGTGACGCCGGGCTCGAGCCATCAAAGCAGGTAGCGCTTGAGGCCCTTCATCCGGTGCGCAGGTGCACACAGTCGACAGCGGCTTGCATCTGGTCGGCGACGTCCGACGCCCAGAAACGATGCTGTACTATATGGCTCTTTACGGGCGGGCGAGATCACGGGAGGGAAAAAGTGAATCAGGATCCTGTTGATAGATTGGTCAAGATCGGTTTCTCAGAGTACGAGGCCAAGGCCTATGTTGCCCTGCTTCGGGAGAACCCCATCACGGGGTACCAACTGGCCAAGCTCTCCAGCGTGCCCCGTTCCATGATCTATGAGGTGCTGGGCAAGCTCACCGCACGTGGCGCGGCGATGACTCTGCGGAAGGAGGGGAGCACTCGATACGCTCCGGTTCAGGCCAAAGAGTTCCTCGACCAACTGCACCGCGAGCATGAGGAGCTCGTCACCTCACTCAAGGATGACTTGACCACCCTCGATTCTGCTTCCGATCTGGAGTATGTCTGGAACATTGAGGGACACGAGAACATCATGGCCAAGGTAGAAGAGATGATCGACCAGGCAGAGCGCCGAATCTATCTTTCGCTCCTACCGGCCACGTTCCCAGCCTTGAGGTCTGCCCTGGAGAGGGCGATCGGACGCGGAGTGCAGGTGGTGATTTACAGCACGAGCGATCTCGAGCTGCCGGGTGGTCAGGTGATCGCCACGCCTGTTCCCGAAGCAGCTCAGGAGCGGGTGGAAGGGCTGTGGCTGGTCCTGGTGATCGATGGGGAAGAGGTATTGATCGGCGAGCTGCTGACCGAGAACCAGGCGCGCGCCTCTTGGACGGGCAGCCCACTGTTTGTGTTTGTCGCCGAGCACCATTTGCGAACGGACCTCTATCTTCCTCACGTCCTGTCCCTCCTGGAAGATCGGGAGCTGGATTTCATCCATGAGGAGGATCGAGAGCTATTCGCCTGTGCCTTTGAGAGCCGCATAGACTGCTGAGCGAGTCTGCTCCTGAAGGCTCTCTGCAACGGACGTACTCCGTCCGCGACGTACTCCGTCCGCGACGTACTCCGTCCGCGACGTACCCCGTCCGCGCGGAAAGGAGGCCGCGATGAGAATTCTGATCTATGGCGCTGGGCTGGGCGCGCTGGCGGGATTGGCCTTTGTCTTGCGGATGTTCTCTATCCGCACGCGGATGTTCTCTATCCGCACGCGGATCAGGAACAGAAAGCATTGACCAGGAACGCGCTCGCCAGGATGATTGAGGGTTGGAAACGACGAGCCAGGCAACTCGAAGCGGAAACCTATGCCATTTACCTGGCTTATCGAGATCCTCGAGTTCCCTGGTACGCCCGGCTTTTCGCCGTTTGCGTCGTCGGATATGCCTTTAGCCCGATAGACCTGATTCCAGACTTTATCCCTGTCTTGGGGTACCTGGATGACCTTCTCCTGGTCCCTTTGGGCATTGTCCTCGCGCTGAGGATGATCCCTCCGACGGTGATGGCTGAGTGCCGGGAAAAAGCCCAGGAGGTCGTGGCTCAAGGCAAACCGGTAAACCGGGCTGCCGCCGTTGTCATCATCGCCATCTGGGTGCTTTTGGCGGCGCTGGTCGTTGTGCTCGTAGTACGGATCTTGGAATGAAAAGGTAAGCGTTCAGGGGGGTAGACGAACTATGCTTAATCAGACAGGATTAACGAGAGTTTCAATGATTTACAGGATTGAGCTTGAATCTGTAGAGCATCTTTAAATATCCTGTAGATCCTATTTATCCTGTAAATCCTGTCAAAATACATACCCCCTGAATTCCTTGACACTCGAAATTCTTTACAAATGAGACAAGATCTTGGACGCAGATGAACGCTGATAGACGCTGATCATTTTGATCTGTGTCATCTGCGAAAATCTGCGCGAATCTGCGGTGCAACCTTTGGTTGCCTTCGTTCACTTGTCGGTTTCAGGCGAAGCTTTGCTAGACGGTTACCTTCTTTGCAGTATGGGATTCGCGCGGATGTTCTGGATCCGCACCGGTTCATTTCGAGGTGGGAAAATGGAGAACAAAAAACAACCTTCATTGGCAGAGACTTCAGACCCGAAAGTCACCTACTTTGAATTGCAGGCTTTCATAGGCACCACAAAGCATATGGGAGGGTTCGAGACCACAAGAGAGCTCATTGAGTTATGCCACATGAACGAGGATACATACGTTTTGGATGTTGGGTGCGGTGTTGGCGCAACCGCTTGTTACCTTGCAAAAAGGTATGGCTGCAGCGTGGTCGGTGTGGACGTACGTGAAAGCATGATTGCCAGGTCAAATGAAAGGGCGCAAAGGGAAGGCGTGAAGGACTGCGTTGAATTCAGGGTAGCAGATGCGCAGGGCCTCCCCTTTGAGGACGAACGTTTCGACGTCGTCATGTGCGAGTCCGTTGCCACGTTCATCGAGGAAAAACCAAAAGTGGTCAGTGAGTGCGCACGTGTGACCAAGCCAGGGGGCTATGTAGGGCTAAACGAGGAAATCTGGCTCAAGACGCCGCCGACAGAGTTGGTCGAAAACGCAAAACTCCTTTGGGATATTAAATCGGACATCCCAACTTCTGATGATTGGGTGAGATTACTCGAAGGCACTGGATTCAGGGATATTGTCGTAAAGACCTACAGATTCAATGCGCTGCGCGAGTCCAGTCAAATCAGGCGGTATAGTTTTAAAGATCTTTTCATGATGTTCTATAGAACATTGTCTCTGTATCTTAAAAGCTCGTCCCTCAGAAGCTATATGAAAGAGAGACGGCGTCTCCCTAAGAACATATTCGAATACCTGGGATACGGCATATTCGTTGGAAGGAAGTGAGAGAGGCAGCGAGCGCCCATTGCTGCCTGGCGTGTGGTGATGTCAACGTGCGGCGAGGAATCGCGCGGGGAGGTAGTCTGATGTCGACTTGGACGATCCTCTGGAAATGGTTCATAATGACTCTTTTGTTCGCCGTGGTACTGTTTGGCCCTGCCGGACGGCTGGACCTGCCGATGGTCTGGGCCTTCCTGGGCGTCTATTCCGCATACCTGCTGGCGTTCGGACTCATCATGTCCAAGAGAGATCCCGCTTTGCTTCAAGAGCGGAGGCGGGCAGGGCCAGGCACCAAAAAGTGGGATCGGTTCTTGCTCACGATTTACGGGGTTCTGTTCTTCGTCACCTTTATCGTTGCCGGTCTGGATGTCGGTCGTTTCCATTGGTCCGATACCGTGCCATTGGAGCTGCAGATCGTTGGCCTGGTGGTCTTTGCTGCTTCGTGTGGGTTGGTTTGGTGGGCAACGTGGGTGAACACTTTTTACTCAAGAGTGGTGCGTATCCAGCAAGATCGTGGGCACCACGTGGTCATGAGCGGGCCGTACCAATACGTGCGGCATCCAGGCTACGCGGCGGTCCTTCTTGGCTTTCCCGGCGCTGGTCTAGCGTTAGGTTCCTGGTGGACGATGGTACCAGTTGTGGGGATCGTCCTGATCTTTATCGTGCGCACGGCATTTGAGGATCGGACTCTGCATAAAGAGCTAGAGGGTTACGCCGAATACGCAGCGAAGGTGCGCTACCGCCTGTTGCCGGGTGTCTGGTAGTTGTCAAGCCGGGCGACCGAATGTTGTTCAGGAGGGATGAAAATGAACGCCAAACCGTCTGTTGATCAGCCAAATGGTGAATCCGACCTGACAAGCAGGATTCGGAAGCGGATGCTACAAGTCATTGTCCAATTACTGATCCTGGCAGCGATCTTGTTCATCTCGTCGGGCCGCCTCGATTGGGTGTGGGCGTGGGCCTATCTCGGCGTGGGTGTGTCCATTTTGGCAATCAACGTGCTTGTCATGCCCCCGGAGTTGATAGCAGAACGCGGCCGGACTGACAAAAAGGACATCAAAGCCTGGGACCGGGTGCTTACCACTCTCAACATCCTCCCCACGCTGGGCGTACCGATCATAGCCGGGTTGGATGAGCGCTTCGGCTGGTCGCCACCACTGGCTGCGGCGATCCAGGTCGTCGGGCTGGTTTTCCTTGCGCTGGCGCAAGGCCTGTTTACTTGGGCGATGGTGTCGAACAAGTTCTTCTCCACCGCTGTTCGCATCCAGACGGACCGCAACCATACCGTCGCCACCGGTGGACCTTACCGGTATGTGCGCCATCCAGGTTACGTCGGCTATGTCGTATCCTCGTTCGCAACGCCTCTGGCCCTTGGTTCGCTGTGGGGGCTCATTCCGGCAGGGCTTACGATGTGTTTTCTCATCGTCCGCACGGCGCTGGAGGACAGGGCTTTGCTGGATGAACTTGACGGCTACAAGGAGTACGCCGGGCGAGTACGCTATCGCCTGCTGCCGGGTGTCTGGTAAGCGGCGGCAGTGCCGGGTGAGATGGTGAATGGAGAAAATGCACGATGACAACAGTACAGTCTCGGAAGACTGTGAGGAGAAAGAGCGACTTCTGGCTCAAGTCCGGTGCGAAGCGCTGGGCGGGTGGCCCCTTGTCTGTCCAAGAACTCTGATGAGGCAATCCTATGAAAGTACACAAACTGCTATTGGTTCTGCTAGGTGCTATCGGCGGGCTGCTGTTCTTTTGGCTGTTCCCGCTCAAGCTGGTATTCAGACTGGCGGCGCGGCTTGGCAAGTCGACGCCTTGCCCGGCGTCGATGGCCTGGCTGGTGAACAACTCCATTCGCCGTCGCTACACGCGCCCTGTCGTCGATCGGGTGGGCGTCCGTCCCGGCGAGCGCGTGTTGGAACTCGGCCCTGGACCGGGTATGTTTACCGTGGGCGCAGCGCGGCGCGCAGGGGCGGAAGGGCGGATCATTACCGTGGATATCCAGCCCCAGATGATCGCCAGGGTGGAGAAACGAGTCCGGGAGGCCGGTTTGACCAACGTGGAGACATGTGTCGCCAGCGCCCATTGGCTCCCTCTGAAAGACGAGAGTGTGGATCGTGCCTTCCTGGTGGCCGTGCTGCCCGAGGTCCTCGATCAGGCTCGGGCACTGAGCGAATTGCACCGCGTGCTCCGAAGCCCTGAGCCTGCCGAAGGGAAGCCGGGTGGGTTGCTCTCCATCACCGAAGACTTCTTTGACCCCGACTATCCGTTTGCGTTCGAGACCATCCGCCGAGTGCAAGCAGCCGAGTTCAGCCTGGAGCAGCGCTTTGGCACCTTTTGGCTCTACACGCTCAATTTTGTAAAGAAGGCAGCCGCTTCTCATCTGGAGTAGACAGTGGTTTTCAAAAACCTGTTCCGACGCAAAGGACGTACGATCCTGACGCTGTTGGGCATCAGCATCGGCGTGGCAGCCATCGTCGCGCTGGGGGCGGTGGCCCGAGGCATGCAGGCTGGCTTCACTGCCATGACCCGGGGCAGCCAGGCCGACCTGGTGCTCACCCAGGCCGACACCTTGAGCGCGATGCTCAGCAGCGTTGATGAGACGGTCGCCGACGAACTGCTCACCTGGCGAGAGGTGTCCGACGTAGATGGCGTCCTCTTTGGCAACACCCTGACCGAAGACGGATCCTACCTTTTTTTCTTCGGCCACGACCCTAAAGGGTTCGCCATAGACCACTTCCGCATCGTTGAAGGGCAAGGGCTGGCCGATGCTCGGGATGTGCGAGGAAAGCTGCTCATCCTGGGCCGTCGCGCGGCGCAGAATGTGGAGAAGAAAATCGGTGACACTTTGCACGTCAGCGGCGGCACCTTCCGCGTCGTCGGCATCTACGAGACAGGAGACGGATTCGAGGATAGTGGCGCGGTCATCCCGCTGGAGGAGGCACAAGCGCTGATGCTGCAGCCGCGCCGCGTTTCGATGCTCTACATCAAGCTGCGTGATCCTGCCGATGAGACCCGGCTGCGAGCGCGGGTGGAACGCCGATTCCCCAACATCTCCCTTTCCACGACTACCGGATTCACCGAACAGGAGCAGATGCTCGAGATCCTGGAGGGTATGGCGATGGGGGTCGCCGGACTGGCGGTTGTGATCGGTGGCATAGGCATGACCAACACCCTCTTCATGTCGGTCTTTGAGCGGACGCGCGAGATCGGCCTGCTGCGGTCGCTGGGCTGGCGGCGTCGGCGAGTACTTTTGCTCATCCTGGGCGAATCGCTGATCCTCTCCCTGTTGGGAGGCCTGTTGGGCGCCGGCCTGGGCGTGGCGACAGTCTTTGCGATTAACCGGTCCAGTTCTATGTTGGGTATGTTCGGGAGCCAGTTCTCTCCTGAACTCTTTGTCCGCGCCTTGGTCACAGCGGTCGTGCTGGGGCTGGTGGGCGGGGCCTACCCGGCCTGGTGGGCCAGCCGTCTCTTGCCCCTGGAGGCGCTGGGCTACGAGGGCGGCGGCGCACGCGCCACACGTCCTCTGCCCGGCGGGATGACAGTGCGCAACCTCTTACGGCGGAAGACGCGTACGGCGTTAACTTTGCTGGGGATCGGGGTGAGCATCGCCACCATCGTCGCCCTGGGAGCCCTTGCCGAGGGTATGGTCTATCTCATGACCGCAATGTTCCGGGCCAGCCAGACCGATCTGTTCGCCACCGAGGCCGGTGTAGACGCCGACTTTAGCGCGATTGACGAGCGGGTGGGATCGCGCATCGCTGCCCGGTCCGACGTGGATGCAGTCGCCGGCACCATTATGACCGCTGCCAATACCGAAAAGATGCCTATGCTGATCGTGTTCGGGTACCATCCGCGCTCGTTCGCCATCCACCACTTCCATATCGTCGAAGGACAGCCGCTTGTGGCCCGTCATCAGGTCATCGTCGGGCGTCGGGCGGCGGAACAGATGGGGTCGCACGTGGGTGACACGCTTCGTCTGCTAAAGAGCAACTTTCGCATAGTCGGTATCTACGAGACAGGGGTAGCCTACGAGGATATTGGCATAGTCATCAGCCTGCGAGAGGCCCAGGCCCTCACCGGGAAGCCTCACCAGGTGATGTACTATGGGATCAAACTGCGCGACCCGCAGCAGGTCGAAGCAGTGAAGGAGGAACTGGAAGCAACCTTTCCCGATATTGACTTTGCCCTCACCGCCGAGATCGCCGAGAGCATGAGTGATTTCCGGGTGATGGAGCAGATGGTGACGCAGATCTCTATTCTGGCAGTCTTCATCGGGGGCCTGGGGATGCTGAACACGATGCTGATGAGTGTGCTGGAGCGGACGCGCGAGATCGGCGTGCTGCGGGCGCTGGGCTGGCAGCGGCGGCGCGTGCTGGGGATGATCCTGCGGGAATCGCTGGTGTTGGGTGCAGTGGGCGGCGTCTGTGGTATACTCTTGGGGTTGGGGCTGGGGAAGCTGATAGGGCTGATGCCGGGAGTATACGGGGTGCTTGAGTCGGTCTACACGTCCCAGTTGGTCGTGCAGGCCATCGTGGTGGCGCTAGTAGCCGGGGCGGTCGGCGGACTCTACCCAGCCTGGCGTGCGACGCGGATGCGACCGGTGGAGGCGCTGAGGTACGAGTAAGACGTAAAGAGTGAAACGTAGGCAACTCTTGGGCTGAGCCCCGCCCTGAGCGGGACGAAGGGCCGCACGGAACGGTTCCGCCGAGCCGTCGCCGCGAGGCGTGGGGCGCCGAACGGTTGCCTACGCATCACGAATGGAGAGCACGATGAAAAAGATCATCGTCGTAGGGCTGTTAGTACTGGCCGTGCTCCTCTCTGGTTGTGGGAAAGGCGCACAGCCAACGGCGACGCCGGGGGTACAGGCAGAATACGTGCCAGTGGTTTCTGTCACCGGGGAGCTGGTGCCGGACACGTGGGCTACCCTCAGTAGCAAGAGCGGCGGGACGGTTGCAGAGGTGTTGGTAGAGCCTGGGGACACGGTTGCTGCTGGTGCGACGCTGGTACGCATGGATACCACAGCGTTGGAGATCTCTTTGCGGATCGCACAGCAGGAGGTCGCAGCACAACAGGCAGTGCTCGATCAACTGATCGCGGGAGTCAGCGATCGGATCGTCGCCCGGGCAGACAGGGAGAACGTCCAGCAAGTGACTCAGGCAGAGATCGCTTTGTGGGCGAAACAGCGGCAGTTGGAACAGGCTCGCACAAAAAACCCCGCAGATGACGTCGCTGTGGCTCAAGTGAGGGTACGACGACTAGAGCTGCAACTGACCCAGGCTCGGGCACAAAACCCGATCCCCGAGGTGACCGTGGCGCAGGTGGAGCTGGAACGGGCCAAGATCGCATTGGACGACACGCAGAACGAATACAACAAGGCGCTCGATCGTCCATGGGAAGATCAAGAGATGCGCGATGCGTGGGCTAAACAGCTTGAGCAAGCCCAACTGAACTACCGGTCGGCCCAAGCTCAACTCGATCGCGCCTCGAACGCCCAGAGAGCGCACGCTATCAGCCTGGAGGTCCTGGCAGCCCAGTTGGAGGAGACAAAGATCGCGTCGGCGCAGGCCCTGGACGCGCAGAAAGCATATTCGATCACGCTCAGCGTCTTGAGTGCCGAGGTGGAGGCGGCTCAAGCGCAACTCGAATACTTGAGGGCATGGGACAATCCCTACTTGGATAAAGCCACCGACGAAGCGATCGCCCAGGCAAGGGCTCGCCTACAGCAGGCGGAATGGAGCGTGGCACAGACCGAGCAACAGATCGAGGACGCCGAGGTACAGGCTCCCTTTGACGGAACCGTCGGCGTGGTTGACGTGCGGGTTGGCGAACTGGTGTCTCCAGGCCAATCCCTGGTTACCGTGGGCGATCTGAACGTGCTACGGGTAGAGACCACCGACCTGGATGAGATCGACGTGGTGCGGGTTTCGGTCGACCAGGGGGTTTCCGTTACGTTCGATGCCCTCCCGGACCAAGTCTTTGCCGGTCGTGTAGCGCGTATCTCGCCCATGGCCGAGCCTGGCACCGGCGGGGTGCACTATACCGTAGTCATAGAGTTGGAGGAGGCGGATTCGGTACTGCGTTGGGGTATGACGGCGTTCGTGGACATTGAGGTCGAATGACGCGTCATGATCATCAAGAATCTTTTACGCCGGAGAACTCGCTCCTTGCTCACCACCGTGCAACCTTTGGTTGCCTAGGCATCGCCGTGGGGGTGGCAGCGGTGGTAGCACTGGGCGCGCTGGCCGATGGACTCATCGAAGGATATGCCGCGCTCGCCGGCGGCAGCGGCGCAGATCTGTTGGTAGTTCAGGACGATGCACTCGACATCGTCTTTAGCGCCGTGGATCAAAAAGTGGGGCCGATCCTGGCCGGTCTTTCTGGCGTCGAAGAGGTGTCGGAGATGATCTATACTTTTGCGGGGACCGACGACGCACCCTATTTCATCGTCTACGGCTACGACCCCAAAGAATTTGCTATCGAGCATTTCAAGATCGTGGAGGGCGAACCGCTCTCCTATGGATCGCTGAGAGGGCAGCGCGCAGGGCGGCCGCTCCTCCTGGGTCGAGCGGCGGCGGATGACCTGGACAAGAAAGTTGGCGATACCTTTCGTCTCTACGAGAGTGTGTACCGTATCGCAGGTATCTATGAGACAGGCCAGCCGTTTGAGGACGGCGCGGCGGTTGTCCTGCTGGAGGATGCGTAGGCGATCAGCGGCAAACCTCGCCAGGTCAACGCCTTCCTGCTCAAGGTACGCCCTGGCACTGACATAGCACGCCTGCGTCAACGCATCGAGCGGCGTTTCTCTGACGTCACGGCGACGACCTCATCTGACTTTGATCAGGAGCAGGACACGCTGCAGTACGTGTACGCGTTCACCTGGTCCGTGTCCCTGGTCGCGGTGATGATCGGCGGGGTGGGAGTGATGAACACCGTGTTGATGAGTGTCTTTGAGCGAACCCGCGAGTTCGGCGTACTGCGGGCCATGGGTTGGCGCCCGCGCCAGGTGTTGGCGATGGTGCTAGGCGAGTCACTGGTGCTCAGCGTGTTGGGCGGCGTGGTCGGCACGTCCCTGGGGATAGCAGCAGTGCGTGCGGTGGAGGACATCCCGACGATCAGCACCATTGTACCGGGTTCTTTATCCCCAGAGCTACTTGCGCAGGGCATCAGCGTGGCCTTGGGCCTGGGGTTGGCAGGGGGAGCGCTGCCAGCGTGGCGCGCGTCCCGGCTATTGCCCGCCGAAGCCATGCGGGCCGAGAGCGGCGCATCGGTTCGTGCCTCCCGCCACGTCCGCTCGCCGGCACTGCGAAACGTCCTGCGGCAGCCCGTGCGTACGCTGCTCACGGTGATCGGCATTGGCACCGCCATAATGGCCATTGTGCTACTGGGCGCACTGGGTGACGGCATGGTGGATGCGATGTCTGGCATAGTGGGGGGGATGGGCGCACACCTGGCGGGCATCGAAGCAGACGCCTCGGTGGATCTGAGCAAGATCGACGAAGGAGTGGTGCGCCGCATTGCCACGCTGCCTGGCATTCGGGCGGCGGAGGGCTTTCTCACCGGCTACACCACCATAGGGGATCTGCCTTTCTTTATCGTCTTTGGCTATCAGCCCCGGGGGTTAGCTGTCCGGGATTTCCGTATAGTCGAAGGCGAGTCGCTGACGACCAATCGACAGATGCTCCTGGGACGAGTGGCGGCAGAGAACCTGGGCAAGGGTGTCGGACAGACGCTGCGCATTTTCGATCGCTCCTTCAAGATCGTGGGCCTCTATGAGACCGGGGTGCCCTTTCAAGACGGCGGTTCGGTGGTCAGCCTGCGCGAGGCCCAAGGCCTCTTTGGACAGCCGCGCAAGGTCAGCTTTCTGAGCCTATGGCTGGAGGATCCAGAACAGGCTGACGTGGTCGCGCAAGAGGTCGAGGCCCGCTTCCCCGCGGTCTCGATGTCCAAGGCTAGCGACTTTGCCGAGGACCTGGTAGACCTGCAGATGATGCGAGCTGGCACGTGGGGCATCGCGCTGATGGCGCTCGTCGTGGGTGGCCTGGGAATGACCAACACCGTGGTGATGAGTGTCTTTGAGCGGACACGAGAGATCGGCGTGCTGAGGGCATTAGGTTGGCGGCGTCGACACATACTGGGTATGATCGTGCGCGAGTCGGTCGTGCTCAGCCTGTTGGGTGGCGCCACGGGCACCGTGCTAGGGACGGTGCTTGGCTTGCTCCTCAACCTGGCCCCCGTTATACAGGGCTTTGTACGCCTGGAGTACAGCGTTGGCCTCCTTGCCCAGGCATTGTTGACGACACTAGTGCTGGGCATCATCGGGGGTATCTATCCTGCATGGCACGCAGTAAGGCTCCAGCCGATCGAGGCGTTGCGGTACGAGTAGGACGTATTGCGTATTGCGTATTGCGTATTGCGTGTTGCGTATTGCGTATTGCGTATTGCGTGTTTCGTTCACGCAGTCCGCGTTTACACAGAGTTCACAGAGAGGGATAGAGACACACAGAGAAGGAGAGGGAAGAGGCAAGTTGGGTAGCGAGGCCGAGTTGAACAGGGTTGGCTTGAACTTCAACTCTAACGTCAAACTGCTCAAGCACGGTATCCGCGTGCAACCTTTGGTTGCCCATTCATCGTGGGATGAAATCCATCGGACGTAGTCTGTCCGCACTCTATTTCTCCGTGCTCTCTATCGATCCTCTGTGCAACTCTGTGGTTGTGCAATACGCAAAATACAAGGAACAAGAACGATGACTGAATATATCGTTGAAACGAGAGATCTGGTCAAGATCTATGGCAACGGGGCTGAGATTCGGGCGTTGGATGGGGTGAGCTTGCGCATCACGCAGGGTGAGTTCGTCGCCGTGATGGGACCCTCTGGCTCGGGCAAGTCCACTTTGCTCAACATGCTCGGTGCCCTGGACCGCCCCACCGAGGGGCAGGTTCTGGTGAACGGACGGGACCTGGCGACGGTGCGCAATCTGGACACCTTTCGCGCCCGGACCGTCGGCTTTGTGTTTCAGTTGCACAACCTGATTCCGACGCTCAACGCTCGCGAGAACATCAAGGTGCCGATGATGGGGCAACCCGTGAGTCGCGCTGCACGGCGGCGGCGGAGCAAAGAGTTGCTGGAACTGGTCGGGCTGGGCGATCGGATGAATCACCTGCCCAACCAACTATCGGGTGGAGAGCGCCAACGGGTGGCCATCGCCCGATCGCTGGCAAACAAGCCGGCGTTGGTCCTGGCCGATGAGCCTACCGGCAACCTGGACTCTCACAGCGGTGCCGAGGTGATCGCCCTGATGCATCGTCTTAACGAGGAATTAGGAACCACGTTTATTACCGTCACCCACGACCTGGCCGTAGCCCGGCAGACCCATCGGGTGCTGGCAATGCAGGATGGGCGAATCGTTTACAAGCACCAGGTGGGTAGCCCTTACGAGGAAGACCTGAAAGCGTTTCGGGATTCGGGAATAGGACAGGCGATCCTGGAGGGGGATGATGTGGCACTGACCTGTCTGAGCCCGGAAGAGCGATCTATGCTGCAGCGGGTGCTCAAAGCGGTAGCATAAGGGTGGATGCCGACCCTATGGGCGTGTAGCTCTACACCGACCATCGACTGATCACCGTACGCGACGGTTCCGCAGAGTCTCCGCGAAGCGTACGCGTCGACCCCCGTTGCTTGCGGGTAACAAAGAAAGACCGCGCGGCTTGCAGAGTCGCCGTGCGGTCGGTTATCGCGGCTGGGTCAGTCCTCTTTTCGCGAAATGGCCTAGACCAGATCGCACGCCTCAAGGGGCATCCAATGTGGATCTTTAGCTTCCCATTTGACGTTGCAGCCGATGGGGTTGGTCATCGGCGTGCTCACAGACTTCCCTGCCAGGTGTTCCTGCAGTGCGTTCTCTAGATCATTGACGGTCATTTTGCTGGTATCGCGCGGATTGTCCACGCCCCGACCGGTGTACACCAGCTTCCGGTCCCGGTCGAATACGTAAAAATGCGGGGTCCTGAGCGCGCCATAGGCCAGCGCCACTTCCTGCGGCTCGTCGTGCAGGTACAGCCAGGGGAACTGTTTTGTCTTCATACGTTCGATCATGTGCTCAAAGCTGTCCTCTGGATAGGTGTTGACGCTGTTGGAATTGATGCCCACAAACCGAACCCCCTGGGGCACGAATTTCTCGGCTGTCTGCCGGGTCACCTCATCGGAGCCCAGAACGTAGGGACAGTGGTTGCAAGTGAAGAATATTACCAGCACCTCGGCGTCGTCAAAATCGGACAGTTGGTAGGTATTGCCGTCTGTTGCCGGCAGCTTGAAATCCGGGGCTTTTTCGCCGATCTGCAGCGTGAAAGCCATGTTTGTTCTCCTTTCCAAGGAATCGACTGGATAAACGAACCCCCTTGGGATGCCGTCTTTGCCACGGGGGTCTGCGTATGTGCATTGTACCCTTGCTTCCCCCGCCTGTCAACTTGGCGCGTCGCAAACCCAGCATTTCGACTTTTTTCCTACTGCTCATATACTGAACCCTCCAAGCAGCCTATCCGTTGTGAGGCGGACTGCAACCTGAGCAAGCCCTGCCGCAGGTTTTCCAGATGGGTGACCCATGTCGGCTCCATATCTTGGCATCTAGCCACCCTACACTTTTGTCATTGCGAGTGATCCACGGCGCCGAAGCGCCGCGCATTGATAAAGAAACAGACATTTTCGGCGTACTCGTAATTGGTGTATCATGGCTGTGTTCAGACAGTT
>Ga0114930_10003074_pt1 | contig 14763 bp, 11 predicted proteins | sample AnhtaG_FD_87300 | JGI IMG/M metagenome (GOLD analysis project Ga0114930, IMG submission 87300) | Deep subsurface microbial communities from Anholt, Denmark to uncover new lineages of life (NeLLi) - Anholt_01485 metaG | ecosystem: Environmental > Aquatic > Marine > Oceanic > Sediment | place... | reverse complement strand
GAAGTGCTGGTATCCCGAGGGATGGGAGGCGTCGTGCGCCCCGGCCTGCCCGGGGCTCGATGCGAAGCCGGTTAGCCCTGGGAACGTGAACCTGTACCTGCGCGTCACGCCGACCGGCCATGGTGGAGAGCGCACTCTCACCTTGCGGCCGAAGGCCCCCTGAGCCGGCCTTGGACGGTTGAAACCTGGGCCGCGCGACCTCGCAGGGCTGGGGCGTGAAGAAAAGGTATTTTTTGCTTGACATTGGGAGGCGTTTGTGATATACAGCCCGCCGTTTGGTTGGTCGAAACCAAGAAATTCCAGAAAAGGAGGTGATGGCAAAGTGCGCTGTACGTTGTGCAATGAACCCATCGACTATGTCGAGTTGCGGTTCTACGGTATCATCGAGATGCACGGCGAATACTGGCACACTGAGTGCTACGCGGAGTACTTCGACGAGATGTTGGAGGTAGCTTGACGACGGCCCCGCTTTCCCAAGCGACCCCGACGCTTGCCTAATGGCTATCCCCCTGGTAGGCCGTTTGGCCTTCAGGATTTCCTTCGAGTGTTGGCAGGACACGGCGGGCGTGTTGCCCGCGCCGGACGTCCAGCCGGTTTGGTCCTCGGAAGGGGGTTGGAGGGCACGACAGGATCTCGCTGACCGATAGCATGGCGATGCCTCGATCAGGAGGGCGCGTCTCGGGCGTTCTCGACCGCGGGGCTTCTGTCACGTTGTCGGACTGTAAGAACCCGGGCCTTCCTGGCCACGGAGTGCCGCCCGCGTTATTCGCAGCAAATGGAACCCCAATGGGTAGGCCCCGCCCGGTCCCCACGCTTTCCTAAGCGACGTCATCACAGTGCAGCAGACCGCTCACGTGAAGATGTGCCGGGTGGGGCATTGTTGTTCCGTCCCGCAAACAGCAAGGCGCGGTTGACTTTGCCCTTGGCCATAGGACATGATTGTCACAGGTGCGCAGGCAGAGGGACGCTATCGCGTTGCGGGTAGGACCTCCGGGGTGGGAGTGGGTTCGGTGATCGAGGAAACGGACGGCACTATCCTGCTACGGGTTCGCGTGCAGCCGAGGTCGTCGAGAAACGAGATCCGCGTCGGGCCTGACGGTCGTGTGCGGATAGCCTTGACTGCCCCTCCCGTTGGGGGCGCGGCCAACCAAGCTTTGACCGCTTTCGTGGCCAAGACGCTCGGACTGCCGAAGCGGGCCGTGGTTCTGGCAGGTGGCGAGAAGGGGCGAGAGAAGGTGCTCCGGTTGAGCGGGACGAGCGCGTCGGCCATCCGTGCGAGACTGGCGTTGGACTGATCTTGACAGGGAAGAAGGGACGCGAGAGGACGTGACTGAGCTAAGGAAGCACATCGAGGAGGCCGTCGCTGCGATCCGGGCGTCGGGGCCGTTTTCGCCCCGTGTGGGCATCATCCTTGGCACCGGGCTGGGCCCGCTGGTCGATCGGATTGACGTCCGTGCCCGCTTGGGTTGCGCTGAGGTGCCGCATTTCCCGGAAACGACCCTGGCCGAGCACGCGGGCGAGATCGTATTGGGCTCGCTGGCGGGTAAGCCCGTCGTTGTGATGTCGGGCCGCTATCACTACTACGAGGGGTACACCCTCGATCAGGTGACGTTCCCGGTGCGGGTGATCAAGGCCCTTGGCGCGGACGCGCTGGTCGTGTCCAATGCCGCGGGCGGCCTGAACCCTCAGTTTGCCGCGGGCGACCTGATGGTCATCACGGACCATATCAATCTGATGGGGGACAACCCCCTCATCGGCCCGAACGACGACGAACTGGGGCCCAGGTACCCGGATATGTGCGAGCCCTACACGAGGGCGCTGGTTGACCTGGCCGAGGAGGTGGCGCTCGAAAAGGGGCTGCGCTTGCAGCGGGGCGTGTATCTGGCTTGCGCCGGGCCGTGCCTCGAGACGCGCGCCGAGTACCGCTTCATGCGCGGGTTGGGCGCGGACGCCGTGGGCATGAGCACGGTGCCGGAGGTCATTGTGGCGGTGCACGCGGGCCTGAAGGTGCTGGGGTTCTCGGCCATAACGGACGAATGCCTCCCGGACGCACTCGGACCGGCCGACATCGACAAGATCATCGAGACGGCCAAGGCCATCGAGCCGAAGCTGACCGAGATCGTGTTCTCATGCATCGAGCGAATGGAGCCGTGAGATACGGCGTTGCTGTCCCATAGCGCGCACGCCGCAACGTTGTAGGGACGGACCCGGCCCGGTGCGATGGGCGGACTGGGCACACGGATGACGCCGAGGAGGCGAAACTTTACATTGCGTTTTGGGAACACTAGAATTCAGCGGCGTGGTTTCATCTTGGTGACGTTTCATGGCGCGCGTACCGTTTCATAGGAGGCTTCATAATGGCGCTTCACATCACACGGGTCCTCTTCGTCCTGGCTTGCATCACGATGGGGGTGGTTTGGGCCGGCTACGTCACGGACATCATCGCTGAGAACACAACGGGGCCGGTCCGCATGCTTCCGGGCGCGCTTCTCGGGGGGGGCGTGGGTCTGTTGGCGGCCATTGCCATCCTGGTGTTGCTGGGCTTCGTGACGCAGGAGGTCTTCGAGCGCATCTCACCGGCCTTGATGGCCACGGCCATTGCGATGATGGTGGGCTGGGCCACAGGCCAGTGGATTCTGCTGATGCTCTGGCCGGACGCCGACCCGAACGTGCGGATGTTTCTGGTGGTGACGCTGGTGCTGATTTTCGGGTACATGGGCATCTCGCTGGGCCTAACGCGCGCGTCGAACTGGCAGTCGCTGATCCAGGAGGTTCACCGGCGCCAAGTGCAGCACGGCAGCCCGAAGATCGTGGACACCAGCGTGATTATCGACGGCCGGATTGCGGATATCGGCGACACGGGGTTCCTGGACGGTACCCTCATCATTCCGCGCTTTGTGCTTGGGGAGCTGCAGAACATCGCGGATTCGGCCGACGTGCTGCGGCGGGCCAAGGGGCGCCGCGGACTCGATATCGTCAAGCAGCTTCAGGAGAAACGGGACAAGGTCCAGATCATGGTCGTCGACGACGACTATCCCGAGATCCGCGAGGTGGATTCCAAGCTGCTCAAGTTGGCCGCCGAATACCGCGCCAAGATCATGACGAATGACTACAATCTCAACAAAATTGCCCAGATCGAAGGCGTGGCCGTGCTCAATATCAATGACCTGGCCAACGCGCTCAAGCCGGCCGTCCTGCCGGACGAGCAGATGGAGGTCAAGATCATCAAGGAAGGCAAGGAGCCCTTCCAGGGGGTTGGGTATCTTGACGACGGGACGATGGTGGTGGTGGACGGCGGCAAGGCACAACTGGGCAACCACGTGACGGTGATCGTGACCAGTGTGTTGCAGACAGCGGCCGGCCGCATGATCTTCGGGAAGCTGAGCGGCGTCTTGCCGTGAAAACCCAATTACTACTCCCGGCCGCCGGCACGGGGGAGCGGTTGGGGCGCGACGTCCCGAAGGCCTTGGTCGAGGTCGCGGGGAAGCCGCTGCTGGTGTGGACCCTGACCCGGTTCGCGCCCTTGGGTCTCGTGGACGGCGCCGTAATCGTGGTTCCGCGGCCGCATCAGGGTCGCTTCGCCGAGGTGCTCGGGGAGGCGTTTCCGGGCCGTCGGTTCGAGCTGACGCCGGGGGGTCCAGCCCGGCAGGATTCGGTGGCCAACGGGCTTGGGGCGCTCGACCGGGACACGGAGGTGGTGGTGATCCACGATGCTGCGCGGCCGTTTGTCAGCCCCGAGAGTGTTCGCGCGTCCATCGAAGCGGCGGCCGCCTACGGCGCGGCGACGGTGGCCCTTCCTTGCGTAGACACCATACTCGAGGGAGATCGAGACGGGTGGCTTGCGACCACGCCGGACCGCGGGAAGCTGTGGGCGTGCCAGACGCCGCAGACGTTCCAGGTGGGCGTGATTCGCCGGGCGCATGAGCGGGCGGCGCTTGGCGCCCGGAACGCCACTCGTGCCCGGCACACCACGGCCGTGACGGACGACGCGACGCTGGTGCGAGAGATGGGCGAGAAGGTGAAGCTCGTGATGGGGACGCGATTGAACTTCAAAGTGACGACACCGCAGGACCTCGAGCTGGCGGAGGCGTGCCTCAACACGCCCGCAATGGGTGTTGCCCCGGGAGGGCGTGGGTTGACGCAACCACTATGATGCGCATCGGCATAGGCTACGATTTGCACCGGCTGGTCGAAGGCCGGCCCTTGGTATTGGGCGGCGTGGCCGTCGAGCACTGGAAGGGACTCGACGGCCACTCGGACGCGGACGTGTTGACCCACGCCGTCATCGACGCCCTGCTGGGCGCGGCCGCGCTGGGCAACATCGGCCAGCTCTTCCCGGACACGGACCCGCGTTTCAAGGATGCGGACAGCCTGGGGCTCCTCGAGGAAGCCGCGCGTCTCGTGCGCGAGGCCGGGTACGCCCTGGCCAACGTGGATGCGAACGTCATCGCGCAGGAACCGGTCCTTGGCCCGTACCTGGACGCCATGCGCGAACGGCTTGCGAGGTGTCTGCGCATCGAGACGGCCCAGGTCTCCGTCAAGGCGAAGACGAACGAGCGGGTCGGCCCGGAGGGTCGGGGAGAGGCCATCAGCGCGCAAGCCGTGGTCTTGCTTGAACGGCAATGAGCGGGTCGGCGGCCGCTTGCCGTCGCTTGGGGTTTCGGAATCCACGGCGGAGTCGATGAAGAAAGAACGTCTCGACGTACTGGTGCAGCGGCAACTGGGCGTGAGCCGCTCGAAGGCCCAGGGGCTCATCCACACCGGCCACGTCTCTGCCGAGGATGGGACGCTGCTGGACAAACCGGGCGCGCGTTTTCCCGGAGACACGGTGTTCGAGGTTCGGGAGGACGCGGGCTACGTGAGCCGCGGCGGCGAGAAGCTCGAGGCCGGGTTGCGTGCGTTTGGCTGCCGGGTCGAGGGCCGGGTGGCCATCGACGTCGGCGCGTCCACGGGGGGCTTCACCGACTGTCTGCTGGCGCATGGGGCGGCGCGCGTCTATGCCGTGGACGTGGGCTACGGCCAACTGGCCTGGAAGCTGCGCCAGGACCCGCGCGTGGTGGTTGTCGAGCGGACCAACATCCGGCATCTCGAACCGGACCAACTTCCGGAACGGCCGTCCTTTTTCACCGTGGACTGCTCGTTCATCTCGCTGCGCTTAGTGCTCGAGCCGCTGAAGGCATTGCTCGCCGACGCGGCGGAGGGGCTGGTGCTGATCAAACCGCAGTTCGAGGCGGGCCGCGAACGGGTGGGCAAGGGGGGGGTGGTGCGCGACCCGGCAGTGCACGCCCAGGTCATCGAAGACGTGCGGGACGCGGTCGAGGCGCTCGGATTCGACTGCCGAGGTGTGGTACCCTCGCCGCTGTTGGGTCCGGCCGGCAACCGTGAGTTCCTCGCCCATCTGTGCCTGGGCCGGGCCTGACTCCCAGGGAACTTGGCCATGCTGGAAGTGCTGCGCATCCGGAACTACGCGCTGATCGACGATATCGAGATCGAGTTCGGCCGCGGTTTCAACGTGCTGACCGGTGAAACGGGCGCGGGGAAGTCGATCGTGGTGGGTGCGCTGAATCTGGTGCTCGGGGGCCGGGCGTCCAGCGAAACCGTGCGTGAGGGCGCGCGGCGTACGCAAATAGACGCCGTCTTCCGGATTCCGAAGCCGCCGCGTCGGCTCGAGGGCCTGCTGGAACAGCACGATATCCCCTTCGAGGATGACGAGGTGCTGCTGTCGCGTGTGGTGACGGCCGAGGGGCGCAGCCGGGGCTATGTGTGCGGGAGCCTGGTGCCTATTGCCGTGCTCGCCAGCGTGGGGGACGAGCTGGTGGACATCCACGGGCAGCATGAGCACCAATCGCTGTTGAAGGTCGACCGACAGTTGGACCTGCTGGACGGGTTTGCCGCTACCGATGGACAGGTCCGGGGCGTGTCCGAGATGGTGTCGGCGCTGAGGGACCTCGAGAGGGCCATCGCGGAACTGGAATGCGATGATCGTGAGCGCGCGCGGCGCGTGGACTACCTGAAGTACGAGATCCGCGAAATCGACAAGGCCGGATTGGGAGTGGGGGAGGAGGAGGGGCTGAAGGCGCGCCGCAACTTGATCACCAATGCGGAGCAGATCTTCACGCTCACCTCGGAGGTGCGGGCGCTGCTCTACGAAGGGGACGACAGCGCCGCGGTGACCGCGGTGGACGGCGCGCTGTCGCGGGTTGAGGAACTGGGCTCGATTGACGAGGGTTTTCGCGACCTGGCCGGGCAGTTGATGGAGGTTCGAGCGCTCATCGAAGGGACTGCCGAGGAGGTGCGGGCGCGCACGGAGGGCCTCGAGTTCGACCCGCAGGAGCTCGAGCGCGTCAATGAGCGCCTGGCCGCCATCGGCGACCTCAAGCGCAAGTACGGCGGCTCGGTGGAAGCCATCCTCGAGTACCGCGAACGGGCCGCGGCCGAGGTCGACGCCTTCGAGGCACGAGACGAGCGCCTGGCCGAGATGCACGCCGAGCGAGACGCGCTCAACAAGAAGGCCGTGGCCGTGGCGAACAAGCTCTCGGCCAAACGCCGCGCCGCCTCCAAGAAACTGGACCGCCAGGTGACGGCCGCCCTCCAGGCCCTCGGCATGAAAGGCGGGCGCTTCGAGACGGCCCTCGATAAAACCCCGCTAACGCTGAGCGGCGCCGACCGCGTGGCCTTCCTGTTGACCGCGAATCCGGGCGAGAAGGTCAAACCGCTGCGACAGGTGGCGTCGGGCGGCGAGATCAGCCGGATTATGCTCGCCCTGAAGGCCGTGTTTGCGCGGGCGGACCGGATCCCGACCCTGATTTTCGACGAGATCGACGCGGGAGTGGGGGGGCATATCGCGGGAAAAGTGGCCGACAAGCTGCGGGAACTGGCCGATAGCCATCAGGCCATTTGCGTGACGCATATCGCGCAGATCGCCGCGGCCGCCCAGCACCATTATCATGTGACCAAGTCGACCCACAAAAAACGCACCACCACCACGGTCACGCAGGTGGTGGACGCACGCCGCGCCCAAGAGGTCGCCCGGCTGCTGGACGGGTCGGTGTCGGAGTTGAGCTTGAAACACGCCCGGGCATTGATCGAGGAATCGCCTTGAGCCTGACAGACATCATGTCATTGCGAGGAGGACTTCAGTCCGACGAAGCAATCCCATCCGCTAACGGGTGTAGCGGAGACCACGGGATTGCTTCGTCGGACTGAAGTCCTCCTCGCAATGACACGTTGGGCTTGAGGTGTTCGCGCTGGAGTGGGCTGGCCTGAGCGGCTCGAGCACGGTTCGCCGCGCCTCGAAGGCCGCAATTGGGTACCCGGAAGGAGGATCATGAGGATTACGTCGCACGGCGCCGCACTAGGCGTCACGGGAAGCAAGCATCTGCTCGAGGTCAACGGCTATCGCATCCTTCTGGACTGCGGCATGTTCCAGGGCCGCCGCAAGGAAGCGGACTTCAAGAACCGCCATTTCCCGATTGACGGGGGAGCGGTGGATGCGGTCGTTCTCAGCCACGCGCACATCGACCACAGCGGCGTGATGCCGGTTCTGGGCAAATCCGGCTACCGCGGCCGCATCTACACCACTTCGGCCACCCGCGACCTCTGCACCATCATGCTGCTCGACAGCGCCAACATCCAGCAGCGCGACGCGGAATATCTGTCCAGAAAGAAGCGGTCCTTCGTGTCCCCGCTCTACGACGAAACGGACGTCTACGAGACCATGAAGCAGTTCCTATGCGTGCCATACGGCGAGCGCCTCGAAATCCTCCCCGACGTCTATTTGACGCTCCACGACGCCGGCCACGTGCTCGGCTCGGCCATCGTGTGCCTCGACTACAAGGAAGACGGCCGCGAGCGCCGCCTGCTATTCACGGGGGATCTGGGACGCAAGAACCTGCCCATCCTGCGCGACCCCTGGGTGCCGGATGGGGGAGAGGTGGTCATCATGGAGAGCACCTACGGCGACCGCGACCACGACCCCATCGAGACCATGGAAAAGGACCTGGCCGAGGTAGTCTGCCGCACGCACGAGCGCGGAGGCAAGGTCATCATCCCCAGTTTCGCCCTCGAACGCGCCCAGGAAATCGTCTACGCACTCAAACAGCTCGAGCTCAAGCAGGCCATCCCGCCCATACCCGTGTTCGTGGACAGCCCGCTGACGGTCAATGTCACGGAGATCTTCCGCCTGCACCCCGAGTGCTTCGACTCCGAGATCCAGCGCCTCATGCAGCAGGCGGGCGACCCTTTCCTCCTCCACAACATCAAGTACATCCGGAAGGCCGAGGAATCCAAGCAACTGAACAGCATGTCCGACCCCGCCATCATCATCTCAGCGGCCGGCATGTGCGAACACGGCCGCATTCTCCACCACCTCAAGAACAACTGCGAAGACCCCCGCTGCACTATTCTCATTGTGGGCTTCCAGGCAAGGCACACCCTCGGACGCCGCATCGTAGAGCGTCAACGTGAGCTCAAGATCCTTGGCAGGACCTTCCTACTCAACGCCCAAGTCCGCGTCATGAATGCCTTTAGCGCGCACGCCGGGCGCTCCGAGCTCATTGACTTCGCCAAGGGCCTCAAGAACCACGCCCGCCGTGTCCTGCTTGTCCACGGCGAGGAAAGCGCCCTCGAAACCCTCCAACAGGCCCTCGATGGCGAAGGCATCGCCGGCGTAGCAATCCAACGCGAAGGCGAACCCGTCGAGGTCTAAGAGCTTGTCAAGACATGCCCCAAGAACCGGCCGGACCCCGTAGGAGCCGTAAGACAATTACTCATCGTATTCGTAACGTAGAAGCGCCATCTTGGCGCTTTGCCAACGCGGCAAGGATGCCGCGTCTACTAAAAGGAATCCGATGACCCATTTGCTTGCGTCTCCGTAGCGCCGGCTGTCCAGCCGGTTCCGGAGGCACTCGCGCGGGTTCCACCGCCAGTGCTACGGGATCGCCGTGCATTTCCTCACACGCCACGAGGACACGGGCCGTTTGTGCTTCAAGCTTCGTTGAAAGGCTGTGAGCCTCTGACAACCTGTGAAGGTCGCAGCACGAGAACGAGAAAAGACATCCGCGTTTGCTGACGGATAGCAGAACGCCACTAACAAGCCATGCCCTGGTGGGTTTAGGCCAACGTCTGATAACGTATATTATGTTCATTTTGGCGCCCAACAACCAGGCGAGACCCTCTCGATATCCCCCTGCCTCTGCCCTGGTTGGGCTGCTCCCTCGCTCTTTTTGTCATATATGTACCTGCCGAGCCCTGATAAGTTTGTGCCTCATATTGTGTCTCATCAAGCATTTGCGCGGCTGTCGCCTCGGCCGAGTTTCTCGCCGTGGGCCCTTTATTCAGTATTGATCTCCCAGACGATCAACGGCGCTTCTCCCGACCACAGGAGGCTTCGACCAGGATCGCGGGTATGTTTGACGTTTGCGGGTACCTCACGCAGGAGGCATAGCGTGCGAAAGACCGATGGCGCTCGGGGCACAGACCGACGCCAAGCGCTTGTGTCGGGAGGCGGGCGCACTATGAGTGGGCACTTGCACAGTGGCTGGCCTAAGCCTAGTACGGTTCACTTAAGCCTTTATCGTCGCTACTCCCGGAATCGCGAATTCGCCAGGCGAGGACGCTCGCCCTCCCCTGGCCTAACGCCTCGAGGCGGACTATCAGCAAGGTTGACGGGCATCATCATCCTTAAGTGAACCGTATTAGGCCTAAGCCGCAACCCGTCCCCCACCCCCAGGGAACTGCGCGGAGAAAGAGAAATGGAGCGGGACACGGGGTTCGAACCCGCGACATCCAGCTTGGGAAGCTGGCACTCTACCAACTGAGTTAGTCCCGCTCTCTAAGCGTGGGTATTGTATCATGACCTCCGAAGGTTGTCAATTGCTGCGACGCAGGCACGTCTTTGAACGGCGCGGTATGCGTAACCGTTCACAGGGCGGAGCGCCAACGGAATCTTGGCGCCCGAAGTCAAGTACGGCATTTCATTAGCACTACGACCTTCTCTCCCGCTTGATTCCCTGCACAGGCCCACCCTCGTCATCCTCATCGTGCTCGTGCTCGTGCTCGTCACTCGTGCTCGTCACTCGTAATCGTCACTCGTAATCGTCACTCGTAATCGTCACTCGTAATCGTCACTCGTAATCGTCACTCGTAATCGTAATCGATCCCCACGCTCTGGGTACCAATGACGATGGCGAGGAGGAGTGACGATTACGATTACGAGCACGAGCACGAGCACGATGGCGATCCCTGCTTCCCAGCGCCCCTGCAATGGGTATGCAATTCCGCCGTGAGCCGCGAGGAACTTACAAGACAGATTCCCGCGCGGCCGCACGCCGGCATTTCCGGCACGCCGCGCCGATGGACGCGCGCAGCCCTTTGAATCGGGGGCACTTGAAAGGGCCGTTGCTCATTGATAGTATGTAACTGTTCAGGTATCCAGGGCTCAGGAGGCAGAACTCAGAATTGGCTGGTAACATGCGCTGGACTGATTGCACATCTGGCCAGTTGCCAGAAGTGGCTAAGTGCCGGGGCTGCATTCTGGGTCACATGGCTGGGCCAAGTGGTCACATTGTTGGGTTCGGCATTCTGGCTGCCGGGCTCTGGATTCAGAACCAACTGGACAGCTAGGATAGTATCTAATCTAAGTTAGTGTATCGTGCAAGTGGGCGGTGCTGGTTGTTATGTCCGAGGGCTTTTCTCCAGACGCGCAAGGCACGCCGACGGTTTCCAGGGACTCTGGATACATGACCCTGGGGGCGCTGGCTCTCGTTGTGCTTCTGGGCGCCGCACTGAGGGCGTATCGGCTCGATGATCAGGCCCTATGGATCGATGAATATGGGGCCGCTTTCCGTCACCTTGCCGCCCCGGACTTGCGTACACATCTGATTCTCACGGGTACACTCGCGGAAGGGCAGGATTCCCTGGTTTATCATGCCCTGCAATACTTCTGGTCGCGTATTGCCGGGTGCTCCGTCCTGACCCTGAGATTACTTCCGTTGTCCTGCGGCTTGATATCTCTACCTCTGATGTATTGCATTGGATGTCTAATCTTTGACCGGACGGTGGGCCTTGTTGCGGCGCTCTTCTTGGCCATATCGCCAGAGCACATTTTTCTGTCGAAAACACTGAGGCCCTACGCACTCGTGATGCTGCTGGCGCTTGTATCGATTTACGCTTTTCTGCGTGTGCTGCGGGGCGGTGGGGTACGCTGGTGGGTGCTTTCCCTCGGGGCAAACGTCTTGCTGGTGTGGACGCATTATCTTCAGATCTGCCTGGTCCTTGTGCAGTTCGGCGTGCTTTTTTGTATGTTTGTTCGTGTCAGACCGCGGGCCACGGTGTTGTGGTGCGTCCTCCAGGCGGTCCTGCTGATCCCATGGGCCTTGAGGTTGTCAAGATTGACCCCCATCCACGTCATCCGGATGACCATGCCCAATATGCGCCAGGTGGTCGAGGCCTTTACCGGAGCGGCGGTTCCCTTTCTTGGGGTCCTTTTTGCCGTGGCCCTCGGATGGCTGGCCGTGGCCACGCTGCGCCGGGCGTGGGGCGAACACGCGGCCTGGTCCGACGCACGGTTTCGCCAAGGCATGGCCGACCGGTTCCTTCTCCTGCTCATTGCCACCGGGCCCGTGGCCCTGCTTGCTGTGTTGACGTGTGTTTCCGGACTTCGCTTCCTCCATCCCCGATATGTGCTGTATGTTGGCGTAAGTCACTTCGTGGCGCTGGGGGCATTGCTGGCAAGCCTTGGCCGCCGTCCCCTTGGCGCGCTCGCACTCGCCGTTGTGGCAGGGGGCTGGGCGTGGGAACTGTCGGCCTCGTTGCCGCGAACCATCCAAACCCACTGGACCTCGCTTGCAGCGCACGTCGAGGGGAATGCCGGCCCCAACGACGTGGTCTTGGCAGGGTCACGTTTTGCCGCCGCGCTGTTCCGGGTCAACGGAAACAACGACCACATCCCCACTTTCGTCGCCAGCAATTTCCAGGCGGCCTGCGACATGTCCAACTACATACTGGCCCAGGAACCGCCCTATCCGCGGGAATCTGAGGAACCGAGGTCGGTGTGGCTGGTCTACAGTCAAGCCTATTGCTTCGGTCCTATACAGCCCCTTGAACACAAGCTGGACGCCTGTGGGCTGTCTTTCACGAGCAAAGAGTTCTCGGGTTGGCAGAACCTCATCGCATATCGCGTATGGCGTCATTCGGGGCCGGACCCATCTGCGAATCGCCCAGGAACGCTCGTCTGTGTGCCTGTCGAAGAGCGGGAGAAATGTGACGACCTACTCAAGGAACTCGGAGTTGAACAGTTGGACGACGTCACGCACAGGAAGTACATTCAGTTCCTGCGCAGGCTGGCGCCACCTCCTTTCCCGTGGGATTTTGAGCTTGGCCAGATGTTCCGAGCCGTCGTTTTTCTTATCGAGGCCGGGGAGTTTGAGGTGGCCGAAACGGTTGTGCGCTTGGAACCATGGAGCTTTGAGAGAAACCTTGCGCTCGGGGTTGTGCTTGCTTCGATGGGCGACGATGCGGGCGCGAAGGCGGCCTTCCAAGACGCTATCGAGTTCAAACCCTTGCTCGCAGGACTCTTGACGCCTTTCGTGGAGGCCTGGTGTGACAGCAAGGACTATGACGCCGCACTCGAGGAGGCCAGACGCCTGGAGAAGATGAACTTCTATCTCGGCATGCACCTGCGGATGCTCTGCCGCCAGAGGGCTGAACCGGACGCGCCAAGGGTGCCCTTTGGGATTATGCCGGTAACCGAAGCAGACTATGAGGCTATTCTGCCTGCGCTGGAAAGCCCCCACTGGCTTGCTCTCGAGAACCCGACCGCCCTGTACCTTGTTGGGGAAGTACTCGAATTGCAGCATCGTCAAGAGGAAGCACTGATGTTCTACCGGGCGGCCATTGACCAGGCCCCGTCTGATTTCATCGGGTGCGAGGGACTTAGCGCGGCTTTGAACAGCCTGGACGCCTCGAGTCCCGCGCTCGCGCCGGAACTTGGACACCATGGAACCGCACGGCAAGCGCAAACGCAGAATACCGGCCGATAACGGAGAGAGCAATCGCTTGAACGCGCAGAACACGAAACAGGGAAACGGGCCGTGACACGTCTGCGGATATTCCTGGTAAACGTGGGCTTGAGGCAGCCTTTCTACCCCCTTGTTGCGCCGCCTCTAGGCATTCTATGCCTTGCGGCCTATTTGCGATCGAAACTTGCGGCTGACATCAGGCTCATTAACCAACGTCTGAATAACGATCCCAACGAGTGGATTGTCCGACAAATCGTCGATTTTGACAGCGACGTGGTCGGCCTTTCGTCTATGACAACTGGCGGCTATCTTCTTCGTGACCTGACGCAAAAAATCCGGGACGCCCTCCCCGGAACCTTGATCGTGTTGGGCGGGCCACATGCCAGTGCCGCCGAAGGCAAGCTATTGGAAGAAAGCCCAGCCGATGTTGTTGTGCCGGGCGAAGGAGAGCGCTCCTTCGAGGACGTGATTCGCACACGGTTCGACGGCGGGACTCTCGCCGACGTTCCGGGGATATTCTGGCGTGACGAGGACAACCAAATCATCTTGAACCAAGGACCGGTGCGCCGCATAACGGATTTGGATTGCTTGCCGCCTCCAGCATATGACCTGATAGACCTGCCCGATTACTGGCGACGGCAATCCATTCTGCCAATCCCCAGAAGACCGCCGTATCTCTCGCTCTTCTCCAGCCGCGGCTGCCCGTACCACTGCAATTTCTGCCATCACATCTTCGGGAAGAAATACGTGGGACAATCCGCGGAGCACATTGTGGACGAAATCGAGTTCTTTAGCCGCCAATACGATCTCAAGGAGATTGAGTTCTTTGACGATGTCTTCAATCTGGACAAGGAGCGCCTGTTTGAGTTTTCGGACCTAGTTCAGAAGCGTGGCCTGCGCCTGAAGATCGCATTCCCGAACGGCCTCCGTGTTGACATCCTCACAGAGGAAGCGATCGACTCGCTCGTCCGTGCGGGCATGTACTACAGCATATGCCCCTTGGAATCGGGTTCGTCTCGAATCCAGGAACTTATGGGAAAGCGCCTGAACATCCCACGGTTCCTCGATAACGTCGAGCTAATGGCAAAGCGTGGGGTCTTTATCAATGGTTGCGCTATTCTTGGTTTCCCGACCGAGACGGAAGAAGAACTGAGACTGACCGTTGACACGCTGTGCGAATCACAAGCTCACACAGGGCTCCTCTTTACGGCCACACCCTTTCCTAATACAGACTTGTACAGAACGGCAGAGAAGATACGACCGGAAGCGCTGAAACAGCTACGATATGACGGCATGGACCTCAGCGGTCTCTTCGTTAACCTTTCGGACGTGCCGGACCACGTGCTTCTGCGCTATCAGAGAATGGGGAATCTCAAGTTCTTCATGAATCCCAAGCGTATCGTGCGCCTGTTGAGGGCTTATCCCAGGCCGCACCTGCTTCCGCTCTATCTGCCCATTTATCTAAGGAAAGTAACAAAGGGGCTCATGTCTAGAAAGGTATGCACCTAGTCTCCGGGCTCATCGGCAGAAAGGGGTAGAGCCTGAGCACGCTGGGGGGGCTTCCTCCTGGCACGCACCACGTCGAGTTCGTCTTCTCCCCGGCCAGCGTGTATGCCGGCGTGGGCGTGTCCGCGACGGCGATCTTCGGATGCGCGGCTTTGCTCTTCCTGACGCGCCGGCGCAAGGGGTGGGCGGCGGCCATGTAGCCGATTTCGCAGATGATCTTGCCAGGCACATCGGGCAG
>Ga0114930_10003073_pt1 | contig 14766 bp, 13 predicted proteins | sample AnhtaG_FD_87300 | JGI IMG/M metagenome (GOLD analysis project Ga0114930, IMG submission 87300) | Deep subsurface microbial communities from Anholt, Denmark to uncover new lineages of life (NeLLi) - Anholt_01485 metaG | ecosystem: Environmental > Aquatic > Marine > Oceanic > Sediment | place... | reverse complement strand
TGACTTCCAACAGATAATTACCACTTGGACAGATGATCAATTCGCCATGAAAACAAGATTAATGCTGAACTTAGTAAACACAGGCAGAAAAGCAGCAGATGCAGCAGTGATTCCATGGTTTGGTTTAGAACTCTTTATATTGTTAGGGGTCATTTCTATTACAATTCTATCTGGTTTCAGATTAAGAAGAAAGAGGTAATAGATATATACTCATATAATTTAAAAAATAAATAACTTTTTTTTCTTTTATTATTACGATTAAATATTTAAATCATTAGGCAACTATAAAATACAATCAAGCTTCTTTAATATGATAAAATAATGGAGCTAACGGAAATGGGAATAACAGAGAAAAAAGAATATGAAGAACAGGAATCTCTTTCTGAATCAAGCAAAAAACAAAGTATATTTAAAAAATTCATTTCAAATTCCTTTCTACGTATGGCTATAAAAAAAGGAATTTTCTATTTCGTTGTATTTTTCGTCGCACTCACATTGGCTTTTCTGATACCCAGACTGGTAGAGGGGAATATTTTAGAATATATTTATCAAAGACCACAAGGAACCCCCCAGGCGGTGTGGGATGAACAGATAAAGGAGTTGGAAGAGTATTTAGGGTTAAATTATCCTCTTTTTATTCAATATCTTAATTTCTTAAAAAGTTTCTTTTTAGAATTTGATTTAGGATATTCTACGTTATATAGGCTTGAACCGGTAATAAATATAGTTAAAAGAACACTTCCCTATACTTTAATGTTAGTTGTTCCAGTTTTAATAATTACTTTTTACATTGGAAATTGGATTGGAGCCCGTGCGGGGTATTCTGGAAAAAAAAGAGATAAAATCCCTTACTATGTGTTTATGGTATTACAAACCGCACCGTTTTTTTGGTTGGGCTATGTATTTGTGGATTTGTTTATTGTTGAATTAAACTGGCTCCCTTATGGAGGAACTATACCCCCTTGGGCATGGGACTGGGATGCAATATCTGCAATATTTGATCGTTTCTGGTTACCTTTTGTAGTTTTAACCCTTACAAATATTGGAGGATGGGCCACTGGAGCATATTCACTTATGACTTTTGAAAAAGGTGAGGATTATATAGCATATGCAAATAAATTAGGATTTAGAGATAAAACAATGCGTAAATATGCATTTCGTAATAGTATGTTGCCACAATTTACCGGATTAAATCTACGTTTTAATGGATTAATTGGGGCAACATTGATTACGGAAGTAATATTTCAATTTCCTGGTTTAGGTGCTACAATGCTTCAAGCTTTTAATAATCATGATTATAATTTAATTATTGGAACTTTTATAATAACTATTATAGTAGTAGTTTTGGGAAATTATTTAATAGACATGTGTTATGTCGTACTTGATCCTAGAATACGAGTTGGAGGTAAAGGTGAATAAAAAATATGACTAACGAAGTGTTATTAGAGAAAAAAGGACCAGAATTAAAACATAGTTCTTTTAAAGAAGTCTTAAAAGAGAAATTTCATATTGTTATAGCTCGATATAAAGCTCAATTAATTTTGCTATTTGTTTTTTTTGGTGCAATATTGATAATTGTAATTTTAACATATATTCCTCCCTTTAATGAACCTGAGAAAGTTTATTGGGTAGGTGGTAGCAGAGATAATTTTAGTGATCCAACATTACAACACCCTTTAGGGACTGATCAACATGGAAGAGATTACTTAACTCGTCTATTGTTTGCTATTAGAAATTCTTTAGCATTTGGTTTTATCACTGGGACACTATGTACTGGAATAGCTGTAGTTATAGGTGTAATTGGAGCCTATAAAGGAGGAGTCATAGATACAACTACTTCCTTTATTACGAATATCGCTTTAGTTTTCCCCCAGATACCTTTTATTTTATTAATGTCGGCCGTTTTACAAACTCGTGAATGGTGGGTAACGATGCTAATCATAGGATTATTCACCTGGCCTTGGGCTGCACGATCTATTAGATCTCAAGTTTTGACATTAAAAGAAAGAAACTATATAAAAGTTGCAAAAATGTCCGGCTTAAAAGCTTCGAAAATAGCTTTCGGAGAAGTTTTACCTAATGTGCTACCCTATATATTCTTGGCTTTTATTATATTTTTAGGTAATGCTATTATAATTGAAGCAGGAATAGCAATTATTGGATTAGGTCAACAAAATATGTTAACATTAGGTTTATTATTGGATCACGCAGTAAGTTGGGGTATGATATTTCCTAGAAGACTTTATGCTATTTGGTTGACTCCGGGAATTTGCTTGATATTAATATATTTAGCACTCTTCATAATACACTCAAGTGTAAGTCGAACCTTTGAACAAAGAAAAGTATAAAATATTAAAAAAAGAAAGAAAATTAAATATGACAGAAGAAGTAATTAAAATAAAGGATCTTAAGGGCTATTATAGAGGATCATTTGGAGTTGTTCATGCTGTTGATGGAGTATCATTATCTGTTAATAAGGGGGATATAGTGGGAATAGCAGGTGAATCTGGATGTGGAAAAACGTCTTTAGCAGAATTAATAACAGGAAGACCGATACAGTTGTTGCATCATGAGGGAGGGCAAGTTTATGTTAATGATCTTTCAATGTATGAATTAGATGCAGAGGTTATAAGAAAAGAAATTCTTTGTAAAGTGATGGGATTTGTACCTCAAGCATCGCAAAATTCTTTAAATCCAGTTAAAAAGATTAGAAGTTTTATATTAGATGTAACTCGGGAACGCATAGGAAGAAAACCTAAAAATAAAGAACAAGTATTAGACCGAGTAACCGAACACTTTAATAAACTAGGCTTAGAAAAATCGGTAATAGATAAATATCCACACCAACTTAGTGGTGGAATGAAACAACGTGTTATTATAGGGATTTCTACTCTATGGAATCCACTCATTTTAATTGTAGATGAACCAACAAGTGCATTAGATGTTACTACTCAACAGCTTCTGATAAAAACTTTAAGACATCTAAAGAAAATGGGAATTGTTGAGACAATATTATTTATATCTCATGATCTTCCCGTGTTAGCCCAGATATGCAACATATGTATAATTATGTATGCGGGAAGAATTATTGAAAAAGCAAGTATGGACGATATCATAAATAATCCCTTACATCCATATACTAAAATGTTAGTAAATTCAATAGCAAGTTTTAATCCCGATGGTTCTGCTGAGACAAAACTGGAGGGAATTCCAGGAAGGCCTCCAGATCTTAAGAATCCTCCTAAAGGTTGTAGGTTTTATCCACGCTGTCTATCTAGCTTAGAGAAATGCAGGGAAAATTATCCACCATTTTTTATTCCGAAAGGAATTAAAAATCCAGTAGCATGCTGGTTATATCAGGAGGTTGGTAATTAGAAATGAAGAAGGAAATACTAATAGTGAAAAATCTTACAAAAAAATATACCTCTGGTCTTATAAGAACTAAAGAGACAATAGGGGTTCAAAACATTTCATTTAAAATATATCCTGGAGAGATTCTTTCTATTGTTGGTGAAAGTGGAAGCGGAAAATCAACCATTGCTAATTTAATTTTAAGATTTATTCAACCAACTGAAGGAGAAATATTTTATGATGGTAAAGAAATCCATGAGGTTCCTACGAGAGTCTATTATAAAAATGTTCAAGGGATCTTTCAAGACCCTTATAGTTCTTTTAATTATTTTTATCGAATTGATCATTTGTTAAAGCAAGCCATTAAATTTACTCTAAAGGGTATTGCCAACAAAAGAAAAGCTCTAGATTCTGCTTTAAGCGTAGTAGGTCTTAATGCAGAAGATATCTTAGGAAGATTTCCACATCAAATTTCGGGAGGTCAATTACAGCGTGTTTTAATTGCCAGAGCATTATTATTTAAACCAAATTTAATGATTGCAGATGAACCAACAAGTATGATCGATTCGAGCTCCCAGGCAGATATTTTAAACCTTTTCAAAAAACTAAAAGAAGGAACAACTTATACGGAAGGTATATCAATAATATTTATTACACATGATATAGGACAAGCGCAATACGTATCAGATCGGGTATTAGTTATGAAAGAGGGGGGTATAGTGGAGGAAGGTCTAACGAATGACGTTTTTCTCAATCCTTGCCATCCGTACACTAAAAATCTATTAGATTGTTGTCCAAGCATTTATCGGAAATGGGAATTAGATTAAAGGTGATGAGGAATCAAATACAAATTTAAAAGTCTATCAAAAGAGTTTAATTAAAACAATAAAATAAACCTCTTTTTTTCTGAGTTAAATTTTATTTAGGTGATTATTTTAAGATATGGACACTTTGATGATGAACAGAAGGAGTATGTAATTACAAGACCAGACACTCCTCTTCCATGGATTAATTATTTAGGGTGTGAGTCATATTTTGGTATCATCTCAAATACTGCTGGTGGATTTTCTTTTTACAAAGATGCAGGACTACGACGTATTACCCGATATCGTTATAATAATGTACCTACTGACTTTAGTGGACGTTATCTATATATTCGCGATAATCTGACATCAGAATTTTGGTCTCCAACTTGGCAACCTACTCGTCATAATTTGGATCAATATAACTGTAGACATGGATTAGGATATACCATAATTAGTTCTCATTATAAAAATATTGAAGTAAAAATTCGTTATTTCGTGCCTTTAGGTGATAATCTAGAAATTTGGCAGCTTACACTAAAAAATCGTCGTAAAAATGCTATTGATCTTTCGATTTTTTCTTGTATCGAATTTTGCTTATGGAATGCTCAAGATGATGCCACAAATTTTCAAAGAAATTATAATCTAGGTGAGACTGAGGTTGAGAATGGAGTAATTTATCATAAGACCGAATATCGTGAAAGGAGAAATCATTTTGCGTTTTTTGCTTGTTCAGAATCCCTTGAAGGTTTTGATACACAGCGTAGCACATTTTTGGGTTTATATCGGGGTTGGGAAAACCCGCTTGTAGTAGAACAAGGACAATCATCTAATTCGGTAACCCATGGTTGGGCACCAATAGGTTCTCATCATCTTAAATTTATCCTTGATCCTGGTGAAACACGTCAAATTACTTTTTTGCTTGGTTATCATGAAAATCAATCCAACCAAAAATTTGATCCAAGTGGATCACAGAAAATTAATAAAAAAACTGTTAAGAAGATTATAACTAAGTTTTTAAATCCAGAAAATGTTGATAATGCTTTTAAAGCTCTTAAGAATTATTGGGACAGCTTACTTAGTAAATTACAAGTCAATACACCTGATATTCATACTAATAGAATGATAAATATTTGGAATCAATATCAATGTTTAATTACATTTAATTTGGCAAGATCTGTTTCATTTTTTGAATCTGGGATTAGTAGAGGAATAGGATTTCGTGATTCTAATCAAGATTTACTTGGTTTTTTACATATGGGTCCAACCCAAACTAAAAGGCGTATATTAGATCTGGCATCTACACAACTTAAAACTGGGGGTGCCTATCATCAATACCAACCACTAACAAAACGAGGTAATGATGCAATTGGAAGTGGTTTTAATGACGATTCACTTTGGTTAGTATTAAGCGTTGCTGCATATCTTAAAGAAACAGGAGACTGGGGTATTCTGAATGAACAACTACCATATGAGAACGAGCCTGGAACGGAAAAACCTTTAATTCACCATTTAAAAAGTAGCCTACAATATATTCATGAGCGGTTAGGACCACATGGATTACCTTTGATAGGTCGTGCTGATTGGAATGATTGTTTGAATTTAAACTGTTTTTCTGATGTTCCTGGTCAATCTTTCCAAACCACTCAAAATAAGGAGGGTAAAGTAGCTGAATCGGTGTTTATAGCAGCACTATTTGTTAAAGTAACAAAAGAATTTGTTAAAATCCTTCAACAAATAGAGTTAATTGATCAGTCGAAGAAATATGTCGAATGGGTAGAAAAAATGAATTCCACGATATTAAAATATGGTTGGGATGGAGAATGGTTTATCAGGGCTTATGATGATTTTGGAAATAAGGTTGGATCTCATGAATGCGAAGAGGGTCAAATTTATATTGAACCACAAGGATTTTGTATTTTTGCTGAAGTGGGTATAAATGAAGGCTTAGCAGAAAAAGCACTCTATTCTGTGAAGAATAAATTGGCTACACCTCATGGTATTATGCTACTTCAGCCAGCATATTCCAAATATTACTTACATTTGGGTGAAATCTCTTCTTATCCCCCAGGATATAAAGAAAATGGTTCAGTATTTTGTCATACAAATCCTTGGATTATGATCGCCGAAACAATGGTTGGAAACGGTGATACAGCTCACGATTACTATACTCTTATTAATCCCTCAGCACGAGAAGCTATTAGTGAAGTTCATCGCTGTGAACCATATGTTTATGCCCAAATGATCGCTGGAAAAGATGCTCCGACTTTTGGAGAAGCCAAAAACTCTTGGTTAACTGGAACTGCCGCTTGGAATTTTATAGCGATAACAAATTATATCCTTGGCATACGCCCTGTTTACAACGGTCTATGCATTTCACCAATAATCCCTAAAAATTGGTCTGGATTTAAAGCAACTCGCATCTTCCGTAATGTAAAATATCAAATTTCTGTAGAAAGGGTTGGTACTGGTAATAAATCAATAATATATGTAAATGACAAACAAATTGAAGGAAATATAATTCCATTACCGCCTCTGGGGATTAAAGAAGTATTTGTAAATGTTAAAATCACCTGAACAACAACACTGAAGTAAAGTGCTTTTAAATAATATTTTAATTTACGTTGGCATAATTAATTAATGATTGATAAGTTTATTGATGGTTTGGCCTTAAAAATAGTACTTAATTTTTATATATATCGCAGTATTGACAATAAAAAGAGACCAAACAAAAAAGTTATCTTTAGTCAAAATATGCTTAAACCATTATTAGATAATGCTGATGATGCAATAATTGAAGAAATTGCTGAAATCTCGTTTCAAAATGGGGTTTCAGATCATAGATGCCTTGATAATTTGTTAGACTCATTAAAAAGAAGTAGTACCGTTCCCGAATACACATTAGATCTAGAAGGTAGGGTAAAATCTTTAATAGAAAATGTATTTTCTCCTGATGCTCAAAATTGGCTTAATAATGTTAGATATGGATGGGACAAAAAAATAATGATAATTGGTGGAAAACATAATCTAGGGGATAATTTTTCACTTTTCATAAAATGCTTAATGATTAAATATATGAAGATTTATAATTATAAATTAATATCGGAAGAATTCCGTGAAAGTAAATCTGAAGATAATAATAGATTGGAATATATAATTATTTTGCATTTTGGCCTTGTTTCTTTTCACTAGTAATTTATGAATTGCAATATTGTATAATCTTAGAAACCGTATATAATTATATTTGGGATTAACATTAGATTTAGTTAATAACTTTTAGCTATATAAACAGTACATCCAGCGGGCTTTCCACATATTAAACATGTTAAGAATTCATGCTTTTCTTCATCTACTCGTTTTCCTCTAACGTCTCCACCAATTTCCTTTTCCACTACTTCCGCACATCTCTCTCCATCGTGATCAATTGAGCAAAATCCACAACAAACGATTTTTCCATTATTTATTGCTTCTATTGCAGCATCCTTCTCATATACACATTCTATCTGAGACTCAAAATCAATTAATGACTTCTCTTTAATCTCTTTTGTGTAATTCTGAGCAATTTCCTCTACTACATTTTCTAGATCTGTCTCTTTTACTATGAATTTTTCTCCATTATGACGTTTCACTAAAACTAATTGTTTCTTTTCAAGATCTTTAAGGCCTATCTCTATTCTAATTGGAACACCTCTTAATTCCCAATAATAGAATTTATTTCCCACTGACTCGTCGGAATTATCAATTTTAACAATGCAATTATGAATTAATTTCTCAAAAATTTATGTACTTTCTTTAAAACAAAAAATTCTAATGATGTAATAAGAAATTAAATTTTAGTAATTTTAATAGGAGTTCTTTATGTTAAGAAATAAATATTTTATTAACAATATTAAATAATAAATAAAAATTAATAATCCAAAAAATCATTAATTAATGACTTTTATGGCTAATAGTCAACTTGCATATATTAACCCAGTAATATTAAAATTAGCCAGAAAACAATGTGGATATACGATTGAGCAAGCAGCGAAATCTTACTTGTCTCCGAGAAAATTAGAAAATGTAGAAAGAGGAGATGAGTATCTTACATTTATACAATTCTTAAAGTTAGCTAATAGATATAAGAGACCCCCTGCCTTCTTTTATCTTAAAGAACCACTTAGAGAAGAAATATTATTAGAAGATTTTCGAACGTTAGAATCAAGACAAGTAAAATTCAGCCCTCTTTTAATAGATACTTACAAAAAAATAAAAAAAAAAAGAGATTTCGCTGTTAAATATCAAAATTTTGATAAAAAATATGATTATTCTTTGATAACTTTTATAAATATTGAAAATAAGCCAGAGGATGTCGCTGGTATTATTTTAAACATTGTAAAAATTACTGTGAGTCAAAGAAAGAAGTGGAAAAATGAATATGATGCACTTAATAGTTGGAAAGAAGCGATAGAGAATATGGGTATATTGGTTTTTCAAGTTTCTGGAATCAGTGTTGAGGATGAAATGAGGGGATTTTCAATATCGGAATTACCTTACCCAACAATTGTACTAAATAGAAATGATAGTCCTTTAGGAAGGATTTTTACCTTAATTCATGAATTTTGTCATCTTATGTTAAAGAAAGGTGGGATATGCACAGCAAGAAAAAAAGACGAAGAACATTTTGAAATTGAGAGATTTTGTAATACTATATCTGGCGCTGTTTTAGTTCCAAGAAGTGAATTATTAAGAATTCAAGATATTGAACATCTGGATAAAACTAAGAGATGGGAGGAATATGAATTAGATCAGTTGAAAAAGACATTCTGGGCAAGTAAAGAAGTAATTCTTAGAAGATTATTGATTTTGAATAAAACTAATAAGAAATATTATCAAAAAAAGAGAGATGAATGGAAAAAATTACCAAAGCCCTCGAAAGAAGGCGGACCTCTTCCTTACCAAAAAGTTTTAACAGGTAATTCTAAAAACTACATCAAAATAGTACTAAATGCTATGTATGAAAATAAAATTACCAAACAAGATGTATCATATTATTTAGATATGAAACTAAAACACTTATCAAAATTGGAAGAAAAACTATAAAACTTAATGAATTGACGATGCAATCAAGATTGATTCCGCTGTATCCAAACGTTAAATATAGCTTTGATACTAATATCTATATTTCCATCTGGCATGATCATTATCCTCCAGATAGGTTTAAAAAGCTTTATATTGATCTTGAAAAATTAATAAATCAAGGTATTATTCTATCGACAATTCCTGTTAGGATTGAATTGGAAAGACAGAGAGATGAAATATATGATTTTTTTAATAATTTTAAAAGATTATTTGTTTTTCCTACACAGAAAGAGCAATTAATATTAGAAAGATTAGTTAATCACAAAGATTTTCCAGATTGGGGTAGAGGAGATAGTGAAAAACACTATGCGGATCCATATATAGTAGCTTTAGCAAGAGTCCATAATCTAAAAGTAGTTACATATGAATCAGGACGTGGCAATAATACTATTTATCATGCGTGTGAATTATGTGATGTACAGTGTTTAAAATTTATAGATTTTTTAAGAGAAGAGGATCTAAGTTATTAATTCTAATCAAAAAAATGAATTAATCGAAAAATTAAGGACAACAGAATATGCTTTAGATAAACTAATAGATGATTGGGATTTAAAACGAGATTGGAATGTAAAATAATAATCTTAATTTATTTATATCAAACAAAAATAATTAATATAAATCTAATAACTCTTGGCAATATACACTGTACATCCAGCTGGTTTTCCACATATCAAACAAGTAGCGAATTCATGCTTTTCTTCATCAACTCTTTTTCCACGAATTTCTCCTCCTGTTTCTTTTTCAACCACTTCTGCACAGGGATAAGCATCCATGTCAATTGAACAAAAACCACAGCAAACTATTTTCCCATTATTAATTGCTTCAATTGCAGCATCCTTTTCATAAGTAATCTCGATTTGAGCTTCAAAATCAACCAAAGATTTCTCTTTTATCTCTTCGGTATAGTTTTGAGCAAGTTCATCAACTTTATTTATTAAATCATCTTCTTTAATGATAAACTTCTTTCCATCATGTCTTTTGACGATAACTAATTGCTGATTTTCTACGTCTTTTGGCCCGATCTCAATTCTTAATGGAACCCCTTTCAATTCCCAATAATAAAATTTACTTCCAACTGATTCATCAGATTCATCGATCTTAACAATGTATTTATTCTTTAATTTTTCAAATACTTCACGACTTTTATTTAATACTTGTTCTTCTTTTCCCTTATAGAGAATTGGAATAATAACTATTTGAATAGGTGCTATATCGAAAGGGAGAATTAATCCTTTATCATCACCTAGATATGCAATCATAGTACCATAAATTCTACTTATTGCAGGGCCATAACAAGTTTGATATCCATATTTTTCTTCACCGTCCTTATCTACAAATTTTACATTAAATGGCTTAGCAAAGTTTTGTCCTAAGAGATGAGTTGAAGGTTGTTGTAAAACTTTTCCTGAGCCCATTAGAGCATCCGCAGCGAAGGTTTTTTGTGCTCCGCTGAACTTATCCCATTGTGGTCTTTCAAAAAAGATTATTGGTATTCCAAATTCGTCTTGTAACATTTGATAGGTCATTTTCATATCTTCGCGCACTTGATTTATTGCCTCTTCCATCGTTGCGAATACATCATGGCCCTCTATCCAATGAAATTCCCTAGCTCTGAAAAATGGTCTGGTCATTTTTCCTTCATAGCGCCATATTTGACATGATAAATACCTTTTATAAGGTAAATCCTTATAACTACGTATCCATAAAGAATACATTTTATATAGGGCAGTTTCACTTGTAGGGCGTAATGCTAAACGTTCTGCTAACTTACCTGAGCTACCAGCTTCAGTCACCCAAAAAACTTCTGGTGCAAAACCTTCAACGTGATCTGCTTCCAATAAAAAATTTGATTCAGGAATAAGTGATGGCATTATTAACGGTAGATGGTTATGATCTTCCATACATTTCTCATATTTGGCATACATCTTTTTGATAGAGATGGTTGACCACTCTCGATATACAACGAAGCCTTTGATGTTATACCTAATATCCGCTAATTCTGCTTTATTAATCAATTCCGTGTACCACCCAGAAAAATCTTCTTCTTTTGATACAGTTATTCCTGTTATTGGGACTTCCTTCTTCTTTTTTGCCATGGGAAATCATTAAAGAAAATCCTTTAAAGGATAAATATTTTATGAGTAAGTCTCTAAAAATCAATTTTTTATACCACTCATTACTTTCTCAAATCGTCTAAAATTTGCTCTAATTCTTGATATAATTCTGGATAAATTTTGGAAAATAAACGATACCAATCAAGACCAATCAATCCACCAGCAACAAAACAAAGTATAAATCCTGTGAATACTAAAGTCTCATGGCTTAAATTGAAAATTTCCTTAGGTAAAAAATCTGTTCCATGAATAAACATATTTATAGCAAAACAATTTAATAAAATTCCGAAAGGATAATATAATCCTCTTGGAGATTTAAAAAATTGTACAGAATCTTGAGAAATTTGATTGAATATTGAAGATATTCTATTTCCAGACTGATCTTTTCTTTTTTCGATAAATTTTAGTCTAACGATATCTCTTCTATCTCTTAAAATTAAAAAACTACCACTAAATAGAAATAAAAATAACAATATCATGTCTATTGCTAAAAATATTCTTAATCTCTTCTTTAATGCTTCATGTTGGATCATCAAAAAACGAATTAACCATAGAAAAAAAGCTATAAAAACGAATAGAATACCAACAAACCCTTCATGAACATGATAATTCTTAATAATTTTCCATTTTCTATTTGGATTAGAGTTATTCCTGATAAATTTAATTATATACAAAATAAATCCTGGAGACAAAATAGAAATACATAGAATAGCAGCAGAATTTCTTATAGCGGTCCAATTCCATAAACCAAGTTCAATCTTATAAAATTCAAGGAAATAAATACCTATCCATAAGAGAGTTCCAAGTGAAATTACAATGCCAAAAATTATATTATAAAACGAAATATCAATTAGAAAGAAGAGTATGTAAAAGAATGCAATAAAAAAGAGAATAGTAATCATCCAATTGACTCTTAATTCGCTAGAGTCCCATTCAAACCTCTTACTATAATAGAAAAAATAATGGAGAACAATATAACTTAAAATTAGGAGAAAAAAAAGAATAACTACTCTTAAACTAAACCAATAATTTTTCATAGAATCCAATTAAAATTACCACTAATTCTTAATTATAATTTGTTATGCAAATTTAAGAATGTTCATAATAGAATTGAAATTTAAAAAGAATAATATCAACCATAAGGAAATTAAGGAATAAGAAGCGTTAATTTTCGTCAGGAAGTAGTTTCGCATCTGTAATTATTGTACCATTATTAATAACTGATTCATAGTTTTTAGAATCTAAATACTTCTTGATTTCTTCTCCTATTTTTGTTAAATACCCAAAATCTTGATCTTCGCTTATATCAAAAATGACAATTGATTTTGCAGATTTTAAGTCTTCTTTGCATAATTTATCCGCAACCTTAATTATAACCGAACTAGCACCTGCCACCAGAGCAATTTTCTTGATTTCTTCTTCCAAAGAGCCAAAAGTAAAGTAATTCCTACTTTTACTTTCAATTTTTTCTAAAAGAATTTTCTCCAAGTTTTGTCGCGAATTCTGATCATAAAAAGCAGTTAATTCTTGAGCACTTATGATTCTATACTTCCCGGAAATCAGACTTTCCTTTTCAATAATAAACTCTATTAACTTATCATAATATTCTTGGTCAATTTTTTGGAAATTTTCAATATTTCTTACTAAATCTGTTAATTTATAGATCAAATCATAATAAAATTTTAAGGTAGATTTAATGATTACTTTATCATTCATTTCTTTTATTTCCGGATAATACTTCTTAAGTATAAGATTTATATTATGGTTAAAATCGGCACATAACTTAGCAACTTCGTTGATATTTTTTACAGATTTTTTGTTTAATTGGATAAGCAGAGAATTGTCTAAGATAGATAATTGTTCAAATGTTTCCTTAATCTTAGTATTATATTTTTTTTCTATATAGCTCATACCCTTATAAAATAGATAAAAATACATCTATATAATGTTAATTTTTCAGATAACTCTGAGAAAAAGCTAATTAAAACGTACAATTGAATACAAAATTAATTAGAGATTTTGAAGAAATCTAAAAATATCAAGAGCAATAAAAAATAAACCAAACTGAATATTAATAAAATATTAGAAATAAAAGAAGAAAAAATAAAAAAATATTTGTTTTGTTTACTCGGTTTTTAAATTAAACTTACTAATTCTGCCAGATTACTGAAGCTTATTCTTAATTTGCTTAGAACGGCTCCTAAGTGTGACTTCCGTAACTTTAGCTACTTCCGAAACTTCTGCTTGAGTCTTGCGGTGATTTCCTGCTTTAGCTGCCATATAAATGACACTTGCGGCTAACCCTTTTGGATCTTTACCAGTGCGTAGTAAACCATTTTTAGATGCCGCTACTAGCATGTTAATCGCCTTTTTCTGGGTTTCCATTGGTAATCCAAGGTCATTCCCGAACCGAAATACAAGCTGCTCTGCGGTGATAGGCTTGTATTTAAGTGAAAGCTCTGGCAAAACTTCTTTTACAACCATACCTAAAGAACGGTGAACAGTTCTTCTTGGGGTCATTGAAGCTTCGCAAACCTCTTCAAGTAATCGAGGAAATTCATGAACTCTAATTGCTGCATATAAGGAAGCAGCAATGAAACCATCAATGGATCTTCCCATCGTTAATTTCTTTTTGGCTACTACAGAATAGATCTTCCAGGCTGTTTCTTTTATGTATTCTGGGATATTCATCTTGCTCGTAAGCATTTTAAGTTTGGGCTTAGCTTCCCAGAAGTTCCTTTCGATGCTTGAGATTAACGAATTTTGGATCTTTGATAATCTTGAAAATAGGGTTTTACCCCGGGCATTAATAAGCCTTCCTTTCGAATCAATTTTGCTGTTAGGGAGCATAGTACGTGGTCCGAACTCACGCCATCGAGGCTCAGTTCGTCTTCGTTTATTTACTTCTTCAACAGTGTATGCTCTGCGTTCATTCCCTACAAGATTGCGTCCAAGAATCATACCGCAATTTGTACAGACGGCATCTCCATCTTGTGGCTCAATACATGGGTTATCACAGCATTGAGCATTTGAACTACAGCTTTCGTCTTCCGAATTAACTTTTGTTGAGCGAAGTCTATCTTTATAATTACTCATTTTCATTCACTTGGGTAAAAATTTTTGTTTTAGATGATGTAGTGATCGTTCTTTTAGCTACAATTTTTTTTTGTTTCAATATTCTTGAGATCATTTATGTATATAATTTTAATTTCTATTAACCATAAGTATGATCTTTTGTAGAATCTTTTTTTGATATTGAAATATAAGTCAATCATGTATATATAAGCTTTTTTATACAGATTTGTTATATGTCGCCGTACATACGATAAACGGGGATTTTAATGGGATTTATAATTTATAAGTAAATTTGGGTGTCA
>Ga0114930_10003070_pt1 | contig 14773 bp, 11 predicted proteins | sample AnhtaG_FD_87300 | JGI IMG/M metagenome (GOLD analysis project Ga0114930, IMG submission 87300) | Deep subsurface microbial communities from Anholt, Denmark to uncover new lineages of life (NeLLi) - Anholt_01485 metaG | ecosystem: Environmental > Aquatic > Marine > Oceanic > Sediment | place... | reverse complement strand
ATGCCGCAATGGCTGAAAGCCGCAACGAGCGCCGGGCAATCGATCGAGCATTTTGAAACGTCGCCCAAGCAGCCTGCGGCCACTCAGGCGAAGCGAGATACCGTCAACTGGCGTGACGATCCGTTTGCGGGCAGCCCGCTTGCGCGGCGCGAAAACCCTTGAGGAACCCGCCTGGAACTGGCTGGGACCCGCTTGAGGGCGCTTGGGACCGCTTGTGAGGCCACTGCTTGTTGGACTGGTTGAAACTGGCTGGAACCGGTTGGGATTGCCCCCACCCGGCGCAATGAAGAGGCAAACCGGAACAGCTTGCCTCCCGACCTCTGCACAGCATTCGCTTCAGTGAAACGACGCTTTCACTTGCGAGTACGCGGTTTTACTTCTTGTAATTCGCGACGCCTTCGCTGATTTCCTTGTGCGCGGCATCGATATCTGCCCAGCCCTCGACCTTCACCCACTTGCCCTTTTCGAGCGCCTTATATTGCTCGAAGAAGTGCTTGATCTGGTCTTTCAGGTACGCCGGCACGTCGTCGATCGACTTCAATGTCGCCGTCATCGGGCAGACCTTGTCGTGCGGCACCGCGATCAGCTTCGCGTCCACGCCCGATTCGTCCGTCATTTGCAGCATGCCGAGCGCGCGCGCGCGCACGACCGAGCCGGCCAGCAGCGGGAACGGCGTGAGCACCAGCACGTCGACCGGGTCGCCGTCGCCCGACAGCGTTTGCGGAATAAAGCCGTAGTTGGCCGGATAGCGCATGCCGGTGCTGATGAAACGGTCAACGACGAGCAGGCCCAGATCCTTGTCTGCCTCGTACTTCACCGGATCGCTTTGCGCCGGGATTTCGATGATGACGTTGAAATCGTGCGGAAGGTCTTTACCTGCGGGGACGTGATTGAAGCTCATGAGCGCTCTCTGATCAGGATGGAAGTCGGAACATGGCGCGCGTTACTGCGTCTGACCCAGATCAGACAAGGCACCGCGGCCGGAAGTGCGGAATACGCCATTATAGCCAATCGGCCGATGGCACCGCCGTGACGATCGGCGCGATAATCGTCGAAACCGCGATTGAAACCGCGCCGTTGCAGCCGGGCTTCGAGAATGAGCCGGAAGCGGGATTGCAGATGCGCTTGCGGGTGCGCCAGATGCCTTTTCAGCCAGGAGCATGCATGGAAGAAGCGAAACACTTCATCGGCAGCGAATGGACCGCCCCTTTCGGGGGCGAGACGATTCCAGTGCTCGATCCGTCCGACGGGCAGCCGTTTACGCAATTGGCCCGCGGCACCGCCGCGGATATCGAGGCCGCGGTGCGTGCCGCACGGCATGCCTTCGAAGGCGCCTGGGGCGCCGCCAGCGCAGCCGAGCGCGGGCGCGTCCTGTACCGGCTGTCCCTGCTGGTAGCGGCGCGTCATGAAGAACTCGCCCAACTCGAAGCGCGCGACACCGGCAAACCACTGCGCCAGGCGCGCGCAGACGCCGCGGCGCTGGCCCGCTATTTCGAGTTCTACGCGGGGGCCGCCGACAAGCTGCACGGCGAGACCCTTCCCTATCAGGCCGGCTATACCGTCTTCACCGTGCGCGAGCCGCACGGGGTGACCGGCCATATCGTGCCGTGGAACTACCCGATGCAGATCTTCGGCCGCAGCGTCGGTGCGGCGCTCGCGGCGGGCAACGCGTGCGTCGTCAAACCGGCCGAGGACGCCTGCCTGTCCGTGCTGCGGGTGGCCGAACTCGCCGCCGAGGCCGGCTTGCCGGCCGGCGCGCTAAACATCGTCACCGGTTATGGCCACGAAGCAGGCGCCGCGCTCGCGCGTCATGCCGGCATCGACCACATTTCGTTCACCGGCTCGCCCGAGACCGGCAAGCTGGTCGCGCAGATGGCGGCGGAAAATCACGTACCCGTCACGCTCGAACTGGGCGGCAAGTCACCGCAGATCGTCTTCGCCGATGCGGATCTGGATGCGGCGCTACCGGTACTCGTCTCGGCAATCGTGCAGAACGCCGGGCAGACCTGCTCGGCAGGCAGCCGCGTGCTGATCGAGCGTGCGGTCTACGAGCCGTTGCTCGAGCGTCTCGCCACCGCCTTCAATGCGCTGCGGGTCGGGCCCTCGCACGCCGACCTCGACTGCGGACCGCTCATCAGCGCCAGGCAACAGCAACGCGTGTGGGACTTCCTCTCCGATGCGCATCACGACGGCATCGCCATGGCGGCACACGGCGAAGTGATTCACGAAGCGCCGGAAACCGGCTTCTACCAGGCCCCGACGCTGCTGCGCGACGTCCCGCCGGGCCACCGCCTCGCGCATGAAGAAGTGTTCGGCCCCGTACTCGCCGCCATGGCCTTCGCCGACGAGGATGAAGCCGTGGCGCTAGCGAACGGCACGCCCTATGGACTGGTGGCCGGCATCTGGACGCGCGACGGCGGGCGCCAGTTGCGTCTCGCGCGGCGGGTACGCTCGGGTCAGGTGTTCATCAACAATTACGGTGCGGGCGGCGGCGTGGAATTGCCGTTCGGCGGCGTCAAGCATTCGGGCCATGGACGCGAAAAGGGTTTTGAGGCGCTGTACGGATTTACGGTGCTGAAGACAGTCGCGATCCGCCACGGCTAGCGCGGATCGGCAGGCGCACTAACGCGCAGATCAACATAACCTAAACAAAGGAGACAGCATGCGCTTGACAGGTAAAACAGCCATCGTCACGGGTGGAGGCTCGGGTTTCGGCGAAGGCATTGCCAAAACCTACGCGCGCGAAGGCGCCAACGTCGTGTGAACGATCTGAACGGCCCGGCGGCCGAGCGCGTTGCGAGTGAAATCGCGCTGGCCGGCGGCAAGGCGATCGCGGTGACCGGCGACGTTACCCGCAGCGACGACTGGACCCGCCTGCGCGAAGCCGCGCTGGAGGACTTCGGCAGCGTCCAGGTGGTGGTCAACAACGCCGGCACCACGCATCGCAACAAGCCCGTGCTCGAGGTAACGGAGGCCGAATTCGACCGGGTCTACGCGGTCAACGTGAAAAGCCTCTACTGGAGCGTGCAGGCTTTCGTGCCGTACTTCCGCGAGCAAGGCGGCGGGGTGTTCATCAACATCGCCTCGACGGCAGGTGTGCGGCCGCGGCCCGGCCTCGTCTGGTACAACGGCAGCAAGGGCGCGGTGATCGTCGCCAGCAAGGCGCTCGCTGCCGAGCTGGGACCCGAGCGCATCCGCGTGAACTGCGTCAACCCGGTGATGGGCGAGACCGGCTTGCTGTCCGAGTTCATGGGCGTCGAAGACACGCCGGAAAACCGCAAGCGCTTTCTCGCCGGAATTCCGCTCGGCCGTCTCTCGACCCCGCAGGACGTCGCCAACGCCTGTCTCTATCTGGCCTCGGACGAGGCGGAGTTCATCACGGGCGTGTGCCTGGAGGTAGACGGCGGACGCTGCGTGTAGGCGGCGGGCATTCGAAGTGACCAAACCAGGCAAAACCTTGGCGCAATCTGGCAGCGCCTGGCCCCCCCAAGCAGCAACTGGCAACCCCTGGCAACCCCCAGCAGCACCCGATTCCACAATAAAACGAGGAGACACCACGATGGGCAGTCCTGCAAATCCGCTTCACCATCCCGGCGCGGGTGCGCCGCCTTCCACCTTCGAGGAAGCGACTTACCGCAAGGTCGCGTGGCGGCTCACGCCGCTCCTGATGCTGTGCTACGTGGTGGCCTACCTCGATCGCGTCAATGTCGGCTTCGCCAAGCTGCAGATGACCACGGACCTCAACCTGAGCGATGCGGTCTACGGCTTTGGCGCCGGCATCTTCTTCCTGGGTTACTTCATCTTTGAAATCCCCAGTAACGTGATCCTGCACAAGGTCGGCGCGCGGGTATGGATTGCGCGGATCATGGTGTCGTGGGGCGTGATCTCCATGCTGACGATGTTCGTCACCACGCCCGCCATGTTCTACGCGATGCGCTTTCTGCTCGGCCTCGCCGAAGCGGGCTTCTTTCCCGGCATCATCCTGTATCTGACCTACTGGTACCCGGCGCACCGGCGTGGCCGCATGACCACCTGGTTCATGACTGCCATAGCGCTGTCCGGCGTCATCGGCGGACCGGTGTCAGGCTACATCCTGAAGACCTTCAACGGCGCCAACGGCTGGCATGGCTGGCAGTGGCTGTTTTTGCTCGAAGGCATTCCGTCCGTCGTGGTGGGCATTCTGGTGTTCATCGTGCTCGACGACCGCATCGCCAAGGCCAGGTGGCTCACGCCGCAAGAGCGGCAACTGCTGGAAAGCAATATCTCCACCGAAGACGCCGCCAAGCATGACCTGCCGATCCGCCAGGTGCTCGCGAGCCCGCGCGTCTGGCTGATGAGCCTGATCTATTTCTCGTTCGTGATGGGGCTGTACGGCGTGAGCTTCTGGCTGCCGACCATCATCAAGGCCACCGGCGTGACCGATGCGTTCATGATCGGCCTGCTTTCGGCGATCCCGTTTGCCGCGGCGGTGGTGGGAATGGTGCTGGTGGCACGCAGCGCGGACCGCAAGCGCGAACGGCGCTGGCATATCGCGCTGCCGGCGCTGGCGGGGGCGATCGGCCTGGTGCTGTCCGTGGTGTGGGCGCATGACACGCTGCTGGCGATGGCGTCGCTCACGCTCGCCACCATGGGTATTCTCACTACGCTACCGCTGTTCTGGAGCCTGCCCACAGCGTTTCTGGCCGGCACCGGCGCGGCGGCGGGAATTGCCATGATCAATTCGATCGGCAATCTGGCCGGCTTTCTGAGCCCCTATGCGGTGGGCTGGCTCAAGCAGGCCACCGCGGCGAACGATTCCGGCATGTATATGCTGGCGGCGTTCATGCTGCTGGGTGGGCTGCTTGCGCTTTCCGTACCGGCCAAACTCGTGAACAAATAGAGACGCCGGCCGCTCAGACGATATTCATGGCCAGCGCACTTTCCCGGTAGTGCTGGCTCGCCTTTTCGGCATCGCCTAGCTGCTCGTGCAGACGCGCGAGCGCACGATGCGAACGGATCTTCAGCGTCTCGTTGTCGGCCAGCTTGAGTGCATTCTCGAGGAACGACTGCGCCTTGCCCCACAGTTGCTGATGCAGGCACAGGCGGCCCAGCGTGAACATCAGATCGGCGTCGTCCGGACGGTCCTTCTGCCAGGCTTCGGCCTTCTGGATCAGCGGCAAGGCATCGCCGCCGGCGGTGTCCGGGTAGCGGCGCAGCAGGCGTGCGTCCCAGTTCTGCGCCAGCGCCTCCTCGACGATCTTGCGCGCGTCCTGCGGACGGCCGAGCGCCACCAGCAATTCAGCCGCGAGATCGGCAAGGCGCGGCGAGTGCCGCTCCGTAGGCGAGAGCGAATGCCACAATTCCAGCAGCGCATCTGCATTGTGGCGCCGGTCGCGCAGCAGGTTCTCAGCCGCAAGCTGGCGCAGACGCACCGCCACGGCCGGGTGAAGCGCCTCGCGCTTTTCCAGCGTCTTGACGAGCTTGAGCACTTCGCTCCAGTTTTTCAACTGCTGCTGCGCGCGCAACATGATCTGCTGCGCATGAATCCGCCGCCCGCCTTGCGACTGCATCTCCGTCAAGGCGGCCAGTGCGCCGTCGGCGTCGCGGCCGTCGGCGCGCATGTCGGCGGTCGCCATCAGACGCGCGTCCTGCCAGTCGGGCTCATCGATCTGCGCAAGCCATTCGTCGCGCCGTGCGTACTCGTGCATGCGGTGCGCCGCGGTGGCCGCGACCAGCCCCGCCGCGCCCTTGTTGTCGCCGTTGGCGAGCGCGTCGCGGGCCGCTTTTTCAGCGCGCGAGAAACGTCCGGCATACAGATTGCCGATTGCATCGCGCAGCGCCGAGTGCGCCTTCGCCACCCGCGAGCGGGCCCGGTAAGCGGCCACCCGCTGCGGCATGCGCCAAATGTTGCGCACGATGCGCAACAACGCGTACACCACGATGAACAGCACCACCAGCGCCACCACGAACAGGTTCAGCGACACATCCACCCGGTACGGCGGATAGACCAGCAGCACCTGCCCCGTATCGAAGCGCCCCACCGTCGCCAATGCCACCGCGATGACAAACAGCAACGCCAACCACAGGAGTCCCCGGATCGCCATGATTAACCCCGGCTTCGGTATTGATTGACGGCCTGCAGGCTCGTATTCAGGTTCGGCACTTCCACCGCCGCCGAACCGGTATCCACGTCCTTGACGAGTTCGCGCACGGTTTGCGTGCGTTTGGATGCGTTGTCGAAGTAGCGGGCGAGCGCCGCGTCGGCCGCGTGCAGGTCGGACTTCAGCGTGGTCTGGTTACGCGCGAGCAGCGCGAGACGCGCCGACAGCAAACGCAGCTTCAGATTCTCCCGCAGGAAGTAGCCCTGATCCGGGGTGACCAGCATCGCATCGGCATTGTCGATGCGGCGCACCTGCACGAGGCTCGTCAACTGCTGGCCGATGCCGGTGGAAAACTCCTGCCACCACACCTTCCAGCGCGGCTCGCCGGTGGCTGCGGCAACCTTGGCGGTATCGGCAGGCGGCGTGGCATGCGGTACGGTGTGGGCGATCAGCGCTTCGCCGTCGAGCGGCAGCGAATCGACCTGATCGATTGCATTGTCGAGCTTGATGGCGAGCCCGGTGAGATCGGTCGACGGCGCGGACTTCAGCTTGTCGATATCCTGCGCAATCGCCTTGCGCACCGCCACCGCCTGCGCGCTATCGGACGCCGCGAGGCGCGTGTCGGCGCTTTGCAGCGCGAACAGCGCGAGCTGCGTGTTGCCCGTCAGTTGCAACTGCTGGCTCGCGCTCGAAAGCATCTGCCCCACTTCGGCGAGCGTCCAGTCGTCGCGATTGCGCGCGAGGTCCGCGTACTGCTGCTGCAGCGCCTGCTCGGTTTGCTGCGCGTCGGCCAGCTTGCCTTCGAGCTGCGACATCTGCGAATCGATATCGTGCACCGTCGCCACGGCCTGATCGGTCCGCACGCGCAGTTCGGCGGTTTGCGCATCGTTGGCCTGCTGACGTTGCGTCAACTGCTGATCGAGACGGATCACCTTGCGATTGAGCGCGATGCCGCCCGCCGTGGCAGCACAGGCAACGATCACGACGACCAACCACAGCAGCGGTCCGCCCGCACTGCGGCGCTGTTGCGCTTCGTAGGGCGTGAAGGGGGGATTGGGCGGCAACGCAGCGGTTGCAGCCGGCTGGGGTGAAGCGTTCGTGGATGCGTTCGTTTCAGTCATGCGTGAGTGAGCCGGGTTGGTCGGTACCGGTTGAACAACGGGAGGTACGGCTAGAAGCAAGGTATGGGCAATGCGCTCATCGCCCGCACCGGACACCGTAATGCTATCAAAACCCAGTCCCCGCGCGGTCTGCGCGATACGTGGGTGCGGCGCGACGAGCGTGGCGTGCTTCAGTTGCGCAATTTCGTCCGCGTTCAGATGCTCGCGCGCAAGTTCATCCAGGTTGCGCACGGCTTCAGAACTGGTGACGAGCCATGCATGCGGCTCGCCTGCCAGCAGTTCGTGCACGCGCGTCCAGGCGCCGATAGACGGCTCCGGCACAAGCCGCCGGTAGGCCGCCACGGCCTCCACTTCGACGCCCGCTTCGCGCAGGCGATCGGCCAGCCACTCACGGCCGCCGTCACCGCGCACGATCAGCACGCGCTTGCCTGCGAGCGAGGCCACGTCGAGCGAGGCGTCGATCGCGGCGAACAGGCCCTCGGAGTCGAAGCGCGCCGACTCGTCGTCCACCCCGGTTGACGGGCTGATCACGCGATACGCCGGCACGTCGACGCCGTGACGCGCCAACGCCGCCACGCTGCCCGGCCCCACCACGCCGACCGGCAGCGCATGCGGCCAGATCGAGCCGAACTGGCCGAAGGCGTGGTCGATCGCGTTGGGCGAGACGAACACCACCAGCGCGTAACGCTCAAGCGCGCCGAGGGCCGAGCGCAACGGGCCCGGATCCTCGGCCGGTGCGATATCGATCAGCGGAAACTCAAGCGTGGCAATGCCGGCAGCGGCGAGCTGCGTCGCGAGCGGGGCCGCCTGTCCCGCTGGACGCGTGATGACAACCGTATACCGCGCCTTGCCCGGCGGGTTGAGGGATGAGTTGACGCCGGCCTGCTCTGCCATCACGCGTCAGTCGCCGGGCCGCTCGCCGTGCTGAGGGCACGGACGATTTCAAGGGCACCCTGGCTTTCGAGTGCATGCGCCACCTCGCGGCCCAGTTGCAGCGCGCGTTCGACAGTCGGCGCCGGGGCCGAAGCCTGGGCGCTCAAGACCTGCTGGCCGTCGGGCGTCGCGACCATACCGCGCAGATGCAGCGCGCCGTCGTGCCACGTGGCATACGCCGCGAGCGGCACTTCGCAACTGCCGCCGAGCGCGCGAGAGACCATCCGTTCAGCCTCGACCGCCGCAGCGGTATGTTCATGATGCAGCGGCGCGAGCCATGCCGCGAGTTCAGGCCGCCCGGCGCGAATCTCGATGCCAAGCGCGCCCTGCCCTGCAGCCGGCAAGCTGTCTTCGGGGTCGAGCAGGCTGCGGATGCGCTCGCCCAGACCGAGGCGTTTCAGGCCCGCAGCGGCCAGAATGATGGCCGCATAATCGCCGCGGTCGAGCTTGGCGAGACGCGTATCGAGGTTGCCGCGCAACGGTTGCACGACAAGCTGCGGATAGCGCATGCGCAGCATCGCCTCGCGGCGCAGGCTGGAGGTGCCGACCACGCTGCCCGCGGGGAGTGCCGCGAGCGAGTCGTACGCGTTCGAAACGAATGCATCGCGCGGGTCTTCGCGCTCCATGATGGTGGACAGCTCGAAACCGGGCGGCAGCTCCATCGGCACATCTTTGAGCGAATGCACGGCGAGATCGGCACGGCCATCGGCCAGCGCGCTCTCCAGCTCCTTCACAAACAGACCCTTGCCGCCGACCTTCGATAAGGTGCGATCGAGAATTTGATCGCCACGTGTCGTCATCCCGAGGATTTTTACGTCGCAAGATGGATATAATTTGTGCAGCGCACATCGCACGTGCTCTGCCTGCCACATCGCGAGGCGGCTTTCCCGCGAAGCGATGACCAGGGTAGAGGGCGGTGGCGCCGAAAGCGTCTCGGAGTTCATTGCAAGGTCACTGGATGACGGGGGTAATAACAAACAATGTTAGCACGCGCCCTTGCCTCGCCTTAGTGGCCCGATAGCGGTCCTATAGCGGTCCGATGGCCGCACTGGCGCGCCGCTGCTGGAGGAGACGGGCCCGCTTCCGGGTTCAGCGCCGGCCTCAGGCCATCGCTATGCCGCCGTTCGCGCACGATCGTTCGCGCGCTGGAAGGCGTCATGCGGGATGATGCAACGCGGTGCGCCGTGTAACAGCACCAAGGGCCGTTCCTCTCCCGCGTGCGCCCTGCAGCGTTTATTGCCGCTCTCGCAGTGACCGAAGTTTCCGCAGTTCCGAAGTTCATCGCAGTTCATGCGTAGTTCGTGTAGTAGCAGTTCATCTCTCAATAGACCCTGGCTTCCCTGAGGAAACCCATCGTGACGTCTTCCGGATCGGCGCGCCCTGCCCGCCGCAACACTGCATCGCTCAACGGTTCTGCGGGTGCGCCCGTAGTCGCTCCTACCGCACCGGCCACGTCCAGCGCCCTGTCCAAACGCGACGCCGACCGCCCCGCCAAGGCTGCACAAGCCGTGAAAGCGGGCAAGTCCACCAAGGCCGGGAAGGCCGATAAAGCCGCCAGCCAGACGCAAGCCGTGAAAGCCGGCAAGACACCGAAGACCCAGCCCGACGCGAGCAAGCCGGCCAGCAACGGCACAGCCGCCACGCTCCTGCATGAGGTGTCGAAAGACGCGCCGGCGCCCGCGCCGAAGGCCGGCAGCCGCACGCGCGAAGACAAGGACCAGCCGCTCTTCCAGGACATCCGCTATCTGGGCCGCCTGCTCGGCGACGTGGTGCGCGAGCAGGAAGGCGACGCCGTGTTCGACGTGGTCGAGACAATTCGTCAGACGGCCGTGCGCTTTCGCCGCGAAGACGACAGCAGCGCCGCGCAGACGCTCGACAAGAAGCTGCGTTCGTTGAGCCCCGAGCAGACCGTGAGCGTGGTGCGGGCGTTCAGCTATTTTTCGCATCTGGCGAACATCGCTGAAGACCGCCACCGCAACCGCCGCCACCGGATTCACGCGCTGGCCGGTTCGGCTTCGCAGGCCGGCACGATCGCCCATGCGCTGGAACGGCTGATGGAGGCCAACGCGGCCGCCACGCCGGTCCTGCAGCAGTTCTTCAACGACGCGCTGATCGTCCCGGTGCTGACGGCCCACCCCACGGAAGTGCAGCGCAAGAGCATTCTGGATGCGCAGCACGACATCGCGCGGCTGCTTGCCGAGCGCGACCAGCCGCTGACCGAGCGCGAGCGCGCCCACAACGAGGCCATGCTGCGGGCCCGCGTCACCTCGCTGTGGCAAACGCGGATGCTGCGCGACTCGCGCCTGACCGTGGCCGACGAGATCGAGAATGCGCTGTCGTACTACCGCGCCACCTTCCTCGAAGAAATCCCGGCCATGTATGCCGACATCGAAGCCGCGCTCGCCGAGCATGGTCTCGATGCCCGCCTGCCGGCGTTCTTCCAGATGGGGAGCTGGATTGGCGGCGACCGCGACGGCAATCCGAACGTCACGGCCGCCACGCTCGAAGAAGCCATCACGCGCCAGGCCGCGGTGATCTTCGAGCATTACCTGGAGCAGGTGCACAAGCTCGGCGCCGAGCTATCGGTGTCGAACCTGCTGACAGGCGCGAGCGATGCGCTGAAGGAACTGGCGGCGGCCTCGCCGGACCAGTCGCCGCACCGCGTCGACGAACCGTACCGCCGCGCGCTGATCGGCATCTACACGCGCCTTGCGGCAAGCTCGCGGGTGCGTCTGGGCGAAGGCGCGGTGCCGTTGCGCAGCGCCGGCCGCGGCGCGGCTCCGGTACGGGCGCAGCCCTACGAGGACGCCGACGCGTTCGTGCGCGACCTGCACGTGCTGATCGATTCGCTCGCCGAGCACCACGGCGCCTCGCTGGCGAGCCCGCGTCTGTCGCCGCTCGCACGCGCTGCCGAAGTGTTTGGCTTCCACCTTGCCAGCATCGACTTGCGGCAAAGCTCGGACATCCACGAAGCGGTAATCGCCGAATTGCTCAAGCGCGCCGGCGTGGAAGCCGACTACGCGGCGCTGCCCGAAGCCGACAAACTGCGCGTGCTGCTAACCGAACTCGCGCAGCCGCGCCTGTTGCGCTCTGCATATCTCGAGTACTCGGATCTGGTGAAGAGCGAGCTGGGCGTGCTCGAAGCCGCCCGGGTGACGCGCGAAAAGTTCGGCCCGCGCGCCGTGCGCAATTACATCATCTCGCACACCGAAACCGTCAGCGACCTGGTGGAAGTGATGCTGCTGCAAAAGGAAACCGGGCTGCTGCAAGGTCTCCTCGGCGACCCGCATAACCCGGCCAAGGCCGGCCTGATGGTGATCCCGCTGTTCGAGACGATCCCCGACCTGCAAAACGCGCCGCACATCATGCGCGACCTGATCGCGCTGCCGGGCGTCGATTCGCTGATCGAGCATCAAGGCGGCGAGCAGGAAGTCATGCTCGGCTATTCGGACAGCAACAAGGACGGCGGCTTCCTGACCTCGAACTGGGAGCTGTACCGCGCCGAACTGGCGCTGGTGTCGCTCTTCAACGAACGCGGTGTGACGCTGCGGCTGTTCCATGGCCGCGGAGGCACAGTGGGGCGCGGCGGCGGCCCGACCTATCAGGCCATCCTGTCGCAACCGCCGGGCACCGTGGACGGCCAGATTCGCCTGACCGAACAGGGCGAAGTGATTGCCAGCAAGTTCGGCAATCCCGAAATCGGCCGGCGCAATCTCGAGACCGTGGTTGCCGCCACGCTCGAAGCCTCGCTGCTGCCGCACAGCCACTCGCCCGCGCAGTTGCCGGCCTTCGAAGAGACCATGCAGCAATTGTCCGACGCCGCGATGGTGTCGTACCGCGCGCTGGTCTACGAAACGCCGGGCTTCAAGGAGTATTTCTTCGAGTCGACGCCGATTTCGGAGATCGCCGAACTGAACATCGGCAGCCGTCCGGCCTCGCGCAAGCTGCAGGATCCGAAGCAGCGCAAGATCGAAGATCTGCGGGCGATTCCCTGGGGCTTCTCGTGGGGCCAGTGCCGCCTGCTGCTGACCGGCTGGTATGGCTTCGGCAGCGCCGTGGCCGCCCATCTGGACAGCGCGCCTTCGGACGCCGAGCGCACGCGCCGCCTCGCGCTGCTCAAGAAGATGCACAAGACCTGGCCGTTCTTCTCGAACCTGCTGTCGAACATGGACATGGTGCTGGCAAAGACCGACCTGGCGGTGGCCTCGCGCTACGCGGCGCTCGTGAGCGACAAGAAGCTGCGCAAGCACGTGTTCGAGCGCATCGTGGCGGAGTGGGAACGCACGTCGAAAGTGCTGTCCGAGATCACCGGCAAGAGCGAGCGGCTCGCGGACAATCCGCTGCTGGCGCGCTCGATCAAGAACCGCTTCCCGTATCTCGATCCGCTCAATCACTTGCAGGTGGAACTGCTCAAGCGCCACCGCGCCGGCGATACCAACGCCCGGTTGCGGCGCGGGATTCACCTGACGATCAACGGGATTGCGGCGGGTCTGCGCAATACCGGTTGAGGCAGGTGTGACAGCGAGGACGCGCCTCAGTTCGCCTCGATCATCAACGCATCGAGCTTGAACGAGCCGTCCTCCTGCACGTCGAAATACTGACGCACTTCATCGGGCGCGCTCGTCCACAGCGAGCGGATCGCCACCACGCGCGGCTCCGGCGTGCGCATGCGCGCCACCCACGAGGCGAACTCGATCGGCAGGCGCCAGCGTTCGCGGATCGTCGCCCTGAAGCCTGCTGCGGTGAAATAGGCCAGCCACTCGTCGGCGCGGTAGTCGCGGATATGCGAGGCATCGCGCAGCACTTCGACCGCCTGGATATGCGTGTCGAGCAGCGGATGATCGATACCGGCGATATCGATGAACAACACCCGGCCGCCCGGCTTCAGCACACGACGCACTTCGGCGAGCGCCTTCGGCACATCGTGCCAGTGGTGCGCGCTCATCCGGCTGATGACCCAATCGAACGACGCGTCGTCGAACGGCAGGGTTTCCGCCGCCCCCTGCTGGGTGCGGATGTTGTCGAGACCCCGCTCTTTGGCGGCCGCGGCGACCGTAGCGAGCATCTGCGGGGCGATGTCGTAGGCCACCACGGCGTGCGCATGCTGGGCGGCGGCGAAGCTCGCGTGACCCGCGCCGCATCCCATGTCGAGCACCGTCGCACCGGGAGTGGCTGCGATCGACGACGCCAGCGTTTGCAGATCGGCGCCGGTGGCGTGCACGTGACTCGTCAAATACGACGCAGCAGTCGAGCCGAAGGCGTCGGCGACCTGATCGTGATGCTTCATAAGAGGCTCCCTTACTCGTGGTAGTGAGGATGGAACGGGCATTCGGATCACTCGGGGACCACAACGCAGCGCGCATGCGCCGTTCCAGCCGCTACAATAGAGCCCGTCCTGTACCAGTACAAGTTAAGCAATTATTCTGGTATCGCCAACACCCCTCTTGCCGACACGATGAGTACGCCGTCCCCCGCCGATTCGTCCCCGCCCCCGCTCGATGCGACGCCCGCCCACGCCCTGGGCGATTTCATCCGTGCCCACCGCGAACGGCTTTCTCCGCAGGCGGTCGGCCTGCCGCCCGGTCCGCGCCGGCGCACGCCGGGCCTGCGCCGTGAGGAAGTCGCGCAACTGTGCGGAGTCAGCCCCACCTGGTACACGTGGATCGAGCAAGGACGGCCGGTGTCGGCCTCCGCCGATGCGCTTGCGCGGATTGCCGTCGCGCTGCAACTGTCGCGCGCCGAACGGGCGTATCTGTTCGAACTCGCGGCCCAGCGCGACCCGGCCGAACCGGACCCGGCCACGACAGACGCTCCCGCGACGCTGCTCGAAACCGTGCAGCTCGTCAACGCCCCGGCTTACGTGCTGGACCGGCAGTGGAACGCGCTGGCGTGGAACGAGCGCGCGGCGGACCTGTTTGTGGGCTGGCTGGACGGCACGCACGACCGCAATCTGCTGCGTTTCACGTTCACCGAGCCGGCCGCACGCGAACTGATCGTGGATTGGGAAACGCGAGCCCGGCGGCTGGCCGCCGAGTTTCGCGCGGACTCGATCCGGCACCTGAACGACGCACCCACACGCGGCCTCATCGACACGCTGACGAGCACGAGCGACGCCTTTGCGCGCTTCTGGGCCTCGCAGGACGTGGGCGAACGTGAAGGCGGCCGGCGCGAATTCAACCATCCGCGCGACGGCCGGGTCGTGTACGACCAGATCACGTTCAAGCCCGCGCACCGCGAGGACCTGAAACTGGTGGTGCTGGTGCGGGAGTGAGCGTGGAAACGAGCGAAGCAACGCCTACTGATGTGTCAACGTCAACGCATAGAACTTGACGACAGTGCCGGGGGTTGTCAAAGGCGTGCCCGACACAGCGGATTGATCGTAATTGCCCGCCTTGAAATAGAAGCTTTCTCCATCAAAGCTGGAATCCATCGTAAACGTCTTCACCGTGCCGTTCACCGTCACGGTAACCGTCGTACCGGTGAGGCTCAACTCATAGTTGAACGGCGTGCCGAGCGGCACGCTGGCAATCGCAGTCGTCGTCGAGCTTCCGCCCTGGTTAGTACTCTCAAGTAAAAGCTGAACCACGCCGCTCGCGGTGTACTGCAATTCGCACAGCGGCTTGCTAGGTCCAGTACCCT
>Ga0114930_10003069_pt1 | contig 14778 bp, 13 predicted proteins | sample AnhtaG_FD_87300 | JGI IMG/M metagenome (GOLD analysis project Ga0114930, IMG submission 87300) | Deep subsurface microbial communities from Anholt, Denmark to uncover new lineages of life (NeLLi) - Anholt_01485 metaG | ecosystem: Environmental > Aquatic > Marine > Oceanic > Sediment | place... | reverse complement strand
TGAGCTGCCAGGCAAGATAGAGCTGGCCATAAAGCAAGCTCAATTCGTCGGCAACAATAAGAGCCAACTAGCCCAAGTAGAACCAGCGATTGATATCGTGCCAACCGGGATAGATAAAGACCCGGTGACCATCCCCTTAGCGGAAAAGAAACAGCTACTGGATGAATATAATGATATTATCTGGCGTACCCCAAAGCTCCAGACGTCTATTATTGATTATAGTGACGGCCATAAAAAGGCTATCTTTGTCAATTCATCAGGTAGCTATATTGAACAGGAAAGAGCCGATATCGGCCTGCGCCTGAGTGCAATTGCCACCGATGGCAGTGACATTCAACAAGTAGGATTGAGTCTAGGTAGTCGGGGGGATTTCAGCCTGATACAAGGTCTCCACCACCAGGTAGAGCAGATGTCACGGCACGCTGTGGAAATGCTATCAGCACCGCAGGTTAAGGGGGGAGAATACACTGTAATATTAGACCCGGTTCTGGCTGGTGTCTTCGTCCATGAGGCCTTTGGCCACCTGTCAGAAGCTGACTTTGTCTATGAAAATGACCGCCTGCGCGAGATTATGACTTTAGGTAAGAAGTTCGGCAGTGAACAGCTTAACATCGTTGATAGTGCGGCTGTACCCGGACTGCGCGGTAGTTACAAGTATGATGATGAGGGAGTGCCAGCCACTAAAACCCATCTTATCAGGGAGGGCAAATTGGTGGGCAGACTTCACTCCAGGGAAACTGCCGCCAAGATGAACGAAAGGCCTACCGGTAATGCCAGAGCCATTAACTATCGCTACCCACCTATTGTCCGCATGACCAACACCTATATCGAGCCGGGGGCAGCCTCTTTTGAAGAACTCATAGGTGACATCAAGGAGGGGATATATGCTAAGAACTGGTACGGCGGCACTACCAGTATGGAGATGTTCACCTTCTCCGCCGGTGAAGCCTACATGATTCGCCACGGCAAGGTCACTGAGATGCTACGGCCAGTAGTTCTTACCGGCAATGTATTCACCACTCTAAATAATATAGAGGCTATCGGTAACGACCTGGATATGAATCAAGGCGGTGGCTGTGGCAAAGCCGGACAGATGCCTCTGCCCGTTTCCAATGGTAGCCCCCATATTAGAATTCGCCACTGCTTAGTCGGAGGCAGGTGAATGGAAAAAATCCTGGCTCAAGCCAAACAGGCAGCTGAGGAAGCTGATGTATTTATGGTTTCCTCAGAAGAAACGCCGGTTCAATTTGAAGCTAACCGACTGAAAAATATTCAAAGCAAGCAGAGCAGTAGCGTAGCCCTGCGGGTTATCAAGCAAGGCAAAATTGGCTACGCAGCTACCACCGAGCTAGACGATAGCCAAAGCTTGGTCAATAACGCCGTGGAAACAGCTCAGTTCGGTATGCCAGCCGATTTTCAACTCCCTTCCCCGGTTTCTTACCCCCAAATTGATGTCTTTGACCCCGATGTAGACTCCATATCTATAGACAAAATGATTGAGCTTGGTGAAGAACTTATAACTATCGTCAGGGAACACACCCCGGATATTGTATGTGAGGCAGGGGTAACCAAGGGGGTAATCTCAGTCCGTATCATAAATTCTCGCCGGGGAGAAGCCAATTACCGAAAGAGTATCTTTAGTCTGGGCGTCGGCGGCACCTTGATTCGTGGCACAGATATGCTCTTTGTCGGTGAAAGCCAGAGTTCCTGCCACCCGCTACTAAATTCCAAGGCGGTAACTGAGGTAGTGCTCCACCAGCTTGAGCTAGCCAAAAACCAGGCCTCAATACCAAGCCGGCAAATGCCGATAATCTTCACCCCTGACGGGGTAGCTCACGCCTTAATCCCACCATTAATGGCAGCTTTCAATGGTAAGATAGTCCTGGAGGGGGCTTCACCTCTAGGCAATAGAGCTGGTCAGCCGGTATTTGACCAGAAGCTATCACTATGGGACGACCCTACTATAACCTACCGCCCACAAAGCCGTCCCTGTGATGATGAAGGAGTACCCAGCCAACGCACCCCCCTCATCAAGCAAGGGGTGGTAGCCAACTTTCTTTACGACCTGCAGACCGCCGCCCTGGCCCATGCCCGAAGCACCGGTAACGGCAGCAGAAGGCATGGCGGATTGCTGGTGCCTTCACCCGCTGCTTTTATTATCGCCCCGGGTGATGCTACCTTTGACGAGATGGTTCAAGACATCAAGGAGGGGTTGATTATTGAACAGCTCATGGGAGCAGAACAGGGCAATATTTTAGGTGGTGATTTCAGCGGCAATGTCTTGCTTGGTTATAAAGTAGAAAATGGTAAAATAGTAGGTAGGGTTAAGAATACCATGGTTTCAGGGAATATTTACCAGGTGCTTAAACAGGTTACCGCTATCGGCAAAGAGGCTAAATGGGTAGGCGGCTCGGTTAACACCCCACACCTTTACTGCCCCAGCCTGTCAGTAGCGAGTAAGTAGCTCAGGGGAGTTTTAGAGGGGCGAAGCCCCTCTAACCAAACCACCTCCCCCCTTAGAGCATAAAGTCATTGCGAGGAGCAGAGCGACGAAGCAAACTAAAACAAGCAAAAGGATAAAGATAAGATTGCTTCACCTTCGGCTCGCAATGACACATTAGCCAGAAGGAGAGGAGGATACAGAGGGTCGATTGCCTAATAAGACCCAAAGCGGTAAGCTTAATACACAATCTTACCAACGGATAGCTTTAGACGATTACAAAGGGTAATATAGTAAAATGAATAATTTAGTTAAGATTCACGCCCGACCGAAACTCAATTCGCCCAACCTACTGGCCGCCTGGCCCGGCATTGGCAATGTATCAATGATAGTTGCTACATACTTAAAAGCAAAGCTGGACTTTAAGGAACTGGGGGAAGTTGAAGCCTCTCATTTCTTTGACCCCATTGGAGTAATAGTCGAAGATAGCGTAGTAGAGGCACCACAGTTTCCACAAAGCAGGTTCTACTACCGGAAAAATATAGGGCGAGGGAGTGATTTAATATTATTCATAGGTGAGGATCAACCAACTGCCAAGGGATATGAGCTAGCTAACTGCGTTCTTGATGTGGGACTGAGGTTCCAGATAAAGAGACTATATACCTGCGCTGCTGCCCTGACCCGTATTCACCACACTGAACAGCCCAGAGTATGGGGAGTAGCCACCAGCCACCATTTAGCTCAGGATTTGAAAAGGTACAACTTAGTGCAGAGGGGTAACCTTCAAATTGCCGGTCTGAATGGGTTGCTGCTGGGAGTGGCTAAAGAGAGAGAGGTTGAAGGTGTCTGCCTACTGGGGGAGGTGCCTATGTATGCCTCTCAAATGCAAAACCCAATGGCTGCTCTGGCTGTGCTTAAGGTTCTGACCAAAATGTTAGATATCGAAGTTAATACAACCGAGCTAACACTGCTAGCTGATGAGACAAAAGAGAAGATGAAGCTGGCAGCCGCCGAGGCTATGGAAAAGTATATAGATTACTTTACCCAGCCCATCTGGGAACACGAAGAGGAAGAAGAGGAAGAAGAATAGGACTATGGAACCCGCAATGTCACCGAATTTCGAGGAGACTATTGCTGACTTAACCGATCTTGACAAGCCGTTGCTCAGTTCAAGTTTAATTGACCTATCAAACCTAAACTCAGAAGAGCTAAGGTCTTTTGAACAGGCGTGGACAACAATCGAATTAAACCGACGACGGCAAATTATGGATCGATTGATTGACCTAGCCGAGAATAACTTTGAGCTTAACTTTGACAACATCTTCAGGAGTTGCCTGAAAGACGAAGATGCCGAGGTGCGGAGCAAAGCTATTGAAGGGCTATGGGAAGACGAGGCGCCGTCTCTAATTAACCCACTAATCGATCTACTCAATGAGGATAGCTCGGAGAAAGTACAGGCAGCAGCGGCTACAGCTCTGAGTAAATTCGCTATGCTAGCTGAGCTTAAAAAGCTACGCTCCTGCCACACAGCTAAGATATCAAAGGCTTTGGTCGCTGTGTTCAATGATGAAAGTAAGCCCGCAGAGGTCAGACGTCGGGCACTGGAGGCATCGGCTTCATTAAACCAGCCTCAGGTAAAAGAGGCTATCCTCGAAGCATATCAAAGCCATGATTCCAAACTTAGAACCAGCGCTATTTACGCCATGGGCAAGAACTGCGACCCTTCCTGGCTGCCTATGCTGCTAAAGGAATTGGGTGATGTTAACCCCGAGATGCGTTACGAAGCAGCTGAGGCGTGTGGTGAGTTAGGCGAAGAAGAGGCAGTCCCCCACCTCATAGAACTTATCAATGACTCCGATATTGAGGTACAACTTGCTGCTATTCAGGCATTAGGTAAGATAGGCAGCTCCGAGGCGAAAAAGTCCTTAGAACAGTGTCTAGATAACCCCAGTGAGGCAATCCGCCAAGCCGTGGAGCAAACGCTAGGCCAGCTAGAAGCCGAGGAGAACCCATTGTCTTTCAGACTCCGAACCCCTTATAAAATGATACAAACATTAAAGCAAAACAAAAACTAATCAGACAGGAACAGCTTCACATTTAATAGCATGATTATCGATAGCAAGATCAGGCTTCGTGACAAAAGATTAGCCGATGCCAGAAATAACTACAGATGGCAAACAGACCTTGAGCTAGTCCAGCTGGATGCCACCTCCCTGCTAACTATTACTTTTCCGCAATATCTATCAGCATACACCTTTGAACTGTACCACCCCTCTTCAACCAGACGCGAATTCGCTATAGAAACCCTAGATGGCAAGCACATTGGCAATTGCACATATTACAACATCAATGAAGCTGAGGATGAGGCTGAACTGGGCATTATAATCGGCAACTCTGACTACTGGGATAAAGGCTACGGTGCTGATGCTATAACTGCTCTACTCGACTATATTTTCCACAAGACAAAGCTCAAGCGAATCTACCTGAAAACTCTAGATTGGAATACCAGAGCCCAGCGATGCTTCGAAAAATGCGGCTTCACGCAGTATGGGCAATCGGTTAGAGATGGATTCAGCTTCCTGCTTATGGAGATACACCGTAAACAGTGGCAAGAACAACAAACAGAAAGAGAAACCTAAGTTATTTCTCTTTGTTAGTTATCTGTCGACAAGTTTCATCGATGGCAAAACCTAAGTTGAAATCGACGAGGGTATTCACAACATATGGATAAACGTGCCCTGGCTGTCTTAGTCGCTGGTTTCGGTACGATATTCACGGCGTACGCTATTAGGTATAGCTACGGTGTGCTTCTGCCCGAGATGCTCCCTTCCTTAGCCATCTCAAAGACCGAGGCGGGGGTGATTTTTGCCTCATACTTCATAGCTTACACCGTCTTCTCACCGGTACTTGGTTTACTGGCAGACAGATATGATATGCGGGTGCTCCTCACCTTGTTTTTAGCCATACTCGGGGTTGGAACACTGCTCATGTCCTATTCTTCATCACCTGTTGATGCCAGCCTCTTCTTTACACTGGCCGGCATTGGCGCTGCAGCTTGCTGGGCTCCTGTTATAGCAGTGGTACAGAGATGGGTCAGCGACAAGCGCAGAGGCACAACCCTGGCTGTCATTGATGTTGGAAGCGCACTTGGTATTATTGCGTGCAGCGCAGCCATGCCGCTGATAGTCGTGGAGCATGGCTGGAGGATGGGATGGATGGGTTTGGGCGCATTGGCGTTCTTGATAGCAGGGATGAACTTCTTCTTAGTGAGAAGCTACCCAGTGGAGAAGTCTGACCTTAGCCACCCAAAGCCTAGGCGACTTACTGGTGAGCCAGTCAGCGTAACATACATGAGGCTCTTGCGCGACATCAGATTCTGGCTCATAGGCCTGTCTTATCTGCTTACAGGCTTTTCAATTCTCATTCCCTTCACATTCTTGAGCACCTATGCTGTGCAGGAGTTGATGCTGCCCTACGAAGCTGCAGCCAGGCTAATAACTGTGATAGGCATCGCAGCTATAGTTGGCAAGCTTGTGCTAGGTCATCTTTCCGATACCATAGGCAGGATAAGAGTCATGATGCTGTGCGCTGTACTGATAGCTGCGGGCAGTTTGGGAATGGCGTATAATCAAGGGTTTTTGACATTAACTTTATTCACTGTCATTTTCGGCCTTGGTTATGGAACTGTTTGGTCTATGTACGCTGCGTCTGCCTCAGACTACTTCTCTAAGGAGTCTGCCGGGAGTATTGTTGGCTTATGGACTTTCTTAGCGGGCATTGGCTCAATACTCTCGCCTATAATTGCAGGCTGGGTAGCCGATACAACAGGCACGCTTACCTGGTCATTTATCCTGACTACGGCGAGCGCCGTAATATCCCTGTTTCTTCTGTTGCCAGTATGGAGAGCGTCTTCTGGTGGCTCACCCAGAACTCAGTGACTCCTGCCAATCTAGGCTTGCTTGAGGTGGACCTTACAACGAATATCAAAAGTCCTTTTGGGGCAATGGTAGATATAAACAAGGCTGGATACCCTACACACGAAAGATACCCAGCCTTTCCATAATCCTAACAACCCAATATCGGTTTTAACTCTTGCCTATCCTGAACATCTTAGTACCGCATGTGGGGCATACCCCCTGGGTTGCTGGTTTGCCGTTCTTCATGATTATGCTCTTAGGATTCTGCATTTCCTTTTTGGCACGGCACTTTACACAATACGCTTGCATTTGGTTCACCTCCTTATTTGTGTGGAGGATAGACCATTTATCTTATAATGTCAATGCCCAAATGAAAATTACCTGCTAATGCCCAAGCATGCCGAGAATAGCCTGGGCTCGTTCACGAGCCGCTTTTTCCAATTCTATATTCCATTCTTCATCAACTCCGGGTAAGTGCGCCTTACCACGAAAAGTCCCCATCCCTCGCCTCCTTGGTTCAGGTTGGTTTGGATTCAGTCTCTTTCATAAATTCCCTGGTACACTCGGAAAATTCGCAAACAACGATATTATATCTTTTCAGCTATCATGCCAGCAACAGCCTTACGACTTTCTATGATTCCCTCGCGATACCGAAGACACCGGAAATCACGAAACATATCGAGAAGCTCATTATGCTTCAGCAGATAGTCCGGGTTCTTTGGCTTCCCAAACTGGGCCTGGTCAACAATAAAGGTTTCGTATACTACCATCCCTCCTTTTCGCAGTCCATCTTTAATCTGTGGTATAAGGGAGCGCTGCAGGTAATTGAAACAGATAATTACATCATAGGCACCTTTTTCAATATGATAGCTTTTCTCCAGGTCAGCAATTCGTGCTCTGATAGCAACACCGACCTTTCGCGCTGATTCCAGAGCATTGTTTACCGCTTCAGCTGATATATCGATACCCTCTACTTCAAAACCCATTCTGGCAAGGTAAATCGCATTCCGTCCAGCACCCATAGCCACATCAAGGACTCGTCCCTTGGGTAAGAGTTCTACATTATCTACCAAGAATTGTGCTGGCTGGAAACTATTTTCCTGAATACGGGCCATCTTCCCTGAGTCCTTATCCACCATCAGTCTGAGGAAAGGCAACCTCTGTATATAAGAATTCCACCCTCTGCTTGTGCTTCAGCTCTTGTGCCGCCAATTCTTCGAGCAGTCTTTTCACCTCTCCGGCAGGATGAACTCTGGCGAGGCTGAGATAGAACTCATGTGATGCCTTTTCTCGGTTGGCGGCCAGCAGAAAAACTTCTTTCAGTTCCATCTCAGGAGATATTTCCGGTTGGTCAAGATGTTCGGCAATTTTATAATCTACGACCTGTCCGCTGCTTAACGCCCCATCCTTAAGCTCGCCCCGCCGATATTGTTCCAGCAAGTTCTGATGGCCCTGTTCCTGTTGAGCTAGCTCCTGGAATGACTCCTCAGCTGCTTTATTGTTCACCTTCTGGCTTAAGTCAACATATAAGAGCCGTGCCTCAACTTCCTTCTGTATTGCCTTTTCCAGCACCTCCTTGAGGGTTAACTGTGTAACCATTACCTAGTCCTCCACTTTATGTGACAGTATAATCGGCCTAGCTGCTTCGAGAAAGACGCCAGTTCTTTTTCAGTTAGATAGCCGCCAATTTCCTTTTCAACTCAGAGAGCTGCCTCAGGTGCGCTTTCTCCTCAGCTATTATCTTATTCACTGTTAGTTGCGCCTGTTTCGGCATTATGTCTTTCATCTCATAATAGAATAGTATAGAATCCTTCTCCGCATTGATAGCTAGTTTCATGGCCTCAATATCACTTTCCGCCCGAGTTGCCATTTCACTGGTGACCATATCATCAGTAAAAACAGCACTGTCAACCAGTGCCTGAAGATAAGCAGTGTACTCGTCGGCATAGGTCTCAGGAAGCTGGTATTTATCAGCTTCACCGAGCATGTCCTGGAAAATCCGGACATGATGCCGTTCCATATCGGCCAGATACTGAAATACGTCGCGAGCTACAGCATTCTTGGTTGACCTGACCATGCTCTCATAGAAAGCGATTCCTCTCCTCTCAATACCAATAGCTATATTGATAAGTTCACTACCTGAGAAAGAAATAGACACCTCTAAATACCTCCTTTACCAATTTATATTCATGGAGACCACCGATTGCACTCCTTGACCGGCTTCTCCGCCAACCATGAAATTAACCTCTATTGACATCGCTTCACTCCCATACCCTGTCCTTACTGATGCCGACAAAACAATCGGTCAGTCCTCTGCATAAAACAGGTCATCATAAAGCATCTCCAGTCTCAATTTATGTTTGAGTTCCCCAGAACATTATACACCTCTCTCAGGCCGGCCCGCAGCAAGATGCTGGCACCCATATATTTGTCCTCTATCGTCCTCACCAGCACATTCTTTTGTAACCTTACCATGCAATCGCTATTTCCTTTTACTTGACAACGACAGGGGTAACGCAGTAATCTTTTTTTAGCCAAACTGAAAAGTAACTAACTTTTTAACACAACCAAGATGGAATATATTCCCTTTTTCCAATACTAAAGGAACTGGCTAAAGTACAAGGTAATCTCCTCAGTAACGGTCAGCATCTGCTGCTGACCGTTGCGCGGGTTTTAATGAACAACCCAGATTTACTTTTGATGGATGAGCCTTCATGAGGAAAGGAGTGAGCTATGAAATATAGAGTTGGGGCAGACGTCGGTGGAACCTTTACTGACCTCGTCTTTATCGATGTAGAGGGAAGAGTACAGGTGGTAAAGACCCCTTCAACACCAGAGGATTCGTCCGTTGGTGTGGAGAACGCTATAGTTAAAGCGGGCATAGACCTACATGATGTCAGCTTTTTTTCACACGGAGCTACCGTAGGGTCTAATACCGTAATTGAGAATAAGGGTGCCAGGACAGCCATCGTCACTACCAAGGGATTCAGGGATGTACTCGAACTCCGCCGGGGACAGCGGGTAATCGATAAGCCCACAGACATGTATAACCTCCAGATGGATCTCCCCCAGGATTATGTTGGCGGCTATAGCCCGCTGGTCGAGCGACCGTTTCGCTTTGAAGTCCCGGAACGGGTGGATTACCAGGGAAATGTGATAAAGGAACTGGACGAGGATGCAGTTAGACGCATTGCCCAGCAGATTCAGGAAAAAGAGGTAAAGGCGGTCGCCATATGTTATTACTTTTCTTTTGTTAACCCCAAGCATGAACAGCGGACAAAGGAAATCCTCCAGAAGATGCTCCCCGACGTATGCCTCTCGGTATCCAGCGAAATCCTGCCTGTAATCAGGGAATACGAGCGATTAAGCACCACTACCGTCAATGCCTACGTCATGCCTATGATGCAATCATACCTTTTGAATTTGCGCAATAAGCTCAGAGCCCGTGGCTTTAATAAAGATTATTACCTTATGCAGTCCGGTGGCGGCATAATGTCATCAGAAGTAGCCGGTGTGAGACCGGTTTTCACTATTGACTCTGGACCAGCCGCCGGGGTCACTGCTGCCGCCCAGCTTGGCACCATGCTCGGCTTCCCGGATGTTATCTCCTTTGACATGGGGGGTACTACCACCAAGGTCTGCGTCATCCATGAGGGTAAACCAGAAATCACTACCCAGTTCTGGGTGGATGGCAAGTATTTCATTGGAGCACCGGTGATGGATATGGTGGAAATTGGCGCCGGAGGCGGCAGTATTGTTTGGCTCGACCCCGCTGGCGCTGTCCACGTCGGGCCACAAAGCGCTGGCGCTAAGCCGGGTCCAGTCAGCTACAAGCTAGGCGGCACCGAGCCCACTATTACCGATGCCGACTTGGTCCTGGGCTACATTAATGCCGATTACTTTTTAGGAGGAGAGATGACTGTAGACGTGGAGACAGCTAAGTCCGCTATCAAGGAGAAAGTGGCTGATAAGCTTGGTATGGATGTGGCTGAGGCTGCCCACGGCATCTACCGGCTAGTTAATGCCAACATGATTGGAGCTATGCGCGTCATCACCGTGCAACGGGGATTTGACCCCAGGGACTTCACCCTAGTCGTCTCCGGTGGTACTGCGGCTGTGCATGCGGTGCGGCTGGCGCAGGAACTACGCATACCTCAGGTGATTGTTCCCCTAACTCCGGGAACCTTTTCTGCCATCGGGCTTATCACTGCTGACGCCAGATATGACATACACCGTTCATATGTCTCTCGGACATCGCAAGCTGACCCCAAGCGTATGCGAGAAATCTACAGCGAGATGGAGGAGGAGGGACTAAATAGAATAAGGGAATTGGGCTTTAAAAACGAGGAAATCATCCTCCGCCATGAGGTTGATATGCGCTACGTTGGCCAAGCTCACGAAATTACCGTCGAGATCCCTCCTGAAATCATCCAACAGAAAATGGACCATAAGTCTATTAAGAAGTTGGGGGAGATGTTCCACCAGCGACACCAATATCTATTCGGGCACTCTTCTCCTGATGCTCCTGTTGAGTTCATTACTCTTTCTGTCACCGCCATAGGTCCCATAGCTAAAAGCCGTATGTTTGAGATTGAAAAGGGGACAACCAGCGCTGACCAGGCCAAGAAGAAGATGAGGAAGGTTTACTTCGAGGAGTCTAAGGGGTATATAGATTGCCCGACCTTTGAACGCTCATTGCTCAAAGCCAATAATGTCATCACCGGCCCAGCCATCGTTGAACAAATGGACTCAACTACGGTAATTCCCCCCAAGCAGAAGGCAACGGTCGATAAGTTTGGCAATATCATTATTGATGTTACCGCCTAAGGTATAAAAAATATAAAACGCGAAAGAGGTATGAAATGAAAGAGAAAACCATGACTAAAGACGTATTCACCTTTGAAGTGCTGCGTAGTTTAATGGAGTCCATACCCTCAGAGATGGCAGAAGTCCTGAAACGGACATCCTATCATCCTATCTTTAATGAGGTGCTTGACTTCTCCACAGCTCTGCTCAATGGCAGGGGTGAGATGATTGCCGCATCTATGGGCGTTACGGTACACCTCGGTGCTCTGGAACTCTGTGCCCGAGCCATCATCAATCATTTTGGGATAGATGAGCTGAAGCCCGGAGATATACTCATCCACAACAATCCATTCCCAGGAGGCACACATTTGCCCGATATAGATATCCTCGCTCCTGTCTTCCATGATAGTAAGCTAGTGGCATTTGCTGTAGCTAGGGGACACCATGGTGATATTGGCGGGATGCACCCCGGCAGCTTTGCCGGCGATACCACCAGCATCTTCCAGGAAGGGGTACGAATACCACCAACGAAGCTATATGATGCAGGTAAACTGAACGAGGGGGTAAGAAACCTCCTCCTGGCCAATGTACGGGTGCCCACCTTCACCTGGGGAGACCTGCAGGCCCAGATAGCGGCCTGCCGTATTGGCGAGAAGCGAATGCTCGAGATGTTTGACAAATACGGGGCTGATGCTATGCATCAGACTATGGAGTGGAGTATGAACCGGTCTGAGGAGCTTATGCGACGGGAGATTGAGAGGATTCCCGATGGCACATACACCTTCGCTGATTACCTGGATAATGATGGCATCGACAAGGACAAGGAAATCAAAATCCATGTCAAAATCATCGTGAAGGGAAGCAACATAACCTTCGATTTCAGCGGCTCCGACCCTCAGGTTAAGGGCCCAGCCAATTGCGTTCTCGGGGTCACCACTTCATCAACGTATTGCGCCCTGCTTAACCTAACTGACCCTACGATTCCCCCAAACCATGGGTGTTACCGACCAGTGACTATTATTGCCCCTGAAGGCCTGGTGGTTAACGCCAAGTTCCCGGCACCGGTGGTAAGTGGCAACACCGAGACATCTTTAAGAATTATTGACACTATAACCGGGGCGCTGGCCAGAGTCATTCCTGAGAAAGTCACCGGCTCTGATTCTGGTACGGCTACGGCTCACATTGCTGGGGGGGTTGACCCAAGGAATGGTGAGTTTTACGCCTGGTATCTTGGAGCTGACCCTTGTGCCTGGGGTGCCAGAGCTACCAAGGATGGCTTCGAATTGGCTGGAGGGCCGAGGATAGGTGGGCACGTAGCTCAGATACCTATGGAGGTGTTTGAAACCAGATATCCTTTCCGCGTTGAAGAGTACTCCTTCGTCACGGACTCAGGGGGACCTGGGAAGTTCAGAGGTGGCCTGTCAGGCCTGACAGTAATCCGCCCGGTAGACCACGATTGTGAGCTCGGTGGCTGTAACGACAGGGCGGTGATTCCTCCCTATGGAATATTTGGCGGAATGCCCGGCCTGCATGGAGAGAACAAAATAGTCCATAAGAACGGAGAGGTTATCCCAATTGACCGGGCTGGTGGGGAAATAGCTTACTCAGATGACATCGTCTACTTCAGAGCCCCAGGAGGAGGAGGTTATGGGGACCCACTTGACCGAGACCTGGATTACCTGCAGCACGATGTCAACAATGGCTATGTCTCCGTGGAAAGTGCGCGACGAGACTACGGTGCAGTGATAGACGAAAACACATCGAAGATTGACTGGAAAGCTACTGAGGCCAACCGAAAAAAGCTAAAGGCTGAGTGGAAGCGGGATAATATCTTCATTGACCAGAAAACTAAGCCCTTTGCCCGGAGAGAATTCCGAACCGTACGCATGGATGAAGAAATAGAATAGATTTTTATAAGGAGGATAAAAAATGGCGAAGAAAAAGACATACCCCCTAATATATGCTGGCAAGAAGCAACAATTTGCCAGGTCAGTGGTGGTAGGTGATTTGGTCTTCGTATCCGGTTCCAGCGGCCGAACCATGGAGACCGGTGAGGTCGCTTCAGACGATGTAAAAGAGCAGATGATAGTGGCTCTGGACAAGATTAAGGGCGCCCTCGAGGAAGCGGGCACCTCCATAGACAACATTGTCAAGACTGTTATTTACCTCAAACATGTGGAGGACTACCAGATTATGCGGGATACAGAGCTGGAGTACTATAAAAAACATGCCCCTAGCCTAGTGGAGGAGCCACCAGCCAGTACCTTTTTGCAACCTGCCTCCCTCTCCAGACCCAATATGCTGGTAGAGATAGACGTGATAGCCGTCATCCCAGGATAAATGGACACGATTAGTCGGCTAATCTTTCACAGACGGGCTGAAAAATAACCAACTTTTGAACGCAGCCGAGAGCTAACTTGGCTTGTCAAACCCTCCAATGCGGTGCTACAATTAGTGACAACAGACATGAATATGGGCCGCTAGCTCAACTGGCAGAGCAGCTGACTCTTAATCAGCAGGTTACAGGTTCGACTCCTGTGCGGCTCACTATCTGACTCCACTGCTTTTGCCGACAAACCGCTTAGCACTAGGACATTACGTGGACTCGGTTTCGTCGGTGGGGGGTGGCTTTGGTTCCGGAGGGGCTTGTGATTTTAACAGGCTCACATACTTGTGTCGCAGGCTTACATACTGGTATCGGGTCGCTCCATCGATAACACAATAGGTGTGCTTCTCTGGTTCAGCCTTGTGGAGCACAGGCTTAAGAAGTGTATCGGCAGTCTTCACCAACTCATCAAGCGAGTTGAGCGGTATAACCACCTCTCTACCTTTGGCTTCAGGCAGCTCCTTAACGTCTACGATCATATCCTCATGTTTCTTTCTGGCTCGCACTGCCTCCTTCTCAAGCGGGAAGAGCTCTAAGGGCTCGAGCCTGACATACAGTACCAGTGAAAACAGGAAGAAAAGGAAGAAGACGCCTGCTGCGGCAGCGGCCAAATTTCTTGCGCCAGCCAGTGATAGCCCCAAATATTTATTGGGGTTGGGCACTATCCTAGTCTCTTTTATAGAGCCGGGCTGAGTCTTTATTAGTTCCTCATTCCACTCCAGAGTGCCTTTCTCCAGCGTGGTGGTCAAGGTCTGATTGAAGACCTCATTTATTGGCCCAAATTGTGTCTCGGCAACGGTATGGACATCAGCGACAATGATTAGACTATATGATTCAGCAGAAGCTCCAGTTTCGGCAAGAATAGTCTCGAGCGATTCAAGGTAGTGAACCAAGTCCAGAGGAAAACTAACGTTGAAATTCCCACTTTTCTCGGCGTGTAACAGGGGGAATGTCTTGGACCAAAGCTCAGATGCTTGGAGGACAGCGGTTATGTCCACATCCGTGGCTACCTGGCTAACTGGTCTGTCGGATGCTAACTTATAGTAAAAGGTTACATCCACGCTATCTAGAAGGCCGGGGAAGATGGTGTCTCCCGGGCCCAGGGTCTTGGCTGATGGTGGTGGCGGTGGCGGCGGTGGAGGTGGCGGCGGCGGCGGCGGCGGCGGTGGCGGCGGCGGTGGAGGCGGTGGAAGCGGCCTGATGGCTATGCCACCCCAGGGGGAGTTCGA